>FWPU01000675.1_pt1 | contig 70648 bp, 55 predicted proteins | sample 2228361 | NCBI WGS metagenome assembly FWPU01 (sample SAMEA103939777, study PRJEB20133) | metagenome | reverse complement strand
GTCAAAACTACGTCACTCACTACGCTACACCAATCGAACTTGGTTACCAACCCCACCATGCGAACAACCCTTTGCAATTAGTCTATGATACCGCTTAAGTCTAAATGAATCCATGTTAACAACCGATATATGTTAAAATTATACCCGTGGAGGGTTTCTCATGGTGCGTGAAAATGAAGATATTCCCGTCCTTGTTGCTCAGGGAGGTCCCCTCAATGGTCAACGTTGGTGGTTACGTAACGCCATCCTGGTTGGGCGAGAGCCCAATTGCGATATCACCATCCCCAGCCGCCAAGTCTCCCGCCATCATGCCCGATTCACCCCGACCCCTCAGGGGGTGGTTCTAGAGGATTTAGGCAGCAAGAACGGTACGCATCACAACGGTCAATTAGTTACAGAACCTATATTATTGCAGGACGGGGATACCGTCCAGATTGCCCTTGCACAACAGTTCATTTTCCTCAGTTCTGATGCAACCTTACCCTTAGAAAGCCTTGAAGAAATTGAGAAACCCGAAACTCGACAAAAGCGACTGAGGATCGACCGTCGCTCTCGACGAATTTGGATCGGAGATGAGGAGATCGTTCCACCGCTCTCGGTATCCCAATATCACTTGCTGGAATTACTCTACGAGAATGAAGGTCAGGTGGTTTCGCGTCAGGACATCATCGCTAAAATCTGGGGAGAAGAGGAAGCCTTCGAGGTTTCTGAGCAAGCCTTAGATGCCCTAGTTCGTCGTCTGCGCGATCGTCTCGCAGCCATTGATCCACACCATGAATATCTGGTCACCGTGCGGGGTCACGGATTACGCTTGGATAATCCCCCGAAATAAAGTTCAGTTCGTTTCCAGAAAAACTCGAACGATTCTCTCTGCTGCTTTGCCATCCCATAGCGGGGGAGGCGGCTTTGAAATCCTCCCTTCTGCCAATCTCCTCCGAATTGCCTCCAATAGTTCCACACGCCTGCTACCAACAAGTTGATTGGTACCTTGCGAGATCGTAATGGGGCGTTCGGTGTTGGGTCTTACGGTCAAACAAGGAACACTTAAGAAGGTAGTTTCCTCCTGGATGCCACCCGAATCCGTTAGGACGAGCGTAGCATGGGCTTCTAATGCGAGAAAATCTAGATAGCCAAACGGTTCATGCAATTGAACACCACCAAGCATGGACATCAACCCATAATCATCTATACGCTTGCGGGTGCGTGGGTGAAGTGGAAAAATCACCGTGATTTCCTGAGAAACCTGTGAAAGTGCAGAAATAATCTCTACCAAAGTCCTCGGATCATCTACGTTAGAGGGGCGATGTAGGGTCACCAGCATATACGGTTGATGTAAACCCAACTTTGCTTTCATTTCAGACCATCTCGCTTGGGCTTTCGGCAGTACTCGAACCAATGTATCAATCATCACATTGCCAACGAAGCGAATCTTTTCAGCAGAAATTCCCTCTTGCATAAGATTGCGATTGCCGTCTTCGGAATGAGTGAAGAGCAAATCGGCAATGTGATCGGTGAGCAGACGATTGATCTCCTCCGGCATTGAATGGTCAAAGGAACGTAAACCGGCTTCAACATGAGCGACGCGAATGCCCAACTTGCTACACACTAACGCGCACGCCAAGGTCGAGTTGACATCGCCTACGACTATCACCCAATCTGGGCGGAAATCCTCCACAACCGGTTCAAATCGAAGCATTACCTGGGCAGTTTGCCAGGAATGAGTACCTGAACCAACCTCAAGGTTGATCTGCGGTTCAGGTAACTCAAGTTCCTGAAAGAAAACCCCAGACATCATCACATCATAATGCTGTCCGGTATGTACTAAGATTTGCTCAAATTCCCCCGTATATTTTTTCATCTCCAGCATGATCGGGGCGACCTTCATGAAATTTGGGCGCGCCCCAACCACATGGAGCACCTTCAATTTGCTCCCCCTTTGAGTGCGGACTCCATTGAGAATCGTCGCACCTGCCGGGTAATGGCATGTAATCTCTCGACCAATTCTTTTTCCTGAGTAGATTGCTGTGCCTGAAGCAGGATTTCCGATAGTGTTTGCAGAAGTCGTGGGGTAACTTTCTCACGATTATCTTCGATCAATCGTTGACGTTCTTGCTCATCGTTAACTTCCAACAATTCTTCGATGAAGGCAATCTCCTCCGAGGGCTTGCTAAGTTCTTTTAGGACATCCAAAATTTGGTTGAGTTTTCCCAATCTCTCTAAGTCTCCTTTATTGCGTGCCTCTTCAATTTGAGAGGTGAGCAAGGAGATGAAGAGATCGTCTATGCCGGGTAGATTTTGATAGGTGGCTTTGCGAACGTCCTCGGCTTTCAAAATGGTTTCGATCAGGCGAGAGGCTTGTTCTGCTCTTACAGCCATGCGTCGATCGTACTCTTCAGTGTATTCAAGCAACTTACGGCGCAACTCAACCAGACGTTGTCGTCCCTTATCCCTAGCACGATCAATGCGTTCGCTCAACAGTTGAAAGAATTGATAGTCCATCCCTGGGCGTGCTAGGTTGACCAATGCCTTTAATCGTGTGTCACTCTCGGCTTTGATAACAATATCGAGCAACTTTTCGCGCGTCAAACCATCACCTACCTCCTGCAATGAACGTAATGCAGCCTGAAATTCCTCATTCTGCTCTTTAATCTGCCGACCGAATTCCGTATTAGCCAGCAGAAAGGAGAGCAATTCACCCAAGCGCTTCAGCGACTCTTGGTCATTCGTGGCAGCAGCAGCCTCTTGAAGTCGAGCAATTAATGCAAAAAATTCACCATCTACCAGTTTCTCTTCCTGGCGGAGGATTTCCAATCGAACATCGTCACCAGAGGCACTACTCAATCGTTGTAACAAGTTCAATCGCTTTTGCTGAGCCTCGATCATCTCACGTGTGATGCCATCCGCCTCTAAGATCCGTTCTATCATGCTTTGCATGGTCAAATGGGCTTGGGGTTGAAGCAGATAGCCCTTACGTTTCTCTTGAGGTAAGCGACTGATGATTTGATTGATGAGGCTACCAACGAGGCGCTCTTGTTCATTGCGTGGCAACCCCAACTCACCTGGAACAAAAGTTAACAGCAATTCCTTTTCTGGATCATGATAGACAATTGTCGTAGCAAGGTTTCCCTGAAATCCACAAAAAGGACAATGCGTCAAGTTGAATGCTCCTGAGAGCAATCGTTGCTTCGCGCTGGGATCCACCCCCACATCAAAAATCTGTTCTACATCTGCTAAGATGGACTGGCGACAATTTGGACAGTTAATTCGTGTTTTCGGCATGACTCACTCCAATAAAAAATTTTCGATAAATGCTCTAATATCTTGGTAATGAAAAGCAAATACGTGCACCTTTCTCCACTTTTGGATCAACCCAGATGCGTCCACCGTGGGCTTCGATGATCGCCCGCGCTAAAAAAAGCCCCAATCCTGCGCCTTTCGTGTTGCGACTGGCTTCTGCAGAACGGTAAAAGCGATCGAAAACATGCGGAATATCCACCGGAGCAATGCCTGGACCCTCATCACTTACACAAACGATAACCTGATGAGAGGACACTTGCCCATGAATGCGAATCTCCCCTCCAGCCGGAGAATATTTTATCGCATTCGACAATAGATTGGCTAAAACCTGCTCCAAACGATCTTCATCACCCAAAATTATGGGAAAATCCTCGGGGAATTCTACAATGATGGTGTGTTTTTCGGTTTGTGTGCGAAAGCGTTCAGCCATCCGCTCAGCAATTGTCTTCAAACATACTTCGGTCCGGTTGATGGCTAATGTGCCGGCTTGCAAGCGGGTAGCATCTAACAAATTTTCGACCAATTCTGTCAATCGGTCTGCCTCTTCTTCAATGACAGCGAGGCTGTCTTGGACAATCTCACGATCCCAGGAGGCATCCTCACGGCGCAAAGTACCCACATAGCCTTTGATTAAAGCAATCGGGGTCTTCAATTCATGACTGATGACTGAGATAAACGTGCGTTTCAACTCATCCGCTTCACGAAAGCGGGTGATATCGCGCACAGTAGCGATGACGTTGATCAATTTTCCTCGCGAGGATACCAACGGAGCATATGTTATCCCTACCGGCAAAGGGGAGGAGAGGGGGCGTTCCAAATCCCCTTCTACATAGAGAGTTGCGGTAGGTGTCAGTGGCCACCCACCCGCTTCTGCCTGCTCTAAGGTTTGCCCATGTTCTATGCGGCTTAGGCGAAGTACCTCATTGTGAGACCTTCCAACAACATCCGCAACCTTAACTCCCAACATCCGAGCAAAGGCAGGATTGCAGCGTTCGATATGGTGATCGGATGACATGATGAGAATGCCATCAGGGACAGTGTCTAACAGGGCATCCATTCGTTGCTTTTCACGGCGGATTTGGGTATAAAGTTGTGCATTGCGCACAGCAATCGCTGCCTGGTCAGCAAAACTTTGCAAGAGGGCTTGATCAGTTTCCGAAAAACCCCCAAAATAACTCCGAAAAATAAAAATCAGACCGATAACCTGGTCACGTACAATGAGAGGCAATCCAACCCCCTCTAAAAGACCTAATGTGGCAGATCGGGTGACCTGTTGTAGCAGACGATGGATGCGACGCAGTTCAAAGAGCGAGGGATCGTCACTATCGGGTATCTCAGCTAAGAGGGGATCGAGGTAGTTTAACCACGCAGGGGGGATGCCGTGAGATGCAGCTACTGCCCATCCCCCCTCTTCATTCCTTAAAACAATCAATCCTGCCTGACCTGCCAACATTTCAGCAGAGATCAGCAGGATGCGCGAAAGGAGTTTATCTAGGTCTAACTCCTGAGTTATCGCGCGACCGATCTCGAGCAGGTAATCCCTTTGACGAATGCGAAAATCAGGTAGCATATGCGAGCGTCATTTCCTGCTCAGCCAAAGCGACCGACTCCTCGAAGATTTCCAAACCCTCATCAACCTCCTGGCGGGTAATGCCCAAAGGGGGAGAAATGCGAATCGTACTCTCTCCACAACCCAATAACAAAAGACCGCGTTCAAAAGCCATGTTTACAACTTGATCTCTAAGGGCGTTGGCAGGTTCGCGCGTCTCTTGATTTTTAACGAACTCAACACCGATCATCAAACCAATACCTCTCACATCGCCAATGCTGGGATGACGCATTTGGATTTCATGCAGAGCATCCAGAGTATATTCGCCCATTTCTGCTGCGTTGCGCATAAATTGCTTTTCGATGAGATCAATGGTTGCCAATGCAGCAACACACGCAATGGGATTACCGCCATAGGTATTACCATGAGAACCGCCAGGCCAGGTGACTACACTTTTACGAGCAACCATCGCCCCCAAGGGGATTCCGGAGGCAATCCCTTTGCCAACACAGATAATGTCTGGCTCAACGCCAAAATGCTCAATCGCCCACCATTTACCGGTGCGCCCCATGCCAGATTGTACCTCATCAACGATCAATAAGATGTCATATTGATCGCATAATTTTCGCAGTGCGGGGAAGAATCCCGAAGTTGGAACGATATAACCTCCCTCGCCCTGAATGGGCTCAACCAATACTGCTGCAACATCTTCAGGTGAAACCAGTTTCTGAAAGATTTGTTCCTCTATGTAACGGACCACCGTCTCTCCATAATCCTCACCGGGGGCTGAATGCAATATCGGACGGTAAGGATTAGGATAGGGAACATGAATGACACCATTCAACAGAGGCTGAAAACCTTCGCGTTGGACTTTTTTGCTCGCCGTAAAGGATAGAGAACCAAAAGTGCGACCATGAAACGCCCCCAAAAAACCAATGAATTGGGTTGCTCCCGTATGGTAACGTGCTAATTTGATAGCTGCTTCAACGCTCTCCGTGCCAGAATTCGTCATGAACGATATGGCATCCTCATGGAAAGGGGCAATCTCATCCAATTTCTCTCCCAATTCCACCCATCTCGGGTGATAAAAGTCGGCAGAAATATGGATGAACTTTTCGGCTTGTTCTTGAATCGCGCGTACAACTTGAGGGTGGCTATGACCAGTGGATACTACGGCGATCCCTGCAGCGAAATCCAGGAAACGATTGCCGTCTACATCCCAAACCTCGGTGCCACGTCCGTGATCCATGACAAACGGATAACTACGCACATAAGAAGGAGAAATCACAGCCCGGTCTCGTTCAACGATCTGCCGGGCTTTTGGACCTGGTAACTTCATCGGCTTCATATTATCCTCCAAACACTTATTGTAAGACGATTCTTTTAAAAATCTTTTAATAGAATTATATCACCGCCTATTCACACCTTCTGAGTCACAACAAGCGAGTATGCGAGTATAATCGAACTTCGTGATGTCCCCATTCACTTTCCAGATATGTGCACGTCAGGGTCGCGCCCGCGCCGGGGTTTTCCACACCCCACATGGCGAAATTCTCACGCCTGCCTTTGCTCCCGTAGGCACCCAGGCAACGGTCAAAGCAATCACCCCCCAAATGCTCATCGAACTTGGCGTCAACCTAGTATTGGTGAACACGTATCATCTCTACCTACGCCCAGGGGATGAGCTCATTGCAGAGATGGGTGGTGTGCACCGCTTTATGGGATGGCATGGTCCAATCCTGAGCGACTCAGGGGGCTTCCAGATTTTTTCCCTCGCAGTAAATCGCACCATTGACGATGATGGCGTCACCTTTAAAAGCCATATAGATGGCTCTATTCATCGTCTTACACCTGAGAAAGCAATTGCTATTCAAGAAAACCTCGGAGCAGACATCATCATGACACTGGATGAATGTACTGATCCCTACAATCTACCATCTGTGCGCCAGGCTGTAGAACGCACTCATGCTTGGGCAGAACGTTGCTTGCGTGCAAAAACCCGTTCAGACCAAGCACTTTTTGGCATTGTTCAGGGCGGTGTATCTGCGGAATTACGTCAACGTTCGGCTGAATTCATAGCCTCATTGGATTTTCCAGGCAATGCAATAGGCGGTCTCTCAGTTGGCGAAACCAAAGAGGAAACTCACGCCATGTTAGATATTGTTGATAGCATTTTACCAGAGGATAAACCACGCTATTTGATGGGGGTAGGCACACCTGAGGACTTGATACAAGGTGTTTTGCGTGGTATGGATCTCTTCGATTGCGTCTTACCAACCCGCCTGGCGCGTCATAATGCAGCCCTCATGCGCCACGGGCGCCTGAATCTCGCCAATGCCTCTCACGCTCGTGACCCTCGACCTCTAGACCTGAATTGCTCATGTTATACCTGCCAACACTTTTCACGGGCTTACATACGTCATCTCATCGTTGCGAAGGAAATGTTAGCAGCCACTTTGCTCTCGATACACAACATTCACACCTTACTCCAACTGATGCGCGAGATTCGGCAAGCCATCCTCGACCACCAAATTGATGAGTTCATTCAATCATACTACCATAGCGACATCAGAAGTCCATCATGAACCTCTTTCAAGCCATAATATTAGGGATTATCCAAGGTCTGACTGAATTTTTGCCCATCTCCAGTTCCGGGCATTTAGTTTTAGTGCCGTTCTTCCTCCAATGGAAATTACCTATTGATGAGGCTTTCATCTTTGATGTATTGGTACAGGTTGCTACGTTGGTGGGTGTGGTAACATACTTTCGAAGCGATGCTCAAAGAATCCTCATTGCCATGCTGAAAGGGTTGAGAGAGAAAAAACCCTGGCAGGATGCTTCCTCTCGACTTGGGTGGCTATTGGTACTAGCAACTATCCCTGCGGGCTTGAGCGGAATTTTGATTAAACCTCTTCTATCCCAGGCTTTCGCAAGCCCTACAGCAACGGCCTTCTTTCTTTTTTTAACCGCTATTCTATTGGTCTTCGGTGAACACTTCGGTCAACATCAACGTCAGGTGGAAGAACTTACTTGGAAGGATGCCCTAATCATCGGTTGCTTCCAAGTATTAGCCCTCTTCCCAGGGCTTTCGCGCTCGGCTGCAACCATCAGTGGTGGAATGATACGCCACCTAAAACGGCGAGAAGCAGCGCGTTTCTCTTTCTTGATGTCCATTCCGATCATGGCTGCAGCCGGATTGCTAGAAACAGCAAATTTGCTCCGATCTCCCAAGTTACTGCACCTGTTGCCCATCTTCATTCCCGGTTTTTTTGCCGCAGCCATTGTCGGTTACTTATCCGTTCACTGGCTGATCGGTTACCTCGCTAAAAATAATTTCTCTATCTTCGCAAGGTATTGCTTCTTCCTAGGATTAATTACCTTTGCCGTAATACTGTTAAGGTAACCTTGTGAACTCCAGAATCTTGCTATTGACAAATCGGTATCTTTTCCCTAAAATAATTGCATTTATTTTAAAATTTTAAGTAAAAATATACAAAAACATATTTTTTCCTTGATTCTATTACTCATTTGTGATAGATTTATATTAGTTAAGTATTCTTAGAACATTTACAGAATCGAACAAACAACCGCTTCCCTTTCTCATAAAGAAAAGATATGGATGAAATCGATCGTGAAATTATCTTGGCTCTGAAGAGCGATGGGCGTACCCCATTTGCTCAGATTGCAGAAAAACTGGGGCTTTCCGCTGGGACGATTCGAAAGCGCTTTAACCGAATGGAAGCAGAGGGGGTGCTGAAAGTTGTCATTTCGACCAACCCTATGCTGATAGGTTACCAATCCATGGCTTTGATCGGAATCAAGGCAGATGTCCGTCACCTTGAGGAGATTGCAAGCCAAATCGCGCAATATGAAGAGGTCATCTACTTGATCATTTGTACGGGTACGTATAACCTCATTGCCGAGGTTGTATGCAACGATAATAACCACTTGCTTAAATTCCTCACCGAAAAACTGTATGCCGTTCCCGGCATACGGGAGACAGACACCTTTACCTATCTGAAAGTTATCAAGGAGGTTTACACCATACCTCCAAAGGATGTTTCATACACTGTTGAATCAGCAAACGTTGCAGTTTAGTAGTTGTCAAGCCTTAATTGTGACTTCACGGAAAATATCTACTTTAAACGCATACCGAGGAGGAAAACATGCTGGAAGAATTATTCAAAGCCATGGCACAAAGCATCATCAACGGCGAGCCCGAAGAAGCCGAACGATTAGCCAAACACGCCTTAGCCGAAGGGGTTGATCCACTGTTGGCAATCAACAAGGGTTTTGTTCCCGGCATAGATTATGTTGGTGAGCAATTCAGTTGCGGAGAGATGTTCCTGCCGGACTTGGTCTTAGCCGGGGAAGCCATGAAGGCAGCGGTTGCCGTTTTGGAACCGGAAATGGCGAAGCGTGGCACCCAACGACAAGTTGCTGGCAAGGTAGTTATTGGAACCGTCGAAGGGGATATCCACGACATAGGCAAAACATTGGTTGCCACGATGCTTTCTGCAAATGGCTTCGAGGTTCACGACCTGGGCGTAGATGTTGCCGTGGATAAGTATATTGAAAAGGCTCAAGCGGTGAATGCTGACATCATTGCAGTGAGCGCATTGTTGACTACCACGATGGTCAAACAAAAGACAGTTGTCGAAAGAGTCCATCAGGTTGGTTTATATCCAAAAGTGAAGGTCATGGTCGGTGGAGCACCGGTCACCCAAGAATGGGCGACCCAAATCGGAGCCGATGGATATAGCGAAGACGCGATTGGCGCCGTCTCAGTAGCGAAGAGATTGGTTACCTCTCCGTCTTAATTTATCTTAGACCTTCTGGGCATTCGATATCTTCTTTGTGGAAGGCAACTGCTCGATGAGACACTAAAAACAATCACATGATTCCCTTTCGAAAAGGAGGGCAAATGTTAAAACAAAGGATTTCATCCATTGTGGGGGTGTTCGGTGGCTTTTTGGTATTACTCTCTTCAAGTTGTGCCCCGAAAATCACTACGCCGATTTCAACAGCTGAACCTTTCCAGATAACCAAGCCAGCAGAAAAAAGTAACATCACCATCGTAATTGCAGAAGAACCGCCCAGTTTCAACGCAATGATCGCGGATACTGGGTATGATGCTTTGGTGATGGAACTAGTCATGCTAGGATTGGCTGATGTGGATCCACAAGGCAATGTCTTTCCTGAGTTGGCTGCTGAAATTCCCAGCATCGAAAATGGTGGGGTGCAACTCTACGAAGAAGAAGGAACAATGGATGTCACTTGGAGATTGCGAAAAGACATCGTTTGGCAAGATGGTGAACCCGTTACAGCAGATGATGTCCTATTTACTTGGGAAGCCATTAAAAATCCGGAGACCGGATCGTGGATTCAAGGAATTGATTACATTGATGACCTAGAAAGAGTGGATGAGTATACCTTTATAGTCCACTACAATACGATATATCCTGGCTATCTAACCTTTCTTGGTGGGGAACAATTGGTTGTTTGGCCAGAACACTATTGCAATCCAGAACAAGGGTTTGTCGCATGGGACTGCGCACGTAAACCTCTAAGTAATGGTCCCTACATTCTCAAAGAATGGGAAATAGGTGATCACTTGACCTTCGTGCGCAACCCAAACTACTATCAACCAGGCAAACCGAATATTGATGAAATCATTGTCAAGATCGTCCCAGATTCAGCGGTGCGTAAGACGATGTTGATTCAAGGTGAGGCTGATTTGGATATGTGGATTACTGAACCGGTCGCCGCGGAATTAGAAAACCAACCGAATGTAAAAATCAGCCAAAGCGAAAGCAATCGTTGGGTGATGCGTTTGTTTTTCAACCTAGCAGCACGTGGCACCACTGATTCGCAAGCAACACCTCACCCCATACTTTCAGATGTACGGGTTCGTCAAGCCATTCGCATGGCAATTGATGTAGATACTATATCCGAAAAAATCTTCTATGGTTATAGCAAACCAACATGGACCGAGTTCTTCCGTCCTCCTTACAATAATTGCAACATTCCTCGCCCAAGATATGATCCCGAAATGGCCGCCAGCTTACTGGAACAGGCTGGTTGGATTGACCAAGATGGAAACGGCGTGCGCGAGTGCCGTAATTGTTTAAATGCAGAAGAAGGCTATCCAATGGAAATGGAACTGATCGGGTACGCTGAATATGGGGATCCTCTACAACTCACTCAACAACTGATTGCTGAGATGCTCAGCAAGATCGGCATCAATCTCAGGCTTACCTTGGTTCAAGGAAGCATCTTATGGGCAGATGCGGAAAGCGGAGGGATCGAGCAACGCGGCGATTTCGACATTGATATTTGGGATGATGGCTACGCTGGCATAGACCCAACGGATTTCATTTGGGAACTTTACTCTATTGAGGCTGCTCAACCAGGTTACGGTTGGAACATCGGACGGTGGATCAACGAAGAGTTCGATGCATTGATTGATGAGGCTTACACACTCGATGAGGAAAAGAGGAAAGAGGTTTTCTGCCAAATGGCAGAGATTTTAGATAGAGAAATACCCAATGCTTTGCTTTTCACCACCATCAACGCGGATGCACACTCCACCCGTTTGACCGGCATCCAAACCTCGGTAAGCGATCAAGTGACCTGGAATGTAGCCGAGTGGCAAATCTCCAAGTAAGTCTGCTGCACAACTATTGGAATCAATTGAGAATCAATATCGTTCGACCTAATCTACATCGTCTCGTAAGGTGACCGTTTATCTCGCCAGACGACTCTTGCAAGCAGTTTTGATGATGTTTATCCTGAGCATCATCCTATTTGTTTTAGTCAACCTGACTCCCGGAGGACCACTCGCCGGTCATGGGCAATCTCGACATATCCGCCCAGAAAAGGCAGCCATCCTCAAACGCCAATTTGGTTTGGATAAACCTCTTCCCTTGCAATATATCATCTGGTTGGTGGGTAACGATTGGATGCGTGTGGATGAAGATGGTGATGGCTTCGCCGAATCCTATGGCACACGCCGAGGAATCTTGCGGGGTGATTTTGGCTTCTCCTTCCGAACGCGTCAACCTGTCCTCGAGGAAATTTGGGCGCGTCTTCCCAATACCATCTACTTAATGAGTGTGACGCTTCTCCTGGCTTTAGCCATTGCTATCCCAATTGGGGTGATCTCCGCAGTGCGTCAATATTCTTTCTTCGATATAGCGGTGACCACCTTCTCATTCGCCGGTCAAGCCATCCCTGAGTTCTGGTTAGGAATGCTATTAATATTGATCTTTTATGTATGGTTGAAAAACCCCTTTACTGGGACTCCACTTTTACCTTCTGGAGGTATGTACACCTTAGGGATGAAATTTTCTCTTAGCGATCGCATCAATCACCTAATTTTACCGGTTGCAACAGGCGCCTTAGGTTGGATCGCGTGGTATTCTCGTTTCTTACGATCTAGTATGCTGGATGTAATCCATCAAGATTACCTACGCACAGCCCGCGCAAAAGGTCTAACCGAACGCAAGGTGCTCTATCGGCATGCTTTACGTAACGCCCTTATTCCATTGGTTACCTTATTTGCTTTAGACGTTCCTTACATGTTTAGTGGTGCGATCTTCGTCGAGATGTTGTTTTCATGGCCTGGTATGGGACGATTATATTACCAAGCCGCTCTTCAACGCGATTACCCGATTTTGATGGCGATCCTCATCATTGGTGCTGGAGTCATCATTCTCTCGAACTTACTCGCAGATATTCTCTATGCCTTCCTCGATCCAAGAATCCGTTACGATTGAAGCCAGCGAACTACCGAGGCCATCTATAACCATGGGGCTTCAAGTGTGGCGACGATTTCGTCAACACCCAGGAGCAATCGGGGGAATGATCGTTTTTTCACTACTAGTGCTTGCTATCATTGCGGTGCAATTATCTCCATACGATCCAAATGCTTCTAATATGGAAAAACGCTTCTTACCTCCAACTTGGCAACATCCTATGGGGACGGATGCACTCGGCAGGGATATGCTCACCAGGGTGCTATATGGTGGACGTATCTCCCTCATGGTTGGTCTTATGGTTGTAGTCATCACATTGACAATAGGCGTCCCTATTGGTGCCATTGCAGGATATTTTGGTGGCTGGTTGGACAATTTGTTAATGCGTATCACAGATGCATTCTTGACCTTACCAGCCTTCCTTGTCTTAATTTTATTGGGTGCAATCTTGCGAGAGGTCGAAGCACCCTTCTTTGAACGCAACAATGTTTTGACCATCGCCCTCGTCATCGGGCTCTTCTCGTGGATGACTTATGCCAGATTGGTGCGTGCAATCTTTCTCACCTTGCGAGAAATGGATTATGTTACTGCCTCACGCGCCTTAGGTGCTTCGAATACACGCATCATCCTTACGCATATTTTGCCGAATGCGATTGGTCCGATCATCGTTGAGTCAACTTTAGAGTTGGGCTATGCCATTATTGAAGAATCGGGGTTGAGTTTCCTCGGTTTTGGCATACAACCCCCGACTCCTAGTTGGGGGAATCTCCTCAGCAATGCTCAGGAGCACTTCACAAAGTACCCTTGGCTGTCTATCTTTCCCGGATTGATGATCTTTTTAGCAATCATTTCGGTCAACTATATTGGTGATGGTTTGCGAGACGCTTTTGATCCATACAAAGTTTTAAAAACCGTTGGCGAGGTGTGAAAATGGCTACCCAAACTCCCCAGATTGAACCTATTGAGACGAGTTACCGATTGCGCTTTCTCAACGATGAACAACTCAAGATACTCCAAGATAGTACATTGCGCATCCTAGAAGAAGTAGGAGTGCGATTCCCCTCACAAAAGGCTTTGAGCATCTTTGCAGAAAGCGGCGCCCAAGTAGACTGGGGCAACCAGACCGTTAAACTTCCCCCTGACGTGGTCTTCAAAGCCGTGTCCACTGTGCCGCGCTACTTCATCATGGCTGCTCGTGATCCAGCGTACGATCTACAATTACGAGAAGGAGCAACATTCTTTACCACAGATGGATGCGGGGTGGAGACTATTGACTTCGATACTCGTCAGCGCCGCCCATCTTGTAAAAACGATGTTGCGAAAATGGCGCGCATTGCCGACTATTTGCCTTCTATCGGCTTATATTGGCCGATGGTCAGCGCACAGGATTACGGGAAAACCGCACCTCTGCATGAGATAGATGCCTCTTGGAATAACACGGTCAAGCACGTGCAAAGTGAGACGATTATGGGTGAAGCCTCCGCTCGATATGCAATCGAGATGGCAACCGTTCTTTCCGGAAGTCGGGAGGACCTACGCCGTCGTCCCCTTTTTTCGCTTGTTGTTTGCACCATCGCGCCTCTAACACAAGATAAAGATGGCATAGAAGCAGCCCTTGTCCTGGCGGAAGCAGGTGTACCGGTCGGCTTTTTGGCTATGCCAACCCTAGGCACTACTGCCCCAGCAACCTTGGCAGGCGCGTTGGTTGTGGGTGATGCAGAGGTCATCAGTGCAACGGTTTTACTGCAATTGGCCTATCCAGGTTGCCCCGTCTTTCACTCTATCATGCACGCCTGGGCGGATCCGAGCACAGGCGGCTATATCAGTTATCCACTAGATAGCCGATGCCGCTATGCTCCTGTCGAGATGGCACATCATTGGGGAATACCCTCCTTAGGAGGGGCTTATGGCACCGATACTCCCCAAGCAGGTTCATGGCAAGGTGCGGCTGAGGTGGCATTAGACCCATTAATGGTCTGCTTAAGTGGTGCTGAAATCGTCACCGGCATCGGACTTTCTAATACGTACACATTGCTCTATCCTGAACAAATCATCCTCGATTATGACCTGCTTTTACGTGCCAAATATAGCCTTATGGCTATGGAAGTTGATTCGGAATCCCTCGCCTTTGATACTATCCAAGCAGTCGGTCCAGGGGGGCATTACCTCGCCCAAAAACACACTCGAACACATATGCGTCAAGCCTTGAAACGCAGCATCACTCATGTGATTGGAAAAGAAGGAAGATATCTCGACCCAATCCAAATTGCTCAAGAACGGGTGGAATGGATTCTACACAACCATCTACCAAACCCTTTGGATGAAAAAGTCCAAATTGAATTGCAACGAATCCTCGCCTCTGCCGATCGCGACCTCCAATAATTGTCCTAAGTGGAGAGAAGAACTATGGAACCCACCTCCACTCCTCCATTACAGCCGATCACCCCGGCATATCATGTCCAAATCCTAACCGATGAACAGTTACAAATCTTAAGGTCTGCCACATTGACTATCCTCGAAGAGGTAGGAATCCACTGCCCATCAAAAAAGGCGTTGGAAATTTACGCCAAGCACGGAGCAATGGTCAATTTCGAAAATTGCATTGTAAAAATTCCCTCCGAGGTTGTTTTGCGATATATGGCTCACGCACCGCGCTTTTACACGATGGGGGCTCGTTCATCCCAACATGACATTCTCTTAGACGGAAAGTCCATGTACTGTGCAACAGATGGTTGCGGGGTCGAGACTATAGACTTCGAGGCTAGGATGAGGCGTCCCTCATGCAAAGAGGATGTTGCTAAAATGGCGCGTATCGCCGATTATCTTTCCTCCATCGGTTTCTATTGGCCCATTGTCAGCGCCCAGGACCACCCCACTACCGCTCCCTTACACGAACTCGATGCTTCCTTCAATAACACTGTCAAGCATGTGCAATCGGAGACAGTGATGGGCGAAATCGCTGCTCATTATGCCGTTGAAATGGCAAGCGTGATCGCCGGCGATGCCAAGACATTGCGTCAACGTCCACCGCTTTCCTTGCTCGTATGCACAATTTCACCACTAGCCCAAGACAAGGATGGAATGGAAGCAGCACTAATCTTTGCCAAAGTGGGGCTGCCAGTGGGTTTTATGTCTATGGCAACAATCGGTTCGACTGCGCCTGGCACTCTAGCCGGAGCCGTTGTAATAGGAGATGCTGAAATCGTTTCAGCAATGGTGTTAATTCAAATGGCACACCCTGGTTCGCCAACATTCCACTCTCTTATGCCCGGTATCATGCATCCCAAGACCGTTGCTTATCTAAGCACCACCTGGGAAACTAACTTGCTTTATTCCATTGGTGTTGAACTAGCACATGCTTGGAGTGTTCCCACGTTAGCCGGTATCTTTGGAACCGACGCACCTAACCCCAGCTGGCAATCGGCGGCAGAGGCAGCAAGTTCCTTGCTCTTATGTGCCCTCTGCGGTGCTGAAACAGGCAGCGGATTAGGTCTGCTTGAAGCCTGCACTTTGCTTTACCCCGAAGCCATTATCCTCGACACAGATATCTATCACCGCGTACGTGCAGAGGCTGCTGGTCTGGATACGAGCCCAAGCCAACTCGCTCTTGATGTGATCAAAGAAGTCGGTCCACGCGGTAATTTCTTACGCCATCGGCAAACACGTATTCACATGCGTCAACGCTATTTCTCCGATTTGGTCGGACAACCGCATCCAACTGGTGGATACAGAGATCCAATAGCTATAGCCCAAGACAAGGTGCGATGGATTTTGGAGAACCATCATCCACAACCCCTTGAGGAGAAGGTGCAGAATGAACTGAGGCGTATCCTCTCGACAGCCGAACGGGAAATGGAATATGCAGCATAACCCTTTCCATCAAACGACCACCCTTGACAAACCATGTTTCAACAATTCGACATGAACATAAGACACTGCTCTTCGCTAAGTATATGAAACGATCAAAATAGACAGGAGGAAAAGATGAAAGTTTTACTGATAGGAGTTGGTGGTGTGGGAGAAGCCATCGCTTTGGTTGCCAAAGATCAACCTTGGTTAGAGACGATGGTCTTAGCAGATTACAACTTAGATCGCGCACATCAAGTTCAGCAACGTATCTCCTTTTCGGAGAAATTTCCAATTGAGCAAGTGGATGCAGGGGATATTGCTCGAGTGGTGCAATTGGCAAGACGATATCATGTTGACTTGATTCTCAATGCAGTCTCTTGTGATTACATAGATACACTCTTCGATGCTGCTTACGAGGCTGGTTGTAACTACATGGATATGGCTATGTCTGATACAGGCGTGAATATGGGGCGTCATCAATTTGAACAATCTGGAAAATGGGAAGACAAAGGGCGCCTAGCGATTTTAGGCATGGGGATGGACCCCGGTATATCGGACGTGTTTGCCAAGTATGCTGAAAAACATCTTTTCGACGAGATAGATGAAATCGGTATTCGGGATGGGGCTGCTTTAGAAGTAAAAGGCTACGATTTTGCTCCAACATTCGCGATCAAAGATACCATCGAAGAATGCACCGATCCTGCGGTAGTCTGGGAGAATGATAAAGGTTGGTATACTGTCGAGCCCTTCTCCGAACCAGAGACCTTTGAGTTTCCGGAAGGGATTGGACCCATGGAATGCGTGCATGTCGAACATGAGGAGGTGGTTCTTATCCCGCGCTGGGTGCAATGTCGCCGCGTTACTTTTAAGTATGCCCTGGGCGAAAAGTTTATGAATGCTATACGCGTGATCAAGATGTTAGGATTGCATAGCCGCCAACCGATAAACGTTAAGGGGGTTTGGGTGGCACCGATTGATGTTGTTGCAGCATGTTTACCTGACCCTGCCCAATTGGGAGATAGAATGACCGGCAAGACCTGTGTTGGTACTTGGGTCAAGGGATGGAAGGATGGCAAACCTCGTCAGGTTTTCCTCTATCAGGTCACCGATCATGAGAAAAGTATGCGCGACTATGGATGTCAGGCGGTCTCTTTACAAACGGGGTTTGGACCGGTTATTGCCATGGACTTGCTTGCTAGAGGGATTTGGAAAGGTAAAGGCGTTCTTGGACCCGAAGCCTTTGACCCAGATCCTTACCTAGAGTTGATGATGCAATACAAATTTCCGTACGGCATCAAGGAGATGTAGTTCGAGGTGAAAACACTTGTTCAAGTCCTTTCGCAAGAGGAACGCCACGAGATACATGAGCGTTCGTTGAGGCTACTGGCAACAACTGGCATCCGGGTAGATACCGAACGCGGACGCCAAATCTTGCAACAAGCCGGTGCCAAGGTTAATGTAGATACAAAACAAGTGTGTATTCCACGCTCCCTTGTGGAAAATGCCCTACACGCGGTTCCTCGCCACTTTTCTCTGGGTGGACGTAGACCAAACTGGCAACTGCAGATGAACATCGGTGAATGTACATTATTGGCTGACGGAGAAGCGGTAAAGGTGTTTGATAGCCAGAGCCAAGAACTCCGAGAGCCCAGTATCAATGATTGGCTCAATGCCACTCGCCTTATCGACGCGTTAGATGAGGTGGGAGTTTACTGGCAGATGGTACATTATGACCAGTTTGATAAAAACCACAACCGTGACATCACCCATTGGGTAAATATCTTTCGCAATTTCTCCAAACATGTACAAGACTGCCTGGAAGATCCAACACAAACACCTTGGTTCTTAGAAGTCCTTCAAATCATCTTCGGCGATCGAGAGACCGTTCGTCGGTCACACCCTGTCTCATGGTTACTGTGTCCTTCATCACCTTTTGTCATCGAGGCGAATTACACCGATGCTTATCTTGAAACAATAGGTTGGGACATACCAGTCGCCGTTATGCCCATGCCACTGATGGGTGCAACTAGTCCTGCAAGTCTGGTGACAACCCTGACCTTGGCGAATAGCGAAACGCTTGCAATGCTCTGTCTTATTGAGGCAGCAGCCCCTGGCACTCCTTTCATTTATGCTCCATGCCCAGCCGTAATCCATCCACGTACAGGGAGGTTTAGCGGGGGCTCAGTCGAACTGGCTCTGCTCGGTTGTGCAACAACCGAAATGGCAAGGTACTATGGGCTACCCGCCGAAGCCTCCACAGGTGGAACAGATCACTTCGTCCCAAGCATTCAAGCCGGTTACGAACGTGGTATCAATTGGACATTGCCTGTACTTGCTATGCCCGATCTCTTAGTCGGACCCGGCTTGCTTGGAGGTGCCACTGTCCTAAGTCTGGAACAATTGATCATTGATTTGGAAATCTTTTGCATGTGCAGAAGGTTATACCAAGGGATCGTAAATCGATCCGACCAGTGGTTGGATGAGGAGATTGCAAAAGTAGGAGCGGGCGGAAATTTTCTTGCATTTCCCTCAACGCGTAGGGCACTACATGCAGGTGAATGGTATATCAGCAAAATCGGAGTTCATGACACCTATGAGGCATGGCACATGAAAGGCGAACGGTCATTGTTAGAAGAAGTGCACGACTATGTGGAACAACTGCTTGCATCTCACCAACCTTTACCGCTCCCTGATGAGGTCGAGCGGGAATTGGAAGCATTGGCAAATCGTTCTCCAAAAGTACCGTAAAGCATATCCTTCATGAACTGATGTGGATGGGATAATCCGAGGAACAACGATGAATTTCCAAGCAAAGATACTCTCAACTTCCGATCAGGTCAGAATCCACCAGGAAAGCGAACGCATTCTATTCGAGGTAGGCGTTCGGATACATAGCCTGAAGTCGCTCAAGATTCTTCAACAAAATGGTGCTAGAGTGGATTTGGAGACGAGAATTGCCAAAATTCCATCCGAGATGATCGAACAAGCCCTTCAAACTGCACCGAAATCTTTCATCTTAGGAGCACGGAATCCCATCTATGCTATCTCATTCCCTGCCCCTTTCACAGGTTATTGTATGGATGGCACAGGGACTTTCACCATTGATTTTCAAACCAATGAAAAGCGCTACGGGACCTGTAAAGACATTGAAAATGCCATGCGTATCTTTCAACATATGGATTTGGGAGTCATGGCATGGGCGCCTGTGTGTGCCTCTGATGCTCCGGCTGGTTCGCGTGCTCTGCACGAATTCTTCAATATGATGAAATTTTGCTCAAAACATGGACAACATGAGTTACATCGCGCTGACCAAGTGCCTTACCTTATCGCTGGCTTGAAAGCCATATTAGGGAGTGAAGAGGACATTCAGGCAACGATGAATTACTCTCTTATATATTGCCCAATAGCACCGCTCACCCACGAAGGGGAGATGCTAGATGCTTACCTTGAATTAGGTGATTTCAACATGCCGATCATGGTCATGCCCATGCCGATCACCGGAACTACCGGACCGGCCCATCTATTCTCTAATTTATGCCTCGCCAATGCTGAAACCCTTTCTGCCTTTGTCATCTTTCAATTCGCCCACCCGGGTCGTCCACTGATTTACAGTAATGCTGTTGGCTCAGTAGATTTCAGAAATGGCAGTTTCTTAGCAGGCACACCAGAGACCGCACTGCACTCTGCTGCACTTGTACAAATGGGACACTTTTACAACCTTCCCAGCACCTCCGCAGGATGTAGCACAGATGCCAAAGAACCAGGCGCAGAAGCAGTGATGGAGAAGATTCTTACGGCTCTTCCCTCTGTTCTGGTTAGATCGGACATCATTGTAGGATATGGTGAGATCGAAAGCGATCAGACGCTCCTGCTCGAACAAATCGTCGTGGATAACGAAATTGCTCATCTATGTAAACGACTTTACGAGGGGATTGATGCCTCTCAGGAGAATTATCTGTTTGATGACATCGCCCAAGTCGGTCCTGGAGGAAATTTTCTAAAGTGCAAAAGCACCCGAAAGGCAGCGAGAAGTTCGGAATTTTATACACCCACATTGATCGATCGAAATCCCTATGACGCCTGGCTCGCCCTCGGTAAACCAAACATGTACACCAAGGCTCGACAAGTCGTCCAAGAAATCCTCTCGAACCCTGTTACCGATCCCCTAGACGAGAGCACCCTTGAGGAATTGGATGAAATCCTACGCACAGCCGATCGTGAACTTGGTCAATCCTCTTAGGGACAGACGAATTGAAATGTTCTTACCTCACACCCTCTGGCGCGGTTTCCCCCAAAGATACCAATAGGTCTCCTGTGGAAATCCCTTCGCCAGTTCTACATGCCAGATAAATTCCCCTGGAACGAAAACTGCTTCTAGCAACAGATCGAGAGCATGGAGCAATTGTTGTTCTGCTGCTCGGACGTATCTCACCTCTTTTCCTAATAAATGCAACATCACCCGGTGACGCACTTCATACGCATAACGGTCGAGATTGTCTACCGCATTTCTGCGATAGTCCTCAAGATAGTCTCGCCAGAGGTTCAACCTCGCCGTAAAACAGCGCATTGCCTTACGTTCCCAGGCTACCTGCCAACGAGAACGGCATGCCTCTATCCTGCTTTTTACCTCGGCAAACTCCGCATCCTGAACCAAATCCTTCGAATAGGCTTCTGCGCGTACGAGGGACAGAAGCAAATTCCCAAGGTCCAAATTGGGATAGGTCGGCTCACCCCAACTTGCCCTTGCGTCAATCGCCCAATAGAGATCATCAGACAAGAGATATCTTTCTAGAGTACTCACCCCTGCTTGCAGGTAACGGAACTCATAAGCGAATGAGGTCACATTGTCTTTCTCCACCCCTTCGTTGGACCCGCCCATTTGCTTCGCACTTGTAGGCTCACTGCTTCTTTAACCGCACTCAACAATGCTTTTCGGTCTGTGGGTTTGGTGAGATATTTCATTGCCCCCAATTCACGCACTTTGATGACGCTCTCAATATCAGATAGCGCTGAGAGGGCAATCACCGGTGGCAGTGGATCCAGAATCACACGCAAGGCAAGGAGAATATCAAATCCCGAACGCTCGGGTATCATCAAATCTAAAATGATGGCTTGTATGGAACCTCCTGCTCCGTATACTAACTGCAGCCTATCCATCACCTCGTCCCAAGAGGAGGCGGTGAGGACGGAGAATTTCGCCATTTGCAATTCCATTCGCAATAGGTTGAGGGTATCTAGGTCGTCATCAATCACCAGAATTCTGGGGGTCTCGCGAAACACAGACATGTTCTATCCCTTTCAAAACCCATCCATTCCCCGAAACACGAATTGCAATGTCAATTTGTGTAAATGTAAACCACCTCACTACGTATCTTAAATTATAAACTCTCCAAACCCGCATAAGATTTTATCATATACGTCAGATCACCAATCGCAAAGGTTGTTCTAGATATTTTGCCAAAACTTGCAAGAAACGAGCAGCCTCGGCACCATCGCTGATGCGGTGATCAACCGAAAGCGTGGCTTTCATCCGCAAAGCAGGACGCACCTCACCTTCAACGACCGCTGCAACTTCACGGACTGACCCTAACGCCAAGATTGCAGCCTCCGGAGGGTTGATAATGGCAATGAAGTGTTCAACATCATACATGCCCAAATTGCTCACGGTGAACGTTGACCCTTCGATATCCTCCGGGCGCACTTTCCCTTCTCGAGCGCGCGCCACCATGGTGCGAACCTCTGCCGAAATCTGCCGAACAGATTTAACATCCGCCTGACGACATACCACGGTGAGCAGACCCTCTTCCAGGGCAACGGCAACGCCGATATTGATCTGCCCATGTTGTACCACACGGTTATTTGCCTCATCTAATGAAGCATTTAAGTTCGGAAACTCCCTCAATGCCAACGCCGTTGCTTTGATGATGAAATCGTTGACCGAAATCTTCTCCTGCTCCGGCAACAAAGCATTGATCTGACTGCGCAGTTCCATCAATGCTTTCATTTCATATTCATGGGTGACGAAGAAGTGTGGCACCTGTCGGGTCGATTCGCTCATTCGCTTACCGATAATCTGCCTCAACCGGCTGAGGGGAACATAGACATCGGCGCGTTCTTCGGCGAGGGATAATGTGATTTCTTCGGATACAGTCTTCGCAACAGGGGTAGGAATTGCCTGGTACGCCTCGATATCTGCCTTGACAATACGCCCACCGGGACCTGTTCCTTTGACCTTAGTAATGTCAATGCCGCGCTCCTTTGCTATACGCCGTGCAAGAGGAGAGGCACGTACATCAGCCGGTAAGCGAACACCCTCCTTCTCGACGACCTCCCCTTCGGGAACACTCGGTTTCACAGCGGCTTCTTGACCAACCTTGAAACCAATGGCTTCAGACACCACTTCTTTTCCAATCAAAGCCTCTAAGTTAATCTCTTCATCGGGTGCGCCAATGACGGCAATCGGTGTGTTCACCGGTACGACGGCTCCCTCCTCAACAAGATGTCGCTTGACAACACCCGAGTAAGTTGACTCTACCTCAACGGTGGCTTTGTCGGTCTCAATCTCTGCAATGACGTTTCCCTTTTCTACGGCTTCACCCTCAGCCACCAACCAACGCACCAATGTTCCCTCAGCCATATCAAAACCCAATTTGGGCATGGTGATAATCTCAGCCATCAGAGCACCTCCTTGACCGCCCGTACTACATCATCCACCTGTGGCAAAGCCATCTGCTCCAGAGTGCGATTATAGGGGAGTGGCACTTCTTTTTGTGCAACCCGTTGGATGGGAGCATCCATGTAATCAAATGCTTGCTCATAAATTCGAGCAGCCACTTCTGCGCCAACACCGTATGAACGCCATCCCTCTTCCACAATCACCGCTCGATTCGTCTTCTTGATAGAAACCAACACCGGGTCCATATCCAATGGGCGCAGTGAACGGAGATCGACAATTTCTGCCTGGATGCCCTCCTTTTCCAACATATCAGCCGCTTTCAAACAAGTTTCCAACATCTTGCTATATGTTATCAGGGTAACATCACTACCAGGTCGTTGAATCTTGGCTTTATCTAATGGGGTGATGTAATCACCTTCTGGCACTTCGCCGCGCATTTGATACAATGTGGCATGTTCGATGAACAGAACCGGATCATCCGAACGTATGGCTGCCTTAAGCATACCCTTAGCATCCTCTGGAGTGCCGGGAGCGACAACTCTCAACCCAGGGAAATGGGCAAAGATTGCATCGGGAGTTTGCGAATGTGTCGCCCCGAGTTGTCTCCCTCCACCGCCTGGGGCGCGGATCACAAGGGGGAGTTTAAATTGACCACCGAACATATAACGTAGTTTGGCGGCTTGGTTGACAATCTGATCCATAGCCACGAAGGCAAAGTTGATCGTCATCAACTCTGCAACCGGTCGTAGCCCGGTGAGTGCTGCTCCGATGGCTGCTCCAACAATGGCATTCTCGGAGATGGGTGTGTCGCGTACCCTCTTCTCGCCAAAATGATCATAAAACCCACGAGTTACTGCATATGTACCTCCCCAAACACCTACCTCCTCACCGAGAATGAAGACGCGTTCGTCGCGTTCCATTTCCTCCCATAAAGCCTGTGAGATTGCTTCTCGCATGGTTATTCTTGCCATAGTGTTGCCTCACCTCTTCATTCAACATAGATATGCTCAAATAATGCTTCAGGTCGGGGTTCAGGGCTGGATTCGGCAAATTCAACCGCCTCGCGAACCTCTTTCTCGACCTTCTCTTCTAAACCATCCAGTTCCTCCTGGCTTGCGATTTGATTCTCGATGAGGTAACGTTGATAAATGCCAATCGGATCGTCTTTTTCCCACTTTGCGATTTCCTCTTTCCTGCGATAACGTTCTGGGTCTCCCATGGAATGCCCGCGGTAGCGGTATGTGACAACCTCCAAAAAGAACGGTCCCTGCCCCGAACGTATATCCTCAATGACCTTTTCTGCTGTGTTACGCACCTCGATCACATCCATGCCGTTGATCCGTTGACTCGGCATGTCGTAGCCTTCTGCCTTCCGGTATATCTCATGAACGGCAGAAGCACGTTCCACAGCAGTACCCATGCCGTATTGGTTGTTTTCACACACCCATAACACGGGTAGGTTCCAAACTTTCGAGAGATTGAGCGCTTCATGGAAAAAGCCGATGTTGGTTGCACCATCACCAAACATGCAGATAGTCACTGCATGATTGCCTTGATATTGATCCCCAAGTGCCAAACCCGCAGCAATGGGCAGATGGGCACCTACCACGGCATGTCCACCCCAAAAATTTTTGCTGACATCCGCCATGTGCATGGATCCCCCTTTACCCTTGGAAACGCCGGTGGCTTTTCCAAGCAATTCCGCCATGACCAATTTCGCAGGAATGCCGACATTCAACGCCACACCATGGTCACGGTACGCTGTGATCACTCGATCTTGCGGTTTGCGAGCCGAGATCAGCCCGGTGCTCACGGCTTCCTGACCAATATATAAATGTAAAAATCCCCCGATCTTGCCTTGTTGATAGAGTTCGGCAGCGCGTTCCTCCACACGACGAATGAGCACCATTTGATAATATAAATCCAAGTATTCCTTTTTCTCCATCTCCTACAAAATCCTCCATGTCTCAACCATTTGGCATCAAATCCATCAAGGCTTTACGATATACGTTTATAAACACACAAATTGATTTCATTTCGATACATCATTCATCCTCTCTTGGGCAAGCAATGATAAAAGGCACGTTTTGTGAACCTCATCGCCGATGGATGATACCATAAAGAAGATAATAATTTTTTCAAATTGTTTGATGCTATTCTGATCGTCTCCGTTCAAGTCACCATGATTTTAACATGTTAAAATCAAGTATTTGTTATTTAAAACGGCATCTCGATAAAAGTGAATTCCAAAATCAACAATAATGTCATTGGAGGTTCTACAAGATTCTCGGTATGTACGATTTCATCCCTGGCTCATGGACAAAAGCCATCGAGGACTTTCAACGTGCTCGTCGTAAGGCGGCTTTAAAGGAGATTTTCTCTTTATTCATCGGGAAATCTGAACATCTCCTCTCGTTCGAGGAGGTTCGTTCGAAATTGCGAGCACACAGCGGCGCTGCTAGGGTACTCAAGGACATTCCACTCGATGCCATTGTTGGGAGTGTCGGGCGGTATCACGATTTTACGCGCGATTTCCTCCCCCGCCAAAGTGCTGACCCCATCCGTTGGGCCCGGGTTCGTGCAGCCATCGAAGCCATGGGAGGGTATGAACCCATCGAAGTCTATCAAATTGGCGAGGTCTATTTTGTATTGGATGGAAATCATCGCGTCTCTGTGGCACGCCAGTTAGGAGCCACGCATATACAGGCTTACGTAACAGAGTTTAAAACCAAAGTCCCTCTAACTCCAGATATCCAACCCGACGAATTGATCATCAAAGCGGAGTATGCCGACTTTCTAGAACACACCCATCTCGATCAACTTTGCCCGGGAGCAGATTTGACGGTGACAGTTCCAGGGCAGTACCGCATTCTTGAGGAACACATTCAAGTACACCGCTACTTCATGGGACTCGACCTAAAACGTTACATTCCAGAAGAGGAAGCGGTTGTCCACTGGTACAAAACCGTATATTTACCCATTATCCAAGTCATCCGTCGCAAAGGATTACTGCGAGATTTTCCAGATCGAACAGAAACCGACCTTTACTTGTGGTTGGCAGAGCATCGCGCCGCATTAGAAAAAGAGATTGGTTGGGATGTAACACCCGAGGATGCTGCTCAAGACCTTGCACTTCAATATAGTCGCCGTGTTGACCGTTTCTTGGCGCGTTTAGGAGAAAAGATTCTAGATGCGCTGATTCCCGATGAACTAGAGCCCGCTCTCCCACCAGGAGAATGGCGACGAGAGAAATTGTCGATTCAAGAGGAATATGGAATTTTTCGCGATGTCCTCGTCCCCCTTAGCGGTAAGGAGAGCGATTGGGTGGTTCTCGAACAGGCGATTTCAATTGCTCAACGTGAATCCTCACGAATACACGCTCTACATGTAATCCCTCCTAAGAATGGACGTAATTCATCGAAATTACAGGAAATCCAAAGCGAGTTTGAACGGCGTTGTCAAGCAGCCAGTCTCCGCTACACCTTTACCACGTCGGTAGGTGAGATTGCACCACAAATCTGTAATCATGCTCGCTGGACCGATCTCGTCGTGGTTAACGTGACCTATCCACCACCGATCAAGCCGTTTTTCCGCCTGGCGTCTGGTCTTCGCTTGCTGATTCGGCGCTGCTTACCACCAATCCTAGCAGTGCCTGGCAACATGACTTCACTGAACAGCGCACTACTAGCCTACGATGGGAACCCTAAAAGTGAGGAGGCGCTCTTCTTGGCTACATACTTATCAGGCAAATGGCAAGTCTCCTTGGTGGTTGTCACCGTCAGCAAAGATATCGAAAAGGCACGCATGCTACTCGATCGCGCTCAAGAATACCTGAATACCCGAGGGGTTCAAGCACACTTGGTTGCAGAAAAAGGTCCGTCTGCCACAACGATTTTGAAGATTGCTGAGGAATATCACAGTGAGTTGATCATCATGGGTGGATACAACGCACCTCTATATAAAGAAGTGATCCTTGGGAGCACGGTGGATCGCGTCCTGCATCGTTCTCTTTTGCCGGTATTGATCTGTCATTGAGAATTCACCGGCTCGATTCCCCGCTTTCATTAATCAACCTTTAGCGAAAAGGCGGAAGGAGGGTTTCCCCTCAAACGATCAGGATGGGTGAAAAAACTACAGATTTCTCCTCATTTCCAACTCATCCTAAATCATCTAGTCCGATCATCCTTAGCAGTGAGAGCCACTGGTACTGCCGACCGATGAGGTAGTTCAAGATGAACTTCGATAAAACCGAAAGAGTTTATCACCATGGTTTGTTCGAATTGGGTAAATCGTTCTTCATCGGCACGATAAAGGTGAATGTGTCCATGAAAGTGATAAGCGGGTTTAAAGGTCTTCAGCAACCATCGAAAGGCGCGAATCCCCTGGTGAGTTGGATCCTCTCGGTCGTGAATGCCCCAAGGAGGCGCATGGCTAACGAACACATCGAGATACCGACCATGGATGAGACGATTGAACAATAGATTCGGCACCAGACGGAGTACGTGGTACCACATTTCCGTCTGGCTATATTGAAAAGGACCTTGACTATATCGCAAGCAGCCCTCCACTCCAGCGAATAGGAACCCCCCATGATTGACCACCCGACGATGCAAGTCTACACCACCCCATGGTCCTTCCTTCAATCCGCTAGCGGTGTGTTCTGTTACTGGGGAATGGTTGCCACGCACATAATAGAGGGGAACATTGAGATGAGTTTGAATGTATTCCATGTAGTAATAAGGTACATCTCCACATGCAATCACCAACCTCACATCCCCAAATCGTTCGCCGATTTGGGCACGATAAAGGCTCTCTAACACAACATCGCTTATTGCTAATACTTTTAATGCCATAGAAGGTGATACATAAAACCACATGATTTATTTAAAAATTATAAAATCTCCTTTCTCCCTATTCACCCTCGATTTTAGATTTCTACATTCATTCCCTATAGCGAGGTGATGAAAGGGCGTTGATCGGCATGGCAGATCATCTGGATGACATTCCTGCCCGACATGGCTACAATCGGAACGGTGCCACCTGGTTCAACCCATTGCCCGGCCATGTAAAAATTTTTCAACCCCGGCAAGGTCTTACGCATGCCACGAATCATCAGCATCATTGTGTCCTTCGTCAGCAACCAACCGGTTGTGGAACCTAGCCAATTGCCAGTATAACGCTCATAACTGACCGGTGTCGCCTCATCAACAAACTCGATATCCTTTCTCAAACCCGGATATATTTGCTCAAGTTGTTCGATAACCAAATCGGAGACCTGCGTCTGCTCACTATCGTAGAGACGACGACCGTAAATTCTCTGCCAATAGGGATAACTACTGCGCAACATGACCTCAATCACCGACTTACCCGGTGGAGCCATGCTAGGATCGAAGCAGTAATGCTTGACCCCAATCTCATGTCGTTCCTCACCACCGATCAAAACCGGCTGCTTGAGCAAGTAAGTAACCCAATGCGGTTCATGGGAAAGGTCACGGTTCACACCTAGAGAGACTTGAAACTGAGAATGTATCGGAAGGTGTCCATTGTAAATCTTTCGGATGGCACGGTTGATATAACGACCTTCCAACATATCGAAAATGGTGCCATGCCCATCCGCGGCGGAGATGACAAGGTCGGCATGGTAAATCTCATCGTTGTAAAGGCGAACGCCAATGGCGCAGTCATCTTCAACAAGGACTTTCTCCACTTGAGCCTTATAATGAATTTCCCCTCTTAGTTCGAGATAGCGTCTTTCAAGCGAGCGCGCAAATTCCAAAGACCCCCCTAGAGGAAACCCCGCATTGCGACGATGCATATATGCTAAAAGCGACATTCCCGCCATAAGCGGTATCTCATCCCAACCGAACACCAATGGGATGGCTTTCCGAAGAAGCGGGGCTTTAAAGCGATAGGCAAAATCGCGTGCAGAGATCATCCCCCACTGAGCCAAAGGTAAGGCAAAGGGAAGCATACGACGCCCTAGTTTGAGCCAATCTGTGAATGTCATCAAGTCCTTTGGTTTTTGTTGCATGAGCGACATATCGAAGCGGGTGAATAAACGTATGCCATCCGTAAAGGTCTTGATGAGTCGAGAATCGGCAGGAGAAAGAGCCATCATATGCTCTTCTAAGCGAACTGGATCGCAATAGGCAATGAAGGTTCTGCCACCCACATCCACCACGCGCATCAATTCATCGTGATGGATGATTTGCCACGATTGGGCAATACCCAATTCCTCCCAGAGTTGATGGAAAGGTTGTCCTTGGGCTGTGCCGAAGAGATAATGAATGCAACCATCGAAGATATACTGTTTTCGCTCCCAAGCCGTGCATAACCCCCCTGGTAAGTCATGCATCTCAAAAATGCGCGACCGGTAGCCGTTCATTTGGGCGTAACAACCTGTTGCCAGACCAGCAATCCCCGCCCCGATAATGATCACGGTCTTCTCTTTCATGGATACACATCTCGGATTAAAAATAAAGGTGGCGAGGGTGGGATTTGAACCCACGACACGAGGCTTATGAGTCCCCTGCTCTACCGCTGAGCTACCTCGCCACGAGGGAACTGACAAAAATATTACTATGTTGACTGCATTTTGTCAATTGCAGTCCTGTTTTTTTTACCCTAGTTCCCCTCGAGAAGTGGTCTGTTCGCGGAGAATGAACTCCGAATGAATAAGCAAAGCCTTACCAAACTCTTGCAATGCTTGGTAATAGGGCAAGATGCTTGGGATGAAGTGACGCTCCTCTCGACCGTGAGGGGCAATGCCGCTCTGCCCCCAAACCACACCTTGCCCATGAGGGGCAAAGCGAGCACTCGTAGCGGGCAACTTCCGCCCCAAGCGCGGTGACTGCCCAGACACCTGTTGAATGGAACGAATCAACGCTTTGAGATAAGGATTCTCCGGATCACAAGCAATTCCATTTTCCATGACGGAGATAGATAATTCTAAGGATTGAGATTGACAATAAGCCCGAATCTCGTCCAGAAGCGGATTCAGATCATCCTGCGGAATGGGGCGCACCTCCACACCCAAGACGGCATAATCCGCTGTGATGTTATACACTCCCGGTGTGCCAACCTGGATGAACGGGTAGTTCACTTGAGAGACCCACCCCTCATTACCACTCAACGTCAGGTGTTTTTTTATAACCTCATGAATGACATTGCGTGCTTCAAATAGCCTACTCATCAAGTCCGTCTGTGAGCCAGCCAAGCCCGAATGCCCTCGTTGCCCACGCGCGATCACATCAAAGCGCATCACTCCACGATTCTGTGTGCAAACCTCACCCCATTGCTCATCGCCTCGTTCACCCGTGCGTTCCCCTGCTATCAAAAGGCTGGGCGAGTATCCCTCATCTTCAGCCAGGAATTTGAGCACATGAGGGGTGCCCATTGGTTCACCCTCCCCATTCTCCTCATTCCCGATCAGAAGCAGATTGATCGGAGGGTAAGATGTCGCTTGGTGAAGGGTATCCTTCATCCAGACCAGATACGTAGCCACAACGGTCTTCATATCCGCTGAACCGCGCCCCCACAAATAGTCCCCTTCGATGCGTGGTTCAAATTGGCTGTCATCCGGTTCCGGGGCAACCACATCAAAGTGCCCCGATAACATGACCGGTGCCTTCATCTGCCCCGGAAAGCCAACCAAAATTGCAGGATACTTCCCTTGGTCATAATAACGCACACCTAAACCATGGTCGCGCAGGTAATCAACGATGAAAGCAGCAGCACGGCGCACCTCTTCCAACCGTTCGTTCGGGCAAGCCGTAACCGAGGGAATGCGTATCAATTGTTCGGCTAATGCGATGATCTCACTGGTCTTATCTGCAAAGCGAACTTCCAACAATGCCTCCAAACGTGGGCGAAAGCGAATGGGAACCTCTAAATCTTGACGGACGTCATCGCGAACGTGTTGCAGCAGCTCATCAACTTTTACAACATCTTCACCCAAATTTGAATAATCTTCTACTATGAAAGAGATATCATGCGCAACCTGGGCTTCTCGCTCTTCTGCCAGAGTGCGCAACAAATCTAGAGGCACCTCATCGTGTTCACCGAGTTCGCTTTTTAGTCGCGCGCGCAGTCGTTCGGCAGTATTAGGGGCACCGCACGCCATCTCTTGTAGGGGCTGCAGGTCACGCCAAAACCCCAGTGCTTCTGCAAGTGGCTGCACTTCTGCAAGCGTCCAACCCAAGAACTCTCGCAATTTCATCGGCTTGCCGGTAAATGGGTTTTCGATCTCTGCACGCAACCCATCTTTTGCGGCAAGAGTTTCATTGCGGCGCGCTCGTTGAATGTCCTCACGGTCATAACGGAAGGAACGCCCAAATGTTTGATCTGCATAAAAGCGCAACAGGAGAAGGTGTTTTAAGGTGATATTGGCAATATCTAGTTCGAAAGAGTTACCGCCATCGCCGTTGCGCACCTCTACACGTGCCATGGGAATATTGATGCGTGCGAGGAGGTTTTGAATCTCAATCTGATGTGCCATCTCCTCGACCGAGGAGGCTTCTCCAACTGCGTATAATCCACGAGCATAAAGTTCCTGCAATTGTTCGCTGGTGACGAGGATTAGCCTTTCAACGGGTTCGGCAAACGAACGAGCACGTACGGGTGTCCAGTTGTTGTTACCAAAACGAATACCCCGTCTCACTAAATCGTAGGAAATCTCTAGATAATCCTCGTACGAACGATATAAGTTGGGCACATCCAACGCTGGTGGGTTGGGGAATGTCAGGTTGCGCACCGAATCCCATTCGGTCAGCACAACGACTTGCCGTCCATCTCTCATTTGAGCCTGCAATGGGGTGGAAGCACTGGTGGCAATGAAGAGAGCAGCAAAGGCGCGCATCAATCGCGTTGCCGTGATGTAGAACTCGCTTTTGAAGGCATCTAGGTGGGAATCTCCTCGTTCGGTGGGCGAGAGGTGGACGAAATCCCAAGCAAACAATGGATCGGGCAAAGAGAGGTTGGAATGTGTGCCCGCTGTTGCCAATGCAGCACCATGAAGGTCCACACAGCGTTCGAGATAACGACGCTTGGCTAAGTGCCACGAATAGGGTATCGTATCGTGTCCGACTTCAGTTTGGTAAAGGAGGTTGCCATGCCATGCATATAACCGTTCACCAAATCGGCGACCTACTTGGTGCAGAGCGTTGATGAGCACACCTTCCCAAAGACGTCCCTCATAGACTGCCCCACGTGGAGAGTAGTAGGGGCGAGTTGCCCATTCGATCATCCAATGGAAGACCTCTAACTGGCTGAACTGGCGCACCCAAGGTGAAAGTGCCTCTGCCCTGAGATAGTCCACAAAAGATTGGCGTCCTGGTCCAGTTCCCACGGTGCGCAATGGGCGGAATTGCGAGTCGAGCATATTCCATTCCAACTCAAAACCGCATAATCCCCCTTGGTGATTGCTCTGTATTGCCGATTCCAACGCCAAATGATATTTTTCTACGAATTGAGATAGATCGAACATATTCTATGAACTCGTTAGGTTTTAGCCAAATTACACCAACAAAGCATTCAAACCTTCCACTAACCGCTGAGCAGCACCTAAAGTGCGTTCCGGAGGTGTGGCATAGGAGAAGCGCAACCACTCACCCCCGTAAGGGGAGAAGAAAGCACCCGGGACGATCGCTAAACCGTGCTCCTCTGCCAGATACTGACCCAAAGGTTCGCTATCCTCCCAACCACGTGCTTGCAGCCACTTCCCAACATGGATGAAGGCATAATACCCTTTTCCCAAGATATAAGTAAAGCCATGCTCATCCAAGAATTCCTTGAGCACCTTGCGGCTGGCATTGGTGGGTTCGACAATCGGGCGAGTAGCCTCTTTATACCCCATCTCATAAGCAGCCATCGCCACTGCTAAGGAATAAAAGGAGGGCATGACACTATGCGAAGCATAAGCGACAATGTATTTGATGACCTGTTCAGAGGCAATTAAGTGGCAGTTGCGGATATTAGAGGCACCCAGGCTTTTGGTAATTCCATCAAGGAACATCAAGCGCGGACGTTCAGAGGCATCGAACATCCCTAAAAAGGAATTCAAATCCATGGGCTGCTCATCGGTGACATAATGATACATCCAATCGAACAACACAAATGCCACGCCCAATTCAAGAGCCTTTCTCGCCAGGGCTGCCTGCCGTTCTGGGGTAATGGTCAACCCGGTGGGGTTATCGGGGCAGGTAATGACCAAACCAGCGATCTTACGTCCCGTTTGGGCTGCATATTCAACGCAGGCTTTCAGTCCATCTTCAGAATATGCCCATCCCTCCTTCGGATCGCCGGGTGCCCACATGACATTCGCACCGATCCCATACGGTCCCCAGTTGTACGAAATCCAAGGTACGCGAGAGACGATCAACACATCGCCTTGACGACCGTGACCCAAGGCAAGCATTGCCTGGTAGGCTTTGACTAGGGCATCACGCCCCCCGGCTGTGCCAATGACATTCGCAGGACCGATGCCAAGATGTGGGTCTAACTTCCAATATTTTTCGATCACCACACGCCGATAAGCATCGGTGCCATAGGGCATATCGTAGGCTGTGCCATGTTCGATCTGCATCTGGGCAGCACGTTCCAGAATGACCCTTGGCGTTCCCGGCAGACTAGCACCTCCATCTCCCTGGGAGGCATCATAGGTCATTCCACCTGGGTTTCTTTCCAGATACACTTTGAGTGATTTATTGATCAAGAACATTCGCGAGGGCGGAATTGCGGTTAGCCGGGTGAGATGATCGCTGACGGGAACTAACGTGCTCTCAGGAACTGCATAGGTCGGTTGGTCGTTCGGTACAAGTGTGGTCATCTTCATCTCCTCTCATCGGTTGAAATATAAAACAACGCCCCGAATGGATCGGGGCGTTGGTGTTTCCTTGGGTTGAAGGCACTCAGGTTTCATCGGACCCTCAGCAAGCACTCACGCCCCGTTATTCGGTTACGGTTATCATCAACATCCGCTATGGGGGTGGTGAGTGCTATCTGGGTATGCATATTGGGCGATACTATACCATTAGCTGCCCAAGACGTCAAGGTTTTCAACACGCCTTTTTGGGAATTTTTTCACAAATTGCGGTTGACGATATAACAAGCCAACTCCTCCAAAGCAAGACGTTCGGGGGTTTCTGGCAATTCGATCAATGCATTCAACCCACGATCGACGAACTGTCGAGCCTCGTTCATTGCTTCCTGAATAGCCCCGCTTTCCTGAATGGATTGGACTAAGCGAGATATACGTACCTCATCGTAAATATTTCCGCTAAGAAGCAAAGCAACATCGGGATCATCCGGGTGGGATTCCAGATAATATATCATGGGCAAGGTAATTAAACCTTGGCGCAAGTCATTTGCTACTGGTTTACCTACCTCGCTTTGCTCGCCAACAAAATCCAAGACATCATCTACGATTTGAAAAGCCATTCCAACTTCATATCCGAAACCGCGGAAGATTTCTTTAACCCTTTCACTGGTATTGCCCAAGATGGCTGCAGAGGTTGTGGCTAACACGAACATCGAAGCGGTCTTAGCGTAGATTCGGGCGAAATACTCCTGGCGATGAATCTTGCGCCTGGGTGTAAACAATTGGGTGACCTCACCGTTGACGATGGTCGCCAAGGTTTCCGCAAACATATGCATGACTTCCACCGAATCGGTCTCAGCAGCCAATTGCGCTGCCCGTGCGAAAATATAATCCCCAGTCAATATGGTAGCCGCCGGGCTCCATTGGGCGTTGAGTGTCGGGATGCCACGACGGAACAATGCACCATCAATCAGGTCATCATGCACAAGAGTGGCGGTGTGCAGGAGTTCGATCGCCGCTGCCAGGGTGATCAGGCGATCGATGTCCGCCTTAACGATCCCTCCGGCTAAAAGAGTGACCGCAGGGCGAATGCGTTTACCCCCAGAGGACAGCAAGTAATTTAGAGCTTGGCTGAGCTCTGGATGGTGTCCGTCGGAATGAGCGCGCATGCGCTCTTCGACCATTCGAATGTGTTCTTGAACCAAGTTGTAAAAAGTTATCGTCTTCAATAATACTCACCATGCAAACAGCCGTGCAGCATTGGCTGTTGAAATTTCTGCTAGTTCTGTCGTGGATATTTGATGAAGCGAGGCAACCTTCTCAGCCACATATTGAACGTAAGCCGGTTCATTGCGTTGACCTCGATAAGGGTGTGGCGTCAGAAAGGGAGCATCGGTTTCAATCACAATGCACTCTAAAGGCAATGAGGTAACCACCTGTTGCAATTTATGCGCATTTTGATAGGTGACCGGTCCACTGATGCCAATATAAAAATTCATATTTAGGGCTTGATGAGCCAATTCTACTCCATCTGAATAAGAGTGTAACACACCTGGACGTGTTGCCAATGGAGAGTTACTTCTGATCAACTCCGCATACCACTCTTCGAGGATCGAAAGGATGTCTTGACTTGCCAGACGATTATGGATGACCACCGGCAACTCCAATTCAGCAGCCAAGCCCAGTTGTTCTAACAATACCTGTCTTTGTCTTTCACGCGGCGTGCTCTTTCGATAATAGTCCAGACCAATCTCGCCGATTGCAACAACCTTAGGGTGTTTTGCTAAATCTCGTAAGCATTCTATTGTATCACTGTCCCATGTTCGTGCATCATTAGGGTGCACACCAACTGCAGCAAACACCTGCGGATGGGCTTCAGCAAGCAAGACAGCCTGTTTACTTGTCTCCAAGTCAACTCCTGGATTGAGGATGCGAATGATACCCACCACTTCACTTCGTTCTAACACGTCTTCCCGATCCACATCGAAGGCATCAAAATCTAAATGACAATGGGTATCTGTCAACATTTACTTCAACCCTGCAATTCGCAATCCATCCTCAAGGATATCCTTCACCCGCTCCATGACAGTTGTCTCGGTATACACACGAATGATCGGTTCTGTGCCCGAGAACCGGATGAGCAAGAATCCGCCATCTTCAAGGTGGAACTTAAAACCATCTGTTGTGTCCAAGCCATTGACCTTGAAGCCGCCAATAGTCGCCGGATTTGCCGTCAAAATACGCTTTTGACGTTCGAGGCGGTCACCAGTGAAGGGTGAATCAATGCGGTCATAGTAATGTGCGCCAACCTTCTCGAACAACAGGTCAATTAATTGAGAGGGCTTGCGACCCAACTTGACCATCATGTCTAAGATAAATAGACCCGCCAGGATTCCATCGCGTTCGGGTACGTGATTGCGAAAGGCATAACCGCCCGATTCCTCACCCCCAATCAAAGCGTTGGTCTCCAACATCTTCGGAGCCACGTATTTGAATCCAACGCCGGTTTCGTAAACAGGCACCCCGTAAATCTGTCCTAACTTGTTGAGCATGTTGGTTGTTGAGAGGGTCTTGACGATCGGACCGCGCATACCGCGCACTTCGAGCAGGTAGTAGGCAAGCAAGCCATAGACACGCAATTGGTCAATAAATCTACCCTGCTCATCGCCAACTCCCAATCGGTCTGCGTCTCCATCGGTGATGATGAGCACATCGGCATTCTGTTCAAGGGTTGCCTTCAAAGCAGCATTCACATTGGGAGGGATCGGCTCGGGGCGGCTCATTTCGGGAAAAAGAGGGTTGCGTTCGCTGTGAATCTCGATCACTCGGGTTGAACCGCCCGCCAGCAAACGCGGAAACCAACCCGCACCATTCCCCCACATCGGGTCTACCAATACCGTCAAGCCCGCCTCTTTGATGGGTTGAAGGTCCACCAGGCTGTGAATCTGATCCATGTACGCAGGCACCGGATCAAAATACACCACCTTGCCTTCACGAAGTGCCTCAGAGAGGCTGATCCGGGGAATACCCTCGCATGAATCGGGAATGCGCTCCTCAATCTGCTTGAGACCTTCTGGAGCAATAGCACCGCCATGTTCATCGCGCACTTTAAATCCATTATCTATAGGTGGGTTATGCGAAGCGGTGATATTGACTGCTCCAACGGCTCTCTTATCGAGCACCGAATAAGAAATCACCGGCGTTGGGGTAGCCGTATTGGTTAAGTAAATACGTAAACCATTGGCGGCTAACACCTCGGCAGCCGCGGCGGCAAAATTTTCGGAGTGGAAGCGCCGATCATAGCCAACCACTACCCATTCTCCCCGATATCCTAAATCTAAAAGATACCAAGCAAACCCTTGGGCACATCGCCTTACATTGGCAAAGGTGTACTCTTCGGCGATTGTTCCACGCCAACCATCGGTACCAAATTTAATCTTCAAAGACATGAAACCTCCAAATTAGATGGTTGCCATATAATTATATCAAGTGCAACCAAGGCAAGGTAGTTTATAAAATTAAAAAGAGCGTGCACAATTTAATGTAATAGAGTCGAAATGATTAGACATGCTATAATCTGAGAATAAGTAATTATGAACGCATTTCAAAGAGTTTATCTGGATTATGCTGCAACCACCCCGGTTGATGAGCGGGTGGTACAAGCCATGTTGCCCTATTTCGATGTGGTCTTTGGCAACCCTTCCTCGATTCACGCCTATGGGCAACGAGCAGAAGCAGCCTTGGAAGAAGCGCGTCATAGCGTCGCCGAAAGAATGCATTGCTCACCAGAAGAGATCATCTTCACCTCTTGCGGTTCAGAAAGCGACAACTTGGCTCTGCGCGGGGTTGCCCTAGCCGCCCGACAACTACGCCGGGCAAACCATATTCTGATCAGTCCGGTGGAACATCATGCAGTCTCTCGAACCGCGCAACAACTCGCCGAAGTCTATGGCTTCAACGTGGAACATCTGCGTGTGGATACCAATGGCATCGTGGACCCTGACGAAGTGGCAAGAAAGATTCGTAAAGACACTGCAATCGTCTCGGTCATCCATGCTAACAATGAAATTGGGACGATCAATCCCATCGCCGAAATCGGTGCAATCTGTAGAGAGGTTGATGTTCCTTTCCATACCGATTCGGTGCAAGGGGCAGCCCATCTAGCCACAGATGTCCAAGCCTTGAACGTAGATTTGCTTTCCATTGGGGCGCATAAGTTTTACGGTCCAAAGGGTGTGGGTGCTCTCTATGTGCGCAAAGGAATCCCCATCATTCCTGTTCAAACGGGTGGAGGTCAGGAGCACGGCTTACGTGCTGGTACACATAATGTCCCTCTCATTGTCGGGCTTGCTGAAGCCTTTCGACTCGCCCAAGCAGAACGCCAGAGCCGCACCGAGCATCTACTCCCCATGCGAGACCGCCTGATCGGTCACATTCTGGAAGAAATTCCCGAAACACGTCTGACTGGTCATCCCACCCAACGCTTGCCAAACCATGCCAGTTTCGTGTTCCACCATGTAGATGGCAATACATTGCTGATGTTGCTGGATAGCGAGGGATTCGCTTGTTCGTCAGGCTCTGCCTGCAAAACGGGGAATCCTGAGCCATCCGAGGTCTTGATTGCATTAGGGTTGACGCACGACTGGGCACTCGGATCGCTTCGGGTAACTTTGGGGAAGGCAACAAATGCCGAAGATATCGACGCGTTCCTTCGTGTATTACCAAAGGTTGTCCAAAAAGCGAGAGAACTATACCGAAGATGAAGATCGAAAATCAGCGCGTGGTCATCGCCATGAGCGGTGGTGTGGATAGTTCGGTCGCGGCTGCCCTCTTGGCGCAACAGGGGTTTGAGGTCATTGGCATGATGTTACAACTATGGAGCGAGAACGGGAGGGATGCAACAAACCGATGTTGTGCACCAGAAGCTATGGCGATGGCACGTCGTGTGGCAAGGCTTTTATCAATCCCTTTTTACGTCGTGGATGCACGCCAGGATTTTCGCGAACAGGTCGTCCAATATTTCATCGAAGGGTATGGGCGTGGTATCACACCGAATCCCTGCCTGATCTGCAACCGCCAGATACGATGGGGGCTCTTGCTCAAACACGCCCTCGCCTTGGGAGCAGACTTCTTGGCAACAGGACACTATGCCCGTCTGCGATCCACTGAGGATGGCAAATTCCAATTGTTGCGCGCCATAGACCACAGCAAAGATCAATCATACGTGCTATATATGCTCGACCAAGAACAACTGCGGCGCACCCTCTTCCCCATCGGCGCACTCACTAAACAACAAGTGCGACAACTCGCCATGGATTTCAATTTACCGATTGCCAAACGCCCGGAAAGCCAGGACCTATGCTTCCTCGCTCGTGAGGATTACCGCAAATTCCTCATCCGCAATGCCCCTTTCACCATCAATCCCGGTCCTATCCTCAACACATATGGCGAGGTGATCGGTAAACACCAAGGATTGGCTTTTTACACCATTGGACAACGTAAGGGATTGGGCATTATCACCCCCCAACCCCTCTATGTCTTGGCGAAGGTCCCTGCTAAAAATGCCCTGATCGTGGGGACAAAGGAAGAACTCGGAAGTACCGAACTGATTGCTTCGGATGTTCATTGGATTTCGGGAATACCCCCGAAACAACCCTTCCGCGCTCAGGTGAAAATTCGCTATACGGCGAGAGAGATCCAAGCCACCGTGACACCGATGGATGTCAAAACGGTACAGGTCGCTTTCGATGAACCTCTGCGCGATATCACCCCCGGGCAGGCTGCTGTATTCTACCAGGATGAAGTATGCCTAGGCGGGGGCATTATCCAGGAATGAAGAACTGGAGGTCAAATGTGTGGTCGCTTCACCTTGACGGTAGAAAGCAGTCAACTGCAAGACACGTTCCCTTGGCTGAACATTGCAGAAGGTAGCATCTCACCGAGGTATAATATCGCCCCAAATCAACCCGTCGCAGTAGTCCCAAACGACGGTCATCATCGTTTGGACTTCTTCCTATGGGGGTTGATTCCTTCTTGGGCACAAGACCCCAAAATAGGGAACCGACTGATCAACGCTCGTGCTGAGACCTTGGCAGAAAAACCGGCTTTTCGCTCTGCCTTTCGCCGACGAAGATGCTTGATCTTAGCAGATGGCTTCTATGAGTGGCGCAAAGAGGCAGATGGAAAATCCAAGACCCCTATGTACATCTGCCTGAAATCGAAAGCACCGTTCGCGTTCGCCGGTTTGTGGGAGGCTTGGCATTCGCCTGATGGCTCGCAAATACTCTCTTGCACGATCATCACCACTTCACCGAACGAACTGCTTAAGACGATCCATAATCGCATGCCCGTCATCCTGCCAAGCCAGACGTACTCTAAATGGCTCACTCCAGGAGAGGTAAGCCCATCCGAACTGCAATCGCTATTACGTCCATATCCCCCAGAAGAGATGATTGCTTATCCAGTTTCACGAGCGGTCAACAACCCTGACATAGACGCTCCAGAACTTATCCAGCCCCTCCAAACACAGGAAGGCTTTACTTACATAGATTCTTTTTAAAGAAAGGACGGTCTATTGGCAAAAATGCGAATTGGGTTCATCGCAACGAGAATTAAAGGTACGGATGGCGTTTCTTTAGAGGTAGAAAAATGGGCACACGTCCTACGGCGCATGAAACATGAAGTGTTCTTCTGCGCTGGTGAGTTAGGTGAAGGCTTTACCCAAAATGGCACATTGATTCCCGATTTGCATTTTGCTCGTCGTTCCATCCTTACTCTTACCCAACAGGCGTTTCGGGAAGGTAAACGCAAAGATATTGACCGCGTCATTGATCGTATTTATTCACTGGCTGATCAGATTCGATACCCAATCCGGCAATTCATTCGCACCAATCGGCTCAACCTACTGATCGTGCAGAATGCCTTGACCATTCCTCTAAATCTACCCTTGGGAGTAAGCCTGACAGGGCTCATTGCTGAACTAGGCATACCGACCATCGCTCATCATCACGATTTCTATTGGGAAAGACAACGTTATCAGGTGAACGGAATTCTCGACGTTTTAGATACAACATTCCCGGCAAAACTCCCCAACATTCAGCATGTAACCCTCAACACCATTGCCCAAGCACGCTTGAAGGAACGCAGGGGCATCGATTCAATCGTCATTCCCAATGTACAGGATTTTGCCAACCCTCCACCCGGAATTGATGAATATAACCAAGATTTCCGAGAAACCATCGGGCTTGGTCCAAACGACTTGTTCATCCTCCAACCGACGCGCGTCATTCAACGCAAAGGCATCGAAATGGCGATTGAACTAGTGCATCGCATGTCACTTCCCAAACCCAAGTTGTTTATATCACACAGCGCGGATGATGAAGGACGAGAATACTGGCACTGGTTACAGCGCGAAGCCCGCCTGATGAATGTTGAATTACACTTGATTGACCACCTGATTGACACCAGCCGCAGGAAGCTCAATCACCACAAAATCTACTCGTTATGGGATGCTTATGCCCATGCGGATTTGATCACCTACCCCAGTTTATATGAAGGATATGGCAACGCGTTGGTCGAGACCATCTATTGTAAACGACCAGCAGTGGTCAACCGCTATCCCGTTTACAATGCCGATATCAAACCGCTAGGCTTTGAGTTCATCGAGTTAGATGGATTTGTGGATGATAAGGTCGTCGAAAGCACCCTGCGATTGTTGAAAGACCCTGAACGAGTGAAAAACATGACGGAGAGGAACTTCGCCATCGCGCGTGAACATCTCTCATTTGAGGTTTTAGAACGCAAGTTGAGAGAGGTGATTGCTCTTTTTGAATCCTGAGCAAGCAAAATAGGTGACTATATGCTCACAACGAAAGGGATTTGAACCAACATGGATGCAAAAAACATTGGCTTTGTATCCACGCGATTAGCAGGGACAGATGGAGTCTCTCTCGAGGCGCGTAAGTGGAGCGATGTGTTGACGAGGCTAGGCTATGAGTGCTTCTGCTTTGCTGGTGAAACCGATTGGGATCCCCAACGCAGTTACACCGTTGCCGAAGCACACTTCAACCACCCGGAAATCCTTGCTTTGCACACCGACCTGTTCAATGACTATAAGCGCACCTCTGAGACCTCCGGCAAAATCCAGACCCTCCGTTTTCACCTCAAAAAGCATCTCTATCAATTCATCCATCAGTTTGATATCCACTTGTTGATTGCTGAGAATGCCCTGTCCATTCCCATGAACATTCCACTGGGTCTAGCATTGACGGAATTGATTGCAGAAACGGGGATTCCCACCATTGCTCATCATCACGATTTTGGATGGGAGCGCGCCCGATTCAAAGTCAGTGCAGCCTCCGATTACCAATTGGGTGCCATGCCACCCATCCTCCCATCCGTTCATCATGTTGTCATCAACTCTTATGCCTCGCGTCAATTGGCATTACGAACAGGGGCATCCTCCATGCTCATCCCCAATGTCATGGACTTCGACCACCCACCAACGCCCAACGACGGTTACGCGCAAGACCTTCGCGCCCAATTCGGAATTGGCGAGGGAGAATACTTGCTCCTCCAGCCCACTCGGGTAGTTCCACGGAAACGCATTGAATTCGCCATGGAATTAACACGCCGCCTTGGAGTGAACTGCACCTTGGTGATCTCGCATGGCGCGGGAGACGAAGGAAGCGAATACGAACGATACTTGCATGAATATGCTGAACTGATCGGAGCAAGGGTCATCTTTGCCGCAGACCGCATTGGTTATCACCGCGGTACGAGTGCAAAGGGTGAGAAAATCTACTCTCTTGCCGATATCTATCAACAGGCGGACTTGGTCACATATCCCTCTACAGTCGAAGGCTTTGGCAATGCTTTTCTTGAGGCAATCTATTACCGCCGACCGATCGTCCTCAGCACTTACGAAATCTTCCGCACCGATATCCAACCCAAAGGTTTCAAGGTTATTGGATTTGGAGACTACATAACCGAGGATACTGTTCAACAGGCAAGGAAGGTATTACAAGATTCACAATTTGCAGCCGAGATGACCGAACACAATTATGAACTCGGTCGCCGATATTATTCTTATCGTACCCTAGAAGCACGCTTGCAAGTGTTAATTCACCAATGTCTTGGAATGATGTAGAAACCTCACTGAATGAGCCAATTGCAATCCTGCATTATGCAGCCCCACCCATCATCGGAGGAGTTGAAAGCACCATCTATCATCACGCTCGATTGCTGAGAAAAGCAGGATATCCTGTAATGGTGATTGCTGGGCGAGGAGAACCTTTTCACCCAGAGGTCGTCTTTCACCGCATCCCACAAATCGACTCACGCCACGAAGACGTATTAGCCATCCACCAAAACCTTGCAAGAGGTCATGTTCCCCCTGCATTCTTCGAACTGCGCGATCAACTCACCGAAATCTTAGATGCCATCTTATCGAAAGTCAAAGTATGCATCGTTCACAATGCCATGACGTTGCACAAGAACCTGGTGCTAACCGCCGCTATTCATCAATTATCCGAACGTAATCCGATTCGCTTCATTGCTTGGTGCCACGACTTTGCTTGGCAAGATGCACTTTACCAACCAGAACTCCACGACGGATATCCATGGAACCTATTGCGCACCCCTTGGCATGGTATTCAATATGTTGTCGTATCCGAATATCAGCGGAATTGTTTGGCTGAATTGCTCGACATTTCACCGACTGCCATCCAAGTCGTTCACCCAGGGGTGGATCCGCTAGAATTCCTTGGCTTGAACCCGTTTACCCAACGTCTCATTGCTCAACTCAATCTATTTCAGGCAGAGCCATTGATTTTAGTCCCTGCACGGATTACGCGGCGAAAGAATATCGAATTTGCCATTCACGTGACGGCGGGGATCAAGCCAATAAAACCAAACATCGTTCTGCTCATCACCGGTCCTCCTGGACCGCATAACCCGAAAAACATCGCTTATCTTGAGAGTTTACGTTCATTGCGGGATTCCTTAGGAGTGCAAGAGAACGTCTATTTTTTATACGAACATGGTGAAAACCAACAACCCCTCGAATTACCCAATGAAGTGTTGGTAGATTTCTATCACCTCGCAGATGCACTCCTCTTTCCCAGCACCAAAGAAGGATTTGGTATACCGATACTCGAAGCAGGTTTAGCACGCCTTCCCATCTTCGCCGCCGATATACCTCCTGTTCGTGAAAGCACCGCTGGCTTAGCCCATCTTTTCGACCCTCATGGTGAGCCTCAAACCGTCGCGAGAGAGATCGTCGCTTACCTGGAAAAAGATGCTCTCTTTCAGATGCGCCGCCGTGTAATTCACCAATATACCTGGGAGTCCGTGGTATTTCGTCAGGTGTTACCGCTGATCGAAAAGGCAATCCAAGAAGGGAAAAAGCATGAATGCGAAAACGCGCAAAGCGAATAGAAAAACCCAACCCTATCGAGTGCTTCTACCTCTGAGCAACTTGACAGAAGCCAGGTTGCTGATTCCATTGGCTGAGATGATTGTCCGTCCACGTGGTGGTCAGGTGATGATTGCCACGATCATGCAAGTACCCGAGAACAAAACACCGAGCGAGGTTGCCGCAGAGGTCAGTCGCCTACGTGAGGCATTGAGTCCTTATCTTCCCCGCGAGATGTTTTATTCTCTGAGCAAAACCATCGTTGGCAAGCAAAGCGAGATTTGGGAGAGCGTATGGGATACCATCTCGCAGGAAAAGATCGACTTACTAATTCTCGGTTGGAATATACCCAACGTACAAGAAACCGCGCTAGGCACACTGACTCATCCCCAATTAGCGCGACCACCTTGCGATGTGCTAATAATGAGAGCCTCGACAAATATGCTGACCGAAGATGGTTGGCATGATATACAACGCATCTTGTTACCGATTCGCGGTGGTCCTCATGGTGCGCTCGCCTTACGCATTGCCAGTGAATTGGCAGAGAGCGTAGATGCGTCCATCACCCTTCTTCACGTAGCCACGGATGAATCTCTCCAAGGCGATGAGAATGTCCTCAGTGTTTATGGACCGGCAATACGCGGTTTAGAACGCTTGAACCGCACGTTGATCTTGGTAGATGATGTCCCGCAAGCCATCCTTGAGGAGGCAACCCACCATGAACTCCTTATAATGGGTTCTCCTGCGCCCGATGCTCATCTCGAAAGTTGGAGCAGCCCGCTTCTGGATCGCATCGTTGCAGAAACCAACACCACCCTACTCTTCGTCAAAGGTAGGTACATCCCCAAACGCCAAGAGAGCGAGATAAGTCCTATAAAGCAACCCACAGCAGAGCGTTTCACTTACACGCCTTACGTCCGAGATCGCCCTATCGCCGTTGTGGTTGATCGTTGGTTTGCTGAGAACACCTTCCATTCACGCGAGTTTGCCGATCTCAAACGCCTTCTGATGTTGAAAGAGGTTCAAAATTTGACCATTAGTCTCGCCCTCCCGGCTCTCAATGAAGAAGAGACAGTTGGAAACGTCATCCGCACGATAAAAGGAACATTGATGGATGAGGTGACATTGATTGATGAAATGGTGCTCATCGACTCGGATTCAACCGATCGGACGCGTGAGATAGCCCAAGAATTGGGCATCCCAGTCTACCTTCATCGAGAGATTTTGCCACAATACGGGAGTTATTGCGGTAAGGGTGAGGCATTATGGAAAAGTTTGTTCGTTCTCAAGGGCGACATCATTGCTTGGATAGATACCGACATCAAAAATATCCACCCGCGTTTTGTCTATGGCATTCTCGGACCACTGCTCAACAACCCCAAGATTCAGTATGTGAAGGGTTTTTACCGCCGCCCTTTGATGGAAGGAGAGAAAGTTGTCGCTGGTGGAGGCGGACGAGTGACCGAACTCACTGCCCGACCTTTCATCAATCTGTTCTTTCCTGAACTCTCTGGGTTGATTCAACCGCTTTCCGGAGAATATGCCGGACGTCGCTATGCCCTTGAAAGATTGCCTTTCTTCACCGGATACGGCGTAGAAACTGGCTTGCTACTTGACTTGCTAGACCAATTCGGTTTATATTCCATTGCCCAGGTGGACTTGTTGGAACGCATCCACCACAATCAACCCTTGCCTTCCCTCTCCAAAATGTCCTTTGCCATCATGCAAGTGGTATTCAGCCGCCTCGAGAAACGTCATCGCATACGCATGCTCGAAAAGGCTAACCTGACAATGAACCTAATTCGCTATCAACCCAAAAACCGTTATTACCTTGAAACCGAGGAAATCATCGAGCACGAACGTCCACCGATGATTACGATTCCCGAATATCGTCAGTTGCGAGGCTTACCCCTTACACCCGACATACCCCGTGCATCATGAAAGACCATCCCAAGACACCCCCCTCACGCTTAGTCATCATTCGCCACGGCGAAACAGAATGGAATATCGAAGGTAGATACCAAGGGCAAGCCGATCCCCCACTCAACCAACGTGGCATAGCCCAAGCACAGGAATTGGCTGAGAAACTTGTGGGGAAGGGTATAGACCTTCTCTATTCTAGCCCCTTGAAGCGTGCATTCCAAACTGCTCAAATCCTCGCTCATCGCCTTGCTATTCCACTCTACACCGAACCGCGCTTGATGGAGATCAACCTGGGTGAATGGCAGACCTGCTTGCGAAGTGAAATTGAACAACGCTACCCTACCCTCTTTCACCTTTGGCAAACCCAACCTTGGTCGGTTTCTCTACCTGGAGGGGAAAGATTGCTCCAAGTACAAAGGCGCGTCTATGCAGCCATAGACGAGATTCTCAAACAGCATCCTCGTCAGACGATCGGGGTTGTCACTCACCGCATCCCTATCGTCCTGCTCAAGATGCGCTATCAGCCTCTTGACAGAGATGCGATCAGAACTCTCCACATTCCGAACACATACTTCGAGATGATTGAAGTAAATCAGCAACACTCCCATGAGTAATTAAAGGATAGAGTACATGACCATTGTGTCAACCCTTCCCGTCAAGACACCCGAAGAACGCATTGCTGAGCATCTTACTTTTCTCTACGGTGAACAACGAACCCGTTCGTTGATCCCCCAAATTCACACCCTGATAGAAGGCTTCAAACACAATTACCCACAACTTTACACCCCAAACAATGAAAAGGACGTCCTTTTTGACCAGTCAGATGTAATCCTGATCACCTACGGAGACCAAATCACCGAATTCAACCGTCCGCCGCTCCTCACCCTTGCCGAATTCTTGAGGACTCACCTCAAAGGCATCATTAGCGGAGTGCACCTTTTACCCTTCTATACCTATTCCTCCGATGATGGGTTCTCGGTAATAGATTACCGTCAGGTCAACCCAGCGCTCGGTACGTGGAATGACATCGCACAAATCGGTCAAGATTTTAAATTGATGTTCGATGCAGTCATCAATCACATCTCACGTCAAAGCGAATGGTTCAAAGCCTTTCAACGGGATGAAGTACCTTATCGAGATTATTTCATCACCGTTGACCCAGGGGTTGATCTTTCAAAAGTCATACGCCCACGCACCTCTCCTTTGCTCACCCCGGTAGAGACGGTTCGAGGCACTCGATATGTATGGACGACCTTCAGCGATGACCAGATAGACCTGAATTACACCAATCCACAGGTTATTTTAGAGATCGTTGACCTGCTCTTATTTTATATTGGACATGGTGCGAAAATCATCCGTTTAGACGCCATTGCTTACCTGTGGAAAGAAATCGGCACATCTTGCATTCATTTGCCACAGACCCATCGAGTTGTAAAACTCCTCCGCGCTGTTCTGGATGCCATCGCCCCTGAAGTGATTTTGATTACCGAGACAAATGTTCCTCATCAAGAGAACATTCAGTATTTCGGCGAACCACTTCCAGGGGAGAACCGAACTGACGAAGCACAGATGGTCTACCAATTCTCTCTTGCTCCTTTAGTTCTTCACGCATTCCATACTGGGAGGGCAGAGACATTGATGAGATGGGCTAGCACTCTCTCCACACCCAGTCCGGGCACAACCTTTTTCAACTTCATTGCCTCCCACGATGGTATCGGTGTGCGTCCGGCTGAAGGGCTGCTGACCAATAGTGAAATTCAAGCACTTATCTGCCGTACACTTGAACATGGGGGGTTGGTCTCTTATCGAACCAATCCAGATGGTAGCAAAAGCGTTTACGAACTCAACACCACTCTCTACGATGCCTTGAACAATCCCTATCATTCCGATCCGGATAAAGACGTACAGCGTTTTCTCGCCTCTCAAGTCATTATGCTTTCGCTCGCCGGAGTGCCGGGCATCTACTTTCACAGCCTGCTTGTGTCGCGTAATTGCCATTTATGCGTTGAACAAAGTGGTATGGCTCGTTCCATCAATCGCGAGAAATTCCATCGCAAGCGGTTGGAAGAAATGCTTTCCAATCCAGAAACCATACACAGCCGCGTCTTTCATTCCTATCTCCACTTGCTCAGGCTACGCCGAAGGCATCTCGCTTTTCATCCCAATGTTCCCCAAAAGATTCTCTTCATCCATGACCAAATCTTCAGCCTGTTGCGAATGGCATCTGAGAAAGAATGCATACTTTGCTTGGTCAATGTATCCCCATATAAACATCATCTCACATTGCAACCAACGACATGGCAATTACCTCCTATGCTGACATGGCAAGACTTGATCAGTGGAATGACCTTCAATTCTGATGAAGGCAAACTGGAACTCGACCTCGAGGGCTATCAAGCCATGTGGCTTGTACCTTCGAAAGGAATCTAACCATGAGTCATTCGCTCACCAACTCAAAAATTACACCTGACAAGTTTCTCACCAAGAGCCTGCGACAAACACCTTGGGGCATGCCCATTGCATGCATCATGACATGTGCTCTCGAGGCAGTCGATCCGAAAGCGGCAATCCGGACACATGTGCAAGTTCAAGACGATCATCTCACTGTCCAAGGAAAATCCTACGAATTGAAGAAATATTGCAATATTTACGTAGTAGGTGCTGGCAAGGCGTCAGCCTCCATGGCAGAGGAGATTGATGAGTTGTTGGGCAAACACATTACCCGAGGCATTGTTGTCACCAAACAAGGGCACACTCGGTTGGCTTCCACCGAGCGAGGTATTGCCATCCTAGAGGCTGGGCATCCCGTACCCGACGAACAGGGCGTACGCGCCACTGAGCAAATCCTCGAACTCCTAAAAAACACCAAAGAGGACGACCTGGTCATCACCTTGATCTCAGGTGGTGGCTCGGCTTTGCTTGTGGCACCCGGAGAAGGGTTGACGCTTAATGAACTCCAACAGTTGACCAAAGAATTACTCGCCTGCGGTGCAACCATCCACGAGATAAACACCCTGCGCAAGCATTTGGAAAGAGCAAAAGGGGGGAACCTTGCCCAATGGGCTGCTCCTGCTCAAGTGGTCACTTTAATCCTCTCAGACGTGGTTGGGGATCCTTTGGATATGATCGCCTCTGGACCGACTGTTCCCGACCCTTCCACCTATGAAGATGCCCTCAGCATTTTGAGGCGTTACCAAATCGAAGAGCGGATACCTACCTCTATCCTGAACTATCTACAACGTGGGCAGCGAGGAGAAATACCCGAAACACCGAAACCAGGCAACCCCTTGTTCGAAAGGGTGCAAAATGTCATCATTGGCAACAACCTACAGGCAGCCCAGGCGGCTGTCAAACAAGCCATGGAGGAAGGCTTTCATTCATTGCTCATCACAACCTATCTTCAGGGTGAAGCACGCCACGTAGGGCGTGTCTTGGCAGCCATTGCCCGACAAATCCATGCCACCGCTCAACCTATCGCAAGACCGGCTTGTTTGGTCTTCGGAGGTGAGACAACGGTCACACTGAAGGGAAGTGGGCTAGGCGGTCGTAACCAAGAAATGGCTTTGGGAGCCGTCACTGACCTAGCTGGATTGCCCACGACCATCCTAGTGACCCTAGCAAGCGATGGCGGGGATGGTCCTACAGACGCAGCCGGTGCAGTGGTAACCGGGGAGACACTCTCCATGGCAAACTCCCTCAACCTCGATCCCAATGAGTTCTTGGCAACGAACGATTCATACCACTTCTTCGAGAGATTGGATGACTTGATTAAAATAGGACCCACACAAACCAATGTCAACGACCTGGCATTCCTGTTTGTGTTGTAAAATCAAGAAGAAGACTGATTCCAATGATAGGAGACTCTCAAATCAAACCTTACTGTGGAGTAAAGCCCCATGCCCAATGAACATTTTCCGTTGGTCATCATCACCCATACCTTACCCGCCGAATGGCTAGCCTCCTTGCAAGGTCGCTGCCGTACGGTCGTTGGTCCGGTAGATGCTACCCATCTTGCTCCCGAACTCGAAGCGTACTTGCCTCAGGCGGAGGGATTGTTCACCCTGCTCACCATCCCGGTCAATGCTTCGCTGTTAGATAGAGCACCCAAATTGCGTGTGGTCAGCAACATGGCAGTTGGTGTAGATAACATAGATGTAAAAGCCTGCACCCAACGGGGCATCCCCGTCGGGAACACGCCTGGAGTATTGACCGAAAGCACAGCGGATTTAACTATGGCAATCATGCTAGCGGTAGCGCGCCGTATCCCCGAAGCCAGTCAAGATGCCCGCCAAGGACGATGGAAGACCTGGTCTCCAGCAGGGTGGCTGGGCAAAGACCTGGCAGGAGCAACCTTAGGCATCATTGGCATGGGCAAGATTGGACAAGCAGTTGCTCAACGCGCCATCGGCTTCGGGCTGAAAATCATCTATGCGGATGCATCCCCCAACCTAATGGCTGAGAAGAACCTGGGTGCTGTACGCATGACAATTGAAGAAGTGCTACAACAAAGCGACATCATTAGCCTACATGTTCCATTGACCGAACAGACGCGAGGGTTGATCAACGCCAAGGCACTGCGTATGATGAAACCGAGTGCCATTCTAGTCAACACCTCACGCGGGGCAGTCGTAGATACCGAGGCATTGACCAAGGCTCTTCAAGAAAAATGGATCTCTGCTGCCGCTTTGGATGTCACCGATCCGGAGCCTCTGCCCCCCTCGCATCCCTTGTACACCTTGCCCAACTGTCTGATTGTTCCACATATCGGCTCTGCTACTTGGAACACCCGAAGACGAATGGCTGAACTCGCCTGCGAAAACCTCCTAGCCGGATTGGAAGGACATCCTCTTCCTCACTGCGTCAATCCAGAGGTGTATGAGCACATTTGAACCTGCCTATTTGAAATTATTGCACAGTGGCGAACTGAAACAACGTGTTGCAGAAGCCTATGAACACCTTCGAGCCTGTGATGTATGTGCCCGCAGATGTTTGGTAGATCGTCACGCCGGCAAACTAGGTGTTTGCCGTACCGGGGTGCGTGCTAAGGTGAGCAGTTACGGACCACACCTGGGGGAAGAGGACCCGTTGCGCGGCTGGCGTGGTTCGGGAACGATCTTCTTCACCCGTTGCAACCTACACTGTCAATATTGCCAAAATCACGATATCAGTCAGACCGATGCTGGTTACGAGGTAGAGCCGGAGGATTTAGCCAGCATCATGTTGGAACTACAGGAGCAAGGTTGCCATAACATCAATCTAGTCTCCCCTAGCCATGTGGTGCCCCAGATCATGGCAGCCGTGTTGGTGGCAGCCCAAGCCGGTTTACGTTTACCTTTAGTGTACAACACTGGCGGTTACGATTCCCTCGAAATGCTCAGGCTACTGGATGGCATTATTGATATTTACATGCCAGATATGAAATATGCAGATGCAGAGATCGCACATCGCTACTCGAAAGTGCAAAACTACCCAGAGGTCAACAAAGCCGCAGTGCGTGAGATGCACCGTCAAGTTGGTGATTTGCAATTAGACGAAAACGGCTTAGCAACGCGCGGGTTGTTGGTGCGCCACCTCATTCTACCCAATCACCTCGCCGGCACCGCAGAGGTGTTGCGCTTCCTTGCTGAAGAGATTTCCTCCAACACATACCTAAACCTGATGGATCAATACCGCCCGGCATATAGAGCCTACCAATACCCAGAACTCAACCGGTCCATCACTAGGCAGGAATATCAAGAGGCGTTGCGTTGGGCTAGCCAGTTTGGCTTGAAGCGATTAGACCAACGTCGCCGGTTGATTTGGGTATTGCCATAACTTAGAGTTACTTCATGTAAATTTCTCGCTTTAATTCAGCGACATATGGTAGAGTGCGGTAACGATCGGCATAGTCGAGACCATAGCCAACCACCCACACATCCGGAATGTCAAAACCAAGATAATCAATCGGTACATGTTGATTGGCACGCTGCTTTCTGACCAATACACAAGTGTGTAGGGAGGCAGGGTTGCGTTCCTTGAGCACGTTATATAGGTAAGTGAGCGTATGTCCCGTATCTACAATATCTTCTACAATCAAAACATGCTCACCATCAATAGGCTCACGCAAGTCCATAATAATCCGAACCTCCCCCGACTTGGTTGTCTTCCCGTAACTAGAAAGCGCCATGAAGTCAACGACATGGGGTACACTCAATTGACGTGTCAAATCGGCTAGGAAGATAAAAGCCCCTTTGAGAATCCCCACAATATACAGCCGTTCGATACCATGATAATCTTTCGATATCTGCTCAGCCAATTCCCTCACTCGAAGGCTGATCTGATCCGAAGGGATGAGGATGCGTTCGATATCTTGATGCATATGATCCATTGTTAACACCTCCAAAAGATTTGGGTAAATCGAGGTAAAAGTCAAACTAGGTAATTTGCCCATTGCACCGCACAAGTATACACTATGATGAGAGAGTCATTTGTACAGTTTATGATTAAGGAAACGAATAATGAGACAGCATGAGAAATGTTTTTAAGTTATACTTTTAATAAGAGGCATCCTAAAAATTGAGGTTAAGGGACTGCCACCGGTGATTCGACTTCACGAATACATTGCTTTGTTTGCGATTTGATTACACATCCGAAGACATCTCAACTCAACCAGAGCCTGCCTGTCCATTCAGGAACTGGGGGCAACTCATCACCTTAAGCCCGGTTAGGAGGAAAAGATGAGTGATCGTCAGATGTTAGACCCACAAGAGGTGCGCATCTTCAGTGGGCAATCGCATCCTGATTTAGCCAAGGGAATCGCCGATTACCTCGGGGTGCCTTTGGACAAGACCTACCGCAAGCGCTTCAGCAATGACAATATCCAAGTGCAGTTGGGCGCCAGCGTACGTTCGAGGATTGTGTACATCGTGCAGTCGCTCACTCCGCCGGTCAGTGAGAACCTATTGGAATTACTGATGATGTTAGATATCGCCCGAAGCGCGGCGGCGCGCGAGGTGCATGCCATCATCCCCTACTTCTCCTACGCCCGTTCGGATAAGAAGAATGCACCACGCATTTCAATTGCCGCTCGACTGATTGCTGACCTGCTCAAGACAGCAGGGGCAACTCACGCCATGACCATGACCCTGCACTCCCCGCAAGTTCATGGCTTCTTCAGCATTCCCATTGATCCGTTAACTGCGCGTGCCTTGTTTGTTCAATATTTCCGCGAACGCGATTTGCGCAAGACAATCGTAGTCGCTCCAGATATTGGACATGCCAAAGCCGCCGCCCGTTTCGCCCGTTCGCTTGACCTCCCCGTGATTGCTGCCATCAAGGAGCGCATTTCCGATACAGAGGTAAAGGTTAGCGGCTTGTTTGGCAGACAGGTGCGACGCTACCGTCGTGCCTTGGTTTACGATGACGAAATAGCCAATGGCGGCTCGGTTGTCGCAGTCAGCCGGGAGTTGGTCAGATATGGTATCGAAGAGATCATCGCGATTTGTACACATGGTTTGTTCACCGGCAATGCCTTCCAAAGGTTGGCTGAGATTCCCCAAATCATCGAATTGGTAACAACGGATACGGTCCCACCGCCGCCTCCCGAAAAACGTCCAGCCTATCTCACCATTCTCTCGGTGGCTGCGATCTTCGGTGAAGCCATTCGACGTAACTACCTACGCCAATCCATCGGCGATCTGTTCACCTTCTGGGAGGATACCCATCCTGGTGATGAGTGATGACCCTTTCACTTCATATACTAGAAGTATATAAGGGGTTTTGGGATATAATCAATCCATTACACCACCTCTCAAACTTGGATAATTACACATATGCATTCATCCTTAACAGCAGCAGATACACGACCATCCTCTCATACAATCTCTGCGATCGTTCCGGCTTATAACGAGAGCCATCGAATAGGAAAGGTTCTGGCTGTTTTACGCCAAGTTGATTGTCTTAGCGAGATCATCATCGTGGATGACGGCTCAACGGATAACACAGCACAAGAAGCACAACATGTAGTGAACGGTGATCAACGTTTCAAAATCATCTACCACGAAAAAAACCAGGGCAAGGGTCAGGCACTTTTCACAGGTTGGCGAGTTGCATCCTCCAATTACCTAATTACTCTCGATGCCGATTTAATCGGATTGACCCCGTTGCACATCGTTGCACTCATCCAACCGGTGATCGAGGGCAAAGCCGATATGACTCTGGGACTCTTTCGAGGTGGTTACTGGAGAACCGACCTCAGCCACATTCTAACACCTTGGCTGACTGGTCAACGTTGCTTGCGGTCAGAGTTGTTTCACTACATATCTCCTACTGCCGCAGCAGGCTATGGCTTCGAGACAGCACTTACTGTAGCCGCACAGCAACACAGATGGCGTTGTCAACCGGTCATCTGGCATGGTGTGTCCCATGTTCCCAGCGAGACTCATCGCGGACTTTTGCGAGGGTTAACCACCCGTGCGAAAATGTATGCACATATCCTACGAGCCTGGATTCGAGCCAAAGGTTGGCGTCAGATCATTCCACAGGATATAGTACATGCAATTCTTGAATGAATCAGAACGAATCAAAATCAAAGATGGCATTCTTGACCAATGGCGACCCCATTCAATAAGTTTGGAAAATCCCAAACCTGCCCTTTGCCCTTCAATAAATAACCATAACCTCATGAATCTTTCACAACATCGGTACTTATTCATCGCTGTTTTTGCCTCTGGCATGACCACTTTAGCCATCGAACTCTCTGCATCGCGCTTGCTAGGGAACATCTTCGGGACAAGCAACCTGGTTTGGGCTAGCATTATCGGTCTCATCCTAATCTATCTCACTGTGGGATATTTCATCGGTGGCCGTTGGGCAGATCGATCGCCCACTCCTAAGACCATGTACACGCTTCTCCTATGGGGAGCATTCCTATGCGGCATTGTGCCCATCCCGGCTGCTCCTATCTTGCGCTTCGCCGCCGATGCCTTTGATCAATTGCGAGTGGGAGTGCTCTTTGGTTCGTTCACCGCTGTTCTGATCCTTTTCAGCGTCCCGGTAACCCTCTTAGGCATGATCTCCCCATTTGCCATCCGTCTGGCAATCCGCAATCCAGAAGAGTCGGGAACTGTTGCCGGGCGGATCTATGCTATATCTACCCTTGGGTCCTTCATCGGAACATTTTTACCCGTCTTAGTTATGATCCCTTTAATCGGCACCACCCGAACCTTTTTCGTGTTTGGCATCTTTCTCTGCTTGGTGGCTTTGGTAGGTCTGTGGTTAAGTTCGGGTTGGCGAACGGCATTACCCTGGTTATGGATGCCCATCATATTGAGCCTTTTGACAGGATTTGGCGTTGGCAAATCCATCAAAGCCACTGCCGGACAGATTTACGAGACCGAGTCCACTTACAATTACATTCAGGTCCTCGAGAAAGACAGCTACCGCTACCTTAGATTGAACGAAGGGCAAGGAATCCATTCTGTTTATCACCCGACCGATTTGGTATCTCATGGTCCGTGGATGCAATTTTTGGCAGCACCCTTTTTCAATGCTCCACCCTACGAGCCCGAACGCGTGAAACGCATTGCTATCATCGGCTTAGCCGCTGGTACTCTCGTCCGTCAAGCAACGGCTGCCTTTGGACCGATTCCCATAGATGGGTTTGAGATCGACCCGAAGATCATCGAAGTCGGCCGGCGCTATTTCGATATGAATCAACCCAACCTAAACGCCATAGCCATGGATGGACGTTGGGGGTTAGAACAAAGCCCCTACCGCTACTCTCTAATTGCAGTGGATGCCTACCGCCCGCCCTATATCCCGTGGCATTTAACTACTCAGGAATTTTTCCAGATTGTTCGCGATCATCTAGAATCGGATGGCGTGCTTGCAGTGAACGTCGGACGCGCTCCTGATGATCGACGTTTAGTGGATGATCTCGTAAGCACCATAGCCACCTCTTTCCCTTCAGTGTATGCCACGGATGTACCAGGGTCTTTCAATACCATCATTTATGCTACCGTAAAGCCAACTCAATTCGAACATCTCTATACAAACCTCCTCGCCTTACACCAACGCAAAGACATTCACCCTCTTCTGTTGGAATCTATCAAAGTGGCGGCGATCTCACGAGCACCCATCTCACCGTCCGGCACCGTTTATACCGATGATTTGGCACCGATCGAATGGATTACAAATCGCATGGTTCTCGATTATGTACTATTTGGCGATAAGGAGATCATCCATGGTCCCCCCTGATTCCCGTCCCATCGACAATAACCGTAGTGTCTTTGAGCCATCTTCTGTTGATGAGGTCATCGATTCGCTTAGACCTCAAGGTGATATCCTCATGGAGAAGAATTACCCTCTCCTTACTTGGTTAGTGGCTCTCATCACACCCATTGCGTTGATTTTGAGTGGTGTGCGATTACTGCTCACACCATGGTTCATCCAAGTGGAGTATCAAATGCCCAACTTCCCGCCCGATCCATTTGGTTTCACCGTGGAGGATCGCTTATATTACTCACAAATTGCCTTAGATTATCTGCTAAATGACCAAGGGATCGAGTTCTTGGGAGACCTGCGCTTTGCCGATGGTACACCGGTTTACAATCCACGCGAATTAGCCCACATGGTGGATGTGAAAATCGTAGTACGTTATGCCCTTTATGTATGGTACGGCTCTTTGTCGGCTCTGTTCATCCTCGGTTTAGCAGCCTGCTTGGGTAAAACATGGCAAAGTTTTCGCTCCGGGCTAGTACGAGGTGGCTGGCTGACGATCATCTTGGTTGGAACCGTCGTCCTCTTCGTCCTGTTCGGTTTTGGCATTTTCTTCGTCCTCTTCCACGAAGTATTCTTCGACCCAGGTACTTGGACCTTCGCCTTCTCCGATACTTTGATCCGTCTCTTCCCCGAACGCTTTTGGCGCGATGCCTTCCTAGCAGTGGGAGGCTTCGCCCTGATGACCTCTGTCCTGTTGATTTTGGGCTTCCGTGAGCGATGATCCAGATTCTGTACAAGAGGTTCGGTTTATTTCCTATGGAGTACCACGCGAGAGATAGATGACTTGTAAGGCATTGCGCTCGAAACCTTCCCACAATGGGATGGTAACAATGTAGTCATAGGCTGCGCCTACAAGCATTTCCTCATAGATGAAATCATAATTCGTAGCCATAATCTTATTTTCTTGGATGTCTTTCAGAGCAACGACAATGGTTGCACTACTGAGAGGGCTTCCCGCATTATTGACAACCTTACCGCTGAAGGTTGCTTCATCATCACCGAAATCTTCGCGTTGATCCTCAAGGGGTAACTCTATCACTTCACTGGTCGGTATCCATGTCCAGTAATAATCAATATACACCACAAAGTGGTCCGCAGTCACTAGCAAACCTTCTTTGGTGTTGAGTGGACCCCAGTGGCTGAAATCGAATGGCACGCTCTCGCCAGGAGCAATGACCGCAAAGGGTAATCCAAGGTCGGAAGCATCAATGACCTCTCCATTCGAATCATAGATGGCTGCCAACAGATTCACTTTATAATGGGACTCGCTTCGATTGGTCACCTCCCCAACAAGGTGGAAACTGCCGAATGTGTCCAGATAATCACGGCTTGCAACAATTGTAAATGGAATCTCTGGTTGAGGTTCGCTACGTTGTGCATCAATGTACACCACACTTCGCGAAATCTGGCTCGTCCCATCACGCGGACCGTTCATCATGACACGGAAGAAGCCCACCTGACCCGGTGCTAGGTAGCGCATCAACACAGAATGTGCATTGGCTGTGATTATCTGACCTACCGAATCAAAGGTAGCCACTCCTAAACTATTGACGATCACCGGAAAATCATTCTGATTGATCAAAGAGCCAACGATGAAAATGTCTCCGTGGTCATCAATGACCATTCTCTCATGGGCGATATTGACGGTTGCTCTCTCGATTACATCCGGGTGATAGCCCACAACGGCAACATGGTAATCTTGCACCGGCAACGATCCATCTGCGATATATAGCATAAAGGGTGATGCTTCACCGGGTGCTAAGTATTCCATGATAGCGAAAGCGTTCTCCTTGAAAAGAGAATTACCGGCAGAATCGAAACCCTCAACTTCCAATTGCACAAAACTCACCCCGATATCCGATTGGTTGTTCACCAACCCAACCACTTCCAGGCTACCTTGATGGGTAATGTAACCTCGCACCGATGTCACCTTTAAATCATTTGTCAAATCCGGCGTTGGGGCAACTGTAGGTACTTCCTCTATACCCTCATCCAAAGTGTGCTGCGGGGAAGGAGAAAATGATAAGGCAGGCTCAGTGGATGTCAATGTTACCCTCGGCTGGATAGTAGGTGGTTGCGTGGTTGGAGTCAGCGAGACATTGCTGATGATGACAGTGCAAGCCAAGGTGGAAAGGATGATCGCGCTCCAGAGAAAAACCCACCGAACTCTGTAACAAAGGTTCATTTTATGCTCCTTTGGTACCATTGAATCCATGAAGTGTACAAGAAACCCTTTGTTATTTTATCGCAAGTATAAGGATTCTACTTAACCTTGAAAGAAAAAATCAAATGAGTTCTTGCTTGACTTTTAATTGGCTTATGCTATACTGAATTTACATCGGCAATCAGACGAGTAAAGTTCCGGAAGTCTACCGGACGTTTATTTTTGTAGACCACACAAGGTCTTCTTAAATGGGGGGACAAATACATTGACGCTTCACTGATAAAAGGGGTAGTTCATCCATCATATACTCGCCGATCAGCCGTTTTAACTTTACAGTTAGCCCATTCACCTTAATGTTTTCGTTCACTTTGTCCTAAACAATCGAAACGTGGAGTTGGACTTTCTCCCTTTTGTGCAGAGACCTCATCTTCAAGGGAGAATATCCTGATCGTTCTTCAGTTCGTAAAAAAGGAGTTCCCTCTATGATCCATCTATCTTTTCGTCGTTTAATGATCTACCTGCTGAGCCTTCCGCTCCTGTTGATCTTGCTCGGGCAGATACAGAGTGCCAACCTGGCTGCTTCATTGCCTGATGCTGGCACAATTTATCTCGCCACTAAAAATGGACCGATAATGCTCAATCTGAAAAGTTTGCTCTCAAAGCCAAGTGCCCCTAATGCCTGCCCAGCATTAAGCGGCTATCCAAATACCATCGAACGACCAAACTTCTGCGTGTATTACACCAAGGCTACCACGCAAGCCCAGGCAACCGCCGCCGCTGACGATGTCCAAGCCTACTGGAACTTATATGTGACCAACTATGGCTTTCTGGCACCATTAGTCACTGGTACAAAATTAGAGGTGCGCCTGCCCAACCTCAGCCCATGCAATGGCGATGCCTGGAACAACCACATCCATGTGTATACCGGCTGTTTCACCTCCAATGAGGAGAGGCGTCATACGATAGGTCATGAACTATTCCACCGAATCCAATTTCATTACGATTCAAAGTGGGCAAATTGGACGGACATCTCCTGGATGTATGAAGGCACCGCCCGAATGATGGAAGATAACACCTTCAATGATATTGATAACTGGGCGAACTCGATGACGGCTGCCTTTTCCTTCAACCAGGAGGTCAACAATTACCTGGCTTCAGCATCGAATGATCTCACCAGTCATCCCATGCGCTACATGGCTTGTTTATTTTGGAAGTATTTCAGCGAGCAATACGGCAAGACGACTGGCGAACCACAACTCGGGGTAGATGCCATCCGCCGCCTATGGGAAGCGGTTACCACCAAGCGTGACATTAGCGCGGTGAACAGTGCTCTCACCGCCCTAGGGGCGAACACTACCTTTGACGCTGCTTTCCGCCGCTTTGCCGTCGCCAACTACACCAAGGACCTCACTGGCTTACCGAACAAGTCCTATAACTATGTAGATGAGGAACAGACCGGCAACCCAGCTGTCTATGGACCGGTTAAACCGGTCAACGGCGGCACGATCACCCCCTCCACCTCAAAGACCTGGAACAATCAAACGGTTGCCCGCTATGGCATACGCTATTACCAAGTCTCTCCGGCTTCTACCTGCAAGGTGATCACTGCCTCTTTCCACCGCGATAGCGGTCTCGATGTGTTTTACCACATCGTCACCCAAAAAGGGAATGCCTTTGCCATACATCGTGAGGGCAGCGGCGCCGATTAGAAGCAATCCTTCCTCAACGATGGCATCACCAAGGTAGTGGCAATCTTCGGCGGTCAGGCACATAGTGCCACGGTGGATATTACCATTTCCTGCGCCAACCCGGTAGTAGATATCAAACAACCCAATAACGTTGCCGTGGCACGCGTTGGCGCATACGATAAACCAGGCAAGTTCCTAGTGCAATTGCTGATCACCAATGGCTCTCCTACCGGTCCGGTCGTCGCCGGACTCACCAAAGACGATTTCAAAGTCTTGGTGAACAACAAACCGGCTACCGTTACCTCTGGCGCTTTCATTCAAGAGCAGTATTGGCTGGTGGTCAAAGCACCCACCCAGACCGCTAACGGAACGTATGATCTCAAAGTGGTGTTAGAAAAACCAGGTAGCAATGTGGAAATTGCCTCCGATACCAACACCAAGAGCGTGGTGTATGCCTCGGTCAACACCGACCGCATCATCGTGGTGGACCGCTCCGGTTCGATGGGTTGGAATCCTCCCAATCGCATCGTAGCGGCTAAGGCTGCCGCCAACCTGTATGTGGATGTCACCCGCGATGCCGACGGTCTCGCCGTTGTCTCTTTCAACGATGATGCCACCGTGGATACGACCATCGGAAAAGCCTCTGCTAAGCGTACCGAAGCCAAGTCTGACATCAATGCACTCTCTGCTGGAGGCTGGACGAGCATCGGCGATGGGTTGGATAAAGCCGTTGACCAACGCAAAGCCAGCACCACCGGCAGCCAGAAGTGTTCCATCGTTCTGCTCTCTGATGGCATGGAGAACACACCCCTCTTCTGGAAGGACGTCGAGAGCAAGGTGAAGAACTCGGGCTGTCCGGTGATCTCCATCGCCTTCGGTCCAGAATCGGATGAGACGTTGATGCAGAAGATCGCCACTGCTACCGGCGGTTCATATTTCTATAACGATGTATGGGTCAGTAGTTCCACATCTCTGAACTCGACCACCGACTTGGGCTCCTTTGCCGATATGGCATTGGATTTGGGCAGCATCTATGAGTACGCCCAGGCGACTGATGAGGGACGCCAACGTCTGCTTTCGGAGAAAGGCTCCTTGGAAGAGTACAATGTATATACGCATACGGTACAGATTGACGATAGCGTAACCGAAGCACTCTTCCTGCTAGACTGGGCAGAGCCAGGCTTTGAGCCGGAGATGCAGTTGATCAAACCCGATGGTAGCGTAATTGATGAAGATATAACCCCTTACGACATCTATGATTATTCGGAAAGTTACCACATCGGTTGGCGCATCGCTAGCCCCGACCCGGGCGAATGGCAAATCGTGGTCCATAACTATGGTTATGGCAACCTGGATTATCAGGTGATCGTCAGCGGTCCCTCCAACCTGACCCTCTTCGTTTTGATGCCCGATCGCCTCGGGGTCGAATACGTCACTGGCAATGGCGTGCCGATCGCTGCACTGCTCTCGGGAGATGAGCCCATCCTTGACGCCCTCGTCCAGGCGCGCATCTTCGCACCAGATGGCTCACAGACTCTGTTGACCTTGTTCGACGATGGGCAGCACGATGATGGCGTTGCTGGCGATGGCTTCTACGCCAACACCTACACCGGGGTCAACCAGGCGAACCCGGTGTTGGATCCAGATGATGAAAGCATCCAACCGGAGGACGAGGGAAGTTACCGTGTCGAAGTGAACGCAGAAAACGCGCACATGCAACGCCAAGCCTTGGGCTCCTTCGCTGTGCTCGAGGATGAAGATGCCAACGGTAACAACATTCCCGACCAATACGAGCAAGAACATGGTAGCACCGATCCCTCCGCAGATCCCGACCTCGATTGGCTGGATAACTACAACGAGTACTTGGAAGGCACCGATCCCAACAATTCGGACACCGACGGTGGTGGTGAGAACGACGGTTCGGAAGTCCTCATCCACGGACTGAACCCGCTCGACCCAAGCGACGATCAGATTGAGGCGCCGGGATTCTTCAAGACCCAAGCTCAGAACGGTTCTGTGTTGCTTACTTATGATGTATTGGATGAGTATGTAGATATCATCCTCTACCGCGCCCCCAGCGCCAACGGTCCTTGGACCGAGGTCTTCCCTCATCCAGACCTCAGCGGAAATTACACGGACTCTGCCATCAGCAATGATAAAACGTACTACTACCGCCTAATGGCATCCGATGGAGAGAATCACTTCAGTGCAGTGCTCGATGGTGCTCCAGTGACTCCCAGAGAAGACCCGGTGTTGCCAGAGGCGCGCATCCTGATCAATGGCGGTGCACCGAGTACTACCAACATCGACGTGACCCTCACATTCACGCCTTACCCATCAACAACGGACGTGGATACCTCCTCCTTCGATGACATCACCGAGATGCTGCTCAGCAACGACCCATTCTTTGCTGGTGCCGAATGGCAAGCCTTTGCCCAGGACTTGCCTTGGACATTAGCAGCGACCGAATCCGGCTACACCCACGTCTATGCCCGTTTCCGTGATGATCAAGGCAACGAATCCATTGGCACTGAGGTCGGTACCATCTGGTACGAGCACCAGGAATGGCTTACTTACTTACCCATCACCGTGAAGGAACGGAAGTAATCACATCCCTCCACACAATGGACGGTATTCGCCATTCACAATGAAAGGATAAAGTTCAACCTGCCCTCACTCCGAGATCGGAGTGAGGGCAGCATCTTATAAAAGAAAAAATTCCTCATGCTGTAGGAGGAATTATTTTATAAGCAAAAACCCACAAGACAAACCCAAATGTTATCCATCCAGCATCAGCCCAAGGATGTACTCCAATAAGGAGTCACGGTTTTGGGAATGTACCTCAATCACGATAACCCCGGGTATGGCTTTCACCGTATCGCTGAATGGGGTACTGCGCTTGGTGATGCTGCCCAACACATGTGTGTTCTTGATTGCCTCCAGAACTGCTTGGCAGAAACTTGGGGAAAGCATTTCCATCGGACCGATTTCGTCTATGATGGCTAGTTTCCCATGAACCACGGCATCACGAATGGAGGTGATTGCCAACCGTTCCAGGGTCTGAATATCCACCCCATATTTGCCGATTCGTTGAGGACTATGAATACTCACATGCGCCAACACACCGCGCTGCCCATTTAGGGTGACGATCTCGAACCCCAATCGGTCGCCTCGTTTGCCACCCTGGCGGATCTCCTGGGTATAGAATCCACCGATGGGAACATTCAATCGGGGGATCAACCGCCGAATCAGGGTAGTCTTGCCACACCCTGGGCTGCCGGTGAGGAGTACGGTCTTAACCATACGACGAATAACATATACTGTGGTTCGAAGCCTCGTCGCTTCGAGCCGCGAGTTAGATTTTTTCGCGTATTATTCTACCATCGCCAAGGAATTGAAACCTAATCCCATAGGAGAAAGGGAATATCCTTCGAATGCATATATAACATCCTATTCAATGGCAACCTAACGCCTCGATATCAACAGCATGCGGAGCAAGCGGTAGTGTGAGCGAGCCGTATTTGTTGCATACATGGTTTGCCGCCATACGACTTCAGAGTCATTTAGGCGCTTGATTACCAAATGCCTGGTACCAGGCGATAACGGACCTGCCGTGCATAATCAACATAGCCAGCCAGTTCAGCCTGCAAAGTGCGGTCTTCGAGAACCGTGCAGAGGGTGAGCAGGATTGTGCTCAAGCCACTGATGATAAATGCCCACCAAGAAGCAAGCAAGATAGATACTGCCAGTTCATATATAATGGCACCAAGATAAGCGGGATGGCAAATGTAACGATATGGTCCGCTTTTGATGATTGTGCGACCTCGTTCAGATTGTACGCGAACCATCTGCGAGAAGAAAACATTAGAAGCCGTTGCCCAAACTAAGAGCCCATATCCCAGAACACACACAGCCAATGCAACGATTTGAGCAGCAAAGGGAAATCCCCCTGTCCAGTCATAATGTTGGTCAAGCCCGGCGACAACATAACGTGCTAATTGGGTAAGTCCAAGAATGCTCATGATGGTTATGTCCCATGGCTTGGCTCCCTTACGAGGTCCTAAGCGTTCAACCAGAAGAGCCGGGTTGTAACACAGGATGACAATTGCCGTTGCCAAAGTCCAAGCAAACATAACAACCAGCGTTGCTCAGGCGCCCCACCAGTTGATTCGCCCAGCAGACCAAAATAGGGCTATGCCCATGATCACAAGCCCCATGGTTTCTCGAAGGACAAAGCGCACGATAAGCCCTATATTCATATTTCCTCAAATCGCACAGAAGGCGGCTAACTACAATTTAGATGTACAAATCCCTGATCATTGCCTATAGGCAAACAACAATGAGAATAAAAGAACCTCCAAGCCAAATGCCAGTGTCCAACGGCTGGCGTTTCACCAGTAGCATTTCACATCAGCGACGAGGAGGTCCTCGATATTAAAGTCGCTATCTTGCGCCTCCTCATTTGCTCATATCCCCATAGCCAGAGAGCACCCAGACCCAGCAAAACAGTCGCCAGGGTTGCTAGCCAACCCACACCGTAGTCGCCGTAATTTGCGCCGCGGAAGTGGTGAGCAAAGCAGACATAACGATCAAGCCCACAACGCTCGCTATTTTATACCGGGCTCATTTATCTTGAGCATGATTGTCACATCTTGGTAGTCCCAAGTGTTTTTTCACGCTCCAAATTTTTCGAGTCGACCGGCATGAGCCAATGCCATCGGCATGACATCCAACGCCGAAAAGGTGCCCAAACCACCACGGGCACACACACGCTCACCGAAGGAGACCTGGTCATCCGGTCGCACCGTTGCCGGCGCCCAGAGCAGGAACGGGACGGGGTGCCAAGTGTGCGTTCGCATGAGGGAAGGGGTCGAATGGTCACCGGTGATGATCAAGACATCTGGGTTGAGAGCTAGCAGTTGCGGTAAGGCAGCATCCACCCCTTCGATCACTTTTACTTTTCCATGGAAGTCTCCATCCTCGCCTTTGCTATCGGTCTTTTTAATATGGATGAAGAAGAAATCATAGTCCTTCCACACCCTTGCCAGGGCAGCAAACTCGTCTTCCGGGGTTTCCCCAGTGAACTGGATCACCTCCATTCCCACAAGCCGCGCTACACCTCGGTACATCGGATAAACAGAAATGCAGGCAGGACGTAAACCATAAGACTTGCCGAAGTCTGGCAAGTTGGGGTGACTAGCAAAGCCACGCAAGGTGAGACCGTTGGCTTTTGAATTGATTGATAGAAGTTCAATGGCTTTTGCAATCCACTCATTGACCAACTTGGCCGTGGGTACGGCTTCTGGGGTGCGTGCGGTGGCTCGCAATGGAGGCACACCGGTGCGTTGCGGGTCGGTGTCTTCGATCTCTGCACATAATCCCTCCCCACGCATCACCAGGGCAAAGCGATATTCCCTAACTTGACGCACTTCCACTTCCACCCCTGGGAGGGTGATGGTCTTCAAACGTTCAATGAGCGGCGCAGCTTCCTCACTGGAAATGCGCCCGGCTCTGCGGTCAACGATATTTCCAGATGAATCTAGCGTGCAGAAGTTCCCCCGCGCGGCAACATCCCCCTTCCTGACCTCGAGACCAACCCCCACTGCCTCCAGAACTCCTCGTCCGATCTCATATTGCAACGGATCATAGCCGAACAAGGCTAAATGGGCAGGACCCGAACCAGGGGTGATTCCGGGACGAATGGGGATGATCTGCCCCAACATTCCCTCTTTCGCCAAGCGATTCATATGGGGTTTGTAGGCGGCTTCTAATTCGGTTGGACCACCCGGTTCGATGGGCAGTCCTCCCAACCCATCCATGACCAACAACACAATCTTTGTGTTGGTATTACGCAATAAGGGCGGTAAGTAATCAAACGGCATGTATGCTTCCTCCTTTATTTTGTTCGCTTATTTGACTCACAAAAAGGCGCAGAGTTCATAAAACCTGCTACTCTGCGCCTGTCGGTTTCACTTCCGATTAAATGCTTAGACAACCTCTCAACGAATGGCTCGTTCGGTATCGCGGTCAAAGACATGCATATAAGACATATTGAAGACGACCTGCACGGTATCTCCAACCCGGACGCGGGTGCGTGGGTCTACACGAGCAACGAAATTGTTCTCTCCGGTCTTCAAATACAAGAAGATTTCATTGCCCATCAACTCAGTCACATCCACCTTGGCTTCGACGGGTTGAGCGAAAATGCCCGGCGGCGCAAAATGTGGATCATGGATGTTCTCCGGGCGAATGCCAAAGATGACAGGCTTGTTGACATGCGGCGCATAGGCTGGAACGCGATCCTCCGGAATTTGAACGACAAAACTACCACCATCCACTACATATCTCCCATCGGCTTGCCGTATGGTCGCCGGGAAGAAGTTCATTGCAGGAGAACCGATAAAGCCAGCCACAAACAGGTTATCCGGCTTATCATATAGATTTTGAGGGGTATCAATTTGCTGCAATACACCTGCATTCAGTACGGCAATGCGGGTGGCCATCGTCATTGCTTCCACCTGGTCGTGAGTCACGTAAATAAAGGTGGTCTGCAACTGTTGGTGCAGTTTGCTGATATTGGCGCGAGTCTCCACGCGCAACTTGGCATCTAGGTTGGAGAGAGGCTCATCGAAGAGGAAGACCTTCGGCTCGCGTACGATGGCGCGTCCCACAGCGACTCTTTGTCTCTGACCACCGGAGAGTTGGCGTGGCTTGCGATCCAATAGGTTGCTGATGCCAAGCATTTCGGCTGCTTCATATACCCGCCGCTTGATCTCCTGCTTTGGAACCTTGCGCAACTTGAGCCCAAAAGCCATGTTATCGAATACCGTCATGTGTGGATAGAGGGCATAGGATTGAAACACCATGGCTATGTCGCGATCCTTCGGCGCTACGTCATTGACCACCTGATCTCCAATCCATATGCGCCCAGACGTCACATCTTCCAGACCTGCCAAACATCGCAAAGCCGTAGATTTGCCACATCCTGAAGGTCCTACGAGAACGAGAAATTCCTTATCCTCGATCATGATATCCAGATCGTTCACCGCAACGACATCTCCAAATCGCTTGGTGACGTGCTCATATCTTACGCTTGCCATTCTACTTCTCCTTTCTACGCGAGTATAGTGTTTATATTATATTCAATACTAAGGAATTTCGCAAACCTTTGAAGGTGTTTCGGAATCAGGCTTCTTTAAGATGAATTAACAAACTGGGAGGGGGTAGGATAATACACCAAGAGTTTTGTATAATTTGCCTTGTCGAATTGACGCGTACCCCTTAGAATGAAGATATGAGCAATCGTGATGATATTACTCCCATCCGCAAACAATACTTGGAGATCAAGCGACAGTATCCTAATGCTATCCTCTTCTTCCGCTTAGGGGATTTTTACGAAACCTTCGATCAGGATGCAGAGATTACCGCGCGCGAATTAGACATCGTATTGACCTCGCGGAATGTCGCCAAGGGCGTTCGCGTGCCCATGGCGGGCATACCATATCATGCTGTAGAGAATTACCTCTCACGCCTGATCGAACGCGGCTATCACATTGCGATCTGTGAGCAGGTTGGCGAACAACCTGTGAAGGGCTTGGTACCACGCCAGGTTACTCGCGTAATCACCCCAGGCACGGTCATCGAACCAAGCCTGTTGCCCGGTGATGCTAATAACTACCTAGCCGCCGTAGTGTTCGAAGGCGACCGCGCCGGCGTGGCTTACGTGGATATTTCGACCGGCGAATTCGCTGCCACCGAACTCAAAGGCGATGACCTTTCCACCACCTTGCGCGCTGAATTGACACGCCTCAGTCCAGCCGAGGTGCTTCACCCAGATTCGTTATCCCTTGGAAATGGGCTGCCTGGTCACCTTACCCCCTTACCCGATTGGCGTTTCGAACTGGGACGATGTCAAGAGGCGTTATTGCAGCATTTCCAAGTTGCTTCGTTAGATGGATTCGGATTGCGCGGCATGGCTTTTGCGATGCGCGCTGCAGGAGGCATTGTCCAATATCTCAACGAAACCCAGCCAGCCGCCCTGAATTTGCTGAGCAACCTTTCTACCTATCACCTAACCGAGTTTATGGTGCTAGATGCTGCAACACGACGCAACCTCGAACTGACTGAAACGTTGCGCGGTGGAACAGGGGAGGGTTGCCTGCTTCATGTGCTCGATCACACCGTCACACCCATGGGAAAGCGGTTGATGCACCAATGGATCAGTAAACCCTTATTGGATGTCGAACGCATTCGGCAAAGGCAAGCCGGGGTTACCTTCTTTGTCAATAACGGGTTGGTCCGAGCTCAACTTCGCACAACCCTCAAACCACTCAGCGATCTAGAACGGTTGACCCAGCGAGTGGTGAGTGGCACTGCCCAACCGCGCGATCTGGTTGCTCTACGTCGTTCATTGCAGGGGCTCAATGAGTTGTCCAAGGCACTTCCACTAGAAGAGCCTGCATTAGCACCATTTCTGGAAGGATTCGACCTGTGTCAGGACGAACTGCGGCTATTGGAAAGCGCATTAGAAGATGAACCGCCAGCGACCTTGCAAAACATTGGCATCATCCGAGCCGGCTTCTCAGCGGAGTTGGACGAGATCGTTGAACGCTCGCGCCATGCCCGTCAATGGATCGCCTCTCTGGAACGAGTAGAGCGACAACGCACTGGCATCAAATCACTCAAGGTTGGCTTCAACAAAGTATTTGGGTATTACATTGAGATAACCAAAGCCAATGTCGAGATGGTTCCTCAGGAGTACATCCGCAAACAGACGTTGGTCAATGCTGAACGTTACATCACACCTGAGTTGAAAGAATACGAGACGTTAGTACTGAATGCTGAGGAACACATTCGCGAAGTGGAGGCACGCCTCTTTCGTCAAGTGTGCCAACAATTGGCTGGGTCAGCAACGCGATTGCTTGCTACGGCGCGTGCCATCGCCCACCTCGACGTCTTAGCTGCACTAGCAGAGGCTGCTGTAGCAGGAGGGTACGTCTGTCCTCAAGTCGTAGAAGAGGACGTACTCGAAATTCGTCAAGGGCGCCATCCGGTGGTCGAGCGCACCCTGCGCGGAGAACGGTTCGTGCCCAATGATTTGATCTTCGAAGAGGGAGAGCGTATCCGCCTGATTACCGGACCGAACATGTCGGGAAAATCTACGTTGATCCGACAAGTTGCTTTGATCGTGCTGATGGCACAGATTGGCAGTTTTGTGCCCGCTGAATCGGCTCGCATTGGGATTGTAGACCGCATCTTCACTCGCATCGGTGCACAGGATGAGATTTACGCCGGGCATTCCACATTCATGGTCGAGATGGTAGAGACCGCCAATATCTTACACCACGCCACAGAACGCAGCCTGTTGATCCTCGACGAAATCGGGCGCGGTACCAGCACTTACGACGGGGTCTCAATCGCTTGGGCGGTGGTCGAATACATCCACAATCACCCCAAACTACGCGCCAAAACCCTCTTTGCCACGCACTACCACGAACTCACTCAATTGGCTGACTTGTTGCCCGGGGTGCGCAATTACAACTTTGCCGTCAGCGAAGCCCAGGGGAAGGTAATCTTCTTACATAAGATACTTCCCGGTGCTGCTGACCGTTCCTATGGGATCCACGTTGCCCAGTTGGCTGGTCTGCCTCGCCCGGTCATCCAACGCGCCAGCGAAATCCTACAACAATTGGAAGCCTCCTCGGGCAAGGCGGTTCGCACGCCAGCCCAGATACCACGGCAATTGGCGCTTTTCCCCGAAACCAATCCTCTGCTCGATGAGTTGAAACGATTGGACATCAACACACTTTCTCCAATCGAAGCATTGAACAAACTCTACGAGTGGAAGAAAACCTTCTTGGAAGAATAAGTGACCTTTAACTCAGGAGAGAAATCTACTATCACACCCTTCTCACCCTACCGATTTATCCCCAGCCGGTAACTGATGTAACCAAGCACATCCTCTAAGATGTGGGGTTCCACCACTTCACGCTCGATCTTCTCCACCACCTTCTCGAACACTTCCTTCAGTTGGGGGTATTGGGAAAGGAGCGAGGCAATCCGCTTCTCCAGGTTCTCATCCCCCACCATTCCAACCACCGCATCTGGGGACACGTCCAACCAACTGCACAACGCCTTCAACGTCCTGAAATCGGATTCGATATCATCAGCTTGCAACGAGATAGCAACTCCACCAATCCCCCGTTTGGTACCATCAATCCACTTCAGCCGAAGATACGCTTGCAGGGATTCAATC
>FWPU01001356.1_pt1 | contig 70699 bp, 57 predicted proteins | sample 2228361 | NCBI WGS metagenome assembly FWPU01 (sample SAMEA103939777, study PRJEB20133) | metagenome | reverse complement strand
AGGTTGGGGACGGCGCTCGATCTCGATACGGCCCTGTTGGATCACGCTCAGCGCAATGGCTGGCCTGGACGGGCCTACTCGATCGGCGCGGCGCTGGTCGAGTAGGGCTGCGCCGACAGCGACACTGCGGATCCAGTCGCCTGGCGCAGCCCGTATCGAGACCAGCGAGGAGGGGCCAGGTTGGGGACGGCGCGCGATCTCGATACGGCCCTGTTGGATCACGCTCGGCGCAACATCCACCCGACACGGGCCTACTCGATCGGCGCGTCACCCCAGCGCAGCCCGTAGCGAGACCAGCGGGGAGAGGGCGCCGCAAGCCACAAAACGCCAAGCCGTGCGTTGGGTCGTGATATAATGGGCTGCGCCGCGCCTGGTCGCGGACCGTCGTAAGGTCACAAGCGTCCAGCCCGCTCTCGTTCTTCGATCGAACCTGTATGAACCAGCATCCCACGCTGATTGATCAGGAAGGAAGACCATGCCCACGATCGCAGTCGTCGGCAGCATCATCACGGACCTGGCCGTTGCCACGCCGCGCCTGCCCGCGCGCGGCGAGAACATCCTGGCCCATCGCCTCCAGATCGGCCCCGGCGGCAAAGGCGCCAACGCCGCCGTCGCCGCCGCCCGGCTCGGCGCGCGGGCGCTGCTCGTCGGACGCATCGGCGACGACCACTTCGGACGCCAGGAACTGGCGACGTTGCGCGCCGAAGGGGTAGACAGCAGCGCGGTCAGCATCGATCCCACGACGCAGACGGGAGCCGCCATCATCCTGATCGACGACGCGGGCGAGAACACGATCCTCGTCATCATCGGCGCCAACGACACCCTGACGCCCGCCCACGTCGAAGCGGGGCTGGCGCCGCATTGGGACGCGCTCGACGCCATCCTCATCAACTTCGAGGTGCCTCCCGCTGCCGTCGCCGCCGCCGTGCGCGGCGCCCAGGTCCACGGCGTGCCCTCTATCGTCGACGCTGGCCCCCCGCGCGCCTGGGGGCCAGAGATCTGGGGCGACGCGACCGTGATCTCGCCCAACGAGCTGGAAGCCGCCACCCTGGCCGGCTTTGCGATCGCCAACGACGCCGATGCTGAGAAAGCAGCCCGCCTTCTGCTGGCCGCTGGCCCCCAGGCGGTCGTGCTCAAACGCGGCGCGGCCGGCGCGCTGCTCGTCACGGGCGCGCTGACGCAGCACTTCCCCAGCTTTCGCGTCGACGTGGTCGATACCACCGGCGCCGGCGACGCGTTCAGCGCCGCCCTGACGATCGGCCTGGCCGAAGGAAGATCGCTGGCCGAGGCGGTGCGCTTCGCCAACGCGGCCGGCGCCCTGGCTGTGACGCGCCTGGGCACCCTGCCCGCCATGCCCACGCGCGCGGAGACGGAAGCGCTGCTGGCGCGTTGAAGCGGGGGCGCCCTCTACTGCACGCGCGCCCGGACGGCGGCAGCCAGGAATCCCTCGATCCGCGGCAACATGTCGACCGGATTGGGATGAATCCCTTCGGCCAGCAGTTGCCCTTCGTACAATTGCTCGGCAGCCTGAGCGATCAGCGGATCGTTGGGGTCCTGGACCGCAAGACGCCCCAGATCGCGAATCAGGGGATGGCCGCGATTCAGCTCCAGGATCATCGGCGGCGCCTTGAACTCGCGCTCCATCAGGCGGAAGACGCGCTGCAGATCGGCGCCGGGCGCGTTCTCGGGCGTCACCAGACGACAAGGGCTATCGCGCAACAGCTTCGACTCACGGACGGCGCTGACACGGTCGCCCAACGCCGCAGCGAGCCGCTCACACAGACGAGCGAACGCTTCGCCCGACAGCGACTCCGCCTCGGATTCCTGCTCCTTCTTCGCCTCCGGCAGCTCCAGGCCCGCGTCGGCGATGTTGCGCAACGGGACGCCATTGAACTCATGTAGCGCCAGGACCATGAAGCTGTCTACCGGATCGGTCAGATAGAGCACCTCGAGATCGCGCGCGCGGAAATAGTCCATATGCGGGCTGCGCGCGGCCGCGCGCAGGTTCTCGGCCATGACGTAATAGATTGCCTTCTGATCGGGCGCCATCCGCTCCTGCACCTGCTTGAGCGAGACCCATTCCTCTTCGCCCGTGCGCGATGAATGAAAACGCAACAAGGGAGCCAGCGCCTCGCGATTGCTCGCGTCGGTGGCGACCCCTTCTTTGATAAATGGGCCGAACTCACGCCAGAATCGCTCATAGCGCGCCGCGTCCTGCTCTGCCAGCGTCGCCAGTTCAGCCAGAAGCTTGCGCACCAGGTTGGAGCGGATGCGCGCCACCACCTGGTTCGATTGCACCGTCTCGCGCGAGATATTGATCGGCAGATCGTCGGAGTCGACCACCCCTTCGACGAAGCGCAGATAGGGCGGAAGCAGATCGCTGGCGCGCTCCTGGATCAGGATCTTGCGCGAATAGAGGCGCGGGCCGCGTTCTGTGACTGCCGTCAACACCCCGCGGTCGGCCCTGGCAGGAACGTAGAGGATACTCTGGATATGCACCGGCGCATCCGCAGCGAAGTGAACGTACAAGAGCGGGTCGGCCGTGTCGAACGTGAGCTGACGGTAGAACTCCTTGTACTGCTCCTCGGTGACTTCCTGGGGCCGTTGACGCCACGGCGCGGCGCGGCGGTTGGCGACCTTATCCCTGACATAGATGGGGAAGGGGACGAAATCGGAGTAGCGACGGACGATCCCTTCCAGGCGAGAGGGATTCAGGAACTCGCGCGCGTCCTCCTTGAGCCGGATCATCACTGTCGTGCCGCGCGCGGCCCGTTCGGAGGGGCCGATCGTGTAACGCGTATCGCCGCGCGACGACCACGTCACCGCCTCCGCATCGGGGCGGAAGGAGCGCGATGTCACCGTCACCTCCTCCGCCACCATAAAGACCGAGTAGAAACCGACGCCAAACTGGCCGATGATGTCGGCGCTGGCAGGCTTGCCCAACTCCTGCAAGCGTTTGAGAAAAGCCAGCGCGCCGGAATGGGCGATCGTGCCCAGGTTCTCGATCATCTCGTCGCGCGTCAGGCCGATGCCGCTGTCGCTGACGGTGAGGACGCCAGCCGCCTCATCGACGTCGACATGGATGGCCAGCTCGACCTCCGGATCGACCACCTCGCGGTTCGTGAGCATCTCGAACTGGAGACGATGCAGAGCGTCGGCGGCGTTGGAGATCAGCTCTCGCAGGAAGATCTCGCGCTCGGTGTAGAGCGAATGGACCAGGATGTGAAGCAACTGTTGGATTTCAGCCTTGAACTCGAAGTCTTGGGCCGCAGAGGCCGTCGTCGCGCTCGGTTCGGACATAGGTTCATCCTCCAGCAAAAATCGCAAAGGTAAAGCAAGTATACCTCAGCGAACGTTAGCGCTGCATTAGATTTGACGACCGCGCGGGGGTGATGTAGAGTGCGCAGCGAGTGTGCGTGGATGTCTGAATCGGGATACGTGACCGAGAGCACGAGGACGATGGCGATTGTGAGGTAGCATGAACCAGCAGGAAGCGCTTGCCGCGATTCGCGATCTGCTCAAGGCTCGGGATGAGCAGGAACTGAGTCATCTGATCGGCCTTTACTTGCCCAACGTGGACGGGACCTTTTTCGCGGTGCTCAACCAATCGGTCGCGCAACTACAGCGCGAGGGCAAGCCACAGATCGCACGCGCCCTCGAGGCGTTGGGCGGTCGCATCCTCAAGATGAAGACCCTGATCTGACATGATCCCCACCTACAAGATCGTACAGATCGCGCTCTCCGTGGTCGTCATCGCCGTCATCGCCTGGATCGGCGAACGCTACCGCGGCGCGGCTGGCATCCTGGCCACGATGCCCCTGACCATCCCGATCACGCTCATCATCGTCTTCCAGAACACCGGCGGCAATCATCTGCAAGTGTCCGAGTTCGCTCAGGCGGCCGTGATCGGCATCATCGGCACCGTGTGCTTTCTGCTGGCGGCCTGGTGGGCCATCGCGCGCGCGTACAGCCTCCCGGTTGTGATCATCATCGGCTACGCAGCGTGGGCGCTCGTGTTGCTCATCGAGCGCGCGGTGTTCCGGCTGCTCGCGTAAACCCTGGAGGGTCGCGTGCTCTCCCATCCACGAGCGCGCCATCACCTGTTGGCCTTGCTCAGCTATGGGCTGTTGAGCCTGATCCTCACTTATCCCCTCGTTTTACGCCTGACCACCCACGTCCCTGGCGACGGCATCGACGACCCTGCGCTGGCCTGGAATCTGTGGTGGGTCCGCTTCTCGATCCTGGACCAACACGCCAACCCCTTCGACTGCCGTTGGATGTTCTGGCCGATCGGCGTCAACCTTGCCTTCTACACGCTGACCGTGCTCAACGGCCTCCTCTCCATCCCATGGCAACTGGCCTTCCAGGTGACGCTCGCCTCGAATCTGCTCCTGCTCTCTTCGTTCGTGCTCAGCGGCTACGGCGCTTACCTGCTGGCGCGCCAGGTATGGCCCTCGGCCAGCCCATGGGGCGCCTGGCTGGCGGGCCTCGTGTACGCGTTCGCTTCTCCCAAACTTTTCTACGCGGCGCTGGGGCAATTCAACATCGCCAGCTCACAATGGATCCCCTTCTGCCTCCTCTACGTGCAGCGGGCCGTCAGGCCGCGCGGGCGCGCGCGCGACGCGATCCTGGCCGGCGCGTTCCTCGGCCTGCAGGCCTGGGCGGAGGCGACCTTTGCTTCCTTTCTGGCGATCTTCATCGCCTTCTCTGCGCTGTGGCTGGCCATCACAAGCCTCCACTCCCGACAGGCGTTGCGACAGACAGGGTATGCCTGGGCGCGCCTGGCCCTCGCGGGCCTTGTCGGCGCTCTCCTGGTCGCTCCCATGCTGGCCAACATGCTCCCCGACCTGCGCGCCGAAGGGGACTTCTTCGGCGCGGGCGGCGGCTTCGCTGATGTCTTCTCTGCAGATGTGGCCGGCTATCTCCTGCCAACGCAGCTCCATCCCCTGTTTGGCGGCCTGGCGGCGCGCCTGCCATTTCCTCACGATAAAGGCCAGCACCTCACGTTGGGATACACGGTCCTGGCGTTGATCTTCATCGGCGCGCGCGCTCGCCCACGCCGCGCGGCAGCCTTCTGGGCAGCCGCGCTGCTCCTGTTCTGGCTATTCACGCTGGGGCCGACCATGCGCATTCTGGGACATGATACCGGCGTCCCAGGCCCCTTCGTGTTCGTGAGCGAGCTGCCCTTCCTCAAGGGCAACCGTTACCCAAGCCGATATGCCGTGTTGCTGCTGGCGTGCGCGTCGCTGCTGGCCGCGCGCGGCATGGCCCATATCGAACGACGTTGGCCGCCAGCGCGCGCCCGTATCGGGGTCGGCCTGGTCGCGCTCCTTTTTCTAGGCGAGCATCTGTCCATCCCCCTGCCGCTCAGCGACCTGCGGGCGCCAGTCCTCTATCATCAGATCGCAGCCACGGGAGAAGGAGCGCCCGGCGCAGTCCTGGAGCTGCCATTGGGCTGGCGCAACGGCGCGCGCGTCGTCGGCAAGAAAGACGTCATCATCATGTTCGCCCAATGGTATCAGACCGTCCATCACCGTCCGCTATTGGGAGGCAACACTTCGCGCAACCCGGAGTTCAAGTTCCAATACTTCAGCGAAGCCCCCTTGCTCGACCTGCTGATCGCGCTCACCAACGCCGCCGACGAGCCGCTGCACGAGGCGCTGCGCGCGGAGCTGGCGCCCCTCATCGACCGGCTGCAATCCGACCCGCTTTGGGTCGCCGAAGAGCGGCGGCAGGCTGCCTATGTCTTTGAGACGCTCAACATCGCTTATGTGGCCGTGCATCGCGCCCAGACGCCCGACGCCCTTGAGCGCTACGTGGACAGCGTGCTACCGGTAACGCTCCTGGGCGAGGAGGGGGACCTGGTCCTCTACCGCGTCGATCCGGCGCTGCTGGCCGCTTATCGACAAGGCCCACCGCTGACAGAATACCGGTTGACCAGCGGTCTCGGCCATCTCGTGCGCGGCGAGGGCTGGAGCCTGGCGACAGCCGCGGACGAGTCGGCGCCAGCAGGCGTATGGGCGCAGCGTCAAGAAGTGCGCCTGCAGATCCCCAACACGGTAGGGGTCAGCGCGCTCGAGCTGCTGGCGCGCGCGCCAGGGGACGCCCAAGAGATCGCTCTGGTGGTCGATGGACAGGAGATGGGACGGCAGCTCTTACCGGAAGAGTGGACGTGGGTGCGCTTCCCGTGGCCACGCGCGGCCGCGCAGGAAGGGGTGGTTGCGGCGCGCCTGCGCTTCAGTCGCCTCTATCCCGCGCAGAAAGCCCACGCTGGGATCACGACAGCGATCGCCGGCCAGCGATCTCGCGCGTCCCTGGTGGCTTACAGCGCTGGCGAGGAAACGGGGAACTTCGCCCACCTCTATGTTGATGGCGTCGACTACTCGCCTCAACGCCGCGGCTATAACGTGATCGAGCTTGTCCCGGAGAGCGGCGAGGTGGTGCGGGCAGCCAGCTTCGACACCTTCAGCCGGCCGGAGGAGCAGCACGCCCTCGCGCAGTGGCTGAGCGCGGTGGACCCCGGCCATTGGGTGATGGGCGCGGTCCAGGACGAGGGATCGCTGCATCTGGGCGACGAAGGGGTGGCGGCGCTCAGGCGGCTCGGCGTCGCGACGGATCTGCGCGGCCATTTCCGGTGGAGCCATGCGTTCATCGGAGCGCCAGGCCTGCAGCCAGGAGAAGCGCTCGAGGAAGGGAGCGGCTGGCGCCCTGCGGTAGTCATCAGCGGCGCCGGTCTGACTCGCCCTTCGATCGCAGCGGAAGTCGCCGTCATCCGTCTGGTGAGCGAAAGCGCAACAGACCCTGCGCGTTCGTTAAGCGTAAACGAAGGGCGATAGGATAGGAGTCCTGTTGCCTGACATAATGTTTTATACTATTATATGGATGTTGCTGGCTTTCGCTGAACCAGCAACCAGGAGTGACAACTGTGGCGATCAAGAACCGGCCTGTACGGGTTGCCCTTGTCGGGTGTGGATATTGGGGGCCGAACCTGGCCCGCAATTTCCATCAGATCCCTGGCGCCGCCCTGGCTGCCGCGTGCGATCTGGATGAGCATGCCTTGAACCGCATCAGCCTGCTCTATCCGGGCATCCGCACGACGACCGATTTCGCGTCGATCTGCGCGGACGACAGCATCGATGCGGTCGCGATCGCGACGCCAGCGCGCAGCCACTATCCCCTGGCGCGCGACGCCCTGCGCAGCGGGAAACACGTCCTCGTCGAGAAGCCGCTCACCCTGGACAGCCAACAGGCGCGCGAGTTGATCCTGCTGGCGGAGGCCGCCCGGCGCGTGTTGATGGTAGGCCATGTCTTCCAATACAACCCTGCCGTGCGCTACATCAAGCAGATGATCGACAAGGGGGAGCTGGGAGAAATCTACTATCTGTATTCAACGCGCGTCAACCTGGGGCGCGTCCAGAGCGACATCAACGCGCTGTGGAGCATTGCGCCTCACGATATTTCCATCTTGCTCTACCTTTTGGGCGCTGAACCGGAGTGGGTCAGCGCGCGCGGCGCTACCTATCTGACGCATGACATCGAAGATGTCGTGTTCGTCGATCTCAAGTTCCCGCATGGCATCCTCGCGCACGTCCATGTCAGTTGGCTCGATCCCAGCAAGGTGCGCCGGATGACGATCGTCGGCAGCAAACAGATGGTGGTCTACGATGACGTGGCCGACGAGGGGAAAGTGCGGTTATACGAGAAGGGGGTGTACCGCAAGGACGAGCCGGGGTTCGGCGAGTTCCAATATCGTGTGCACTCGGGCGCGATCACGATCCCGCGACTCGATCTGGTCGAGCCATTGCGGCTGGAGTGCCAACACTTTGTGGAGTGCATCCAGGAAGAACGCCGTCCGGAGACGGACGGCGTCAACGGGCTACAGGTCGTGCGCGTGCTGGAAGCGGCGCAGGCGTCGCTGCAACGCAACGGGCTGGCGCAAAGCCTTCAGGATTTCCCCCTGAACCTGTGACGTCCAGCGTCCAATCGACAGCGCTGGCCCCACGGCTCCCTTCTATCCACCGGAGGGGAAATCATAGAAGGGGGGACGAATCGAAGGCGTCGCGCGTAGATCGATCGGTCCACCGGACGCGGGTGCAACCGGCGTCGGCGTCACTGGCGCAACCGCTGGCGAGCCGGCTGGGGCCACGACAACAGGCGCCGGGCTTTGCGGCGCCGCAATGGGTAAGGCCGAAGCCGCAACGCTTCCACAGGACGCCGTCGGGATGCGCAGGACCTGGCCCAAAGTGAGACGGGCGTTGAGCGAGAGGCCATTAGCGGCAGCCAATTGGGCGACGTTGATCCCGTGCTTGCGTGCGACGGCCATCAGGCCCTCGCCAGGCTGGACAGTATATGTGCAGCCGCCGCCAACCGCAGGAGCAGCCTGCGCCGCCACCGGAGCAACCGCAACAGCTCTCACCGGTTGGACAGCCGATTGGGCCGAAGCCGCCGCCGGGACGACATTGTCCGGCACCGTCAAGACCTGCCCGATGCGAATCGTGGTCGTGGTGAGGCCATTGAGCCGCTGCAAGGTCGCCACATCGGTTTGGAAACGCCGTGAGATGTTGAATAGGGTGTCGCCCTGGCCAACGATATACGTGCCCGACTGGGGAGCTGCCCACACCGACCTGACGAAGGGCGCTAAGGCGCTCAACGCAAGACAGATCCCAACCATCAGAATCAATTTACCGATCCGGAGAGCGCTCATGGTGACCTCGCCAATTCATCGATGAAGTTAGCTCGTGGGACCAAAGCACCATAAGGAGGATCCCTTCTCCAATCACCCAGTATTCATTATAGTTTCTTCGTCAGCTTCCCCCAATGGGTTAAGGGTACGCGACGGAAAATATTGGTAACACAGTATGATTTATTTGATGAAACGAGGTAGCGCATGATCAGCGAATGGATCCGACGGTTCCCCGCGGTTGAGCTGGGTCCAGGGGCGCACATAGAGGATTTTGTGGTGTTGGGCCAGGCGCCCCGCGGCAGGCAGCCGGGCGAGCTGGCGACGATCATCGGCGCCGCGGCGGTCATCCGCTCCCACACCGTCATTTACGCCGGCAACCGAATCGGCGACCGCTTCCAAACCGGCCACGGCGTCATGATCCGCGAGGAAAACCAGATCGGCGACGACGTCAGCATCGGCACGGGCAGCGTTATCGAACATCATGTGATCATCGGCAACGGGGTCCGCATCCATTCGCAGGCGTTCATCCCCGAATACTCGACGCTGGAGGACGGCTGCTGGATCGGGCCGCGCGTGGTGCTGACGAACGCGCTGCATCCGCTATGCCCCCAGGCCAAACGATGCCTCAAGGGGGCCACCATCAAACGCGGCGCTAAGATCGGCGCCAACGCCACCCTCCTCCCCGACATCACCATCGGGGAGGGCGCCCTGGTCGGGGCTGGCTCTGTGGTGACCGAGGATGTGCCGCCTTTCACCGTGGTCGTCGGGAATCCCGCGCGGGTCCTCAAGCGAACGGACGAGCTATGCTGTCCCTACGATTTGATCGACCACCCTTACGCCTGATCTTCTGCATCTGCCTGATCTGGAGCATGCTGGGGCAGACGCCGCGCGCGCTCGCGAGCATTGGGCAATGGCGCAGTTTCACCGTGTCCGATGGCTTGATCGACAGCAGCGTCTACGCTGTGCGGCAGGACAGCTCAGGTACGCTCTGGCTGGGCACCAACGCGGGCCTCAATCGCTTTGACGGCGCCTTCACTGTCGTCACCGATGCGCCTGCCCTCGCCAGCGGCGTGTACGCGATCTATGAGCATGCAGACGGCTCGCTGTGGTTCGGCGCCAACGCCGGCCTGGTGCATTACCTGCCCACGACGCAGGAATGGCGGACGTTCACCCCAGAACAAGGATTGGTCGCGACCGCCGTGCGCGCTATCGCCGCTGACGCCAGCGGCGCCCTCTGGATCGGCACGACGGGGGGCGCGAGCCGCTATGATCCGCACACAGGGCGCTGGGACAACTTCACGACTGCCAACGGGCTTCCCAATGACCACGTCAACGCGATCAGCGTCGGCCCCGACCAAACAATATGGCTGGGCACGGACCAGGGGGTCGCGCGCTATGACCCGGCCACGGGAGCCTGGTCGCACCTGACCACGCGCAACGGTCTGGCTGGCGATCGTGTGCAAGCCATCTATCTCGATACGGCCGGGACGTTATGGATTGGCACCGCGACGGGCGTCAGTCGCTACATCCCGGTCACCCAACAATGGCAGACGTTCACGACGGGCGATGGCCTGGGCGCCAACTTCGTGTGGTCGATTCATCAGGACCACGAGGGGTACCTCTGGTTCGGCACGAACTCCGGAGGGGTCTCCCGCTACGATCCGGCCACCGGCGCGTGGGAGACGTTCACCTCCAATAGCGGGCTGATCGCCAACTTCGTGCGCGGCATCTGGGAAGATCATGATGGGGGAATGTGGTTCGCTACCCTGGGGGGCGTCAGCCTCTATCTCGGGCGCAGCTATGGAACTGTAGAAGTGCCCGGCCTGGCCGGGGTCGAGATCAACGCGCTGCTGGTCGATCGTCAGCAGCAAGTGTGGGCGGGCACAGCAGGATCAGGAATCTGGCGTTTCGACGGCAACGCCTGGCAGCAAGTGAGCCAACCGCTGGTGTCCCAAACGATCTGGTCCTTGTACGAGGATCAGGCGGGCGATATCTGGGCGGGCACAGCGGGCGGCGGGGTCGCGCGCTGGCGCGAGGGACGATGGCAGACGTTTTTACAGCGGGATGGCTTGGCCGATGATTACGTCTTCGCCATCCAACAAGGGCCTGATGGACGGCTGTGGTTCGGCACAGCGCAGGGCGCCAGCTTCTACGAGCCATCCACCCAACGGTGGGGAGTTGTCAACGAACAGCAAGGGCTGCCCAGCGGGCGCGTGACCGCGATCGCGATCCTGGCCAACGGAGAGATCTGGCTGGGCACGTATGATGGGGGGGTCTGCCGCTATGATGGCGTGAGCTGTCAGATGTTCACGACCGAGAACGGCTTGATCGACAACGGCATCGCCACCGGCAGCATCGTAGCGGATGAGCAGGGGGGAGTGTGGATCGGGCACTGGCGCGGCGGGATCAGCCGCTGGGACGGTCGCCAGTGGAGTTACCTCCGCACCACACAGGGGTTGGCGGCCGATCGTGTGTACAGCCTCTATCGGGCGCGCGACGGCTCCCTTTGGGTGGGCACCTTCGGCGGGCTGAGCCGCTATGACGGCCTGAGCTGGGCAACTTACCGGCAGACGGACGGGCTGGCCGGCAATGAGGTGACGGCTCTGGCTGAGATGGAAGATGGCACCATGTGGGTAGGAACCACCTCCGGCCTATCCTGGAGACAACAGAACCGCACGCCGCCCTGGTCGGAGATCGAGTTCGTCAATGGCCGTATTGCTGACGGCACCTCGGCGATCGTGCCCGAAGAGAATGTGACGATCGAGCGGCCGGCCAGCGGCCGCGTGCGAGCGGTCGGCGATACGATCACCATCGGCTACGTGGGCGGGGATCTCTGGACCCCCGACAGCGACCTGGTATATCTGGTGCGCCTGGGAGACGAGGGCACCCCCTGGTCGATGACGCACGAGCGTGTGATGACGTATAAGCGTCTGACCCCCGGGCTGTATCGCTTCGAGGTGATGGCGCGGGATGCCGACCTCAACTACTCGGCGCCGCAGGCGCTGCTGATCGAGGTCGCCAAGCCCAGCGCCTTGATTCGCGTCCCCATCCTGGGCAGCATGGCGCCAACGACCCTGGGGTTCTTGTTTGTGGTCATGTTGACAGCCATCGTCGGAGGCGGGTTCGGCCTGGTCGCCGTCTACAACGCGCGCCGTCGCCCACGCCAGGCGGTCACACGCGGCTTTAACCCCTATATCTCAGGAGAACCGATCCGCCGCGCCGACATGTTCTTCGGCCGGGAGGAGGTCTTGCGCAAAATTCTGCAAACCCTGCACTCCAACAGCATCATGATCTACGGCGAGCGACGCATCGGCAAGACCACCCTCCTGCATCAGATCGGCGAACACCTGAACCAGCAAGATGACCCTAATCTGCACTATATTCCGGTCTACATCGATCTCGAAGGGACGCCGCAGTCCGCCTTCTTCCACACGTTAATGGAGGAGATCGTGGCCGGGACGAGGGGAGATCTGACGGAGTGGCCGCCTTTGGCGCTTGATGAAACGTCTGTCGAAGAGTATGGGGATCGCGAGTTCATCACCGACTTACGGGCGCTGCTGGGCGCCCTCAGCCAGGCTCTCGCGCCCCAGGCGGTGCGGGTGATCCTGCTGATCGATGAGATGGACGCCATCAACGGCTACGATCCCCTGGTCCAGCAACAACTTCGTCGCGTCTTCATGCAGGCCTTCTCCGCCAACCTGGGCGCGGTCGTCGCCGGAGTGCATATCAGCAAAGAGTGGGATCGCCTGGAAAGCCCCTGGTACAACCTGTTCATCGAGACCAAGCTCGAGCCATTCACTCCTGAAGAGGCGCGTCGGCTGATCGAAGAGCCAGTGCGAGGGGTGTACACCTGGGACGAGGCGGCCATCGCGTTCGTCATCGAGAAGAGCGAGGGGCGTCCCTACCAGATCCAGCAATTGTGCCTGGAAGCGGTCAACCTGATGCTCGAAGCCCGCCGCGACCGGATTCTGTTGGAGGATGTGCAGAGGGCGTATGCCATCACCGAACACGATCGGCTGGCGTAATTGTGCTGGCCCAAGGGAGTAACCTGGTGCGCAATCCCTACATTGTTGGCAATTACGTCGTAGGCTCCCGCCACTACGGACGGCATCGGGTGATCGATTACCTCCTGAACGCCGGCGACGACGCGATCTGGGTCGTGGGCAACCGTCGCATGGGCAAGACGTCGTTGCTGCGGCAGATCGAGTTGCTCACAGCGACCGTCGACAATTTGTACATGCCGGTCTTTTGGGATGTCCAGGGGTGCGAGACGGCCGCCGATCTGGCGCGCGAGCTGTACTATGCGTTCGAGGATGCCGAGCCGCGGCTGACAGCGCTGGGGATCGATCTGCCAGCGCTCGAAGGGGCTGACGTGCGCGAGCTGCTGCGCGTTCTCCGCCGGGCCGCGCTGGCTGCAGGGCGCAAGGCGCTGTTGCTCATCGACGAGAGCGAGGCGTTCATTCGGGTAGGGCGCAACGATCCCGCCGAATTGCAGCGCCTGCGCAAGGCCTTGCAAGAGGGACAGGGACTGCGCGTGATCATGACCAGCACCAAAGCGCTGGCCGAAATCAACGATGTCGGCGACGACTGGGATACATCGCCGTTCCTGTTCGGCTTTGCGCTCTGCAATCTGTGGGAGATGGACTGGACCGCCTCGCGCGATCTCATCCGGCAAACGCAAAGCGCGGAACCTGTGCAAGCCACCGATCAGGTGGTCGAGACGATCTGCGACCACACCAATCGCCACCCCTATCTCATGCAGGTGCTATGCCAGCGCCTGTGGGAAGAAGACAACCGGCTACGTGAACCGACCGAGGCCGACCTGGTCGTCGATGATATGTTGGCCGGCTTCTGCCACATCGACTTCCGCCACCTGGCGCCGATGGAGCGCCAGATCGTCCTGACCGTATCGCAGTATGGGATGTTGACGGGGACAGATTTGCCTGCTACGCTAGGCCAGGCGGCGGAGCAAGTGCGGCCATTCGTGTACAGCCTGATCAAACTGGGGTACCTGCGCCAGGTCTATGGACAACTGGCGATCGGCAATCACTTCCTGGCCGCCTGGCTTCGGGAAAACCGGGACCATCTGCTCCATGAGACGCCCAGTGTGGTCACCGACCGCAGCACACAGGCGCTGGCGTTGCGTGGCCTGCAGCAGGAGCGAGCGTATCTGGAAGAGCAACTGCGCATCTATCGCGAGAACCTGCAGGAGTTGGAACGCCAGCGCGCCCAGTTCGGCCTGCGCGTGCCGCTCGATCTGGTGAACGAGATCAACCTCACCCGGCGGGAGATCGAGAAGGCAGAGCAGGAGCTGCAGGGCTTGCTTGACCCGCACGCATCATCCTGAAGGCGAGATGATCTTCTATGCCGATCCCATTGGTAGACCTCAAAGCGCAGTATCAAAGCATTCGCGACGAGATCGACGGGGCCATGCGACGCGTGGTCGAGTCGACTTCCTTCATCCTTGGCCCCGAAGTGCGCGCCTTCGAGCAGGCGTTCGCCGCCTACTGCGAGGTCGAGCACGCGGTCGGCGTCGACTCCGGGACGGCCGCGCTGTTTCTGGCCTTGCTGGCGTGCGGCGTCGGCGCGGGCGACGAAGTGATCACGACGCCGTTCACGTTCATGGCCACAGCGGAGGCCATCTCGCAGACGGGAGCGCGCCCCGTGTTCGTCGATATCGATCCGGCGACCTACACGCTCGACCCCGCGCGCATCGAGGCTGCGATCACGCCGCGCACGCGCGCGATCATGCCGGTGCATCTGTACGGCCAGCCAGCCGATATGGACGCCATCAACGCCATCGCCCGCGCGCGTGGGCTGTGGGTGATCGAAGACGCCGCCCAGGCGCATGGGGCGCGCTATCGTGGGCGTCGCGTTGGGAGCCTGGGAGACATCGCCTGCTTCAGCTTCTACCCTGGCAAGAACCTGGGGGCCTACGGCGATGCGGGCGCGGTGGTGACGAACCGGGCCGAATTGGCCGCGCGCGTGCGCTCGTTGCGCGACCACGGGCGGTCGAGCAAGTATCTGCACGACGAACTGGGCTGGGGGTTCCGGCTGGATGCGCTGCAAGCGGCGATCCTGGGAGCGAAGTTGCCCCACCTCGACGCCTGGAACGCCGCGCGACGCGCCCATGCTCAGCGTTATAACGAGTTGTTGGCCGATGCCGATCTGATCCTGCCGACCGCAGCCTCTTACGCCGAGCACATCTACCACTGCTATGTCGTACGCCTGGCCCGTCGCGATGAGGTAGTCGCAGCGCTGCAACAGCGCGGGATCGGCGTCGGCATCCATTATCCGGTCCCTCTCCATCTACAGCCGGTCTATCGAGGCCTGGGATATAAGGAGGGAGATTTTCCGGTGAGCGAGGAGAGCGCGCGCACGGTGATGTCGCTGCCGATGTACCCGGAGCTGACAGAGGAGCAGCAGCAAGAGGTGGCGCAGAGCGTGCGCGCGATGCGGGGTTCCATCTCCTCTTCCTAAGAACTTCGGCACGGTCTCCTGAACGTGCTCCTGGCTGGTCAGGAGACCAACCAGAACCGTCTTTCGGATTGGCTCTAAGCCTGGCGATCGTTCCTTCTGATTGACCGAACCTCCCAACCTGCATATACTCCTCGCATCGTTCATCGGTTGCGGCCTTCATCGATCTGATGCGAGGAGTAAGTGTCTTTGAAACTGCTTGGACAACTCTCGGTCTATCCCGTCATCCCAGAGCGCATCGCGCGCCTCGGCGAGCTAAGCTACAACCTACGCTGGACCTGGCATCCCACTGCTCCTGGCCTGTTTCGCGATCTGGACAGCGACTTGTGGGAAACGACTGGTCACAATCCAGTGCGGTTGCTCCACAACGTCGATCAGGCGCGCCTCGACGCGGCTGCCGCCGACCCCGACTATCTGGCTCGCTATGATCAGGTGATAGCCGACATCGATGCCTACATGCATGCGCCTTCCACCTGGTTCAGCCGCGAGTGCGCCAGCGCCCAGGACGCGTGCATCGCCTACTTCTCCGCCGAGTTCGGCCTCCACGAGTCGTTGCCCATCTATTCGGGAGGCCTGGGCGTCCTGGCTGGCGATCATTGTAAAGCCGCCAGCGATCTGGGGCTGCCGCTCGTAGGGATCGGCTTCCTGTACCCGCAAGGCTATTTCCGCCAACTGCTCGATCCTCATGGCTGGCAACAGGCCAGTTATGAGAAGATCGACCTCGCCGAAGCGCCCGCGCGTCCGACGCTCGACGCCAACGGCGCGCAGATCATCGTCTCCGTCGAGCTGCCGGGGCGCACCGTCCGCGCGCGGATCTGGCGCATCCAGGCCGGGCGCGTCGACCTGTATCTGCTCGATACTGACGTGCCGCAGAACGCGCCCGGCGATCGCGAGCTGGCGGCGCGCCTCTACCAGGGCGACCAGGAGATCCGCCTCGCTCAAGAGTTCGTGCTGGGCATCGGCGGGGTCCGCGCGGCGCGCGCCCTAGGGCTTAATCCCACCGTCTGGCATATGAACGAGGGGCATTGCGCCTTCCTCGTCCTCGAACGCGCGCGCGAGCTGGTGAGCCAGGGGCTGAGTTTCGCTGCCGCGCGTGAGATCGTGGCCGCCAACACCGTATTCACCACCCATACTCCGGTCCCTGCTGGCAACGACGCTTTCAATTTCGACCTGATCGACCGCTACTTCGGCCACTTCTGGCCTCGCCTGCAGATCGATCGCGAGACCTTCTTGAGCCTGGGGCGCTACGAGTTTCCGTGGGGGGCTCAGTTCAGCATGACCGCGTTGGCGCTGCGCCTCTCCAGCGGGCGCAACGGCGTCAGCGCCCTCCATGGCGCCGTCTCGCGACGGCTGTGGCAGGCGGTATGGCCGGAGACGCCAGCGCCAGAAGTCCCGATCCGCGCGATCACCAACGGCGTCCACACGGAGACGTGGCTGGCGCCGGAGCTGGCCGCCCTGTACGACCAGTATATGGGCCACGACTGGCGCGAACGGTTGGAGCAGCCGCAGACCTGGGAGAAGGTGAACGCCATCCCGGACCACGTCCTGTGGGAGGTCCACTGTCAGCTCAAGCGCCGCATGATCGCCGCCGTCCGCGCGCGCATCCAGCGCCAGCGCGCGCGCCACAGCGAGGCGAGGGCGCGCCTGGCCTCTGCAACGGACTTGCTCGACCCTGACGCCCTGACCATCGGCTTCGCGCGGCGCTTCGCCACCTACAAGCGCGCCACGTTGCTCCTGCAAGACCGGCAGCGATTGCGGTCTTTGCTGACCCAATCCGAACGCCCTGTCCAGATCATCTTCGCGGGCAAGGCCCATCCTGCCGACGAGGACGGCAAACGCCTCATTCAGCGCGTGTATCAGCTTGCGCAAGAGCCTGAATTTGAGGGGCGCATCGTCTTCGTCGAAGATTACGACATGAACCTGGCCCGCGATCTCGTGCAAGGAGTTGACCTGTGGCTGAATACGCCGCGGCGTCCCAACGAGGCGAGCGGCACGAGCGGGCAGAAAGCGTCGCTGAACGGCGTTCCAACCTGCTCCTCCAGCGACGGGTGGTGGCCAGAGGCCTACAATGGCCGCAATGGCTGGCTCTTCGGCGAGACGCGCGAGTCCCTCGACCCAGGGGTTCAGGACGAAGCGGACTCCCTCGATCTCTACCGCGTCCTCGAGGAAGAGATCGTCCCCCTCTTCTTCCAGCGCGCGGAGGATGGCATCCCCCATGGCTGGGTGCGCGTGATGAAAGAGGCGTTGCAGACGATCACCCCCGTCTTCAGCACACGGCGCATGGTCGAGGAGTACATGCAGCATCTGTATCTGCCGGCCGCTGAGCGGTGGCGCAGGATGACGCAAGACGGCTATGCGCGCGGCCAGCGCCTCGCCGCCTGGCGCGCCCGCGCGACGGCGGCCTGGCCTAAGGTCGTCCTGCGCGCCGAGGGTCCGGCCGAAGCCGCCATCTCCCTCGGCCAGACAGTCGCCATCAACGCCGATGTCGCTTTGGATGGCCTGGCGCCGGACGATGTGATCGTCGAGCTGGTCTATGGTCGGCAGGCGGAGGGGGAGCTGACAGAGCTGCAAGCCGTCGCCATGACATGGGTGAACGAGATCGAGCCGGGATGGCACCGCTATCAGGCGGTGGTCCAGCCGACCATCAGCGGCAAGTTGGGGTATGGCGTGCGCGTGCTCGCCGTCCATCCCGACCTGCCCGATAAATTCGACGCCCGCCTGGTGCGCTGGGCGTGAAGCGTACGCGCTGCGATTCACAGGGAGGTACCTCGATCGTGGACAGCAAACTCGTTTTGCAGCAACTTACCGAGGCCAGCGGCGTCTCCGGCTATGAGGACGCGGTGCGCGCGCTGGTCATCGAGCGGATGCAGCCGCTGGTCGATGAGATCAAGGTCGACGCCCTGGGCAACGTCATCGGCCAGCGTCGTGGTCAGACGGCGCAGGGTCGCGGCCCCAGCCTCATGCTGGCCGCGCACATGGACGAGATCGGCCTCATGGTCACCGTGATCGAGAAGGGGTTCATCCGCTTCACGTCGGTGGGCGGCTTCGACGATCGCGTCCTGCTCGGCCAGGAGGTGCTGGTCCATGGCCGCCGTCCATTGCCGGGCATCATCGGCAGCCGTCCTCCGCATGTCCTGGCGAACAGCGAACGCCGAAAAGTGCTCCCCATGGATCGACTGGTGATCGACGTGGGGCTGCCCCCCGAGGAGGTGACCGAGCTTGTGCGGCCGGGCGACCTGATCACCATTCATCGTCCCTTCCTCAGCCTGAGGGGGGATCTGGTCAGCGGCAAGGCGTTCGACGACCGTGCGTGCGTCGTGGCCATCCTCGTCTGTCTGGATGCCCTGCAGCACATGCGCCATGACTGGGACGTCTACGCCGTCGCCACCGTCCAGGAGGAGGTTGGCTTGAAGGGCGCGATCACCAGCACGTTCGGCATCTTGCCGACGGCTGGCATCGCTCTCGATGTCACGTTCGCCAACCAGCCGGGCGTCAGCGATTCCGAGACGATGGAGATGGGCAAGGGGCCGGCTATTGCGTTCGGCCCGAACATCCATCCGACCATCTTCGAGCGCCTTCAGGCCACGGCGCAGGCTCACGAGATCCCTTATCAGATCGATCCCATCCCCGGCGCCAGCGGCACGGACGCCTGGGCTATGCAGGTGACGCAGGCGGGGATCCCCACGGGACTGCTCTCGGTGCCGTTGCGCAACATGCACACCTCGGTGGAGACGGCGTCGCTCAAGGACATCGAGCGCGCCGGACGGTTGTTGGCTCACTTCATCAGCGAGCTGGACGACTCGTTCCTGGAGTCATTGAAACTGGAATAAGGGAGCGGGCATGGACACCATCGATCTGTTGAGACGGCTCTCCGAGGCGCCAGGGGTCTCGGGCGACGAGGGAGCTGTGCGCGCGATCCTCAAGGAGGCGATCGGGCCGCACGTCGATGAGATGCGCGTCGACGCGCTGGGCAACCTCATCGCCGTACGCAAGGCAGCATCGTCCACCGACGGCCAGCCGCTGCGCGTGATGGTCGAGGCGCACATGGACGAGATTGGCTTCATGATCGTGCGCGTCGAGAAGAACGGCGGCCTGCGTTTCCGTGCGGTGGGCGGCATCGACGATCGCATCCTCCTCTCCAAGGTCGTGCGCGTGGGCAAAGACGCCATCCCTGGCATCATCGGCGTCAAGCCCATTCATCTGCTGAACGATGCGGAGGAGAAGAAAGTCCTCGCGATCGAGGATCTCCTCATCGATATCGGCGCCGCCAACCAGGAAGAGGCGGAGCGTCTGGTCAAGCGCGGCGATCGCGCCGTCTTCGCCACCGCTTTTGCCGACCTGGGGCCGCGCCTCAAGGGCAAGGCCTTCGACGACCGCGCGGGCTGCGCCGTCCTCGCCGCCCTCCTCGCCAACGGCCCCTATCCGGTCGAGGTGCACGCCGTCTTTGCGGTGCAAGAGGAAGTCGGGCTGCGCGGCGCGCGCGTGGCCGCCTATGCCATCCACCCCGACCTGGCGATCGCTCTCGAGGGGACCGTGTGCGACGATCTGCCCAAGGAGAAGGATGAAAGCCCCACCACGGAGCTGGGCAAAGGGCCGGCGTTGACGGTGATGGACCGTTCGGTGATCGTCGATCCGCGTTTGCTGCGGTTCCTGATCGACACCGCTGTCGCCGAAGGGATCCCGTACCAGTTCAAGCAGCCTGGGGTGGGGGGCACCGACGCCGGGCGCATCCATCTGGCTCGCGAAGGGGTGCCCAGCGCTGTGGTCGCCGTGCCCTGTCGCTACATTCACGGCCCCGTCGCGGTGCTCGATAAGCAGGACCTGGCAGCGACCGTGCGACTGGTGGAAGCGGCGCTGCGCCGCATCACGCCCGCTGTGTTGGCGCGGTAAAGGTCTATCTGAATCCTGGCGACGTCGCCCTGATTCGGAGAGATTCTGAGAGGAGCAATTCATGAAGGACTTGATCAAGCGTCTGGTAGAGACGTGGGGGCCTTCGGGCTATGAGGATGCTGTACGGGCGCTGATTCGCGAGGAGGTCGCGAGCGCCGTCGATGAGGCGCGGGTGGACGCGCTGGGCAATCTCATCGTCACCAAACGGCCGACCGTTGCCGGGCCTGGCCTGCGCGTGATGCTGGCCGCGCACATGGATGAGATCGGCGTGATGGTGACTCACGTTGATGAAAAGGGGTTCCTGCGCTTCACGAACATCGGCGGCGTCAACCCGCTCAACCTGCGCGGCTCGCGCGTGCAGTTCCAGGACGGCCGCGTGGGCGTCATCGGGCGCGAGGAGAAGGCCGAAGGGGAGCCGACGCTGGCTCAGATGTTCATCGACGTCGGGGCGCCCTCGCGCGAGGCGTGTCCGGTGCGCGTGGGCGATCCCGCCGTGTTCTATCGCGAGTTCAACGACCTGGGAACGCGCCTGGCTGCCAAGGCGTTCGACGATCGCATCGCCTGCGCGATCCTGATCGAGGTGTTGCGTCAGCTCAAGGAGACGCCGCACGAGGTGGTCGGGGTCTTCACCGTCCAGGAGGAAGTGGGCTTGCGCGGCGCGACCACGTCGGCGTACGGCGTCGACCCGGCCCTGGCCCTGGCGATCGATGTCACCGGCAGCGGCGACACGCCAGAGTCCAAGAAGCGCCCCATGAAGCTGGGGGACGGGCCGGCCATCAAGGTGATGGACGGCGGCATGTTGACCCATCCCAAGGTGAAGGCTCGTCTGCTGGAGACGGCGCAGCGGCTGGGCATTCCCCATCAGCTCGAGGTGCTCGAGTTCGGCGCGACCGACGCGGCGGCCATGCAGTTGACGCGCAGCGGCGTGCCAGCGGGATGCGTCTCGATCCCCACGCGCTACCTGCATTCGCCCTCGGAGATGGTGGACTACAACGATGTCACGAACGCCGTGCATTTGCTCATCGGTTTCCTGAGCGCCCCCATCGATCTGAACGCCTGATGACCAGACCTCTCATCCTGATCACCAACGACGATGGGCTGGCTTCGCCGGGGCTGGCGGCGGCGGTGCGCGCTGTGGGCGGGCTGGGCGATCTGCTGATCGCGGCGCCGGCGCAGCAGCAGAGCGGCATGGGGCGCAGCCACCCCGGCTACTATAGCTGCGCCATCACGCGACACACCCTGACGATCGACGATCGCGCGTATGCAGCGTACGCCATCGATGGCTCGCCAGCGCAGGCGGTCCTGCACGCCTTCCTTGCCCTCGCCGATCGTCCGCCTGCGCTCGTCATCTCAGGCATCAACCATGGCGAGAACCTGGGCACGGGGACGACCGTCTCGGGCACGGTGGGGGCAGCATTACAGGCGGCGGATATGGGAGCGCCAGGGCTGGCCGTGTCGCTCGAGGTGCCCAAGGAATTCCACTACAACCACGACTCCGGCGACACGATCGCCTGGGCAGTGGGAGAGCATTTCACGCGGCTGTTCGCCCAGCGCATCCTGGAGGACGGGCTGCCCGAAGGCGTTCATGCGATCAATGTCAATATCCCGGCTACCGCCACGGCGCGCACGCCCTGGCGCGTCACGCGGCAGGCGGTGCAGCCGTACTTCCGCCTGATCAGCATAGATCATGAGCTGCGCCTGGGCGCGCCCCGCGCGCTCGATTACGATGTGCACGTCGACTGGGAAACGTTGCCTGAGGACTCCGATATCTGGGCGTTCGTGCGCGATCGCGTGGTCTCGGTGACGCCCCTCTCGCTCGATCTGAGCGGCGGGATCGATCGGGAAGCGCTGGGGGCTTTGTGGCGCAGGGCAATGGTCACGTGGAATGACGCACGGTCAGGACGGTGAAAAGCTCTGCGCCGCCTAACGCCTCTCGCACCACTGAGGTACGCAGGAGCATAAGCCAGCAGCGCGCGACTTTGGTAGGGTGTTTGGATCACGGAGGCGCGAAGGAGGCGCGAAGGCGCGAAGGAGGTCGCTGCAGATGGAGGCTTCGTGTTTCCCGTGAGCCTGCGAGCCTTCGAGATCCGAACACCCTACGCGCTCAATAAATCATCGGAGGTGCAAGATGCGACGTCTATCGTCTAAGAGAGTAAGGCTGTTAGCTCTGTTCACGCTGGGTATACTGGCGGTCGTCCTGGTGATGGCCTGCAGTAGTATGGAGAGGGGCTCCAGCGGGTTGACGATTCAAGTTACCCCAGCCAACCCCACCATCATCCTGGCCACCACCACCTCCACGCAGGACTCCGGCCTGCTCGATGTGCTGGTCCCTATGTTCGAACAGCAGACTGGCTATAAGCTTCAAACCATAGCGGTTGGCACCGGCGCAGCGCTTAAGATGGGCGAGGAAGGCAACGCCGATGTCCTGCTAGTCCACGCGCCCTCTTCTGAAAAAGCCTTTATGGATGCCGCCTTTGGCAAAGACCGCTTCCTGGTCATGCACAACGATTTCATCGTGGTCGGCCCCGAGGCTGACCCGGCGGGCATCAAAGGCAAACCCGTCGTGGATGCCTATAAGGCGATTGCCGCTGCCAAGGCTCCCTTTGTCACCCGCGGCGACGATTCCGGCACGCATAAGGCCGAACTGGCCCTGTGGAAAAAGGTCGGACTCGACCCGACTGCCTTTTCCCCGGATTTCTACATTTCCACTGGTCAGGGGATGGGGGCTTCGTTGACGGTTGCCAACGAGAAGAGCGCTTACATCTTTACCGATCGCGCTACCTACCTGGCGAACAAGGACAAGCTCCAACTGGCAGTCCTGGTGGAAGGCGACACCGCTCTGCTCAACGTCTATCATGTCATCACCGTCAATCCGGAGAAGTGGCCCAAGGTTAACTATGATGGCGCCCTGGCTTTCTCTATGTTCCTGACCAATCCCGAAACCCAGAAGGTTATCGGCGAGTTTGGTGTGGATAAATATGGCCAGCCGCTGTTCTTCCCGGATGCCGACAAGACTGACGCGGATCTCGGCCTGTAAGCGTACAAAGTAAGTCGCCCCTGGCCTCGATACACCTCCAGCTATTCGGTCATCGAAGTGTGACTCGCCTTCACTTGCGTTTTCCCCATGGCGATCCCGGTCAAAGGGGTCGCCATGAATTACAATATGGACTATGACATTCGATACGGAACTGCTCCAAATCACCCTGCTCTCTCTGCAAATCTCAGGCCTTGCCACCGGCATCAGCCTGTTGATTGGGATGCCGCTGGGCACGCTTTTGGCGCTGGGGAAATTCCCCGGGCGTTCCGTCCTGCTCAGCCTGGTCAACACCGGCATGGGCCTGCCGCCGGTCGTAGTCGGTTTGTTCGTGGCGATGATGTTGTGGCGTTCGGGGCCGCTCGGAGATTTGAAGTTGATCTACACCCCTACGGCCATCGTCATTGCCCAGGTGATCATCTCTTTTCCGGTGGTGACCGGCCTGACCACTGCTGCCTTGCAATCGCTCGACCCACGCCTGCAACTGCAACTGCTTGGGCTGGGCGCTTCCCAGTTCCAGATGGTGCTGGCCCTGTGGCGCGAGGCGCGCTTGCCCCTGCTGGCAGCGCTGATGGCTGGCTTCGGCGCGGTCATCTCCGAGGTGGGCGCATCCATGATGGTGGGCGGTAACATCCGCTACCGGACGCGCGTCCTGACCACAGCCATCGTGCTGGAGACCAGCAAGGGCAACTTCGACCTGGCAATCGGGTTGGGCGTGCTTCTGCTGACCATCACTTTCCTGATCAACTGGGCGCTGACTTGGATCCAGCAAAGGGGGGCCAGGCGGTGAGCGCTCTCCTCGAAGCCAGGAACGTTGTTGTCCGTCGAGGCCAGCGCGAAATCCTGCGCGTCGATACACTGGACGTCCAGCCTGGCGAAGTGCTGGCTGTCATCGGACCGAACGGCGCTGGCAAGAGCACGCTTATGCTCGTCATTGCCCGCCTGATCCAGCCCACTGAGGGACAAATTTTGTTCCACGGAAAGCCGCTGGAAAAAGAGAACAGCCTGACCTACCGCCGCCGCATCGGGTTGGTGCTGCAAGAACCGCTCTTGCAAGATGTCTCGGTGGCCGAGAACGTGGCGGCCGGACTGCGCTTCCGCGGACGGCCGCGGACGGAGATCGAGGCTCGCGTGAAGGACTGGACCGAGCGCCTGGGAATTGCCTCCCTGCGCAAACGTTCGGCTCGCAACCTTTCTGGCGGCGAAGCGCAGCGCGTCTCCCTGGCGCGGGCCTTCGCGCTGGACCCAGAGCTGCTCCTGCTCGATGAGCCTTTCTCTGCCCTCGATGCGCCCACGCGCGCGCGTCTGCTCGACGACCTGCAGTCCCTGCTGGCTGAAACCGGGCTGACCACGGTCTTCATCACCCACGACCTGAACGAGGCCCTGCTGCTGGGCGACCGGGTGGCCGTCCTGTTGAATGGACAGTTGCGCCAGATCGGCTCGCCAGAGCAGGTCTTTGCCATGCCCGCTGACGCCGAAGTGGCTGCTTTCGTCGGCGTGGAGACGATCATCCCCGGCGTGGTGATCGAGTCTTCTGAGGGACGGGTCATTGTGGAGGCCAGGGGCCTGTATCTCGAAGCCGTGGGCGACCTACAACGGGGGCGCTCCGTGCTCTTCTGCCTCCGCCCGGAGGATGTCACGCTCTGGACGCGCGCAGCAGACCAAAAATCCAGCGCACGCAATCGCCTGCAAGGGCGCATCCAGCGCCTGACGCCGCAGGGTCCGCTGGTGCGCGTCGAGGTGGATTGTGGCTTCCCGGTCATGGCGCTCATCACGCGCGCTTCGGCGCACGAGATGGAGCTGAAGGAGGGCCAGGAAGTCTTGGCCTCGTTCAAGGCTACGGCGGTGCATCTGATCCCACGTTAGACGGATGGCTGGCGCTTTTCCCATTTGACGTCTTCCGCAGAATCACGATTCCGCAGGGGGGGACATGTCCGCTTGCAGAGCAGACCTCGTTTTCTACAACGGCCGCGTGCGCACGTTCGCGGCTGAGGTTCCGTTGGCTTCCGCGCTCGCCGTGCGCGGCGACCGCGTCCTGGCTGTCGGCAGCGATGAGGATATGCTCGCCCTGCGCGGGCCGCGGGGGCGAGCCGTCGATCTCAGGGGGCGCCTCGTCCTGCCTGGCTTCGTCGACGCCCATATCCATTTCGCGTGGTGGGCCTTGCGCCGCCAGCAGATCGATCTGACGACCGCGGCGACGCCGGAGGAGGCCCTGGCGCGCGTGCGGGCGCGCGCCCAGCAGGTCGCGCCGGGGACCTGGATCGTGGGAGGGGGCTTCGATCGTAACCTCTGGCCCGGCGGCGCCTGGCCCACGCGCCAGATGCTCGACGCGGCGGCGCCCGCGCATCCGGTCATGCTCCATTCCAAGGACTATCACTCGCTGTGGGTCAACTCGTTGGCGCTGCAGATCGCGGGCATTGGCGCGGCCACCCCTGACCCCCCGGGCGGGCGCATCGTGCGCGAGGCAACCACAGGCGAGCCGACCGGCATCCTCTCGGAGTCGGCGGCGGAGCTGGTCGCGCGCGCTGCGCCGCCGCCGACGGTGGATCAGGTCGTCGCGGCCGTGCGGGAAGCCCAACCGCTGGCCTGGGCCGCCGGGCTGACCGGCATCCATGAGATCAACGACACCGAGGAGATGACGGCCCTGTGCGCCTTTCAGGCGTTGCGGCGCGCGGGCGAGCTGGGGCTGCGCGTCGTCCAGAACGCGCCCGCCGCGCTTCTGGAGACCTACGCGCGGGCGGGAATCGAGAGCGGCTTCGGCGACGAGTGGATTCGCATCGGCGGGATCAAGTTCTTCATGGACGGCGCCCTCGGCTCGCGCACGGCGGCGATGTTGCAGCCTTATGAAGGCGAACCAGACAACCAGGGAGTGACCGTCGTCGAGCCGGAGGAGATGCTGGAGCGCGCGCGGTTGGCCAGCCGCGTCGGGCTGGCCCTATCCGTCCACGCCATCGGCGATCGGGCCAACCGCGCCATCCTCGACGTGCTGGCCGAAGTCCAGCGCGAGGAACGGGCCGCTGGCCGCCGTCCTCTGCGTCACCGCATCGAACACGTCCAGGTGCTGCATCCGGACGACCTGCCGCGGCTGGCGCAACTGGATGTGGTCGCTTCCATGCAGCCGATCCACGCCGTCTCCGATATGGCGATGGCGGAGCGGCACTGGGGGCCGGCGCGCTGTCGGTGGGCGTACGCCTGGCGCAGTCTGCTGGCGACGGGCGCGCGCCTGGCCTTCGGGTCGGACGCGCCGGTTGAGGAGTTCGATGTGCTGGCGGGCATCTACGCCGCCGTCACGCGCCGGCGGCGCGATGGCGCGCCGGGGAGTGAAGGCTGGCAGCCGCAGGAGCGGATCTCGGCGGAGGAGGCGGCGCGCGCTTACACGGTGGGCGCGGCCTACGCCGCTGGCGAGGAGCAGATCAAGGGGACGCTGGCGCCAGGCAAGCTGGCGGACCTGGTCGTGCTCTCCCGTGACATCCTGTCTTGTCCGGCGGAGGAGATCCTGGAGGCGCGCGTCGAGATGACCGTTGTGGGGGGGCAGATTTGCTATCCGGAGGTGGAAATATAGCTGTAGCCGCTTGCTCCTTCGAAAGCCCTAGCAATGTAAACAGATCCTTAGGTAATGCTATCTCTAATGTCATGGTTTCCATCGGGCGCCTCCTCAGTCAGCCTTGTGCGAACATTGTAGCACGACAGAGACCATGGTACAAGCGTCATTTGAGGCGTCCACCGGGGGGCGAGGGGGCTGTCTCCGAGCGTGGCTGAAGGTTCGTCGGCGGCTGCAAAGCCGTTATAATGAGCCTGTCTATTTTCCAGTCAGTCTCCCTGTCAAGTGTTGATGGGCTATCTTGGCGCTGCGGGAGCGCAGAGCAACGTTGAGAAATGCCGAAGAAGACTCTGCGGCCTCAGTGGCCTCGGCGGTGAATCTCGCCATCAACGCTCAAGGGGAAGACCACCCATTTCTACCGATGAGGAGCTGCTCATGAGACTTGCTGCTGCGGTTACCCGTCTGGCCAGCGAGGGCGCTTTCGAGGTGCTGGCGCGCGCCAAACGGCTGGAGGCTGAGGGTCGTACGGTGATCCACATGGAGATCGGCCAGCCCGATTTCCCCACGCCGGCCCACATCGTCGAGGCTGGCATCGAGGCGTTGCGCCGCGGCGAGACGCGCTACACTCCCGCCGCAGGCATCCAGCCCTTGCGCGAGGCCATCGCCGCCTACGTCGGGCAGCGGTTCGGCATCCCCGCTTCCGCCGATCAGGTGGTCGTCGTCCCCGGCGCCAAACCGGTCCTCTTCTACACCATGCTCGCCTTGCTCGAGCCGGGCGACGAATGTATCTACCCCGACCCTGGCTTCCCGACGTATGAGTCGGTGACGCGCTTCACGGGCGCGACCCCCGTGCCCGCGCGCTTGCGGATGGCCAACGACTTCCGTTTCGACGTCGATGAGCTGGCCAGCCTGGTGACGCCGCGCACCAAGCTGCTCATCCTCAACTCGCCGGCGAACCCCACCGGCGGGACGCTGACGCGATCCGACCTGGAGCGCATCGCCGAGCTGGCGCAGCGCCACGATTTTTACGTGCTGTCGGACGAGATCTACAGCCGCCTGCTCTACGACGACCGTCATTATTCGATCGCAGCCCTGCCGGGGATGGGGGAACGCACGATCGTGCTCGACGGCTTCTCGAAGACCTTCAGCATGACCGGCTGGCGCCTGGGGTATGGCATCTTCCCGCGATCCCTGGCCCCTCACATCGAGGTGCTGCAGATCAACGCCAACTCGTGTCCGGCCGCCTTCACGCAGTGGGCGGCGCTGGCCGCGCTCACCGGCCCGCAGGAGCCGGTGGAGCGCATGGTGGCGGAGTTTCGGCGCCGCCGCGATGTGATCGTCGCTGGCCTGAATCGCCTGCCGGGCGTGCGCTGCCTGACCCCGCGCGGCGCCTTCTACGCGTTCCCCAACATCGAGGGGACGGGCCTGCGCGCGCGCGAGCTGGCAGACCGTCTGCTGGAGGAGGCCGGCGTGGCGACGCTGGCTGGGACCGCCTTCGGCGCCGGGGGCGAAGGGTTCCTGCGCCTGAGCTACGCCACGTCCCTGGAGCAGATCGAGCAGGCGCTGGCGCGCATGGGGGAGTTCCTGGCGTCTCTCTGAAGCGCCGCCAGGACCCGTGACATCTTGGCTCAGGCGCCGGGCAGGCGCGCGGTCGCCCGACGCAGGATGGTCTCCCCGCGGCGTCCGCCCACCGGGATCGTGATGCTCACCAGGCGGCCCGACGCGCTGACCGCGCAGGTGGCGCGCCGCGACGCCGTCTCGGCAGCGGCGGATTCTTCCGGCGCAACCAGGTAGAAAGTCGCCAGGCGCGCGCCGGGATCGTAGGTGACCGATCCCCAGCCGAGCCGCGTGGACGGGTCCATGGGAGTGAAGTGGGCGAGGAGGAGGCCGAAGCGCAGCCGTTTGTGATCGAGGACGAGCACGCGCGCCAGCTCGCCCGCGCGATTGACCTCGCAGACGACATCGGCCGCGACCTGCTGCAGCTCCTCGCGGGGGCGCGGCCGGTCGAAACGCAAGACGATCGCGTCGGCGTCGGCGTGATACAGGGCGGACGACTTGCGGAAGTAGATCAGGGTCACAGGAGTCCTCCAGGGGCGACGCGCGTCTTGCGATGGGGCGGCTGGGTCGTGTCGGCGCGTGGGATCGCCGGAAAGCGCCCTCGCCAGAGAGCAGCGAGGGCGCAACGCTTATTTCCTCAGCGATCGAGGAGTTGACAAAGGCTAACGGCGCCCCTTCTTGCGTCGCTCGGGACGGGCGCGCGCGGCGGAAGCCGACGCGCTTGCGGGGACAGGCGCGGGCGCCGCGGCTGTCGTCAGGACCTCTGCGCGCGCGGCTGGCGTCGGGATCAGCAGGAAGAGCAGGTTGAGCAGGATGCCCGCCACCGCCCCTGTGGCGATCGCCGGCAGGCCGTTGGGGAAGACGCCTTGCAAGATGGGGATGGGAAGGAAGCCGCCTGGATAGCCGATGTTGCCGCCGATGCCGACGATCATGATCACCGCGCCGATCGCCAGTTGTTGCGGGTCGAACAGATTGACTCGCTCCGACATCATGAGCGCGATGCCCTGCATGCCGATCACGCCGAACAGGTAGATCGAGAGGCCGCCGCTGACCGGCGTGGGGATGCTGGTCACGATGCCTGCCAGCGTCCCGCTGAACGAGAGGATGATGGCGATCGCGCCGGCCACCAGCAGGGCGGCGCCCGAATAGTTGCGCGTGATCACCATCAGCGAGTTGTTCTCCCCGTAGTTGGTGCCTGCGGCCCCGCCCAACAGGCCGTTGATCATGTCCCCCAGGCCGTCGAAGATCAGGTTGAGGCCGATGAAGCGGCTGAGGCCGAGTTTGGCGCGCCCCAGCTCGCTCGCCAGGTGGTCGACGTAGAGGCTGATCTGGTAGAGGTGCGCCGTCGATTCGGGGATGGTGGCGATGGCCATGACGGCGATGCTGACGATGGCGGTGGCCGAGAGCGCGTTGCCGAAATCGGGCAGGGTGATGTGCGGGACCGTCACCAGCGAGGCGTTGGTGATCGCCGCGTAGTTGGGAGCGACGCCAGCGTCGGGCGCGATCAGGCCGATGAGTGCGGCGAAGGCGTAGCCAGTGATGGCCCCGAAGAGGATGGGCAACATGCCGATGAAGCCGCGGCCCTGCAGGTAGACGGAGAAGGCGATCGTGGCGACCAGGGTCACCGTCGCGACCAGCCACCAGGCGGGGTTGGCGTTGCTGCCGCCCGCGTTGTTGAGCGCTGCCTGCCCCAGGCCGAAGCCGATTACCGCCGCCACTGAGCCGGTCACCACGGGCGGCAGCACTTTGTCGATGGCGTTCTTGCCGCCAGCCAGGCGGATGATGGCCCCCACGGCCACGTTGATGAGGCCGGTGACGACGATGCCCGCCTGGGCCACGCGGATCAGCTCGTCGGAGACCGGTTGGCCGAAGCTGGCCTTGGTGATGGCGAGGATGGCCGCGATGTAGCTGAAGCTGGAGCCGTAGTAGAGCGGGATGAAGCTGCCGATCGCGAAGCGCGATCCCAGCAGAGCTACGATGGTGGCCAGCCCGGACGCCATCAGCACCGTGCTCGGGTGGAAGCCGACCAGCAGGGCGACGAGCACGGTCGCCGGGAACATGGTCAGCACGTGCTGGAACCCCAGCAGGATCAACTGGCCGGGCGGGGGAACGTCGTTGGGCAGATAGCCCAGGACTTTGGGGGTCTGGGGGACGGCGGTCATTTCTCTCCTCCTGGCGGGTGGGTTTAAAGCGCGCCCAGCGCGCTAACCGACAAGTGTAACCGACACTGGGAGAGACGGCAAATCAGTTGGACAGGGCGATCTCCCAGGCCTGCGCTGGGGGCGGCTACGTCAAGAGGGATCCGGCGCTCGCCGGCGCGAGGGGCTGCCGTTCACGCGCGCGCGGCCAGGCGCTGGTGGAGCCAGAGGGTCAGCAGGGCGCCCAACGCCAGGCAGACGACCAGGATGGCTGCGTAGAACGCGCGAATGGCGAGCGAGGGAGATGCGCCGATCGGGTTGAGCGGATGCTGGATCGCCCCCAGGAATGGCTGCAGCGCCGTCGCGGCGAGGGCCAGGACGGCATAAGCCAGCGCGGTGAAGCGCTGGTCGTCGACCAGGTGGGCAGCGGCGAGGATGAGCAGGCAGGTTGCGCCCAGGAGGAAAGTGAAGCGCGTGCGTGGCTCGAACCAGGCGATATAGACGCCCCACGCCGCGCGCGTCGTGATCATGCTCAGCAGGAGGTGGACCAGCCAGAGGATCGTCGCGGCCTGCACCAGGGACCGTCCCCAGGCGCCCGCGGCAGCGCGCGTGCGGATGAGAGCGAGCAGGTTGATGGGCAAGCCGAGCAAGAAGAGCAGGAGCGCCGTGCGCGCCAGCGCCCCATGCAGATAGACGAGCTTGACCATTTGTCCCAGCGTCTGCTCCGCCGGCGCGCGGGCGAGCAGGATCAGCAAAAGGACGATCAGGCCGGCCCCTTCCCATCTCAGATGACGATGGATTGCTGCAAGCACCTGGTCCCTCCTCAAAGGGATTCGCGTGTCCGTTGTGGGGCGGGAAGTGTAACGCAAGACGCCATCTTGCGCCACACCGTTGCGACGCCATCCATCGCGACGCCATCCGTTGAAACAGACGACTGGGTCAGGTCAAAGCTTACGGGAGCGGGCTGGAAGGGGAGGGCGATCACTCGCAGAGGAGCGTCACCTGTGGTACAATGCTGCGCAGTCTCACCCAAGCCGCAGCGGAGGCTGGCGGTCCAGCCTTGCAAGGAGGTTAATGTGGCCCTTGAACTACTGAAACGAGAGGCGCCGACGCTGAGCGGCCTCTCGCCGGAGGAGCTGCTCGAGCTTTACCGGCAGATGTATTTGATCCGCCGCTTTGAGGAGAAGTCGGCCGAGCTATATACGGCGGGCCTGATCGGCGGCTTTCTGCACCTGTACATCGGCGAAGAGGCGATCGCCGTCGGCGCCTGTAAGGCGCTCCAGGAGCGCGACCATCTGTTCACCGCCTACCGCGACCACGGCTGGGCGATCGCGCGCGGCCTCGATCCCAAGGCGACGATGGCTGAGCTGTTGGGCAAAGCCACAGGGGTCAGCGGCGGCAAAGGCGGCTCGATGCATCTGGCCAGCGCAGCGCATCGCTATTGGGGTGGCCACGCCATCGTCGGCGGCCATATGCCGCTGGCGACCGGCGTCGGGCTCGCCAGCCGTTACAAGGGGGTCGATGAGGCGGTCCTCTGCGTGATCGGCGAAGGCTCCACCAACATCGGCTATTTCCATGAGTCGATCAACCTGGCTGCCGTGTGGAAGCTCCCCGTCGTGTACCTGGTCGAGAACAATCAGTACGGCATGGGCACCGCCGTCGATCGCGCGTCCGCGGTCTCCAACGTCTTCCAGCGCGGCTGCGCCTACGAGATCGCCAATGATCAGGTCAACGGCCAGGATGTGCTCGAGGTGTATGAGGCGATGAAAGAGGCGCTGGAGCACGTCCGCCGCGAGGGGCCGTACCTGCTCGAGGCCGTCACCTATCGCTATGTGGGCCATTCGATGGGCGATCCCGAACGTTACCGCCAGAAGTCGGAGATCGAGGAGTGGCGCGCGCGCGATCCGATCCAGAACTTCGCCCAAAAGCTGCAGGCGCATGGCGTCGCTGACGCCGCGCAGCTCGAGCAGATCCATCAGGCCTGCGAAGCCGAGCTGGTCGAGATCGTGCGTTTCGCCGAGGAAAGCCCCGAGCCGCCCGATGAGGCGCTGTGGGAGCATGTCTATGTGAACCCCATCGAGCCGCAATAGGGGCTGGCGGGTCGTGCATCTCTGAATCGCTTAGAGGAGCCTAGTATGGCAGTGATCACTGTTCGCGAGGCAATCAGCCAGGCGCTGCGCGAGGAAATGCACCGTGATGAGCGGGTCTTCATCATGGGCGAGGAGATCGGCCGTTGGGGAGGGACGTACGCCGTCACCCGCGGCTTTCTCGACGAGTTCGGCGAGACGCGCGTGCGCGATACCCCCATCGCCGAGAGCGTGATCGTCGGCGCGGCCATCGGCGCGGCCATCGCCGGCCTGCGCCCCGTGGCGGAGATCATGACGATCAACTTCGCCTTTCTGGCCATGGACCAGATCGTCAACCACGCGGCCAAGCTGCACTACATGTTCAACGGCCAGATTCGCTGCCCCCTGGTGATCCGCACCGTCGGCGGCGGCGGGCGACAGTTGGGCGCCACCCACTCCCAAACCCCAGACGTCGTCTTCGCCCACTTCCCGGGCCTCAAGGTCGTCGCCCCAGGGACGCCCGCTGACGCCAAAGGGCTGCTCAAGACGGCCATCCGCGACGAGGATCCGGTCTTCTTCATCGAGCACGCCACCCTGTATCAGACGCGCGGCGAGGTGCCCGATGACGACGACTTCCTCGTCCCGATCGGCGTCTCCGACGTCAAGCGCCAGGGCAAGGACGTCACGATCGTCTCGTACTCGAAGATGCTGCAGGTGTCGTTGGAGGCGGCGGCTCAACTGGCCGAGCAGGGCATCGACGCCGAGGTGATCGATTTGCGCACGCTGCGCCCCCTCGACACGCGTCCGATCGTCGAGTCGGTGCGCAAGACCAACCGGCTGGTCGTCGTCGAGGAGGGCTGGCGCGGCTACGGCGTCGGCGCCGAGATCGCCAGCCAGGTCAGCGAGAAAGCCTTCGATCAGCTCGACGCCCCGATCCGGCGCGTGGCCCAGGCCGAGGTGCCGCTCCCTTATAATCGCCGCCTGGAACAGATGGCGTTGCCCCAGGTCGCTGACATTATCCACGCCGTCAAGGATGTGATGTACATTAGCTAAGGAGGCCGCGCGTGGCTGAATTGATCCGGATGCCCAAGTTGGGCTTCGACATGAAGGAAGGCACGCTGATCGAGTGGACCAAGCAAGAGGGGGACGCCGTCGCCGAGGATGAGGTGATCGCCATCATCGAGACGGACAAGGCCAGCGTGGAAGTGCCGTCTTTCAAGGCGGGGGTCCTGCGCAAGCTGCTGGTTCCGGCTGGGTCCATCGTTCCCATCGGCGATCCGATCGCCGTGTTGGGCAGCGCCGATGAGCCGATCGATCTGGTGAAGTTGGGCGTGAAGGCGCCCGCGCCGGCCGCGCCGCCCTCTGCTGCAGCGCCGTCGGTTGAGCCAGCCGCGCCGGCCGTGGCCGCAGCAGCTCCCGCCCCTGCTGCTCCTGCGCCTGCTGGCGCGCCAGCCCCCGCCTCGCCCGTGGCGCGGCGTATGGCGGACGAGCTGGGGATCGATCTGCGGCAGGTGCGAGGCAGCGGCCCCGGCGGACGCATCATCAAGCGCGATATCGAGGAGGCGCTCAAGGCGCGCGAGGCGGCGACCATCCCTGCCGTCACGCCTCCCATTCCGATCCCCGCCTACGAGCCGGTCATGCAGGGGCACACCGTCGAGCTGCTCACCGGCATGCGCCAGACGATCGCCCGCCGCATGGTCGAGAGCAAGACCCAGGCGCCCCACTTCTACATCACCATGGACGTCGACATGGGGGCGGCCATGGCTTTGCGCGAGCAACTGAACGCGCTGCTATCCGAGGGGGAGAAGATCTCGGTCAACGACCTGATCATCAAGGCGTCGGCGCTGGCGTTGAAGCGCTACCCTCGCCTCAATGGCTCCTTCGCCGATCACGAGATCCATCTCCATGAGGAGATCAACATCGGCGTTGCGGTCGCGCGCGAGGCAGGCCTGGTGACTGCGGTCGTGCGCAACGCCGACCAGAAGTCGCTGGCCCAGATCGCCCGCGAGGCGCGCGAGGTGATCACGCGCGCGCGCGAGGGGCGGATGCGTGCGGAAGACATGGTGGGCAGCACGTTCACGATCAGCAATCTGGGCATGTTCGGCGTCGACGAGTTCATCGCCATCATCAACCCGCCGCAGGCCGCGATCCTGGCCGTGGGGGCGGTCCAGCGCGTGCCCGTCGTCGACGCGCAGGGGCAACTGGCGGTCGGCACGCGCATGAAGATCACCCTCTCCGCCGACCATCGCGTCACCGACGGCGCTGAGGCCGCCCGCTTCCTGCAGGAGCTGCGGGGCGCGCTCGAACAGCCGATGCGCCTGTTGTTGTGATGGAGCCAACCGTGATCTCTGGCGAGAGGGCCGGCGCTGCGAGAGGTCGGCCCCCTCATTTTAAGCCTATCCGAAAAACGGTTCTGGCTGGTCTCCTGACTGTGCCTCCGGCTAGTCAGGAGACCGCGCCGAAGCTTTTCGGATAGGTTCTTTGTCGCTAAGGAGGCATCCCCCATGACGAACCGCGTCTTCAATTTCGCCGCCGGCCCTGCCGCGTTGCCCCTCTCTGTCCTCGAGCGCGCGCGCGATGAGATGCTCGACTATGCTGGCAACGGCCTCTCCGTGCTCGAGATGAGCCATCGCTCCAGGCAGTTCGAGGCGATCCTCGAGCGCGCCGAGGCCGGCCTACGTCAGCACCTGGCCATCCCCGATGACTACGCCGTCCTCTTTTTGCAGGGCGGCGCCAGCCTGCAGTTCGCCATGGTCCCCATGAACCTTTACGTGGAAGGCCGTCCGGTCGATGTCATTCATACTGGCGCCTGGACGGGCAAGGCGATCGAGGAGCTGGAGAAGCTGGCCCCGTATCGCGTGATCGCCTCGACTGAGGCCGAGAAGTTTCGCCGCCTGCCGCGCCTGGATGAGATCGTCGTCCACGACGACGCCTCGTATGTCTATATGGCGTCGAACAACACGATCTACGGCACCCAGTGGCGCGTCTTCCCCGACACGGGCGCCGTGCCGCTGGTGGCCGACATGTCCTCCGACATCCTCTCGCGGGCGATCGACGTCGCTCGTTTTGGCCTGATCTTCGCGGGCGCGCAGAAGAACCTGGGGCCGGCGGGGCTGACGATCGTCATCGTGCGCAAGGACCTGGTTGAGCGGGGGAGCGAGCGGCTGCCGGCGATGCTGCAATATCGCACGCACGTCAAGCATCGGTCGCTCTATAATACGCCGCCCTGTTTCGCCATCTACATCATGGGGTTGGTGATGGACTGGATCGCGGCGGAAGGGGGGTTGGCTGTCATCGAGCGGCGCAACGACGCCAAGGCGCAACTTCTCTACGACGCCATCGACAGCAGCGGGCTGTTTTACTGTCCGGTGGAGAAGGAGAGCCGCTCGCGCATGAACGTGATCTTCCGCGTGCGCGGCGATAACGTCGAGCTGGAAGACAGGTTCGTCAGAGAGGCCAGGGCCGCGGGGCTGATCGAGCTGAAGGGGCATCGCTCCGTCGGGGGGCTGCGGGCTTCGATCTACAACGCGCAGCCGATCGCCGGCGTGCAGGCCCTGGTCGACTTCATGCAGGAGTTCGAGAGCAGGTACGGGTGAGCGAAGGAAGCCGCCCGCATCCCTGGGCCTTTTCTGACAATGGCCGAGAACGCAGGAGGAAGCATTCGTTCTTTGTGCAGCGCTACTTCAGGCAAGTTTCCTGCGGAGAGACAGGGCGCTTAACAGCACCGGATTCAGCCGCTACAGTCAGCGCCCGGCCAGCGCCGCGGCCAGACGCACCGTCTGCAGGTGGATCGCCACCGTGTCCTCGATCGCGCGCGCGTAGCCGCCCGCCATCGTGATCGCGACCGGCAACCCCGCCCTTCGACACTGTTCGAGCACGAGCCGGTCGCGCGCCGCCAACCCTTCCCGGCTCAGCGCCAGCCGCCCCAGACGATCGCCCACGAACGGGTCGGCGCCCGCCAGGTAGAGGGCGCAATCGGCCCCGGCCTGCGCCAACGCCCAGGCGAGGCCGCCCGCAAGCGCGCCCAGGTAGGCGTCATCATCGGCGCCATCGGGCAGCTCGATGTCGAGATCGCTGGCCTCCTTCTCAAAGGGGTAATTGTTGGCGCCGTGGATCGAGAAGGTGAAGACGGTCGGATCGCCGGCGAAGATGGCGGCGGTGCCGTTGCCCTGATGAACATCGCAATCGATGATGAGGATGCGGCGAGCGAGTCCCTCAGCCTGCAGGGCGCGGGCGGCGACGGCGTTGTCGTTGAAGACGCAAAACCCCTCGCCGCGGTCGGCGAAGGCGTGATGGGTGCCGCCCGCCAGGTTGACGGCGATCCCCTCCTCGAGGGCGGCGCGGCAGGCGGCGATCGTGGCGCCCGTGGAGCGACGGGAGCGTTCGACGAGCTCCGGCGACCAGGGCAGGCCCAGGCGTCGCACCTCGGCGGGACTGAGTTGCCCGTGGACGACGCGGTCCAGGTAGGCGGGGGTATGGACGCGCAGCAGCTCCTCATCGCTGGCGGCGGGCGCTTCGCATAGCCGGACGGCGGGCGCGCAGTCGGCGGCCACGCGCTGCCGCAGCAAGGTGTACTTGGCGTCAGGGAAGCGGTGCCCGGCCGGCAAGGGGAACGTGAAGTGATCGCTATAGAAGGCCTTCAAACATCCAGATCCCGCAGATGATCGATCCGATTGTGGTAGTGTAACCGCCAGCGCGCGGCCTCGCCGTTGGGGACAAGCTCGAAGCAGGTGATCGCGGTGTTGGCGTCCCAAACGTCGCACGCCATCCAGGGGCCGGTCCTGAAGGCGTGATGGAAGACGGCCTCGATCACGCCGCCATGGGTCACCACGATCACCGTCTGTCCACGATGCGCTGCGATCGCCTCCTCGACGAAGAGGCCGACGCGCGTGCGGAAGTGCATCATCGTCTCGCCGTCCGCGACGGCGGGGGTGGCGACCAGGAACGGGCGCTCGCCAAGCCAGACGTTCACGTAGTCGCGAGGGAGCTGGTCGTTGGGCCACGGCGTGTGGTCCCTCCGACAGTTGCCGATCTCGCGCAGGCGGTCGTCGAAACGGATGGGCAGGCCGTAGACCGGAGCGACGTAGGCCGCCGTCTCGCGCGCGCGGCGCAGCGTGCTGGCGTAGAGCGCGTCGGCGTGAGGCAGCGCTCGCCCCAGCCAGGCGGCGAGCGCTGCGGCCTGTCGGCGGCCCAGCTCCGTCAACCCCTCATCGGTGTTGCCGTTGGTCCACTCTTCCAAATTCACGTAGCTTTGGCCGTGGCGGATGAGGTAAAGGTGCACGGGTCAATCCATGTGACGAATCACGGCGTCGCCGAAGGCGGAGCATGAGAGCAGCGTGGCCCCTTCCATCAGCCGGTGAAAGTCGTAGGTGACCGTCTTGGCCGCGATGGCCCCCTCCATGCCGCGAATCACGCGATCGGCGGCCTCGGTCCAGCCCAGGTAGCGCAGCATCATCTCGCCGGAGAGGATGACCGAGCCGGGGTTGACGACGTCCTTATCGGCGTATTTGGGCGCCGTGCCGTGTGTGGCCTCGAAGACGGCATGGCCGCTGACGTAGTTGATGTTGCCGCCGGGGGCGATGCCGATGCCGCCCACCTGCGCGGCCAGGGCGTCGGAGAGGTAGTCGCCGTTGAGGTTCATGGTGGCGATCACGTCGAAATCGCGGGCGCGCGTGATTGTCTGCTGGAACACGATGTCGGCGATCACGTCCTTGATCAGGAGCTTGCCCGCCTTGAGCGCGGCGGCCTGTTCAGCGTTGGCGGCTTCCTCGCCGCGCGCCTCTTTGGTGCGCTCCCACTGCGTCCAGGTGTACACGGCGTCGCCGAATTCCCGCTCCGCCACCGCATAGCCCCAGTTGCGGAAGGCCCCCTCCGTGAACTTCATGATGTTGCCCTTGTGGACGAGGGTCACGCTGCGGCGGCGATTGTCGAGCGCCCACTGGATTGCGGCCCGCACCAGGCGCTCCGTGCCCTCGCGCGAGATCGGCTTGAGGCCGATGCCGGCCGTGTCGGGGAAGCGGATCTTGGCGTAGTCTTCGGGGAAGTGCTCCTTGAGCAAAGCCAGGAAACGCGCGTTGGCCTCGGTGCCCTGCTCGTACTCGATGCCGGTGTAGATGTCTTCCGTGTTCTCGCGGAAGATCACCATGTCCACGTATTCCGGGTGGACGACGGGCGAGGGCACCCCTTTGAACCAGCGTACGGGACGCTGACAGACGTAGAGGTCGAGCGCCTTGCGCAGGGCGACGTTCAGCGAGCGGATGCCGCCGCCGATCGGGGTGGTGAGCGGCCCTTTGATGCCCACCAGGAACTCGGCGAAGGCGGCGACCGTCTCGTCGGGCAGCCAGGTGCCGAACAGGTTGAACGATTTCTCGCCGGCGTAGACCTCCATCCAGGCGATCTGCCGTCGCCCGCCGTAGGCTTTGGCGACGGCGGCGTCGAGGACGCGCCGCGCCGCCCGCCAGATGTCGCGCCCGGTGCCGTCCCCCTCGATGAAGGGGATGATCGGGCGATCGGGCACTCGCAACTTGCCGTTCTCGATGGCGATCTTCTGCCCGTCTTCGGGGACCTGGATGATCGTGTAGCTCACTCGCGCCTCCCTTCATGAACCGAAAGAGCTGAACCCCCTCTTCTCGGGGCTTGGGGGCTACTGGGGTGGTTGTCCGTTCTTGATATAGTTGAGCAGGCCGCCCGCCGTCCTAATCTCGACCTGGCGCGCGGTCAATTGATGGCGCGCCGCGCAGGTCCAGCCTTGCGTCACGTTCTCGACGGTGAGGATGGGGCCAGCGCGCAGGGCGTCGGCCACATCGACGATGCGCAGGCGGTCGCCGGCCGCGATGCGATCATAGTCCGCTTCCTCGACGAAGGTCAGCGGCAGCACGCCGAAGTTGATCAGGTTGATGTGGTGGATGCGCGCGAACGATTTGGCGAGCACCGCCTGGATCCCCAGAAAGCGCGGCGCCAGCGCGGCATGCTCGCGGGCCGATCCCTGGCCGTAGTTGTGCCCGGCCACGATCAGGCCGCCGCCGGCAGCCCTGGCGCGCGCCGGGAACGCGGCGTCGACGCGCGTGAAGGTGTATTCGGCGATGGCCTCCAGGTTGGAGCGCAGGGGCAACACGGCCGCGCCCGCTGGCGAGATCGTGTCGGTCGAGATGTTGTCCCCCAGCTTGAGCAGGACCGCGCCCGCCAGCTCCTGCGCCAGCGGCGGGGGCAACGGGATGGGACGGATGTTGGGGCCGCGCACGACCTCGACCGTCTGCGGGTCGGCGGCCGGCGGCACGATCATGTTGTCGTCGATCAGATAACGCTCCGGGATGGAGACCTGCGGCGCCTCGCCCAGGGCGCGTGGGTCAGTGACCACGCCGGTGATTGCGGCCGCCGCAGCGGTCTCCGGGCTGCACAGGTAGACGCGGTCGTTGGGCGTGCCGGAGCGGCCAGGGAAGTTGCGGTTGAAGGTGCGCAGGCTGACCGCGCCGGTGGGAGGGGCCTGTCCCATGCCGATGCACGGCCCGCACGCCGATTCGAGCACGCGCGCGCCGGCGGCGATGAAATCGGCCAGCGCCCCGTTGCGAGCGATCATCGTGTATACCTGCTTGGAGCCGGGGGTCAAGGTGAGGCTGACATTCGGGTGCACCGTGCGCCCGCGCAACACCGTCGCCACCTTCATCAGGTCGGGATAGGACGAATTGGTGCAGGAGCCGACGCACACCTGCGCCACGGGCAACCCAACCAGCTCGCGCGCCGGGACGACGTTGTCGGGGCTGGAGGGGCAGGCGATGAGCGGCTCCAGCGCGCTGAGGTCGATCTCGATCTGCTCGTCATAGGCGGCGTCCGCATCGGCGGCCAGCGGGACCCAGACCGCCTCGCGCGCTTGGGCGCGCAGATAGCGCAGGGTCTGCTCGTCGCTGGGGAAGAGCGAGGTCGTCGCGCCCAGCTCGGCGCCCATGTTGGTGATCGTGGCGCGGGCCGGGACATCGAGGCTGCGCACGCCGTCGCCGTAGTACTCGATGATGTAACCGACGCCCCCTTTGACCGTGCGTCGGCGCAGCAACTCCAGGATGACATCTTTGGCGGAGACCCAGGGCGGCAGGCTGCCGGTGAGATGGACGCCGAGGACGCGCGGCATCGCGAAGTGATAAGGCCCACCCCCCATGGCGACGGCCACATCCAGCCCGCCGGCGCCGATGGCGAGCATGCCCATGCCGCCCGCCGTCGGCGTGTGCGAATCGGAGCCGAGGAGGGTCGCGCCGGGGCGGGCGAAGCGCTCCAGATGCACCTGGTGGCAGATGCCGTTGCCGGGGCGGCTGAAATAGATGCCGTAGCGCGCCGCGAACGATTGCAGGAAGCGATGATCGTCGGCGCTCTCGAACCCAGTCTGCAACATATTGTGGTCGACGTAGGAGACGGACAGCTCGGTGCGCACGCGCGGGAAACCGAGCGCCTCGAATTGCAGGTAGGCCGTCGTCCCGGAGGCGTCCTGCGTCAACGTCTGATCGATGCGGATGGCGATCTCCTGCCCGGCTCGCAGCTCGCCGGCGAGGAGGTGGGCGGACAGGATCTTGTGCGTCAGGTTCAGGCCCATGACATTCCCTCGTGTTCGAGATGCGCTCCTATGGGGGGCAGTATCGCGCGTGAGCGCGCGGCAGAACGTAGGGCAGGATGCGATCTGACAGCCTTTTCTGGGGGCGGGTTGACATGATGACCTTTGGGATGAGCGTCATCGCCAGTTCTTCCGCCAGGTTGATGGCGCGCTCAAGCCATTCCTGATTGATCCAGCGAAACCCGCCGTGCGGGTTTGTGCCTCGTCAGCCGTCCGTTTCAACGGATATAGCCCCACGATCGCGCGATCCCCAACATCCTCCGCAATCTATCCCCACAATTGGAAGATAGCTCACGGAGGTTTCGTCCAGGTTTTATTATATATTGTCCAATAATTGAATAGATTTTGATGAGAAATACGAACGAGAGGATTAAGCCATCAATCCCCCATCAAGATGGCTGTGACCTCAACACACGATCTATCCCTGTAAGGAGTGGTGACCCATGCAACGCCGATCGCTCTTGGTCCTGTTGGTAGCGCTCGCCCTGGCCGTTACGGCCTGCGCAATGCCCGCGCCGGTCCCGATGCCCACCGCTGCTGCACCCGCCGAGGAAGTGGCGGCGCCGGCCGAAGCGATGAAGGACATTGTGGACATCGCGGTAGCCGATGGTCGTTTTACGACGTTGGTGGCTGCTGTGCAGGCGGCTGGTCTGGTAGACACGCTGAAGGGGGAGGGGCCGTTCACGGTGTTTGCCCCCACGGACGACGCCTTCGCCAAGCTGCCGGAGGGCACGGTCGAGGCGTTGCTGCAGGATGTGCCGCAGCTCACGAACATCCTGCTCTACCATGTGGTCCCTGGCAAGGTGATGGCGGCTGATGTCGTCAAGCTGGAGTCGGCTGACACGGCCCTCGGCAAGCCCGTGACCATCAAGGTCGAAGGCGACGCCGTCATGGTCAACGACGCCAAGGTCATCATCACCGACATCGAGGCCTCCAATGGCGTGATCCATGTGATCGACACCGTCATCCTGCCGCCCGCCGAGTAACCAAACTGGCTCATTCTACAGCGATCAGTCCTGCCTGTGCTCAGGGAGGCGGCCCCAACGGGCCGCCTCATCTGTTCGCCTCATCTGTTGTTGGCCCGTTGGCCCGTTGACGACCCCGATCTGCGGCTTGCCAGAAACAGAGACCCTCACTCGTCATTGGCTGGCGGAGAGCGCGAAAAAGTCCAGCCGCCGCGCGAACTCCGCCTTGTCCACGCGTCGGCCGCGCCCTTCCCATAGATAGATGACCTTGGACGCCCCGTACTCCGTCAGCCGCTCGCGTTGGGGGCCGCTGACCTCTGCGAACATCTGGCGCAGCTCGGCGTCGACCCGCGCGGGCGGCGTGTATTCCTGCGCCACGATCACCGCCTCATCGAAATCGGGCAATCCCCACAGCAGGTACTGGCCCCAGGAGGAGTAGACCGGCCGGCCGCTGTAGTACCAGAGCTGGGACGCCACGCTGTAGTCGACCGTGAACAGCAGCCCCTCTTCGCTCGCCAGCCGACGTCCCAGCGCGCGCCATCCTGCGGCGTCCTCGCGGATCGCAGCCGCCACGCTGCTTTGCGGCAGCGCGCTCGGCGCCAGCAGCGCGTGCGCCGTGCCGATGCTCGCCAGCGTCGCGGCCGCCAGCGCGACGAGCAACGCCCCGATGCGCCAGCGCCGCACCTGACCTTCGCCCGTCCACCACGCGCCCGCCAGCGCCAGGGCGGGCGCCAGGCCCACGAGCAGGTTGCGCGGGCTGTTGGCCGGGCTAAGGGCTACCGGCAGGACCATCAGCAGGCTGGGAATGGCCAGCCATCGCCCGATCGTCATGCGGCGCGCCGTCAGATAGCCTGGCGCAAGCAGCAGCAGCGGCCAGAGGGTGAAGTAGCCCAGGATGTGGTGAGCGATCGCCAGGACCCCCCTGGCGCGCACCGTCCCCTGCGTGAATTGCTGCCACATCCAGGCCAGCCCCGCCCATTCGTGGCGAGCGTTCCACAGCAGAAAGGGGACAAAGCCCAGGCTGGCGAGGGCCACGGCCAGCCAGAGTTCCCGTCGCCGCAGCAGGTCGCGCCGCCAGGCGAGCGCGCCGATCGCCAGGCCGAGGAAGTAGGGGTAGACGCTGAGCTTGGTGTTGAGCAAGAGCAGCCAGTTGACCCCGATCAGCAGCCAACGCCAGATGGAGCCGGCGGGCGCCATCCCGACCGATGCGCCGACGCTGGCTGGCGAACGGGGGCCGAGCAGGATCGGCAGCAAGAGGTTGAGGTTGCACAGGAGCAGGAAGATCGGCAGGGTGTCGGTATACACGAAGCGGGAGGTGAGGACATAGGGCGGCGCGACGGCCAGGATCGCTGCCGCCGCCAGCCCCGCCGTCGGCGTCGCCAGCCGTCGCGCCGCGCCGTAGGCCAGCAGGATGCTGAGGCTTCCCAACAGCGCGTTGAGCCAGCGGATCCCCCACTCGCTGCCTCCTCCCAACCAGGCGCTGAAGCCGATCAGCCATGCCACGCCGCCAGGATGATCGAGGTAGGTCCAGGCCAGATGCTGCGACCAGAGCCAGAAGTAGCTCTCGTCTCCCACCAGCGAGATATCGGCGAGCCGCCAGAAACGTAAGGGCGCGCCAGCGCAGACGAGGGCGAGCAGAGCTATGCGCAGGAAGGATGATTGACGATTGACGATGAAGGGATGGGAGGGGGTCACGGCAGGCGCTCCACCGTCACGACGTAACGGAGTCGGGCGATCGCGCGCGGGGCCTCGATGTCGACGCCGGCCCAGGAGAGCCAGTAGAGGCCGATCGGGTAGAACTGGGTATAGCGTTCGCGGCCATAGTACTTGCGTAGCTCTGGATCGCTCTCGACGCAGAAGCGCACCGTCCCTGTCGCCGCGATCAGGCACGCGCGCGCGGCATGCGTCTCCTGCCACTGGCCCAGTTCTGTCCCCTCGACTGCCAGCCCAGGCTCCTCGTAGCGCGTGAACCTGCGCGCGCCCTGCTCGTTCATGAGGTACGCGCGCTCCCACCCCGCCCCGACGTGCGCCAGATCGACCTCGATCGCGATCTTCCCCGGCGCGACGGTGTAGCGCGCCTCCACGTAGCCGATTGGCGCGACCGGCGCGTATTTCTCGCGCAGGAACCCTGACGGGGTGTCGAGCGTGTCCAGGACATAGCGCTTAATCCAGCTTTCCCCCGCCTGGGAGAGCGACGCCGTTCGGGCAAGGTAGGCGCGCCCGTCGATCTCCACGATCGGCGCTCCCCAGCCGAACCCCTCTTCGATCCATTCCTGGCCATCCACGACGAGCACCATGCCCTTTTGCAGGCGAGCGATCTTGCCGATGTGCGGGCGGGTGTCCGTGTACAAGCGCCCGACGATCCCATCGGCGATGGCAAGCTCGACCGGCGCCGCCCGCGGGTAGATGGCATCCTCCACGAACAGCCGCAGGTACGGCTCGCGCGCCTCTTTGAGGACGCCGAACGCGATCGCCGCCCCTACCAGGATCCACAGCCAACGCAGCGAGCGCGTCATCCCTCGCCTCTACGGCGCCGCGCCGGTGCGTTGTGCGTTCTGATGGAAGGTAGGCCACGCCAGCGCGCCGAGCGGTCCCACCTCGCGCAGGAGGTGCACGCCATTGTTGGCGCCGACCACCACATCCGCCCGCCCGTCTCCCTCCAGATCGCCCACCCAGGGGGACGAGAAGACCGCGGCGCCCAGCTCGTAAGGGAATCCCGGCAACGCCTGGCCGCGCGCGTTCCATCCGTACAGGCGCCCGTCCTTGGAGCCGACCACGATGTCCAGCATCTCATCGCCGTCGAGGTCGACCAGCGCCGCCGAGGAGATGATCTGGTCGCGCGCGCGGATAGGCCATCCCGGGAACGCCTGGCCGTCGTCGCGCCAGATGTACAGGTTGCCGTCCCAGGACCCGACGACGATCTCCAGACGTTTATTGCCATCCAGGTCCGCTACGGCGGGCGACGCCTCGATCGAGTAGATGTTGCCGCCGGGCGGGGCGGGTGTGGGGGTGGGAGCGCCCGGCGCCGGACCAGCCGTGCGCGCCGGGAAGCCGCTGCGCGCGTGGCCTTCCTCATCGACGACGTGCAGCTCGCCAGCGTCGTCGCCGAAGATCATCCACAGCCGGCCATCGCCATCCAGATCGGCCAGGGCGGGCGAGGAATCGCTGTCTTTGGCCAGCTCCAGAGGGAAGCCTGGCGCCAGCCTTCCTTCTACGTCCCAGAGGTAGAGCCATCCCTGGCTGGGGTCTTTCGGCGTCAGCGTGGTGACCGCCAACCTTCCGGACTTGTACGCAGCCGTGGCGTCGGGCCAGCCGTGCAGCGGCTGCGGCCAGCCAGCGACAGCCTGGCCCTGCGCGTCGAACAGCCACATCCGTTCGTGGTCGCCGATGGCGATGCGCGGGCCGGGCAGGATGGTCGGCGAGGCCCAGATCGGGTAGCCCAGGTCGATGGGGAAGCCAGGCGCGTCGCTGCCGTCCAGGCGCCAGGCGAAGAGCCTGCCGGCCTCAGAGCCGACGATGATCTCCGGCGTCCCGTCGCCGTCGAGGTCGGCCAGGGCAGGCGATGAGAAGAACCCGCGGCGGCTGGCGCGCGGCCATCCGGGCCGGTCGCGCAGGGCGTCGTCCATCACGTAGAAGTAGCCATCCCATGAGCCGACGGCGATCTCGCAACGGCCGTCGCGGTCGAAATCGTAGGCGATGGGCGAGGAGATCACGGGCCTGGCGGTGGGACGGAAGAGATGGCCGGCGGCCAGCGCGCGCGGCGGCCCGGCTGCCCGACAGCCAGCCAGGATCCAGAGCAGCGCCAGCAGAAGCAGGGCGCGCCAGGGCACTCAGCGCCCCTCGGCGGGCTGGAAGCGGATCATCTGCGCCCCCGGCAACCGGCCCAGGGCGCGCACCATAGCCCGGGTGACCCACAGCCCGGCCAGGACCTCCATCCGCTCGCGCAGCGAGGCGGGCGCGCCGGCGCGCAGGCGCGCGTCTTCCCACTCTTTATGGAACCACCTGGTCACCCAGCGGTAGAACGTCGTATTGTAACGCCCGCGCTTGAACAACAACTTGTTCTCCGCCGTGTAATCCCATTCCAGGTTCCACTCGCCGTCGAACATCAGGCGATCGCGCACCTCTTCGTAGAATTTCGTCCCCGGCAGCGGATAGGCGATCGTGGTGCTGAAGGTGTCGGGGAGCGTCTCGCGCAGCAGCTTGACGGAGAGGAGCAGGTCTTCCCATTCCTCGCCCGGGTAGCCGACCATCATGAAGAAGTAGGTCTCGACGCCCAGCTTCTTGCAGATCTCGGCCGCGCGATAGATCTGGGGCACCTTGGCCCCCTTGTTCATGGCGTCGAGCACCTTTTGCGAGCCAGACTCGGCTCCCAGGTAGACCTTGCGGCATCCCGCCTCGACCAGGGCGCCCAGCATCTCCTCGGTCACCAGGTTCACGCGCGTCAGGCATTCGAAGGGGATCACCGCGTCGCGCGCCACGATCTCATCGCGCCAGGCCGATACCCATCCCTTCTTGACGCCCGTGATGTCATCGACCACGCGTATTTGATCGGGGGCGTAGGTCTCCTTGATCTGTTTCAATTCTTCGGCTGAATTGGCGGCCGAACGGCTGCGGTACGTGCGCCCGAAGACCGATTTCTGGCACCAGGAGCAGGCGTAGGGACAGCCGCGGGTGTTGATGATGCTCAGGGACCAGTAGCCGTGGGCTTTGCGCCAGCTCGCGCGATAGGGTTCGAAGTCCACCAGGTCGCGCGCGGGGAAGGGGATCGCGTCGAGGTCCTGGATGAGCGGCCGCGGCGCCGTCGCAAGGATCTGTCCATCCTCGCCGCGCAGGCGCAGCCCGGCGATGTCGCGCAGGTCAGGCGCATGGTCGCCGCGCGCGAACAGATGGTCCGCCAGCTCCTGGACGGTGATCTCGCCCTCATCGTACACCACAGCGTCGATCGGGAACTCGCCGTCGGCGCCGCGATGCAGCAGGTAGCGCTCCGGGATGCCGGTGGGGTCTGGCCCGCCGACGATCACCTTCGCGCCGTAGCGGTGGGCGATCTCGGCCAGGATCAGGGCGTTGCGGCGCACGGTGATCAGCGCGGTGATCCCGACCACCGGCGGGCGCACTCGCTTCATGTACGCCTCGAACTCGTCGAAATCCTGGCGGAACGCGCAGTCGAACATCTCGACCTGGTACCCGCGCGCGCGCAGCACGCTACCCAGGTACATCAGGCCCAGCGGGAAGTAAGGGGTCATCAACTTCTGCTCAACGGGGTCTTTGCTCAGGAACAGGGCGTGCACCAACGTGATATTCGGCGGCATCTTCTCCTCTCCTAACTTTTCCTGATCATTCCACGAAGCCATCAACCGATCACGGCCCTCATGCAGAGGCCTCGCTCCACGCCCTGGCCCAGAAGCCCCAGGCCAGCCACTGGAGCAATCGCCCCTGATGTGAGGCCCACATGTACGAGTCGAACCAGCTCACCGCAGCCAAAGCGAGCAGGGCGCCGCTCCACGCCGCCAGCCACGGCGTCATCCGGACGCGTCGTCGCTCGCGCCGCAGGATCCACCAGGGAACAACCAGCAACCATAGCCACAGGCCGCCGCCCAACGGCCCCAGCTCGGCGGTCGCCAGCAGGAAGACGGCGTGGACCGGCTGGTAGATCGGATAGTCCGCCACGCGCTCACGCGCCAGAGTATACAGGGCGACCGCGAAGTTGCCCAGCCCGACCCCCAACCGGGGGCGTTGTCGGATGAGGGCGTACGCTCCCTGCGCCAGGGTCTGTCGCTCCTCCACGGAGCGGATCTCCGTCCCTTCGGCGCGCATCCCCAGCCGCGCTTCGAGGCCGGACCAGGCCAGTTCGACGAACGCGCTCGTGATCACGAGCGCCAGGACGATGAGGGGGATCGCCCGGCGCGTCCATAGCGCGCGCCCCTGCCCGGCAAGCAGGATCAGGCCCATCGCCGCGAGGAGGCCGAGCAGCGCGCCCAGCCACGCCGAACGCGAGAACGTCAGCAGCAGCGTCGTCAGGCCCAGGGCGATGGCAGACAAAAGAGCGATGTCGCTGCCAGCGATTCGGCTCCTCCTCCCTGGCCGTCCCCGGGCTTCTCCCTCTTGCTGCGTTCGCTGCAGATAGTAGCTGATCAACACGAGCAGGAAAACCATGAGGCAGCCCCCCAGCAGGTTGGGATGCTGGGTCCAGCCGTAGGCGCGCGCCCAGCGCTCGCCGTTGAGGATGACGACCGCCGCGCCAGGCTCCGTCGCATCGAAGCGGACTTCGCCCAATCGCTTGAGGCCGACCCAATGGCCCAGGATGAACTGGGGGATCGCGAGTCCCGCCTGGATCACGCTCCCCACTGCCAGGGGGCCAGCGATCCAGCCGGGCGTCAGGCGGACGTTGAGCGTCAGCAGATACAGCGCGAACGCCAGGCAAAGGCGGCCGATCTGATAGGCGGCATAGGGGGGATCGACCGCCTGGGGCAATCCTGGCAGGCTGACGATCAGCAGGCCAGCCAGCCCCATCCACAGGGGTCGCGGCCCGGCGCGCCAGGGCGGTCGTTCGTCAGCGAGCAGCCGCGCCAGCAGCCAGAGGCCGAGCGCCAGGAGCCATAGGGCGTCCTGCGTGTAGAACACGAAGTCGTGGAACTCGAAAAAGACAGGCTCCGGCGCGCGATGCACCAGGACGCGATGGCGCCAGAAGGGAAGGACGGCCAGCGCGGCAGCCAGGGACCAGACGCTGGCGCGCTCTAGCCAACTGGCCGCCTGCTGCCTCATGCGTTCCTCCTGGCGTGTCGTCGTTTGCCACGAACTGCTTCGCGACCAAAAGCCCAACCCCACCCAGGGGGGACATCACTGTCGGCGCCTCACCTGCCCGACGGGAGGAACTGGAATGGGATGGCTGGTCTCAGCGATTGTTGAGAGACTCCTCAAGGGTCATTCGCTTACGGCAGCGCTTGTCGACCGCAGCGCGTTGGCGCGCGCGATCTCCGCGTACAGGCGTGCGCTCGGGCGGATGCGCCGCTGGCCGGTCTTCTCATCCAACGCGACCAATCCAAAGCGCAGCTTCCACCCCTGCGCCCATTCGAAGTTGTCCACAAGCGTCCAGTGGTAGTAGCCGCGGATGTCGGCCCCATGCGTCAGGGCGCGATGCATCTCAGCCAGGTAGGTCGTCAACAGGCGTGGGCGTAGACGATCGGCCGCGTCGGGACAGCCGTTCTCGGTGACGTAGATCGGCTTGCCGAAGCGAGCGGCCCGCATCAGCGCGCGGTAGAAGCCGTGCGGCGCCAGGGCGCTGTATGGCTCGCCGTCGGATTTGAGGTCGGTCAGCGGCGCGCCTGGCTCGAACAGATAGCGGGCGAACCCTCGCTGCGCGCAGCGAGGGTCGAACTGCACGCGATAGAGGACGTAGAAATTGACGCCGATGAAGTCCTGGCTGTCGACGAGCGGCCCATAGATGAAGTGATCGCCCACCGGAAAACGGATGACGCCATCGTGCGGCGCGCATAGCGAGATGTTGTTGAAAAGGGCGTCCTGGACCGCCGTCGCCAGACGATCGCGGAGGGCTGCCGGGTTGGCCGGCTCGAAGACGGCGATGTGATGAGCCAGGCCGACCTGCGCCCGGCCGTCGAGCTGATGGATCGTCCGGTAAGCGGCGGCGTGCGCGCGCAGCAGATGGTTCAACACGCGTCGCCAGGCAATGAAGTCATGACGGCCGGGAGGGAACTCGCCCAGCAGATAGCCGAACGAGGCGTAGATGTTCGGCTCGTTGATCGTGCACCAGAGCCGCGCCAGGTCTCCCAGCTCCCCTACCGTGTAGCGCACATAGCGACGGAAGCGTTCGATCGTGGCGGGATTCTCCCAGCCGCCCACGCGCGTGACCCACAGCGGCTCCGTGAAGTGGTGCAGCGTCACCATCGGCTCGATGCCGCGCTGCCGCATCGCCGACAAGATTTGCCGGTAACGGGCGATGGCCTCGGCGCTGAAGGTCCCCTCGCTTGGTTCGATGCGGCTCCACTCCACCGAAAGGCGGTGCGTCGTGTGCCCCAACTCCGCCGCCAGGTCGAGGTCCTGCTCCGCGCCGCCGGGCTGCCACCAGCCGCACGCCTGCCCGCTGCGGTCGCCGCGCCAGATGCGGCCTGGCTGTTGCTCCCAGGCCCACCACTGGTTGTTGCGATTGTCCCCTTCCACCTGATGGGCGGCCGTCGCCGCGCCCCACAGAAAGCCGGAAGGAAACGTCAATGCCTCGGTCATCTTCCCGCTCCTCTGACCTCAACCAGCGCTCATTGCGAGCTGTCATCGGCCTGGGCAGCGCGCTCCAGGACGACGCCGGCCTCGGCCAGGAAGGCGCGCGAGTTCTCGTCGGGATACTCCCCGGCGTAGACCACGCGCACGATGCCGGCGTTGATGATCATCTTGGCGCACGTCAGACACGGCTGATGGGTGACGTAGATCGTCCCGCCCTGGACGCTGACGCCGTGCAGCGCAGCCTGGATGATCGCGTTCTGTTCGGCGTGCAGGGTGCGCACGCAGTGGCCGTCGACCATGAGATGTCCCACATCGTCGCAGTGGGGCAGGCCCGCGGGCGCGCCGTTGTAGCCGGTCGTCAGGATGCGCCGATCTTTGACGATGATCGCGCCGACGCGCGCGCGATCACAGGTGCTGCGCCGCGCGACCTGAAACGCGATCCCCAGAAAATATTCGTCCCAAGAGGGTCGTGCCATGGCGATCTCTCCCAGCGTTCACGCCGTCCCGAACTGCCGGTCGCCAGCGTCTCCCAGGCCGGGCACGATGTAGCCCCGTTCGTTGAGGTGGTCGTCGATCGCGGCGACGTAGATGGCGACATCGGGGTGGGCGGTGGTCAGCGCCGCGATCCCCTCGGGCGCGGCGATCAGGCCGACGAATTTGATGCGTTGGGCCCCCCAACGTTTGAGGATGCTGACGGTGGCCGTCGCCGATCCCCCTGTCGCCAGCATGGGATCGAGGATCAGGCACACCTGCACCGTCGGGTCGACGGGCAGCTTGTTGTAGTATTCGACGGGGCGCAAGGTGCGTTCATCGCGATAGAGGCCGATGTGCCAGACCTCAGCGGAGGGCATCATCTCCCACACTCCTTCGACCATCCCCAGTCCGGCGCGCAAGATGGGGATCAGGCCGATCTGCTCGCGCAGCCTGGCCCCGCGCGCGATCGCCAGGGGCGTCGTCACAGTCGTCTCCTCGATGGCGAGGTCCGCGGTGGCCTCGTAGGCGAGCAGGATCGCCAGCTCGCGCACAAGCTCGCGGAATTTCTTGGGTTCCGTGTTGCGATCGCGCAACAACGCCAGCTTGTGTTGCACCAGGGGGTGCTGGGAAATGTGGACCTGTGGGGGGATCATGGATGCGCCTCCGCGAAAATCAAAAACAGGGGTGGATGCCTGACCAGCGACCAACCCCTGTTTGTCGGTGTCCCTGTATCGTTGTGGTTCACGCCGGGCGCCTCTTTTTGCCTGGCTCTTGAAGGCCGCCTGCCATCCGACGGCGTTACAGCTCGTCCTGGGGACGATACAAGCCGCGTTTGATCAACTTCTCGACCTCGATCTGGCACGGCAAACACAAAGTCGCGTCTGGCTTCACCTCCAGGCGCTCAGGAGGGATGGGCTGGCCGCAGCGCTCGCACACCCCGTACAATCCCTTCTCGATGGAGCGCAGAGCGGTCTCGATCGACTCCAACTTGCGCGCCAGCGTCGCCAACAACGCCGCGCTCTTCTCGCGCTCGATCAGGTCGGGGTCCCCCTCTTCCAGATCGATATCGACCTCGCCTTTGAGCGACTCTTTGAGCAGCTCCATGTCTTGCAGGACCTGCTCGCGTTCGGCGATCAGCCGAGCGCGCTCGTCCCGGGCGGCCTGATCCAACTCGCGCATCGTTCACCTCATCGACGTTACGGCCCGTTGTAGGAGCCTATCCGAAAAGCGGTTCTGGCTGGTCTCCTGACCAACCAGGCGCACGATCAGGAGACCGCGTCGAAACTTTGCGGATAGGTTCTAAGTTGCCCTCGCGAGGGCAGTGATTAGTCTTTGTTATATACCAGCATCCTGACCGAAAGTCAAACCTCCCTCTTGACGTACCTGCTCGCCCTTGCCGCGCTCCCTGCTTCGGATCAACGAGATGAAGACGTCCTCCAGGGTCGGCGGCGCCAGCTCCCATGAACGCACCGTGATCCCCGCGTTGGTCAGCGCATCGAGGATGGGGCGCGTCGCCGCTGCGGCGTCCGCGACGGTCACGTGGAGCAGCATCCCGTACAGGACCACCTCCTGGACCTCCGCCAACGGCATCAGCACGTCTATCGCCGCCATCGCTGGCTCGCAGTCGATCTCGATGATCTGCCCTTTCATCTGCTCCGCTTTGAGATCATCCGGCGCCCCCAACGCGGCCAGTCGCCCGCCGTGGATCAGGCCGACAGTGTGACAGCGCTCGGCCTCGTCCATGTAATGGGTCGTCACCATGATGGTGACCCCCTGCGCGGCGAAGTCGTAGATCATGTCCCAGAAATGGCGACGCGCCGCCGGATCGACGCCGCTGGTCGGCTCATCCAGGAAGAGGATCGGCGGGCGATGGATGATGGCGCATCCCAGCGCCAGCCGTTGACGCACCCCGCCCGCCAGGCGTCCGGCCAGCTCGCGCTCGCGGCCGGTCAGCCCCGCCATGGCGATCAGCTCGTCGATGCGCTGCGTCCGCTGCCGCCGCGGTACGCAATAGACGCCCGCGTAGAACTCGAGGTTCTCGCGCACGGTCAGGTCCTCGTACAGCGAGAAACGCTGCGACATGTAGCCGATCTGTTGCTTGACCTGCCCAGGGTGGCGCGCCACGTCGACGCCCAGGACGCGCGCGCTTCCCCCGCTCGGCGGCAGGATGCCGCACAACATGCGGATAGTCGTCGTCTTGCCCGCGCCGTTGGGGCCGAGGAATCCGAACACCTCTCCCTGGCGGATGCAAAACGAGATGTTATCGACGGCGGTGAACGCGCCGAAGCGTCGGGTCAGGTTCTGGACTTCGACCGCGCAAGGCGCCTGGCTCATGCTCCGTCCTCTCGTCGCGATGCCATCCGTTGATGGGCCGCCGCTTCAAGGGTTCGTCGGTGAATCAGCGCTCGGCCGATCCTTGGCGGCGGCTGGTGAAGCTGCCAACCGCATGAAGACGTCCTCCATCGACGGCGGCGTCGGGCGCAGGGAGCGCACTTCGACTCCGCCAGCGGCCAGCCGGTCATGCAAAATAGGGATCAGTGGCTCGGCTTCGGCGACGAACAGATGCAGGACGTCCCCCATGATCTCGACGTCGAGCACTCCCGCTGTCCCTTGTGCGATCCTTTGCGCCGCCGCCTGCGGCCGCGCCCGCAACGCCAGCACCTGCGTCCCCAACCGGCGCTTCAGCTCCTCTGGCGCGCCGACCGCCAGCAGACGGCCATCGGCCAGGAACGCGACCACGCTGCAGCGTTCGGCCTCATCCATGTAGGGCGTGCTGACCATGATCGTGACGCCGCGTCCGAGCAGGGTGTACAGGATCTTCCAGAAGTCGCGGCGCGCCACCGGATCGACCCCCGTCGTCGGCTCGTCGAGCATCAGCACATCTGGCTCGTGGATGAGGGTGCAGGCCAGGGCCAGCTTCTGCTTCATGCCCCCCGAGAGGTGCTCGGCGCGGCGGGCGCGAAACGGCTCCAGCCCGGCGAACGCCAGCAGCTCCGCCATTCGCTCCGCGCGCTGCCGCGGCGGGACGCCGAAGATCTCGGCGAAGAAGCGGATGTTCTCTTCGACGGTGAGGTCCCCGTACAGGGTGAAGCGCTGCGACATGTAGCCGGTGTGAGCGTGGACGCGCCCGGCCTCGCGGACGACGTCGTAGCCAGCCACGCGCGCCCAACCAGCGGTGGGGGGGATGATCGCGCACAACATGCGGAGGGTCGTCGTTTTGCCCGCGCCGTCTGGCCCCACCAGCCCGAAGATGCACCCGCGCGGCACGCGCAGGTCGATCCCGGCCACCGCCGTCGCCGCGCCGCCATGGCCGCTGCGAAAGACCCTTGTCAGGCCCTCTGCTTCGACGACATACTCGTCCATCGCGCTCCCGCTCAGAGGATGCTCTGTTTGCGCACGCGCAGCGCCGCCAGCAGCAACGTCACCGGCGCGAAGATGCACAACGCCAGCACCGGCTCATGTAGCGCCTCCAGCCCCACCCCTTTGATGATCACGCTGCGGGCGATGACCAGGAAGTAGCGCAGCGGCACGGCGTAACTGAGGGCGCGCAGGAACGCCGGCATGGCGTCGATCGGGAAGAAATAGCCGGAGAGGAAGATCGCGGGCATCAGCATGAAGAAGCTGAGCAGCATGGCCTCTTGTTGCGTCTTGGCGACGCTCGAGATGATCAACCCCAGCCCCAGCGAGGTTACCAGGAAGAGCAACGAAAGCTCGACCAGCAGGGCGACGCTGCCGTTGATCGGCACTTTGAACCAGAGCGTGCCGATGATCAACACCTCCGCCAGGTCGAAGAAGGCGATGAGGACGTAGGGCGTGATCTTGCCGAGGATGATCTCCGGGGCCTGTAAGGGGGTGACGATCAACTGCTCGATCGTGCCCCGCTCGCGCTCGCGCACCAGCGCCATCGCCGTCAGGAGCATGGCCAGCATCTGCAGGATCAGGCCGATCAGGCCAGGGATCATGAAGTTGGCGCTCTTCAGCTCCGGGTTGTACCAGACGCGCGCCCGCACCTCCGGCCCGCGAATGACGGCGCCGCCGAATCGCTCCTCGATCAGGCGCAGGGCGATGCTTTGCCCCACCGTCTGCGCCGCTGCGAAAGCGGTGTTGGCCACCGTCGGATCGGAGCCGTCGACGACGAACCCGACCTGCGCGGCCTCGCCGCGCGCCAGGTCGCGCTGGTAGCCAGCCGGGATGAGCAGCCCCACGCGCACCTTGCCCGCGTCCATCAGCTCACGCAGCGCCGCTTCGTTGGGTGGGAAGTACATCGGCACGAAGTAGTTGGTCGCCCGATAGGCGTCGACCAGGGCGCGGCTCTCGGCGGTGTGATCCCAGTCGAGCACCGCCATCGCCAGATGCCCCACGTCGGTCGTCGCCGCATAGCCGAGGAGGATGAGCTGCATGACCGGGATGAGGAACATCACTGCCAGGGTGCGCGGATCGCGGATGATGTGCAGGAATTCCTTGCGCATGATCGACAGGGTGCGCGTGAGCATGGCGTTCCCTCTCAGGGGGCGTCGGGAGGTTCCACTGTCACAGAGGCCAGGCGAATCTCGTTGCCCGTGTCCGCCCCCGTCCCCTCGCGTACGGACAATCGCTCTCCGGTGGCTGCGTCGTACAGGCCGATGACCAGGTGATAGACGCCAGGGGCCAGATCGGCGGGCAGCAAGAGCCGATGCGCGTCCATCTGCTCGCTTATGTCCCAGCCGCTCGTCGGCGCTGGTCCGAACCAGGCGGGCGGCGCGTCCGCCTGCGCGACGATCGCTTCGCGCGCATCGCGCAGGTGCACGAACACGGTGTAATCGCGGTCGATCTTCTGTCGCACGCGCCAGCGCAGATCGAACTCGAGGGCCTGCCCTGCCGTCGCCCGCTTCGGCACGCGCGCGCCCGCCAGCGCGAGCGCATCGCCTACCTGCCAGCGCGGCTGCGCCCACGCGGGCGGCCAGTCGTCGGCGGTCAGCGGGCGCAGCCGTCGCCCCGCGCGCTGCTGCGGCGGGAAGACCACCCAGGTTCCCTCATGCGCCTTTCCATGGGCAGCCTGGGTGATCGGCCAGCGCGCGTTCGGATCCGCCCATTCCCCCTGAAGCGCGCCCACCGCCAGCGCCCAGCGCTCGGGCAGGAACCAGGGGAGCGTCTCGACGACCATGACCTCTCCCGGCTCCCAGCGCTCCGGCGGCAGCCACAACAGGGCGACCGCTGGCCGTTGGGTCATGTCCTCGGCGATGCTGCCGTCGGCGGCGACGAAGAACGGCCAGGGGCGAAAGTCGGCTGGCAATGGGCGCAGCGCCTCCCAATAGGTGCGCGCCTGGGTCAACCGCCACTTCCCGTCGTCGATGAGGTCGTAGCCCAGGAAGCGCACCGCGTCGCCCCACGTCACCTCCGCCGGCTGGGAAGGCCGACGCTCCCCGGCGCGCACGAAGGAGTAGAACGCCTCCGGCAACGCGCGCTCGCACCTTTCCCCTGGCGGCCCCAGCAACACGAACCCATCGGCGGCGTCGATGATGCAGAAGCGGCCGCTCTCGATCAGCTCATCGAAGCGGCGGCGCAGATCGGCAGGATGCATGTCGGTCGTGCCGTTGACCTCCAGCAGCACGTAGTCGGCGTCGGCCAGGGCCGGGAACTTGTAGATGCGTTCCCGATGGCTGAGATGGGGGTAGAGGGCGGTCGTCGCGCTCACCGGCGCCGCGGCCGGTATCTGCGCGAAGAAGCGTTCCGCCAGGCGCGCGTGCGCGGTCACCTCCGGCCAGCGAAACTCTCCACCCAGCGGCGTCCACCCTTCCGCGCGGTGATAGCCGAGCGTCCAGGCCAGCAGCCAGAGCATGAGCGCGCCCAGGGCGAGCCGTTCGTTTCCGCGCAGGAACCGACGCAACCCGCGCGCCGCGCGCTCCGCCCCCACGATCGCCGCCGCCGTCAGGTAAGGGACCAGCGGCGCCGAATAATGGAACTCGCCCGAATATTGCGCCGGGTAAGCGCTGAGCAGGTTGGCCGCCAGCAGCGGCGCCGCCAACAGCAAGATCTCTGGCCCCAGCAACGCCAGCCCGCCCACCGACGCCAGCAGCCCTCCCAGGTAGCGTGGCCGCGCTGGCTCGCTGACGATCGCCCAGACCAGGCCCGGCCGCGTCAGCAGGCTGCGCGCAATGTCCGCGACGGAGTCGCCCAGCTCGCCATAGCGCTGGAAATAGACCGACGCCGCGTCGCCGTAGACCGTTGCCGCGTGCGCCGGGATGATCACGAAGGTGGCAATGACGAACCAGGCGGCGGCCACGATAGACACGCCGACGCCGATCCAACGGCCAAGCGACGCGCGCCCGGCGCGCCACGCCTGCGCGGCGCCCCATCCTCCCAGCATGACGCTGAGCAGCGCCATCTCCTCCTTGACCGCCGCGGTGACCAGGCAGGCCGCCGCGAATCGTCCCCATCGCCCTTGCTCCGCCCACCACAGCGCGAGCAGGATCGGCAACACCCCCAGCGGGACGGCATGGAACTCGGCGAGGTTGGCCGCCTCTAGCGGCGGCGAGAGCAGATAGGCGAGGACGAAGAGGAGCGCGCCGGCCTCGGCCCAGCCTTCGCTGGCCAGCGAGCGCAGCCGCCGCCGCGCCAGCCAGTACACGGGCCACGCCCCCAGCGCGATCACCGCCGACTGCAACACCAACAGCGCGCGCACGTCGTCCCATAGCCAGAAGACAGGCGCGATCAACACGAAGATCGGCTCGACGTGGTCGGTCAGCCGGGTGCTGATCTGCTCGCCTTTGATCTCCTGGACGAAGCGCCCGTGCGCCGTGTTCCAGATCGCCAGATCCATCTGGCCCAGATCGGCCATGTGGGTCTTCAGCGCATGGTGAGGGCGGATCGACAGGATGGAGAACCCCACAGCATAGGCCAGGACCAGCATCCATACGAGCAGCGTTGCCAGCCGCAGCCGACGCTCGACCATGCGCTCACCCATCGACGCGCACCCCGGTCAGCCGGCCAGCGCGCGTCGGATGATCTTTGCGCCACAGCGCCAGCGCCAGCCCAACCCCGATCAGCTCGCTCGCCGTCAACCATACCCGTCCCAGCAGCGCCGCGATCGTCGGCAACGGCGCGGCCAGGAAACCGCTCAGCAACCAGACCATCGCCCCCTCGCGCACGCCCAGGCCGCTGGGGGTGAGCAGGCTGATATAGCCGATGAAATAAGCGATGATGAAAGAGGCCGTCAAATGCGGCGCTAAGGCCCATGGCGCGGGCGTGAGGGCGCGCACGAGGGCGGCGAAGCCCAGGCCGGCCAGAGTCCATGCTCCCCCGTAACCGACCAGCATCAGCGCCAGTTGGGGAGTCGTCAGCGTGAGCCGCAGCGGCGGCCGTTTGAGCACGCGCAGGCCGAGATTCAGCCCTCGCTCGACCCAGCGCGGCCGCAGCCCCACGGCCACGACCGCCGCCAGCGCGGCGCCGGGCAACGCCAGATGCCACACCTCGCCGCGTCCCGTCCACGCGAGATAGCCTGCGCCCAGGGTTACCACCGCCGTCGCCGACAGCGCCTGGTGGACGACGATGCTGGTCAGGGTGGCTTCGGCGGGCACGTCATCTTCGGCTGCCAGGGTCGCCATGCCGATGAACTGCCACACGTTGCCGGGGATGTAGCGCACGGCGTTGGAGAGGAACCAGATCAGGCTGGCCTGGCGGAAGGACAGGCGCCCATCCAGGCTGCGCAGGCAGACGCGCCACAGCGCGATCTCGAGCGCCCAGCTCAGCGCCAGGGGAGGCAGGCTGGCCAGCAGCCAGACGCCCTCGACGCGCCAGGGGTAGGCGCGCAGCTCCGCCCACTGCGCCTGCAAGAGGGCGAGCAGAAACCCGATTCCTGCGATCAGCGCCAGCCCTTGCCCCAGGCGTCGCCAGGGCGTCGGGCGCCGCTCATTCTTCGTCATGTCTCCTGTAGATCCTGCGCCCCGTCGCCCGCGCGCGGCGCAAACAGGCCGCAAGCGGAGTGCGCACATTTAAAGAGAGGCGTCCGCCAGCCTCTGGAAGTGGGCGATATAGCGTCGCGCCAGGTGTGGCCATCCTAACTCGCGTTCGATGCGCGTTCGCCCCGCCATCCCCATCTGTGCGCGCAATTCGGGATGATCCACCAGGCGCGCCAGCGCCTGGGCCAGCGCGCGGGCGTCCTGTTCCGGCGTGATCAGCCCAGTCACGCCGTCGGCGATTGCCAGGGGGTTGCCTGCCACGTTCGAGCCGACCACCGGCCGCGCGCAGCTCATGGCGTCGAGGACGCATACGTTCAGGCCATCTGCAGGCTGGCTGATCGACGGCATGACGAGGATGTCGGCCAGATTATAGTAGACGCCGATCTCATCCTTGGGCACATTGCCCACCCATCGCAGACAATCGGCGATCCCGGCGCGCGCGGCCATCTGCTGCCACTTCGCCTTCTCATCCCCTTCGCCGACCAACACGGCGATGACCGCGCGCTCGCGCAGGGGCAGCAGCGCCATCGCCTCGATCAGCACATGGAATCCTTTCTTGGGCACCATGCGCCCCACGGCCAGCAGGACGGTCGCCCCGGGCGGGATGGCCAGTCGCTCACGCAGCGCGGCGACCCCTGTAGGATCCGGGCGCAGCGCGTTGGGATCGACGCCGTAGAGGATGAGGTCGAACTTGCCGGGGTCGGCGCCCAGCGCGACCACGGCGTCGCGCAGCTCGGCGCTATTGGCGGTGAGCAGGCCCGCCTGGCGAAAGGTGAAGCGGGCCATCCAGCGGAAGAGCGCGTTCTGGCCGGCCACGCGCGCGTCGGAACCGGGGATCGACACCACCAGAGGGATGCCGAGCCAGCGGCTGACCACGGCACCGATGAAGCCGTTGGGCAACGCCCAGTGGGCGTGCAGGATGTCGAGCCGCGCGCGGCGCGTCCCGCGTGCGACGGCGGCAATGCCGGAGGCCAGCAGGGCCGGACTGAGCACGTACGCGTCGAAGCGCAGCGCCAGGTCGGAGCGCATCGAGCGCATGTAGCCCAGGCGTTGCAGGCGCGCTGGCCAGGCGTAGCGATAGAGCTGCAAGCGCACACGGCCGTCCAGGGGGCGCCGGTAGGCGGGGTCCATGGGCGCGTAGACGGTGACATCCTGTCCCTGGCGCGCCAGCTCCTCGCACAGGGCTTCGACGAAGACGCCGCTGAAGTCGCTAGGGAAGCGCGGGTAATTGTGGGTCAGGACGCCGATGCGCAGGCGTCGCTTAGCGAGCATCGTTGTCATGTCTGCCTTGCATGACTGCGGCGGCGACAGCGGCGAAGAGGCGAAGAAAGGACGTCGTTCAACGGTCGTTGCATCCATATTCGCCTGCGCTGATGCGTTGCTCCAGGCTGGCGATCCGCTCATCCTGGCTGACGATCAGCTCGGCCACGAAGCCGATCAAGATCAAGAGCAACCCGGCGATGGCCAGGCCGCCGGCCAGCCAAAAGAGGGGCCGCCGTTGCGTCTCCCAGGCCAGCCAGAGATAAGCGAGGTACAGGAAGGTGAGGCCGCTGGCGCTCAGCGCGGCCAGCCCCAGCCCGCCGAAGAAGCGCATCGGCGCCCGTGCGAAGGTGAGCAGGAACCAGACGACGAGCACGTCGAGGAATGAGATCGGGATGCGGCTGAAGCCGTACTTCGAGCGTCCTGCGCGGCGCGGCTGATAAGGTGTGGCGACCTCGCCCACGCGGAACCCCTGGTGCGCGGCGATCATCAACAGGAAGCGGTGCCAATCCGAGCGCAGCGGCGGCAACGCCTCGATCACCTCGCGCCGGAAGGCTTTGATCCAGTTCATATCGTGGGCCTGGACGCCGAACAGCCAGCGGCAGACGTGGTTGTAGATGGCCGACGCTGCCACCTTGCCGTCGCGTCGGCCCTGGCGCCAGCCGGCGACGAGGTCGTATCCCTCGTCCAGCTTGTCCAGCAGGAGCGGGATATCAGTCTCGGGATCGGACTCGAGGTCGGCGGGCAGGAAGATCACGATCTCCCCGCGTGCGGCGCGGAAGCCAGCGCGCAAGGCTGCGGTCAGCCCCTGGTTGCGGCGGTGGTGGATCACGCGCAGGATCGGGTAGGCGGCCTGGGCTGCCTGCAACGCCGCGCCCGTGCCGTCGGTCGAGCCATCGTCGACGACGATCAATTCGCCGGCGAGCTGGCGGGCGCGCAGGGCGCGATCGACGCGCGCGATCACCTCGGCGATCGTGTCCACTTCGTTGCGCGCGGGCACCAGCACCGTCACCTGTGGGGTGGGGGGCTGCGCCTGTTCGCGAACAGCGATGGCCAGGGGGGCCGCTTCGATCACTTGCGACACGAGATCTCCACCGTGGGCGAGGGTTAGCCCTGTCGAAGGCAGGGGCGACGATCATTATAGCATCGGCTGTAGCTATGACCAAAGGCGGCGCGAATGCAGGCGAGGCGCCCCACGTGGGGCGCCTCGCTGGTCTGTGCAGTCGGTCAGGCTGGAAAGGCGTTCAGTAGACGAGGCCAGCGATCTCAGCTAGCTGGAATGCGTCGAGGATCTTGATGCGGCGATAGCCCAGTTCGACCAGCCCCTGGCGTTTGAAATCGCGCAGGATGGAGCTGACCGTCTCGCGGTAGGTGCCCAGGGTGTCGGCCAGCGATTGGTGGCTGGTGCCCGAGATCGTCGTCTCGCGATGATCGGCCAGGTCGAGGAGGAGGGCGGCGAGGCGTTCGGGCAGCTTTTTGTACGCCACGTCCTCCAGGCGCGACTCGACCTGCGCGAGCCGGGCGCCGAAGGTCTGCAACAAGGCCCAGCCCAGGATCGGATGGCGGCTGGTCAGTTTCTTGGCCTCGGCGGCTGGAATCATCCATACGGTGCAATCTTGCTGCGCTTCTACGAACGTGTCTGCCGTCGGCGCGTTGAGGAGCGCGCCCTCGCCGAAGATCGCGCCTGGCTCAAGGATCGCCAGGACAAGGCGACGACCTTCACGCGTGGTGCGCACCAGGCGGGCCGACCCCTGCATCAAGATGAACAGATACTGCTCGAGCGCCTGCGAATCGGCGACCATCTCCCCGCGGTGAACCGATTTCATGGCGACAGCGCGGCGGAAGGCGGGATCCTCTTCGGGCAGTTGAGCGACCATCCGTGTCAGTGTGGTGGCCTTCGTGCTTGCGATCATGTTCGCTTCCCCTTCATATCTCTGCGATCAGTCGAACACCTGGCTCATGCTACATTCACTATAGCATGAAATGCCATTGGTGTCAAATTATTATTTTTATGCTATTAAAAACGAGAATATATAAAAATACGGCCCCAGGCGCCGCTTTCAGGTTCGGCCATCCTCAGCTACAATCTGCGCGCGCTCATGGCCTCGACCGCGCACGCGGCGGCCGCGGCGCCATCTCTTCAGTGAAGGAGGCGATCATGCGCACCCTGGTGATCGGCGGCACGGGCAATATCAGCAAAGGGATCGTGGCGGCCCTGCTGGCGCGCAACCACGAGGTGATCCTCTTCAACCGCGGGCAACATCCCGACCCGCCGCCGCCCGACGTGCAGGTGGTGATCGGCAACCGTCAGCAGCGCGACGATTTCGAGGCCAAGGTGCGCGCCCTGCGCCTGGATTTCGTGATCGACATGATCTCGTTCACGGCGGAAGATGCGGCTTCTGCCCTGCGCGCCTGTCGCGGCCGCGTGGCGCATTTCGTCCACTGCTCGACGGTGATGACGTACGGTCCCCCCTTTGCTGGCGTCAACCTGACTGAGACCGCGCCGCTCAATGGCGCGTCTCCTTACGCGCGCGGCAAGCAGGCGGCGGACGCTCTGCTCTTGCGCGCCCACACGGAGGAGGGATTCCCGGTCACCATCATCAAGCCGTCGCTGACATATGGGCCGGGCTGGCGCGTGCTGCGGCAGGTCAACTACGACAACGATCCCTGGCTCGATCGTTTGCGCAAGGGTAAGCCCATCCTCGCCGCTGGCGATGGGACCAACTACTTCCAGTTCCTCAACTCGCGCGATGCGGGCGTGGCGTTCGCCGCGCTGCTGGGTCGTCAACAGTGCATCGGCCAGGTCTACAACCTGGTGCATCCGGAACCTCAGACCTGGGACGCCTGGCATCGCGCGGCGGCCGCGGCGATGGGGGTGGAGGCGGAGATCGTGCACGTGGCCCAGGATACGCTGATCGCCATCGATCCGGCGCGCTTCGGTCGCCTGCGCGACAACTTCGGCCACACGCAGATCTACAGCGGAGCCAAGTTGGCCCGAGATGTGCCAGAGTTTCAGCCCCAGGTGGATCTGGTCTCCGGGCTGGCCGAGGCCATCGCCTGGATGGAGCGACACAATCGCATCATCGACAGCGACGGCGATGATCTGGAGGATCGCATCATCGCCGCCGTGCGCGAGCTGCCCCGGCGCGTGCGCGCGGCGACTGATTGACCAGCCGCTGGTCGGGCGTAGAACCTATCCGGAAAAAGGGATGACCGTCCACGAATTGCGCTCACGAATCCACGAAGCATCCGCCTGCACTGGCGTGTCTCACTCGTCGTCATGGTCCTTCGCGGATTCGTGACCAGGATTCGTGGACGGCCAATCTCGTGCTGCTTCAGACGAATTTCGCCGCATCCTTGTGCGGCGCTCGATCTCGCTCCTGGACGGGCCGGCTCGATCGGCGCACCCGACGCGGGACAGCCCGTAGCGAGGCCACGGCGGAAACGAGAACGGGCTCGCCCGATCGGCGCGCGCGGTCCCGACTGTAGGCCAGGCCCCTTCAAATCAGGGCGCCTTCTGGTATAATCACGCTCGCTGTATGTCACGATCATCCCGTGCGAAGGGAGACGATGGTTCATGAGCCTGGTGCAAGACTTTGCCGAGCGCGTCATCAACAACGTCGAAAAGGTCATCATCGGCAAGCGCGATGAGATCCAACTGACCCTGTTCGCCCTCCTCTGCGAGGGGCATATCTTGATCGAGGACGTGCCCGGCGTTGGCAAAACGATGTTGGCGCGCGCGATCGCCAAATCGATCGGGTGCACGTTTCGGCGCATCCAGTTCACCCCTGACATGCTCCCCAGCGACGTCACCGGCGTCTCCGTCTACAACCAGAAGACCGGCGAGTTCGAGTTCCGACACGGCCCGGTGATGGCGCAGATCGTCCTGACCGATGAGATCAACCGCGCCACCCCCAAGACGCAGTCGGCGTTGTTGGAGGCGATGGAGGAGCGCCAGGTGACGGTCGATGGCGTCACCTATCCCATGGCGCGCCCGTTTATGGTGTTGGCGACCCAGAATCCCATCGAGTATGAGGGCACCTTCCCCCTGCCGGAGGCGCAGGTCGACCGCTTCATGATGCGCATCAGCCTCGGCTACCCCTCTGCCAAAGATGAGATAGCCATGCTCGATATGCAGCGCGAGATCCATCCGATCGAGACCCTGCCGCGCGTCGTCGATGAAGCGGAGCTGCGCGCTGCCCAAGAGGAAGTCAAACACGTCCACGTCGACGACTTGATCAAGGAGTACATCGTTGCGCTGGTTACGGCCACGCGCCGCCATCCCGACGTGTATCTGGGGGCGTCGCCGCGCGCCTCGCTGGCGTTGTACAAGACGGGCCGCGCGCGCGCGGCGGTGCTCGGCCGCGATTACGTGATCCCCGACGACATCAAGGCGCTGGCCATGCCCACGCTGGTGCATCGGCTGATCATCAGCCCCTCCGCGCGCATCAAGAACGTCGATCCACGCACCGTGGTGGAAGAGATCCTCAATTCGGTGCCAGTGCCTGGGGCTCGCGTCAGGGCGCGCTGAGATCGGGAGAGATTCGTGCGACGATCGTGGGGCATCCTTGCCCTCGGCGTGGCGGCCTGGATTTTCGCTCTCAATACTGGCCGCCAAATCGCCTATACCGTTGCCTATCTGCTCACTGCGATCATCGTCCTGGCGTTGCTGTGGTCATGGCTGAGCATCAACTGGGTGCGAGTGAGCCGCGTGACGCGCTCGCGCCGCGCCCAGGTTGGGCGTTTCGCCGAAGAGCAATTCGAAGTCCAGAACCGCTCCCACACCCCTAAGCTGTGGCTGGAGGTGCGCGATCTATCTGATCTGCCGGGGCATGCGGCCAGCCGCGTCGTCAATTCGTTGGGGGCGCATCGGCGTCAACGCTGGATCGTGCGCACCTATTGCCAGCAGCGCGGCCGTTATGTGCTGGGGCCGCTCGTGTTGGCCTCGGGCGATCCCCTGGGCCTCTTCCGCCTGGAACGTTTGCTCCCCGCCACCACATCCATCGTCGTCTACCCGGCCACCCTCGATCTCCCCGGCTTCGCTCCACCCGTCGGCGAGCTGCCCGGCGGCGACGCCATGCGCCGCCGCACCCATCACATCACGACCAACGTCTCGGGCGTGCGCGACTACCAGCCCGGCGATTCTTTCAACCGCATCCACTGGCCGTCCACAGCGCGCACGGGCCGTCTCATCGTGAAGGAATTCGAGCTAGACCCTACCGCCGACGTTTGGATCTTCCTCGATATGCAGCAGGAAGTCCAGCGCGCTGCTCCGCGGGCGCCAGATGCACGCCTGTACCGTCCGGCTGTCCTGACCCGTGAGCCGCCGCGGCTGGCGCTGATCCCCAGCACGGAGGAATACGGTGTGACCATCGCCGCATCCGTCGCCCGCCATTTCCTGATGCGCAATCGCGCCGTCGGCCTTGTGACCTACGCTGGCCGACGGGAGGTCCTCCAGACCGACCGTGGCGAGCGGCAGCTCACGCGCATCCTGGAGACGCTGGCTGTGATCGCCGCATACGGCCAGACGCCCTTCGCCGACGTGTTGGCGTTGGAAGGACAACACCTGAGCCGCAACACCACGGTGATCGCGATCTCTCCCGCTGTCTCCCCACAGTGGGGGCTGGCGCTGCGCGAGCTGAACCGGCGCGGCGTGCGCAGCGTAGCCGTGCTCATCGCCGCCGACACCTTTGGGCCATCCCCCTCCTGGCGTGAGACCCTTCTCAACCTCCACATGCATGGCATCCTGACCTACGTCGTCCGCCATGGCGACGCCATCGATGTCGCGTTGTCCGCGCCCGCGCGCCTGGAGATGATCCAGCCTCCTCCCTCCGTCTCCGACAACGGCCGCGGCGACTCGTCGCCGTCCATAACCTGACCGCCCCGTCGATGCTTGCGCGCCCCAAAATGAAATCTCCTTTTCTGGACGGATTCTCCGTCGGTCCGTCACGTTATTTGTAAGCTGAGTGTAAGCCATCCCCTGTTGACGCGCGCTCTCCTGGCGACGAAACTATAAAATGTAGAGGATCGGCAGGCGCTAAGCCTGTCTGGTACTGAGAAACGAGGAGGCGCTGTGAGGGATCTGCGTCTTGAGGGAAGGAAGGGGACGACCGATGTCGTCGCTCTGGTGGAGGGAGCCGTGGGCAGGGCAGCGGAGAGCCGCTGGCGTCCGTTGCTTCCAGCTCTTTGGGCCGCTCTCGTTACAGCTTTTCTGTTGGTCCTGGCCCAGCCTGTCTTCGCTTTGCCGGGGGATGTCGGCGATGAGACGACGGACGCGACGCTGATGCGCCGCCCGGCGGACGCGCCGCCTCAGGCGGTCGAGGTATGCCTGCGCGCAGAGCAAGGCCCAGGCCGCATGATCAGCGGCTTCTTGCCCGGAGAGGGCGCGATCACCGCCCCCGCGCGTGTGCTCAATGTCACGTTGCGCGGCAGCGAGCAGGCGGCGTTTTGCACCGACATCAACAACCAGATCACGCCTGGCCAGTGCTACGCCGACAGCGTCATCGGCGCGATCCAGCCCAGGGTGGCCTGCCTGTTGCAGTTCTATGACCCCGCCGACCTCTCCCAGCGTCCGACAGAGTTGAGCGCGGATCAGGAGGCGGCCGCCCGCCAGGCTGCGGTCTGGCACTTCTCAGATGGGTTCGCCCTCGCCGGCGCTGGCAAGACCGAGGCCGCCATCTACGATCGCTACCTCGCCATCCTCGCCGATGTCGAAGCCAAGTACGCGAGCGGCGCCTGCGCCGCCTGGGCGTTGCCCTCGCTGCAATTGGCGCCGTCCGCTGGCGTCAGCGCGCTGATCGAAGACGGAGCAGGCGGCTACCAGGCTACTCCTTACACGTTGACCCTGAGCGTGCGCATCGGCGACTGGCCGATGGCGCATTGGGATGTAGCGGTCGAGACCGATCTGGGCGAACTACAATGGAATGGCCGACACGGCCAGTCATTGCGCGTGCAGACGGACGCCCAGGGCCAGGCAACGGTGATCGTCGCCCATCAGGCAGCAGGGACGGCCACGATCGTCGCTACTGTCGACATGGCCCTCCCGCTTGGCGTGAGGTTCGATCCGGGACCGGACGTGCAGAAGATCGTCCTCAAGGGCGGCATCCCCTTCTCCTTCCGCGCCCAGGCGACCGTCCAATGGGTGGCGCCCGCCGAATTGACCGTGATGGCCTTCGACGACCAGAATCTCAATGGGGCGTTCGATCCGGATCGCGATCGGATGCTCGCCTGGCCGGTGAGCGTCTGCGCGGCAGGAGGGGCCTGCACGCAGCTCGCCACCGTCGCCGATCGCCCGTTGCGCCTGGCCGTCGATCCGGGCCAGACCTACACCGTTTGCCAGCAGATGAGCGACGCCAACTGGCTGGCCACTACGGCGACTTGTCAAACGGTGCAGCCGCCGGCCGCGATCGGCTTCGGCGCCGCTCGATTGCCGGTTCTGGTCGTCGAGGCCTATGAGGACCGCAACGCCAATGGCCAGCGCGAGGCGGATGAGCCGATGCTCACCGGCTGGGGGGTGGGGATGGTCCGTCGCGAGGGAATCCGTTGGAGCCAGAAGTACAGCGGGCTTGCCGTCGCAGCCACTCCCGTGGCCTTCACTGGCGTCGCACGCGGCCTGTATCGCGTCGATCAGTTCATGAGCGCAGAGCGGGGAGCCTTCTCTGGCGGCTCACAACAGATTGAAGTCAACGAAGATCGGGTATACACGATCAGCTTCGCCTATCAGACCGGCGTGCAGCAAGGGTCGCCTACCGCCCTCGGCCTGACCCATTTCCGCGCGACGACGGCTGGCGGGGCCATCCCCTGGGCGGCGGCTGCGCCGGTCCTGTTGGCGCTGATCATTGGCAGGCGGCGCTTCCGGCGTGTTGCCTGACGACCATCGTCCTTCCCCCGGCGCGCCGCGTCGGCATACGAGGCAGAGGTCTTGCGGTCATCTTGCCGCAAGACCTGTTTTTTGTTGGCTGGCCTTCATCAAGCATTTGGATTCGCTGGCCGCGCCGTTTAGAATATCTTTGTACCGTCGGCAACCAGGTCGCTTCATAAAGCGTCGCTTCAAAAGGAGCTCCTATGTCCAAAATGCTCGCGGCCGTCCTCCATGATTTCAACCGACTCGTGCTCGAAGAGGCGCCTCGCCCTGAACCTCGCGAGGTTGGCTCGGTGGTGGTGCGCATTCGCGCGTGTGGCATTTGCGCCACCGACTACAAGGCGATCAAGGGCATTCGTCGCAATGTGACCTTCCCCTTCATCCCTGGCCATGAGCCGAGCGGCGTCGTCGCCGCCGTCGGCCCGGGGGTCACCCATTTCAAGGAAGGCGATGAAGTGATCGTCATGCCCTCCGGCTATTGCGGCTACTGCGAGCATTGTCGCGTGGGCAACACCCACTATTGCGCCCAGGCCTACACGACCGGCGGCGATGGGCCGGTCGACGTGTGGCCGGGGGCGTTCGCCGAGTACATGCGCACGATGGACCGCAGCCTGTTCCACAAGCCGGCGAGCCTCTCCTTCGACGCCGCTGCGCTCACGGAGCCTCTCTCCGGCGCCTGGAAGGGGGTCATTCAGTACAGCCAGATGCAGGTGGGCGACGATGTCGTGATCATCGGCGTGGGCAGCATCGGGCTGATGTGTTTGATGGTGGCGCGGGCGGCGGGCGCGGCGCGCCTGATCGCCATCGACACCAGCGCCCACGCCCGCCGCATGGCGTTGGAGTTGGGCGCCACGCATGTGATCGACCCGCGGCGTGAGGATGTCAAGGCGCGCGTGTACGAGATCATCCCCCAGGGGCCGGACCTCATCGTCGAAGCCGCCGGGCCGATCGAAGCTGTCAGGCTGATGGTCGATCTGCGTCGTCGCGGCACGCGCTGGAACTTGTTCGGCATCACCACGCACGAGACCTTCGAGTTGGACGGCGGCCATACCCATTTCCTGGAGGGGCGCATGGACGCGAGCTTCGGCACGACCACGCTGGCGATGACGCGAGCCATTCGCCTGCAGGAGGCGGGGTTGATCGACTTGGAGCGGGTCATCTCGCACCGGTTCCCCCTGACGGAGATTCACCAGGCGATGGAGGTGATGGCCAGCCCGGATCGCAATAAGATCATCATCCATCCATGAGCTTTCGGCGGGGGGAACAACATGAAGGCGATCGTCAACACCGGGCCGGGCAGGCTGGAGCTGCTCGATTGGCCGTTGCCGCAGCCTGCGGCCGGGCAGGCGCGCATCCGCACGGGGGCATGCGGCGTATGCGCGACCGACCTTAAGATGATTGCGGGCTGGGAGCGCACCGGCTTCCCATCCATCCCTGGCCATGAGTGGTCTGGAGTGATCGACGCAGTCGGCCCGGGCGTCGATCCCGCGCTGATAGGGCGGCGCTGCGTGGCCGAGAACGTGCTCGCCGATGGGGGGGAGGTCGGCTTCGAGCATCCCGGCGGTTATGGCGAATACTTTCTGACCGACGCCAGCCGCATTCATGTATTGCCGGATGATTTCCCCTTGGCGGAGGCGGCGCTGATCGAGCCGCTGGCGGTGGCGGTGCGGGGGCTTCGGCGGCTGCGCCTGGAAGATCGGCAGCGCGCGCTGGTCTTCGGCGACGGTCCCATCGGCTTGCTGATGCTGATGCTGCTGAAGCGGGCTGGCGTCGCCGAGGTTGTCGTCGTGGGAGGACGCTCCGGCCGATTGCGTACTGCTCTGGAATTAGGAGCCAGTCGCACGCTCAACTATCATGAGCTGGGCGGCGATCTGGCGACGGCGATCGCGACGGCGGTCGGCGGCGATTTCGCCAGCGTGGTCGAGGCCAGCGGGTCGGGGGTCGCCATGGCGGCCAGCCTCGACCTGGCGGCGCCGCAGGGGCGCATCCTGGTGCTCGGCGATTACGACGACGCGCGGGCGAGCTTCCTCTGGAATCACCTGCTGCATCGCGAGCTGGAGGTGATCGGCAGCAACGCCAGCGCTGGCGGATGGTCGGAGGCGGTGCGTCTGGCCGTAGCGGGCGATCTCCCTCTGGCGCGGCTGATCACGCATCGGTTGCCCGCAACTCGCTTCGCTGAAGGGATCGCGTGGACGCAGGATCGGCGGGGAGACGTCATCAAAGTTGTGTTGGAGTGGGGAGGAGGGGAGATTGGCGGGTGACGGTTAACGGGTGACGATTAACGATTGACGGGTGACGATACTCGCCTCTCTTGGAGTCAGCTTGTCGGGAGGGGACTGTCCGTTGCCTGGTGCCCGGGGAACGAGGGGGTCCGGTATAATGGGAGCGACTCGTTCGCGATCGGGCCGTCCTTGCACGGCGCAGTCAGAAGAGAGGGAAGCCAATGGAACTGGTCCGCTGGGTCTGGGTGGTGATGGCGCTGTTCTTCTTCGTCGCCGAAATCTTCACCGCTGGCTTCGTCCTCATGTGTTTCGGCGTCGGCGCGGCCGCGGCGGCCTTGCTGGCCTTCCTGGGCCTCGGCCTGGCCTGGCAGCTCGCCGCGTTCATCGTCGTCTCGGCGCTGGCCGTCATCCTGTCGCGGCCGTTCGCCGAGCGTGTGACCGGCCGCCAACCGCAGGGAGTGGGGATCGACCGCGTGCTGGGCAAGCCTGCGATCGTGATCGAGGCGATCGATCCGGTGACCGCGCAGGGGCGCGTGCGCGTCGATCGCGAGGAATGGCGAGCGGACGCCGCCGACGGGGCCGCGATCCCTGTGGGCGCAACAGTGGAGGTGGTCGGCGTCGAGGGCACGCGCCTGCGCGTGCGCCCGCGCAGTTGATCCATCCGACGAGATTCGCTTCTCGCTCGGGTCTCGCAGGCTCGGCATCTGCGCGTTGTTCCGAGCCTGAGTCCAAGGAGGGATGTCCATGGAAGCGGTAGGGCTCATTA
>FWPU01001451.1_pt1 | contig 70721 bp, 64 predicted proteins | sample 2228361 | NCBI WGS metagenome assembly FWPU01 (sample SAMEA103939777, study PRJEB20133) | metagenome | reverse complement strand
CCCCGCTCGTCGAGGAAATAGCGCTCGATCGCCGGCCGCGCGTCGAGGCCGGCGGCGAAGACCGGGATCACCGAGAGGCCCGCAGCCTCGAGGGCCCCGATCACCCCGTCGTAATGCGCGCTGTTGCCGGCCAAAAGATACGAGCGCAGGAGCAAGAGCCCGACCGTGCCCTTGCCGCCGGCGCGCGGCAGGTCCTGGGCGCGCTCGCCGATCCGACCCGGAAGGCGCGGATGATAGACGCCGATCTCGGGATAGCTCGCCGGCGGTGCGACCTCGGCGCGGCCGCGCAAGCCTGCGCGCGGCCCCTGGGCATAGCGGTCGACCAGGAGATGGACGAGCCCTTCGAGATTCTCGGCCGAGCCCGCGAGCCAATATTGCATCGCCAGGAAATAGGCCCGCAGGTCCTGGGCCTTGCCGGGGACGAAGCGGAGCAGCTGCGGCAGCCGGCGCAGCATCGCCATCTGCCGGGCCCCCGAGGCCGGCCGATCCTTGCGCTCGCCGCGCAGCCGCTTGAGGAGCCCGAGCGAGCTGCTCGCCCCACCGTCCATGGCGAACCGGCCGAGCCGGGTGAGGCGGGTGACCTCGGGTGCCGAGAGGATGCCCAACAGCGCATCGAGCTCGTCGCGGCGCGCCTCGAGATCGGGCAGGATCGGCCGGAAATGCTCTTCCAAGAAGAGCATCGCGGCGATCACGATGTGCGCCCGGGCGATCGCCGCTCGGCAGCGGACCAGTGCCTGCGGGTCGTGCGCCCAATCCGCGGCGACGTGGAGCTCGAGCTCAAGACCCGGCAAGGTGCGGGCGAGAGCCGTGCGGGCGCGCACCACGGCAGTCGCGAGATGATCGTCCATCGTCACGATCACGACCCGCATCGCCGCCTCGGCGGCGGCGTCCACCGGGTCGGGCCCGGGCTCAGCGGCCGAAATGGGCTTTCGCTTCATAGAGCGTCTCGAGGGTGATCACGGGCAAGCGCCGCTCTTGCGCGAATCGCTCGGTGTTGCGGCGCGCTTTGCCGCGGACGAAGAAGGGGATCTTGGCGAGCTCCTTTTCGGCCTCGGGGCTCCAGCGGACCGGGCCATCGTGCGGTGCCGCGGCCGTGGCCGGGGCGCGCGAGGCGGCGTGGCCGGCGGTGGCGAGGTGCGAGGGGACCGCGGAATCGTGGAACTCGAAGTCCTCGCGGAACATCTGCAGAAGATGCTCCTCGAGGCCCATCATGAGCGGATGGACCCAGGTGTCGAACAGGACGTTGGCCCCTTCCTCGCCCATCTGCGGGGCGTAGCGGGCCGGGAAGTCCTGGACGTGGACCGGCGCCGAGATCACCGCACAAGCGATCCCGAGCCGCTTGGCGATGTGCCGCTCCATCTGGGTTCCGAGCACGAGCTCGGGGGAAAGTTCGGCGATCTCGGCCTCGACCTCGAGATGATCGTCGCTGACGAGTGCTTCGAGGCCGATCGCCCGCGCGGCTTCGCGGACCTCGCGGGCGAACTCGCGGCTGTAGGTGCCGAGGCCCACGACCTCGAAGCCGAGCTCCTCGCGGGCGACGCGTGCGGCCGCGATCGCATGCGTGGCGTCGCCGAAGACGAAGACCCGCTTGCCGGTGAGATAGGTGCTGTCGACCGAGTGCGACCACCAGCGCGCGCGCGGGGCGAGACGGCCGATCGCGGGCTCGGGGTCGAGGCCCAAGAGCCCCGCGACCTCGCGCAGGAAATCCCGGCTCGCGCCGAGCCCGATCGGCACCGTCCGGGTCCAGGGCTGGCCGAAGGCGCGCTCGAGATAGCGGGCCGCGGGCAACGCGATCTCGGGATAGAGCACGACGTTGAGATCGGCCTCGCCGAGCCGGGCGAGGTCGGCCACCGAGGCCCCGAGCGGAGCCGTGATCGCGACCTCGACACCCAGGAGATCCAAGAGCTTGGCGACCTCCTGCGGATCGTCGCGGTGGCGGAAGCCGAGGGCCGTCGGGCCCAACAGATTGGCGCGCGGCTTCCTGCCCTCGGGTCGTGGCGGTCGGGGCGTGCCGGGCGGCGGGGCGTGCGGTCCGGCGAGCGCGCGCACGAGCCGGTAGAAGGTCTCGGCCGCGCCCCAGTTCTCCTTCTTCTGATAGGCCGGCAGCTCGAGCGGGATCACCGGCACCGGCAGATCGAGGGCGGCGGCGAGCCCGCCCGGATCGTCCTGGATCAGCTCGGCGGTGCAGGAGGCACCCACCAGAAGGGCCGCCGGCCGGAAGCGCTCGAAGGCGGCCCGGCAGGCGGTCTGAAAGAGCTCGGCCGTATCGGCGCCCAGATCGCGCGCCTGGAAGGTCGTGTAGGTGACGGGCGGCCGTGCCGGCCGCCGCTCGATCATGGTGAAGAGCAGATCGGCATAGGTGTCGCCCTGGGGCGCGTGGAGGACGTAGTGGACGTCGCGCAATGCGGTCGCGACCCGCATCGCGCCCACATGCGGCGGTCCTTCGTAGGTCCAGACGGCGAGCTCCATGGCTCAGGCCACCAGCCGGGTGCGACGGACCAGCGGCCGGGCGAAGAGCTCGCCGAGATCGGCCGCCTGGTCGTAGCCCTGGATCGGGGTGAAGACGAGCTCGATCGACCATTTGGTCGTGAAGCCCTCGGCCTCGAGCGGATTGGCGAGGCCGAGCCCGCAGACCACGAGGTCGGGCCGCGCCGCCCGACAGCGATCGAGCTGGGCGTCGACGTCCTGGCCCTCGACCAGCGGGGTGCCCTCGGGCAGGAGGGCGAGCTCCGGGGCGAGATGAGCGCGGTGGAGATAGGGGGTGCCGACCTCGACCGGGACGAGGCCGAGCTCGCGGTGGAGGACCCGAGCGAGCGGCACCTCGAGCTGCGAATCCGGGAAGAGGAAGAGCCGCTTGCCGGCGAGCAGCGCACGCTGGCGCTCGAGCGCCTTGCGCGCCCGTTCGGTACCCGGCTCGGTGATCGCCCGGAAACGTCCCTCGGGCACGTCGAAGGCCGAGGCGGCGGCGGCGAGCCAAGCGGTCGTTCCCTCGGCCCCGAGCGGGAAAAGGGCGGAAAGGTGGCGAGTGCCGCGTGCCTCGAGGGCCCGCATCGTCTCGCCGAGCCAGGGCTGGGCGAGCAGCACCCGGGTCGCCGGCCCGACCGCCGGCAGGGCGTCGGCGCGGCGCGGCGGCAGGAAGCGGACGGGCGCGATCCCGAGCCCCTCGAACAGCCGCCGGAGTTGATCCTCGACGATGTCGGCCAGCGCCCCCACCACGAGCAGCGAGGGTGCGGCACCGCGCGGCTCCTCGGGCAGGGTCGGGACGAGGGCCGCGAGGCAGGCATCCTCGCCCTGGGTGAAGGTCGTCTCGATGCCGCTGCCGGAATAGGCGAGGACCCGCACCGCGGGCGCATGCAGCCGCGAGAGCCGAGCCGCGGCCCGGGCGAGGTCGAGCTTGATCACCTCCGACGGGCAGGAGCCCACCAGGAACAGGAGCTTGATGTCGGGCCGCCGGGCCAAAAGCCGGCCGACCACCCGATCGAGCTCCTCGTCGAGATCGGCGCGGCCGGCCAGATCGCGCTCGCCGATGATCGCGGTGGCGAAGCGCGGCTCGGCGAAGATCATGACCCCGGCCGCCGACTGCAGGAGATGGGCGCAGGTCCGCGAACCGACCACCAGGAAGAAGGCGTCCTGCAGCTTGCGGTGCAGCCAGACGATTCCGGTCAGGCCGCAGAACACCTCGCGCTGGCCGCGCTCCTTGCGGATCGGGGCAGCAGCGCAACCCGGGCTCATCCGGCGGCCTCCGCGAGGCCGGCCGCCGCCGGCTCGCCCCCGCCCTCGAGGCGGGCGCGCCGGAGCTTCCAGACGAACTGCCCGGCATTGACGAGGTAGACCGCATAAGCCAGGAGCGCCAGGACCATCTGGTCCACGGGCTCGAGCAGGTCGCCGAAGAGAACCAGGAGATAGGCGGTGTGGAGGGCGAGGACGAGCATGCTGACCACGTCCTCCCAGAAGAAGGACGGGGCGAACAGCCACTTGCCGAAGACGTCGTGCTCCCAGATCGAGCCGGTGATCATGATCACGTAGAGAACGAACGTCTTGATGACGATCGAGGCGGTCGCGAGACCATAACCGTCGCCGGTGGAGAGATAGCGGACGACGAGGGCGAGGCTCGCGAGGAACACCAGGAACTGGAGCGGAGCGAGCACGGCTTGGACCGTCGTCCAGGGCGAGGCGTCGCGTCGCCGACGCTCGGCCGGACTGTAGAGCGGCCGCACCGTTCCTCCCGCTTCTCGTCTGGCCTGCATGCCCTCCCCTCGGCCATCGGCCGGTGCCGTGCGGCGATCCTCGGGAAAGGCTAGGCGTCGCGCCCCCGACTGTCAATTGTTGCTGACGTCATCATTGATTGACATTTGCCCTCGGCCCGCGCAGAGCATGGTCGTAGGCAGCCGACCTCGCCCGTAGGGAGATCTCTTCGCGAGTTTTTCGCTCGTGATGGGAAAATCGCCGGACCGGGAGGAAGCGAATTGAGGTCGCCACCGCATCGGGTGTAAGTCGACACTGTCGATCCGGGGGGCCGAGCCATGGCTGACTTGCCGCAACGAGCCCTGGACAACGAGGTCCGACGGCTCGCCGCGCCCTCCCTGCCGCCCCCCGCGGATGCCGGTGGGGCGGTTCGCGGAGCCGAGGAGGAGGACGAGCGTCTCGGCCGACTCGCCCGGGTCGTCGAGCGCGAGGTCATCCCCCGGCTCCTGCTCACCCGCCGCGCCGAAGTCGGTCGATCGCCCGGCGCCGCCGGCTCCGGCATCCTACCGGAGGAAGCGGAGGTCGTCGTACTCGCCGATCTCGTCGTCGAGCGGGATCTGGCGGTGGCCGAAAGCTTCGTCGAGGCGGTCCGGGCCCGCGGCGTGACCGTCGAAAGCCTCTATCTCGATCTTCTGGCCCCCGCGGCCCGTCGGCTCGGAACGTTCTGGGAGGAGGACCGGCGGACGTTCTCCGAGGTCACGATCGGGCTCTGGCGTCTGCATCAGCTCCTGCACGGCCTGAGCCTGCTCTTCCAGGCCGACGCCCTGCCTCCCTCGGCCGAGCATCGTATCCTGCTCGTTCCGGCACCCGGCGAGCAGCACTCCTTCGGACTCGTGATGGCCGCCGAGTTCTTCCGCCGCGCCGGTTGGCTCGTGAGCGGCGGGCCCTCGATCTCGGCCGAGGAGATCGCGAGCCTCGTCCATCGCGAATGGTTCGCGATCGTCGGTATCTCGGCGAGCTCGATCGGCAAGCTCGACACGGTGGCGACCACCATCCACACGCTGCGGCGTGTCTCCCGCAACCGTTCCCTCGGCGTTCTCGTGGGCGGTGTCGTCTTCGACGAGCATCCCGAGCGGGTGGCGCTCGTCGGGGCCGACGCCTGGGCCGGCGATGCCCGCCACGCACCGCTACGGGCACGGACCCTGCTCGACCTCCTGGTCCAACGGGATTGAGGCGCGTTCGATGAGTCCTTAAGATCGTGGTCCTGTCGATACGCCACGGCGGCTTCGAGAGCCCGGTGATCGCCTTCCGCTCGCCGAAGGATGCGCTCGGGGATCTCGATTGCGAGACGGCGGCCGAGCTCGTCACCGCCGCCACCGATCTGATCTTGAGCTTGGACGAGAAGGGCGTGATCCGGGACTTCGCCTGCAGCGAGGAGGAGCTCGCCCGAGTGGGTTGCGAACGTTGGCTCGGCCGGCCCTGGCTCGAGACCGTCACCCACGAGAGCCGACCGAAGGTCGAAGCGCTCCTCCGTAACCCTCTCGAAGCGGGATGGCCCCGTTGGCGTCAGGTCAACCATCCTGTGGACGGCGAGCCGGATCTCCCGATCCTCTACCGTGTCTTCCGTATCGAAGGAAAAGCTCGTCTTTTGGCCCTCGGCCGAGACCTCCGAGCGGTCGCCGCCCTGCAGCGGCGTCTGGTCGACGCCCAGCAGGCGATGGAGCGCGACTATGCCCGGCTGCGCCACATCGAGACCCGCTATCGGCTCCTCTTCCAGACATCCTCGGAAGCGATCCTGATCGTCGATGCCACCAGCCAGAAGATCCTCGAGACCAATCCCGCCGCTGGCCGAATGCTCGCTCCCCGTCTGGGCGAGCCCGTCGGTCGTGGTTTTCTCGAGATCTTCGCGGTCGACAGCGCGCTCACCGTCCAGGCCCTGCTCGCCGGGATCCGAGCCACCGGGCGAGCCAACACGGTCCGTGCCCGGCTGGTCGACGGGGACGAAGAGGTCCTGGTCTCGGTCTCGCTCTTCCCCCAAGGGACGAGCTCGCTTCTCCTCGTTCATCTCGTCCCGACCAGCACCGCCGTCCAGCTACTTCCCCTGCCCGAGGCCAAGGCCAGGCTTCTCGCGGTGGTCGAGAGCATTCCCGATGGTTTCGTCGTGACCGGCCCCGACGGCCGCATCCTGGCTGTCAACGCTGCGTTCCTCCAACTCGCCGAGCTGACGGCCGAACCTCAGGCGCTCGGCGAATCGCTCGAGCGCTGGCTCGGTCGGCCGGGAATCGACCTCCCGGTGCTCACCGCCAATCTGCGCCGGCACGGGCTCGTCCGGCTCTTCACCACGACCGTGCGCGGCGAACACGGCACGGTGAGCGAGGTCGAGATCACCGGTGTGGCGGTCCCGACCGGTGAGCGTCCCTGCTTCGGCTTCGCGCTGCGTGATGTCGGCCGGCGCCTCGGCCGACCGTTGCGCGACGAGCGCGGCCTGCCGCGCTCGGCCGCCCAGCTCGCCGAGCTGGTCGGCAAGGTGCCGCTCAAGGACCTCGTGCGCGAGACCACCGACGTGATCGAGCGGTTGTGCATCGAGACCGCGCTCGAGATGACCGCCGACAATCGCGCCTCGGCCGCCGAATTGTTGGGCCTCTCGCGGCAGAGCCTCTACGTCAAGCTCCGCCGCTACGGCCTCGGCGAGCTCGGCTCGGACGAGCCCGAACCGCGATCCCGGTCGCGTCGGGACGACACTTGAGTGTAAGGCGAGATTGACACAGCGGGGCGCCGATCCTTAGATCACCGCATGGTCGGCCTCCAGCCCGCAGCCGTGCTCGAGCTCTTGAAGCCGGTGACCTGGTTCGCGCCGATGTGGGCCTTCGCCTGCGGCGTCGTCTCCTCGGGCACACCGCTGGCCGGGCGTTGGCCACTCGTCCTGGCCGGCATCCTCCTCGCCGGACCCTTGCTCTGTGCCACGAGCCAGGCCGCCAACGACTGGTACGATCGCGAGGTCGACGCGATCAACGAGCCGCATCGTCCGATCCCGTCCGGCCGGATCCCGGGCCGGTGGGGGCTCTACATCGCCCTGCTCTGGACCCTGCTCTCCTTCCTGGTGGCCACTGCCCTCGGCCCCTGGGTGCTGGCCCCGGCCCTCCTCGGCCTGGCGCTGGCCTGGGCCTACAGTGCACCCCCCTTCCGGCTCAAGCAGAACGGCTGGTGGGGCAACGGGGCCGCGGCCCTGTCCTACGAAGGCCTGCCCTGGATCGCCGGGGCGGCGGTCATGCTCGCGGCTCCGCCCGGCCCCGAGATCGTCGGCCTCGCACTCCTCTACAGCCTGGGTGCCCACGGCATCATGACCTTGAACGACTTCAAGTCGGTCGAGGGTGATCGGGCAATGGGGATCGGTTCGCTGCCGGCCCGGCTCGGTGTCGACCGGGCCGCCCGGCTCGCCTGCCTCGTCATGACCGCTCCGCAGCTGGTCGTCGTCGTCCTGCTCCTGGCTTGGAATAGGTTCTGGCACGCGCTCGTGATAGCGCTTCTGATCGGGGTCCAGCTCGCATTCATGGCCCGTCTCCTGCGCGACCCACGCGAGCTCGCCCCCTGGTACAATGCGACCGGCACGAGCCTCTACGTTCTGGGCATGATGACGGCCGCGCTCGCCGTCCGACCGGAACTCGGAGCCGTCGCATGAACCCGGCTGAACCGCCGCGACGACTCGGCTGGATCGGGATCGTCCGGCTCGGTCTCGTCCAGACCGCCTTGGGCGGCATCGTCGTCCTCACGACCTCGACCCTCAACCGGGTCATGGTGGTCGAGCTTCTCCTGCCCGCGACCCTGCCCGGCGCGCTCGTGGCCCTCCACTACGCGGTCCAGCTCGGTCGGCCGGGCTTTGGTCACGGCTCCGACCTGAGCGGCCGTCGCACCCCCTGGATCCTGGGCGGCATGGCCGTGCTCGCAACCGGTGGTATCCTCGCGGCCATCGCCACGGCATTGCTCGCCCGCCACGCGGTCGCCGGCGGTCTCCTCGCGGTCCTGGCCTTCCTCCTGATCGGCGGCGGGGTCGGGAGCTCCGGCACGGCACTCCTGGCCCTGCTCGCCGCCCGGGTGGACGACCGTCGGCGCGCGGCCGCCGCGACCGTCGTCTGGATGATGATGATTCTCGGCTTCGCGGTCACGGCCGGCATCGTCGGTCGGCTCCTGGAACCCTTCTCGCTCGGACGATTGGTCGCGATCACGGGCGGGGTCTGTCTTTTCGCCTTCGTTCTGAGTGCTGTGGCGGTGATCGGAGTCGAGGGACCGGGTCGCGCTGGGCCGTCCAGCGAACGGGCACTTCGCCCACGCTTCCGGGACGCTCTGGCCGAGGTCTGGGCGGATCACCGGGCCCGCCGCTTCACGATCTTCGTCTTTCTCTCGATGCTCGCCTACAGCGCCCAGGATCTCGTCCTCGAGCCTTTCGCCGGGCTGCGCTTCGGCCTCTCGCCGGGTGAGACCACGAAGCTCTCCGGGATCCAGCACGCGGGCGTGCTCGCGGGCATGGTCCTGGTCGCGGTCGTGGGCACCGTCGCGGGCGGCCGGCTCGCGATGCTGCGGCTCTGGACGATCGCCGGCTGTCTCGCCTCGGCCGGGGCACTCGCGAGCCTGGTCGTGGCCGGGATCGTCGGCCCACCCTTTCCGCTGCGGGGCTCCGTCTTCGTACTCGGCGTCGCCAACGGTGCCTTCGCGATCGCCGCCATCGGTTCGATGATGGCGCTCGCGGGAAAAGGGCGAAGGGGCGGTGAGGGTGTCCGGATGGGCCTCTGGGGTGCTGCCCAGGCGATCGCCTTCGCCCTGGGCGGCTTTCTCGGCACGGTCGTGGCCGATCTCGGGCGGGTCGCGATCGGATCGGTAGTTCCCGCCTACGCGCTGGTCTTCGCCCTCGAGGCCGTCCTGTTCGTGCTCGCTGCGCGGCTCGCAGCGACCATCGCGGCGCCGCGGGAGGAGGGCGCGGACGCCGTGGCCGGTCCCCTCCCGGCTCCGACCGCTGGAACCTGAGCATGCCTGTCGAGACGATCTTCGATGTGATCGTGGTCGGTGGCGGGCCGGCCGGTGCCACCGCCGCGACCGAACTCGCCCGGCTCGGCCGATCGGTACTGCTGCTCGATCGCGCCGGTCGGATCAAACCTTGCGGTGGGGCCATCCCGCCGCGTGCCATCGAGCGATTCGCGATTCCTCCCTCGCTCCTCGTCGCCCGGATCGACTGCGCCCGGATCGTCTCGCCGAAGGGCCGCACCGTCGACATCGGAATCGACGGCGGCTTCGTCGGCATGGTCGACCGCGACGTCTTCGACGAATGGCTCAGAAACCGAGCCTCGAGGCTCGGTGCCACGCGTGCGACCGGAACCTTCGAGCGCCTCGAGCGGGAGCCGGGCCGGCTCCTCCGCATCTTCTGGCAGGCGAAAGGCCAACCCGGCTCGAGCTCGTTCGAAAGTGCTTTGGCCCGTGTCGTGATCGGCGCCGACGGCGCCAACTCGGCGGTCGCCCGACAGACGATCCCGGAGGCCGCCGAACGACGCTTCGTCTTCGCTTATCACGAGATCTGCGAGCGCCCACCCGAGGGTGTTACGGATTACAGCGATGGACGCTGCGACGTGCTGTACGATGGTCGCCTCTCTCCCGACTTTTACTCCTGGCTGTTCCCGCACGGGGCCACCTTCTCGATCGGCACCGGCAGCGCCGCCAAGGGCTTTCCGCTCCGCGAGTCGGTCGCCGCCTATCGCCGGCGGATGGGGCTCGATGCCGTCCGCACCATCCGCCGCGAGGGCGCTCCGATCCCGCTCGAACCCTTGCGCCGTTGGGACAATGGCCACGACGTCCTGCTCGCAGGCGACGCCGCGGGCGTGGTCGCCCCGGCTTCGGGCGAAGGGATCTTCTACGCCATGGAGGGCGGGCGGCTCGCCGCTGAGGCGGTTCACGAGGCGCTCGCGACCGGGGATGCACGGGCACTCGCCGAGGCCCGTCGCCGCTTCATGCGGGCGCACGGCGCGGTCTTCTGGATCCTCGGTATCATGCAGCGCTACTGGTACGGCAGCGACGATCGACGCGAGCGGTTCGTCGCGATCTGCCGCGACAAGGACGTCCAGGAGCTGACCTTCGACGCCTACATGAACAAGGAGCTGGTCAAGGCGCGGCCGCTCGCCCACGTCCGGATCTTCTTCAAGAACCTGGCCCATCTCTCGGGTCTGGTCCCGGCCTGAGCCGGTGGGCGAGGTGCCGGCGAGCCGCCGTTCGGCGATCCTCTACGCCGCCGCCGTGGCTCTCGGCGTGGCGGTGCTGGGTGGTCTCGCGACCGAGCTCGGCCCCTGGTACGAGGCCCTGCGCAAACCGACCTGGCAGCCGCCCGACTGGCTCTTCGCCCCGGCCTGGACGGTGATCTACGCCTGCGCCGCGATCGCCGCGGTCGAGGCCTGGTGGCGCGCCCCCGACCCGTTGCACCGACGCGGCGTGGTCGAGTTGTTCCTGCTCAACGGTGCTTTGAACCTCCTCTGGAGCATTCTCTTCTTCCGCTTCCGCCGGCCCGACTGGGCCCTGCTCGAAGTCGGCGCGCTCTGGTTCTCGATCCTCGTGCTCCTTCTGGTCGTCCGTCGCTTCAGCCGATCGAGTGCCTGGCTGCTCCTCCCCTACCTCGCTTGGGTCGGTTTCGCGGCGGTACTCAACCTCGCTATCGTTCATCTGAACGGTCCGTTCGGTGGAACTTGAGAGAACCGAACCGGCGGTTCCAGTCGTTGTAGTCGAGGGCGCTCTCGTCGCGTTGGTACTCGAGGCGGTCGGTCTCGTGCTCTGGCACCGGCTGAGTGGTCGTGGACCCGAGCCGCGGCGCGTTCTGCCCAACCTCGCTGCCGGCGCCTTTCTTCTGCTCGCCCTCCGGGCCTGCCTGGACACTGCCGGCGGGGGTGTGATCCTCCTCTGCCTCTCCCTCGCCCTGCTCGCCCATCTGGCCGATCTCAACGGCCGCTGGCCGCGTTGATTCTGTGGCGCTCCGGGCACAGCTGCTGTAAAGGGGCGTCGGTCGTGCCCACTGCGACATCGCAGGTCGGCCTCCGGCACGACACGAGGCGGACCGCGACAGGGCACCGGCGTGAGCATCGCGCAGCCCGACATCACTCTCCTGCTCGACCTCAAGGGCGTGATCCAGAAGGTCTCGCTCTCGAACGAGGTCTCGAACGAGCACGCCGAGGCATGGCTCGGTCGCCCCTGGATCGAGACGGTCGGAGAGGTCGGCTCGGAGAAGATCCGACGCATCGTCGAGGAGGCGAGGACAGAAGGGCTGTCGGCCTTCCGTCAGGTCAACCAGCGGTTTCCTAGTGGCCGCGAGCTGCCGATCGAGTATACCACGATTCGCCTCGGTGGCCGCGCCGGCCTCCTGGCGGTGGGTCGCAATCTCCAGGCCGTGGCGGAGCTGCAGTCCCGTCTGATCGCCGCTCAACAGGCGATGGAACGGGATTATTGGAAGCTGCGAGAGGTCGAGACCCGCTACCGGCTGCTCTTCGACACCTCCAACGAGGCGGTGCTCCTAGTGCGCGCGAGTGATCTCGTGATCGTCGAGGCCAATCCGATGGCGATCCGGGCGCTCGGCCTGGCACCCTACGGTCGGGATCTCCTCCAAGAGATCGCGCCCGCCGACCGGGAGCCGTTCCAAACCATGCTACAGCGGGTCCGCGAGCAGGGACGGGCTCCCGGTATCCTCGTTCATCTGGGTCCCGAGCAGCGCTCCTGGCTGGCCCGTGCCACTCCCGTGGTAGCCGAGCCCGGCTATGTCTTCCTCTTGCAGCTCTCGCCGGTCGGTGTGGCCTTGCCGACCGTGGCGGGTGAGCCTGCGGCGCGCCTCGACGAGCTGATCGAGCGACTGCCCGACGCCTTCGTCCTCACCAACCGAGAAGGAGTGATCCGCCGCGCCAATCGAGCGTTCCTCGATCTCGTTCAGTGCGCGGTGCCGCGAAGGATCGTCGGCGAATCGCTCGGGCGTTGGCTCGAACGACCGGGCGCCGATCTCGGGGTGTTGCTCGAGAGCCTCGGCCGACACGGCAGTGTGCGTGGCTTCGTGAGTACCATCCGTGGCGAACTCGGCAGCGAGACGGAGGTCGAAATTTCGGCGGCAGCCGATGCCGAGCCGGGCGTCGGCCACGTGCTCATCGTCCTGCGGGACATCGGGCTTCGCCTGCCGCCGGTCGCGGGCGAGCGCGGGCGAGAAACTGTCGCGTTGCTCTCGGCGCAACCGGTCGGTCGGACCCCGCTGCAGCAGCTCGTGCGGGAAGCCGTCGAGCAGCTCGAGCGACAGCAGATTCTGGCCTCGCTGGAACAGACCGGTGGCAACCGAACGGCGGCGGCCGCCCTGCTCGGACTCTCGCGCCAGAGCCTTTACGCCAAACTCGAGCGCTACGGTCTCGACAGCGGTAACGCGGGCGAAGGGAACGGCTCGGAACGCGACGGCGAGGGGAGCCACGAAGGATGAGGCGAGAGCTTTTCGCGTGACGAGTTCCGCTGCGCTCGCACCGGCCTTCGGTGAAGCCGATCTCTCGAACTGCGAGCGCGAGCAGATCCATCTCGCTGGCTCGATCCAACCGCACGGCGCGCTCCTCGTGGTGCGGGAGCCCGATCTCCTGATCCTCCAGGCGAGCGCCAACGCGGCCGGCTTTCTCGGCATCCACGGACCGGTTCTGGGCCGTCTTCTGGCGGAAGTCACCGCCGATCTGGCCGAACAGGTACGGGCGCACCTGGACCAATCCCTGGACCGTCTCCCGGTGGTGCTCCGCCGACCCGTCCGGATCGACGAACAGCCGCTCGACGTCGTCCTTCATCGCCCACCCGAGGCCGGCTTGGTTCTCGAGCTCGAGCGGCCCGGCCCTCCCGTCGATCTCGCCGACCACGTCGAGAAGGCGACCGCTGCGATCCTCGGATGTACTTCTCTGCGGAGTCTCGCCGAGGAGACCACCCGGATCCTCAAAGATCTGACCGGCTACGATCGGGTGATGGTGTATCGCTTCGACGCCGACGGCCACGGCGAGGTCTTCGCCGAACGCCGCGAGCCGGAGCTCGAGCCTTATCTGGGCAACCGTTACCCGGCCTCGGACATCCCCCAGATCGCGCGTCGCCTCTACGAGCGCAACCGCATCCGCGTTCTGGTCGACGTCGACGCCGAGCAGGTTCCGATCGAACCACGTCTGTCGCCGTTGACCGGTCGCGACCTCGACATGTCGCTCTGCTTCCTGCGCAGCATTTCACCGATCCACATCCGTTACCTCCAGAACATGGGCGTGCGGGCGACACTCGTGGCCTCGCTCGTGGTGGGCGGCAAGCTCTGGGGGCTCATCGCCTGCCATCACTACGAACCGCGTCGGGTGGCCTACGAGGTTCGGGCGGTCTGCGAGCTCTTGGCCGAGACGGTCGCCACCCGGATCGCTGCTCTCGAGAGCTTTCTGCAGACGCAGGCGGAGCTCTCGGTTCGTCGCCTCGAACAGCGGATGCACGAGGCGATCGCACGGGAGGGCGATTGGCGTTCGGCCCTGTTCGACGGTTCCGCCCCTCTTCTTCAGCCGGTGGGAGCGAGTGGCGCGGCACTCCTGCTCGATGGTCAGGTGCTGAGCGTGGGCGAGGTTCCGGGCACCGTCGAACTGCGCCAGATCGGACGTTGGCTCGACGGGAGGCGGCGGGAGGAACTCGTGGCGACCGCCTCGTTGGGCCTGGACGAGCCCGGCTTCGAGCCGCTGCGCGCCACCGCGAGCGGCCTGCTCGCCGTGGCGGTCTCTTCGCTCCCGGGCGAATGGCTCCTGTGGTTCAGACCGGAGCGGGTCCGAACCGTCACCTGGGGTGGCAATCCCTTCAAGCCGGTGGAGGTGGGCGACAGTCCGGACGATCTCTCGCCCCGCCGCTCGTTCGCCAAGTGGCACCAGCTCGTCCAGGGAACGGCCGATCCCTGGAGTCCGGCCGATCTCGCTGCCGCTCGGCTGATCGGCGACACGCTGCGCGATCTCGTCCTCCAGTTCCGAGCTGTTCGACTTCTGATCGCCCAGGACCAGCTCGACCAGATCGGCCGCCAAGTCGACACGGCCGAACAGCCGGTGCTGATCGCCGACGCCCGGGGCCGTGTCCTGATGGCCAATTGTGGTCTGAACGCGCTCTTCGGCAGCCGGTGCCCGGCGCCCCGCCGTCTGGACGAACTGCCTACCCGATTCGCCGATGCCGAGGCGGCCCGGGCCGGCCTACGCGAGCTCGTCGAAGACCGACGGAGCTGGCGCGCCGAGCTCGAGCTCGTGCGCGAGACCGACGAGCGCGTTCTCCTTTCGGTCCGGGCCGATCCGGTCTTGGCACCGCCCGGGCGATGCCTCGGCTTCGTCCTACTGTTCTCGGATCTGAGCGAGGAACGAACCGCCCAGGCGGCTCGTCATCGTCTGCAGGCCGACATTCTCGAGCGCCACCGGCTCATGACGAGCCGTCTCGAGACCGAGGCCGACCTGCTGTTCCGCCGCCTGCTCTCCTCGATCGTCGGCAACGCCCAACTCGCGGCGCTCGAGATCACGGATGGCGCCGATCTGACCCGTGTCTCCGACATGCTCGAGAGTGTTCGCTCCTCGCTGAGCCGTGCCACGGCATTACTCGAGCAGATCGTTCGTCACACGAGCGAGGGGGATAGACACTCGACCTGAGCCACTTTCGACGCCGAGGCAACGGCCTCGGCCAACGCGATGTTCCGTCGGAACGCTTCGCGAGCCTCCTCCACGACACCGTCGAACGTGATCAGCCGACAACCGGCTCGGTCGATCGCCCGCCGATACTCGGTCTTGGCGCGGGCGAGATCTCTGATCTCGGGAAAACCATAGAAGTGTACCGCTTCCGGCCCGATGCCCGGCGTCCCTGCCAGTAGTCGGCCCAGCATTTGCCCACCACTCAGATCGCCCAGGTACCGGACATAGGCGTGCGCCAAGAGCCGCTCGGGCTGGTCTCGAGCGACCACCTCGATCCGTCGTCGATAGCTCTCGCTTTCCTCGAGGATTCGCAACGGAGTATCGGGAAAGCGCGCGGCGAGCACGGCCACGTCCCGCGCGAGCGCCTCCGTCCGATCGAGCTCGGGTCGCACGATCTCCGAGAGCACCGGCAGATGTGCGTGCTCGGCGAGTTTCGATTCGAGTGTCCGGTAGATCGGCAACAAATTGAAGTGGAGCAATAGACAAGCCAGCGGTCGAACCCGACCGGTCAGGAACTCGGCGATCACTCCGGACCGTTCGGCTCGACGGTGTAACCCGCGCGTAGCACGCCGCAACGTGTCGGCGAGACCACCCACCGTCCGGTCGAGCCGTCCCTTGCTCTCCACGATGGCGCGACCATCTCCCGAAGTTTATATTCCTTTAGGCCCGTCACTATCGCCACACGAGCCGTCGAGTGTCGAGATAATGGACGCTACGCGGTGGGGCCGGTGGGGCCGACGGCGAGAGCCGTACTCCATCCTCGACCAGATCGACGATTGCCTGAGGATAAACCAGAAGAGCTTCCTTGAGAGCTTCTTTGAACTTCGCGCGAAAATCCCGTTCCCGGTCGTAGTTGGGCCCGAACGCCTGGTGGAGGCTTTTCCAGCCGACCCGTGTCGGTCGTTCGAGCGCGTGGAGGCGGTAGGCGAGCCAGAGATAGACGTCGAGGGCCAAACTCTTGCCCGCGAGCGCCTTGATCGCCGGTTCGAAGAGGACGGCAGGATGCCGGATCAAGGCCTCGTAGAAGCTTTCCGAAAGCTGGATCAGCTGAGGGAACAGATCCTGCTGGCGGCCCCCACTCTCGTCCGGTGGCGACAGGTTGAACGAGCCACGGATGATCGTGTCCTGCCAGCGTTCCTTGCCGTTCGGCCCGACATAGGCCACTGTGACTAGCGAACGCTCGATGCGCAGCGCCTGCTCGCGAGCCGCCCGATATCCTTTTCCAGAGGAATCGACCCCCATGGCGCGGAGCCAAGCGTGCATCGACCGGCCGAGTTCGACCTGACGGGAGCGATTCCTGTAGGCCTCGTTCTGTAGGTAGATCATCATGAGGCGGCCGGTTGCCCCGTAGGGCACCCCGTAATATCGCCCCTGTTCGTCCTTGGTGGGTTGAATCATCAGCGTGGCACCCTCGCCGTTCGAGCGTTGCCAGGCGAGGTCGGGTTCCGTGCGGCGATGCGGCAGATAGATCGTACAGAGGATCGAGTGGAGATGGGTCGTGGCAGCCGGGTTCTCGGCCTCTTGTACGAGGATGTCGGCAGCCAGACGAAGCTGCGCTCGTTGCCTCGCGTTGCTCGCCCGACGCAGCGCTGCGTCGAGCCCTTCGCGCATGATCAGCTCATGTTCGGCAGCCATCGAACCCTGCCGTGATCGCCCGTCCGTCCTTTTCCGATAGCAGCTTCGGCCGCAGTTTGTCGATTCGGGATTTGGTCGCGGGCTCGAGGGCGTTCTTATTTTGCGAGATTCCTTTTGATTCCTCTAAGGGGCGCGACCAAATCCCGAACTCGCCGCGACCAGATCCCGAAACCGGAGACCGCGCGCGACCAGATCCCGGAGGACGACCCGGCGACCGATGACGTGCTCCGCGACTTTCTCCCGGGGCAGAGCGACCTTCTCCCGAGGGACGAGTGGTGGGCGCGACCAGATCCCGAATCGCCCGCGACCATCTCCCGGTGGAGGATCGTCGAAGAGCGCCCATGCGAAACGGCGAGGCGCGACCAGATCCCGGAGAACGTCGTCTCATCACGAGACCGCATGCCCCTGCTGCGGCGGCGTCCCACGATCGTGCCGATCTCGGGTGGTAGGGCTTACCGGCCGAGGTTCCGTGCCGACCCGGTCACCAGGTCACACACTTCGGTAGGCCCGTTGCACGCTGCTCGGGAGCTTCCCTTGCCTGTCACTCGGAATGTGCATATAGGGTTTCGCGTCGAGGAAGAGCGACGTGAGCGGCAGTCGATGCGAGACGTTACCACGGTTAAGGTTGACGTTCCGTCAACCTCACCTTCGACGCTCAACAATGCATCGGTGGACGTCGTCTCCTTCTTCGCTGTTCTTTGGCGGCGGAAGTGGTTGATCCTGCTGATCAGCCTCGTCGGTGCGACGATCGGTTGGGCGTACGGGAAGCACCGCGTGCCGCTCTATACGGCGAGCACGCTGATCGTCGTCGACCCCCGCGAGGATCGCGTGCTGAACATCGAGAAAGTGGTCGGTCGTCTACCGGTCGACGAGAAGATCGTCGCCACCGAGATGGGGGTGATCACCGCACACGCCAATCTGCGGCGCACAGTCGAAGAGCTCGGTCTCGTCAACGATCCGGAGTTCAACCCGCTGCTCCAGGCGGAGCGATCGGCCCGGTTGCAATTGGATCCGCAGGCTCTGATCGAGCGACTCATCGGTCTCGTACCGCGCGACTGGCTGGTCGCCATCGGTGTGGCCGCCGAGCCGGCCACGTGGCCGCGTGAGGCCGAAGTCCTGGACCAGCCGGTCGAGGACCTGGTCGCAGCGGCCCTCGCCGAACGCCTGCGGGTCGCCAACGACGGTGTCTCCTACCTGATCCATCTCGAGGTCAGTGCCGAGGAACCCGCGAAGGCCGCACAGATCGCCAACCATCTCGCCGATGTGTACATCGACAACCAGCGGCGCAGCAAACTCGGAGCCACGGGCCGGGCCTCCTCCTTTCTCGACGAACGGCTCGAGACTCTGCGTGCAGAAGTCGAGAAGGCGGAGCGGGCGGTCGCGACCTTTCGCGCGGAGCAGGGGCTGCTCGACGCTCGTGGTGTGACCTTGAGCGAGCAGGAGCTGAGTGAACTGAACCGAGAGCTCATCGTGGCACGGGGCGAACTGGCCGAGCGCCAAGCGAAGCTGCGGCTCGTGCGCGAGCTCAGGGCGAGTGGTCGGGGGCTCGATGCGATCAGCGACATCGCCGCCTCACCGGTGATCGTCAATCTGCGCGCCCAGGAAGCCGAACTCGCTCGTCAGGAAGCCGAACTCGTCACGCAGTTCGGTCCACGCCATCCGAGGATGGTCCAGCTCGAGCGCGACCGTGCCAATCTCCAGGCGAAGGTACGCGCGGAGGTCGATCGGCTCGCGACGCAGCTCGAGAACGACGTTCGGGTCGTGCAGGCCCGGCTCGCGACGATCGAGAACCAGCTCTCGGGTATCAAGGGCCGGTCGGCCCGCGACCGGCAGGCCGAAGTGAAGCTCAGGGAGCTCGAGCGGCAGGCCGAGGCAGCCCGGCAGCTCTACGAATCGGTCCTGCAACGCTCGAAAGAGACTCGCGAGGAGGCGCAGCTGGTCGAAGCGGATGCGCGGATCGTGAGCCGGGCGACGCCGCCGCTCGCACCGAGCTCGTTCGGCCCCAAGGTCTACCTGCTGGTCGGTCTCACCGGCTCGCTCCTGATTTCTTCCGCTCTCGCCTTCCTGCTCGAGAGCATGGGGAAGGGACTGCGCAGCGCGCGCGAGGTCGAACGGCTCACGGGTCTCCCGATGCTCGCTCTGGTCCCGGAAATCCCGGGCCGGCGGCGGCACAAGCCGCATCATTACCTGCTCGAGAAGCCACTTTCGGTCTACGCCGAAGCGATCGGTGCGTTGTTCGTCGCCGTCACGGCGACGCCGCCGCGACCCGGCGGTGGCAGCGTGGTGCTCGTCACCTCGAGCCTCCCGGAGGAGGGCAAGACCACCCTCGTCGTCTCGCTCGGTACCTTTGCCGCGCGCTCCGGCAAGAAGGTACTGTTGGTCGATCTCGATCTACGACATCCCTCGGTTCACCGTAACTTGGGCTGGCAACTGCCGAACGGCGTACTCGAGGTACTGCGCGGGGAATGCGCCCTCGAGGAAGCGATCCAGACCGACGAGGAGACCGGCCTCCATTTCATTCCGGTCAAGGGGCAAACGGTGAATCCGATAGCGCTTCTCGCGAGCGAGGAGATGCGCGACTTTCTGGCCCGATGCCGAACCGGCTACGATCTCGTGATCCTCGACACCGCTCCGGTTGCCAGTGTTACCGATGCACGCATCCTGGCCCCGCTGGTCCACCAGGTCGTCTACGCCGTGCAATGGAACAAAACTCCGGTTGCGCTCGTCCAGGACGAGGTCGCCACACTTCATGATCTCGGTGCCAATCTGAAGGGTATCGTTCTCACCAGAGTCGACCTCGACACGCATGCTCGCTACGGTTATCCGGATAGGACCGGATATTACAAGAAATCGCAAAAATATTATTTGAACTGAGGGGTACGATCCCCGTGCGCAGCTGTTCACGTGTCGACCGGCTCGGATGACAGGACCGGATCGCGACCCTGTGGATCGGCAGGATTCAGCGTGATCCGCCTAGGGCGGCTCGACCGAGAACCCTCCCGGCCGCTATCTGACGACGGGGGTCTGCCGAGGATGGAGCCGGTGACAAGGTCAGGAGCCCGGTCACCACGAAGAGCTCCCATTGATAGGCAAGGTCGTCCGAGAGCATGGCACGGACGATCAATAAGCTCGCGAACAACATCGTGATGCTCAGATAGAGCGGATCCTCGCGCAGGCGTGCAAGCCGGATGTTACGTGCCGCCGACCATACGAAGAACAGGAACAGGAAGAAGCCGATCAGACCGGTCTCGGAGAGAATCTCGAGTACGATGTTGTGCGGATGGGTTCCTGGGACTTCCCTCCCTTGGAGATAGAGGGAGGAGAAGCTGCCGATGCCGGTTCCGATCAGAGGAGAGGAGGACCAGAAAACGATGGCGTTCGACCAATAGCTCAGGCGTTCGAACCGCACACCGCTCCCACCGTACCGAATGTAGCCCAGAAGGTCGAAGAAACGCTGGATGGTCGCGGTTACCTGGCCGGTCGAGAGAAGATAGGCCAAGTAAGCAGCCGCCATGACGACGAGAAAGAATGCGGCGATCTGCAAACGCTGAACATGCAGCGTCCCGCGACCTATCCGGGGAGGTACGATCAGAAGGGGGACCAGAAGGGAAAGACCGAAGCAAAGCATCGGACCGCGGGCACTGGCAACGAGGAGAAACGCCCCGAAGAGCAGGCTCAAGGCGATGCCGAGGATCTGTCGAAGGCTGCCCACCGGCGAGGTGAGAGCGAGAACGAGGGCGAACGGGCTCGCGGATGCTACCGGGTAGGTCCAAGTGAGATAGGCGCGTGTGCCCTGGAAAGGTCCGTAGAAGCGGAACGTACCGTGCTCGAGATATATCCAGAGACCATTGATACTGAAAAGCAGTCCTACGCCGAGCATGAAAACGAACAAACGCCGAATCCGTCGGTGATCCGTCGTGAGAACGAGGGCTCCCACGACCAGGCAGTAGAGGTTGAACGTGAGATTGAAAGCGACGGAGCGGACGGCCAACGCCCTTCCCGGGCTCCAGAGCATGCTGAGGGCGAGCCAGCCGAGAAAGAGGAGCGCGGCGGCGACCACCAGAAGACCGTCACGGCGAAGGCCGTTTCGCCAGAGAATCCAGGCGGCGAAGGGCAGGCTCACCGCCATGAGCACAACTGTCTCGTCGAACGGAAGATTCGGTAGGAAAGGCTTGAGGTTGTTCGAATAGAGGAACAAGCCGAAGAGGGTTTCGAACGAGAAGAGGAAACCCAAAAACCCGGCGACGCCCCTACGGATCGCGGAGAACGGGGTGAGGCGCAGGGACGGCCCCGGTACGTAGCCGAGCTCCCGATCCGCAGGCGCCATGCGATCGATCGGCACGCTCATGGCAGCCGCAGCCTGGGGATATCGATCACCGGAGTTCTCGGTGGCAGCCGGTCGAGGAGACGGGGCGCGGGTTTGCCGAGGACCACCAGCCGCGCTCGTCGGATCGCCCCGTCGAGGTCCTCGACGAGAGGAGGGCGCAAGAGCTCCGAATGGCCGGTAGCCGACGCGAGATCGGCATCCACGGACGGCTCGGGGCCGAGATCCGGGTCGACCGCCTCCAGCTCGTAACCGGCTCGAAGAAGGCGATCGGCGAGCAACAGATAGGCGCTGCCGCGCAAATCGGCGGTACCTTCCTTGAAAGACAATCCGATGAAGAGAACGGGACCGGGTGGTCCGACAGTAGAGAGAATTCTCTGGATGATGAAATCGCGATGCCGAGAATTGCTTTCCTCGATCGCCTCTATAACCGGCAATGCGAGGCCGGTATCGCGCGCGAACGTCGATGCGGCTCGGAGATCCTTGGTGAGACAGGGTCCACCATAGGGACTACCCGGGCGGAGATAAGCCGGGGAGAGGTTGAGCTTGTAGTCCATGAAGAGGAGTTCGGCGAGGCTGGCGGGCTCGACACCGATCGTGACGGCGATCCGACCGAGTTCGTTGGCGAAGGCGACCTTGAGGGCATGAAAGCAATTGTCCAGGATTTTGGCACTTTCGGCGAGCTGGAACGAGACTTGGAGTAGCGGCGCTCGAACTCCGTCGTAGATGCCGAGGAGCCGCCGGCTCGCTCCCGGGACGCGTTCGCCGAGGACAATACGGGAAGGCGATCGATGATCCTCGAGGGCGCTGCCTTCCCGCAGGAATTCCGGGTTGTAGGCGACCTCGAAGCGCGATCCGGGCTCGTTTCGAGCCTCGGCGACGAGCGTCGGGACGACCAGTCGGTCCATCGTTCCGGGGACGAGCGTGCTGCGGACGACGATCAAAAGCGGTCGTTGTGCCGGAGCGCGCCGTCGTAGACCTCGGCCGACTTGGCGCAGGACGTCCACAAGCGCCGTATGGTCGAATCGACCATCCGGGCTCGGCGGAGTGCCGACGCATATCAGGACCATGTCCAGGTGGTCGAGAACGGCCTCCACCGTCGAGTCCGCAGTGAGGAGTCCGGCTCGTGCCGCGCGATCCAGAAGTTCGTCGAGCCCGGGCTCGGCCACCGGCGAGCGTCCGCTGGCGAACGCCGCGATCTTCCGGGGATCGACGTCGATGCCGTGCACACGATGCCCGGCAACCGCCAAGCAGGCGGCAGTCGTCGTACCGACACGGCCGAGGCCGAGCACGGCGATGCTCAGACCCGGCTCGACCTGGCCTCTCACGCGAGATCCGCTCCCCCACGCCGCCGACGGACGTCACTATAACCAGCAGATCGATCGACCTGAAGACACTCGCGTAATAGGCGAGAGATCCAGGTGCACGGGAAGGGATGGGGAGACACGGGGCAGATGGCCGGCTAAACGCACGGCGTTCGGGCTGCGGAGCGGGTTCGCGTCATGCGTCAGATCGGGGTCGCACCGGGGTCGGTCGTGCCGGATCCCCTCGACAAGCGCCCGAACGGCGGTTCGGGTCGGCTTCTCGGGTTGGGTATCTGTCTCGGCAGCTTCCTCCTTTATCTCGTCAACCTCGATCAACCTTCGGAGAATTCCGACGAATTCTACCACATGCTGGCGGCCCGCGGTTTGCTTGCCACGGGCGAGCCGCGGATTGCGGAAGGGCTCTATTGGCGGGGATACCTGTTCACCCGGCTGGTAGCGGCATCGTTCCGGCTCCTGGGTGAGAGCCTCGTCGCGGCACGGCTACCTTCGGTCGTGGCGACGGCGCTCCTGGTCCTTCTCCTCTTCTTCTGGGTCCGTCGGGAGGCCGGGCCGATCGCCGCAGTTCTCGTGGCCGGGCTCTACGCGATCTCGCCTTTCGCGATCGAGATCGCCCAGTTCTGCCGATTCTACGCCCTTCAGGCCTTGGCCTTTCTCGGTACCACTTGGCTCGTCGTGGAGGCCTCGAGCAGGCCGGCGCGGCCGGCGATCCAGGTGATTCGTCTGGTTGTGGCCGCTATGCTCGCCGTTCTCGCTCTTCATCTCCAGCCGACCACCTATCTGGGGCTCGCCGCTCTGGCCTGTTGGATTGTCCCACTGCTCGTCCTGCGTCTGCTGAACCGTTCAGACCTGTCCCGGAGCGTCCGGCTGGCTTGGCTCGTTGGTGGCGCTCTCTTGATTCTCGGCGGTATCGCCACGGCGGCCGCCAGCGGAAAGCTGGCCGAGCTCTGGAACCTCTATCGAGAACCACCGCTTTTCAATGTTCCGATGAAAGGGCAGTTCTGGTTCTATTATTTATGGTACTTGCTGTTGTACCCCACCCTCTGGACATCGATCAGTGTCCTGGCGATCGTCGCGATCGTCCGGGCCCCGCTCCTCGGCGGGGTGGCGACGGTCGTGTTCGCTGTCTCGTTCGTCCTGAGCTCGCTCGGGGGCTCGAAAGGTCTGCGCTATATCGCCTATGCTCAGCCGTTCCTGTTCGTGCTCTGGGGTGTGTCGATCGCGGCGCTGCTGCCTCTCGTGCCGAGCGTATTGGGTCGGCTGGCCGAGCGCCTCGAGGGCGCTCTCGTGGCGTTCGGCAGCGCGGCCCGATTCACGAGCCGAGTGCTGATCGGTGGTGCGTGTGCGATCTTGCTGCTGGCCAACCCTTTCTGGCTCAGGACCGCGAGTGTGCTCGCCGATTTTCCGCTCGGCCCGGAGACGCCCGATACCGATTGGCGACGAGCAGCTCCGGTGCTGGTTCCCCTTCTTCGAGAGACAGCGGTCGTGATCAATACCGAAGAGCTCGGGCCGCTCTTCTACTTCGATCGACACGACATTTTGTTCAATCCTTCGAAGCTCGGCGAGCTTCCGTCCGGTAGCCGCACAGACTACGCTCGCGACCCTCGGACGGGCAGGCCCGTGATCGGCAGCCTGGAGGCACTCGAAACGGTCATCCGCTGCTCGCCGAGCGGTCTGTTCCTCACTCCGGCGGTGCATTGGCGAAGGCCCTATCTCGCCACTCCTGAGGCCGTCGATCTGCTCGAACGGCTCGCCCAGCCGGTCGAGATGCCGCCCGACAGCCACGTCTATGCCTACCGCTGGCGGCACGATCCTCCGGCTGGAGTCGAGGCCTGCCGAGACCTCCCGCTCCCATCGGGGGCGACCGGTCGCTGAGAGCGGCCGGGACCGCGGTACCCGGAAGGTACCACGGTCCGGTCGCAGTCGATGGCCCCGGATCACCCGGGTCGGTTCACGGCTTGTAGAGCTGCCGGTAGGGCTCTCCCCAGCCGTCCGTCCGCTTCAGCGCGCTGTCGCTGTTCCAGAGATAGATGAAGTAGACGAACCGACCGGCATAGCGCTGGCGGAGCGGCTCGAAGCCCGTGGTCCACATCACCGACATGTTCTGCGTCTTCGGGAAATACGGACGCGCGTTGTAGTTGCTCTCGATCTCGCTCGTCCCGACCCATTTGTTGCGCGAAACCGCGAAGTCGAACCAATCGTGAATGCCTTCGAACGGTGTGCCGGCGATGGTTGCAGGGTAGGTCAGGTACTTGTTCCAGTCGGCCTGTGTCGTGATGCCGATCTGGTCGTGGATGCCGAGCCCGCAGATGTCCACCCAGTCGTCGCCCGGGTAGATGTTCCACAACCGCTCGCTCGAGCCGTTGCCGAAGCGGAGGTGACCGGCCGGGCCGAACTCGATCAGGAAGCTTTTACCGGCGCCGAGCACGTTGCCGACGGCGCTGCGCATGATGTCCATGCAGCGGCGCCAGGCGGCGATGAAGTTGGCCTTGTCGGGGCCGACGCTGTGCGGGTACCAATTGCCGTTGGCCTCCCAGCACCAGCGGAGCACGACGGTCCGCGGGTCGCGCCCGATAGCGCCACATTTGGTGGCGATCCGGCGGAAGAGCCGCTGGTAGTAGGTGTCGTAGGTTCCGGCGGCGATCTCCTGCCAGATGCCGGGCCGGCCCCACTGTCCGGTCGAGCTGTTCTGTGCGTTGGAGTGCGAGCGCGGCACGGCCGTGAGTGCCAGCACGATGGGGTTCCCGACCGGCCAGTAGGTCGGGTCGAAGGCGCGGGTCGGGTTCAGCTCGTTGAGCTGGCCGGACCAGGTGGTGTCACTCGAGCCGGCGCCGCCGGCGATCGCGTCCCAGGTGTCGTTGCCGCTGCCCGACATGAGCGGCCAGACCTTGACGATGTTCGCCGGCCGGCCGAGCCACTCGTTGTAGTCGCGCAACGGGTACCAGACGAGCTGGCCCTGACTGTTGTAGCCGACGTTGAAGGGTTGGCCGATGCCGTGGTGCGAGCCGAGCGCCGGGCGGGAGCCCCAGCCCGCTGGCCAGGACGGCGTCCCGCCGCCACCCGCGCCACCTCCACCACCGCCGCTGCTTCCCGTCGAGCCGGCCGGGTCGGCCAGCCAGTCGATCGCCTCGAGCGTGTAGAAGCCGCTCGAAAGAGTATCGATCAGCCAGATCCGGATCTCGACACCGGCGCCGGTCGGGTCGTTCAGGAGACCGGCATCCCACGCGAAGCTCAACGTCGCGAAGCTCGTCGGGACCTGCTGGGTGCCGAGGTCACGGCGCAGGGTGCCGTTCTCGAGCAGCTCGACCTTGATCGAGCCGCCGGTCGTCGAGCAGCGGGCTCGTACTCGGAAGATCTGCTGGCCAACCGGCGGGCGGAGCGGGGTGGCGAAGCCGAACCGGGCCCAGACCGTAGAGCCCCCGGCAACGGCGCGCAGCTCGGTCGCTCCGTCGCCGACTCCGGCATCGTCGGCGAGCCGCGCGACGTCACCGATGTTCCAGGCGTTGGTTGCGATCACGTTGGAGACGCCGAGCCGCTCGACGCTACCGGCGATGGTGAAGGCGATCGGGAGGTGGCAGTCGGTGCGGGTCACGCCCGAGGCGTCGCCGCTGTCGCTCCAGCCGCGCCAGGCACCGCCGCCGTTGGTGGAGATCTCGGCCCAGGCGTCGAACCACTGTTCGCGGCTCTGTGCTTCCCCGCGTCGTACCGCGTGCACGATGTAGGTGCCGGTCGATGCGCTCAGCCGGAGAACGTAGCTGCGGCCCCGCTCGAGGGTGTGTGCCTGGGCGAAGCGGCGATAGACCCAGAGCGCCGGCGCACTCGCCGCATCGCCCGCGACGTTGCGGGTCTGCGGCAGCGCGCTGCGCGGTACCAGGAGCTGCTCGAGCAAGGCCCCCTCGAGGGTCTCGAGACGAACGAGGAGATCGCTCGGCGTGCCGCTTTCCCACCAGATCCGTAACCAGACCCCGTCGATTTTGCGGGTATAGTCGGTCACGGTGAACCGCTCGCGGACCATGACCGTGCCGCCGAAGCTCTTCTTGAGCCCCGCAGAGCCGGCGACGATCGGATTGCCGGTAGCCAGACCGTCGGACCAGAGCAGTCTCAGGAAGCCGCCGTGCTCGTTGCCGGCCTGCCAGACCCCACCGGTCTGCTGCTGGATCGTGCCGGAGTCTCCCTCGTAGGGCCCACCGCGGAGGTTCTGGCCGCTCGGGATCGGGACATCGGCCCGATGGAGGGGGACCGAGACCGTCCCCGAGGTTCCGACCTGATACCATACCACGTGGTAGGCGCGACCGGCCTCGAGGGGCACCGGTTGCTCGAACGACCATTCCGGCCACGAGCCCTGGGTCGCGGGCTTCCCGAGACCACCGTTGATCGCGGTGGTCCCGATCGCGAGGCCGGAGGGCTTCCCCTCGTAATCGGTTTCGATTTTGACCACTACGTCACCGCCGTCGCCGCTGCTCACCTGGCAGGGCCAGCCGATCGCGACCAGCGAACCGGTCCGCTCCGCGAGGAATCGCTTGGCGATCGGGCTGTTGGGTAGGAGCCTCCGGTCGGACAGACCGTCGGCATGGAAGGGGTTACCGTACAGTCGATCGGCGAATGGTCGGTCCTGCTCCGGCGAGCTCTCGGTCGCCCGGGCCTGGACCGCGACGGTCACGGTAGCGGTCGAGCTCTTACCGTCCTTGGTGATCGTATAGGTGAAGCGATCGCTGCCGGTGAAACCGCTCGCTGGCGTGTAGCGGATCTTTCCCGCCTCGATCGTCACGGTGCCGTGCGCCGGCGTGCCGACTGCTGCGAGTTCGGCCGTACCGCCGTCGGGGATCAGGGCCGAGGCCAACGGGTCGAGCAGGAGCCCGGTGCCGACCGCGGTCTGTGCGGCGAGTGGCATAGCGACCGGAGCCTGGACGGCATCACCGAACGCATCCTCGCCACCGGTGCCGTAGAAGGCCTCGGGTGTGCGTTGATTGGCGTATTCCATCGCGAGCCAGGCTGCCGACAGGGCCGAGGCCCGCAGCCGCACCTCGTCGATCAGGCCGAGCCAGCGTCCTGCCGAAGGCTGCAGGGGACCGGTGCCGATCCGGAGCGGACCACGACCGAGCCGGGTGGGGCCGAGTAGGGTGCTGCCGACCGCGTAAGACGGGGTGTCGGCGACGCCGTCGATCACGAGGGTGGTGCCCTCGCCCCTGTCAAAAACGAGCGCGAGCGAATGGAGGGAATCGTCGGCCCGACCGGAGCCACTCTCGTGCACGACGCGACCGTCGGCGAGTGCCATCTCGACCGTGAAGACGCGGGCCTGGCTGCTGTAGAGACCCCGATCCGCATGTCGTAGCACGAAGGCGGTGTCGAGATCCCGGCCCGTGATGGGGCCGCAGACGATCAGCCCCTGATTACTGCCGAGTCGATCGCTGTCGAACCAGAGCTGGACGGTGAGGGCCGTGTGGCCGTCGAGGAACGCGGGATCCGCGAGCACGAGTTCGCTGGTCGAGCCGTCGAACCGTGCGGCCGCGCCGATCGGTCCTTCGGTCGGGCTGAGGCCGGTCGCTGTAAGGTCGTGGCCTCGGCCGGTCCGATCGGTCGGATCCGGTAAATGCCAGACGGCCAGATAGTCGCGCCAGGTGGCCAACGGATCGGCCTCGCTGGCGGTGAGACCCGGCTTTCCGTAGTAGAGGAAAAGGACGAGATCGCTCTCCGGTCGAAGCTCGGGCAATCGGACCCAGGCGATCAGCCGACCCGTCGTCGGGTCGTAGCGCTCGATGTCGTGGGGAAGCTTGCCGCCCTGATCGAGCTCGAAGCGCAGGTCGAAGCCCTGGTCGCTCTCGACCCGCCCGCCCCGAGCCACACTCTTGAGCCAGGCACCTTCCTGGACCACGAGGAGTGGGAACCCGAGGAGAGGGCTCGTGCCCTGAACCGAGCCACGTGGAATCACGATCCGGCGACGGAAGCGATAGCCGTTGACGAAGGCCGAGGGAGCGGCCGGTGCGGTGACGGTCACCACGACCGTAGCGCTCGACTCGGCGCCGCGCGGGTCGCGGACCGTATAGGTGAAGCTGTCGGTGCCGACGAAGCCGGCTTCGGAGCGATAGGTCAGCCTCTGGTCGGGTTCGACCGTGACCCGGCCGTGCTCCGGCACGCTCAATCGAACGAGGGTGAGAGGACCGCCCTCGACATCGCTGTCGTTGGCGAGGACGTTCACGCTGACCGGGGCGCCGGATTCGACCGTCACGGTATCGTCGACGGCTACAGGGGATGCATTGAGCGCCGCCACCGTCACCTCGACGTCACCGACCGCCGTACCACCGCGACCGTCGCTCACCGTGTAGGTGAATCGGTCGGTCCCGTCGAAGCCGCTCGCCGGCGTATAGGTTACGTGCCCGCCCTCACCGATCGCCACCGTGCCGTGCTCGGGAAGGCCGAGTGTGTTCAGGGTCAGGGGATCTCCGTCGGGATCGGTTGCCGCGGCCAGAAGGTCGACGACGACCGGCTGTCCGGCGATCGTGTTCGCACGGATAGGGCCGGCTATCGGTCGGCGGTTGTCGGGTGCCACCGTGATCCGGACGGTGGCCGAGGCCGTGCCGCCGCGTCCGTCACCGACGCCGTAGGTGAAGGTATCCTGGCCCGTGAAGCCGGCACGCGGTGCGTAGCGCAGCCGTTGGCCATCGAGGACCGTAACACTGCCGGCCTCGGGTAGCCCGAGCGCCACGAGACTCAACGGATCCCCGTCGGGGTCGCTATCGTTGGCGAGTGGAGCGATCTCGAGGATACCGTCGGGTGCTACGGTCGCGGTGTCGTCGATGGCCGAGGGCGGACGGTTCGGCTGTATGACCCGAACCGTGACCGTCGTGGTCGCGGTGGTGCCGTCGGGCCTCTGGACGGTGTAGTCGAAGCTGTCTTCGCCTACGAAGCCCGCCGAGGGGGTGTAGGTGAAGCTCTGCTCCTCGTTGTCGAAGGTGACGGTGCCGAAGCTCGGCTGCTGGAAGGCCACGACGACGAGGCCCGGCGGGCTGTCGTTGGCGAGGGGGAAGAGTGTGACAGAGACGTCGCGCGCCGTCTCCACGAGATCGGGCTGGGGCGTGGCCAAGGCGGGATCCTCTCGCGCGCGGCAGCCGCCGCGGGATTGCGTCCTGCTGCTCTTTTATCCTATGTTAGGTTTATTGTCAAGACACGGGACAAGCGATTCGCACGCCGGCCCGCGCGGCCGGCGCGATCGCCAGAGCGAGATCCATCGCGGAGTTCAGTACGCTCCGCGTCGCGAGAATACAACCCGCACTGTCATCAAAAGAATAACAATATCACGAAGTAGACTCCAGTTCTGTACGTAGAAAACGTCAAGGTGCACTCGCCGACGAAAGTCAAGCTGATTCCGCCCGCTCACCTGCCAAAGGCCGGTTATGCCGGGGCGGGATTGTAGATAATAATCACGATGCTCGCCGTAAGCCTCGACCTCTTCGGCAGTGACAGGGCGAGGACCGACGAGGCTCATTTCGCCTCTGATGACATTGATCAGTTGAGGTAGTTCGTCGAGACTCGTACGTCGCAGGAAGCGGCCGATCCGGGTGACACGAGGATCGTCCTTGAGCTTACGGGTCAGCTGCCATTCGGCGGCGGCACGGGGGTCTCGCTCGAGGATCTCGGCCAGTCGACGCTCCGCATCGGGGGCCATGGTCCGGAACTTGAGACAGCGGAACGGTCGGCCGTGCCGGCCGATTCGAGTATGGGCGAAGAAGATCGGTCGACCGCTGGCTGCTACACAGACTGTCAGCAGGAGGAATAGAGGGCCGAGGAAGACGAGGATCAGGGTGGCCAGGACGAGATCGAAGACCCGCTTAATGTATTGCTGCGAACGAGGCCCCAGACCAGGGGCGAGTTGGACCGTCGTAATGTCGTGATTGACCCACTGGGTTCGATAGTAGCGACGAGCCGGTAAGTTACGGAAAGGGAGCATCACCTCGACGTCGCCATGGGTTCGGCTCAATCGCTCGATGAACGGTTTGGCGGCAGGAAACTCTTCCAGCTCGAGGGCGACGAGGACACGCGCATGCGGAAACCGGCGTGCGATCTCGAACGGGTCCCGGCACGCGCCGATCACCGGAAGTGCCTGTTCCCGCTCGATCTCGAGCGACGCCGCACGGCTCGGTTCGGCACTCAGATCGATGAAGGCCAAGGGTCGGTAGGTCGGAAGCGGATCGTCGAGGAGTGCCAGAGCGAGATCGCGTGCGTTCTGGCCGGTGCCGACGATCACCGCCGGCAACGACCAGAGGCCTTTGGTGACGAGCCAGCTCTTGAGGAGCCAGCGGCCGACGATCAGCGCTGCGCAGCCGACAGTCCAGAAACCGAGGACGCTGAGCCGTGACGGCTCCAACTTGAGGAAGAACATCGCAGCGGAATCGACAAGCAGTGCGGCGGTGAAAGCGAGGACGATCTCGGAGAGTTCCTGCCAGAACGAATGTCGCTCGGTATAGTGACCACTCGAGCGGAAGAACAGCACGAGCCCGACCGCGATGGCGAGGTCGATCGCGATCCGGGAGGGTACGAGTTGAAGCGTGGCGGCGAAGCTCGGGCGGAGCTCCAAGAGGCCGAGCGCGATCAGAAAGCCGCTCAAGATGGCGAGCGCGTCTACGAGCGCGAACAGGGCCGTCTTGCGAACGACGCGCGGCTCGACGAGCGAGCCGGCCTCGACACGAGCTATGGCCATGGCAATCCCTTACGACCCGATCCCGAGGCAACGAGGCCAGAGAGGGGATGGAGAGTCCCGCGCTCCGTTCTGCAACCCTGCCCGAAACGACCAAACGAGTGCAACAGTTACGCTCATATCATGATGCAGCGCCCGAAGCGAGTGCATGTGGTCGAGTGATCTTCACCACAGGTGAGGTCGAGGCGACAACGACGAGATCGCCGTACTTGGCGGATGGACCGGGTGCGACCGTACCACGCATCCATGGCGGACTAGCATTACCTTTGCCAATACCCACCTCTCCGGCGGCCGCTCCGTTGTGGGGCGGAGCGAGAGGGGAGCGAGACGATGGACTTCAAATCGTTGATGCCGTTCGGTCGCCGTGAGCTCGCCGAGGATCCGTTCACGGCGATGCGCCGCGAGATGGATCGGATGTTCGAGGAAATGACGAAGAGCTTCAGCCTCGCCCGTCCGGCCTTCGGCATGGGGCTGATGGCGCCCCGGGTCGACATGCGCGAGACCGACACGGCCGTCGAGGTTCAGGCCGAGCTGCCCGGGGTCACCGAGAAGGACGTCGAAGTCCAGCTCGCCGACGGCGTGCTGACGATCAAGGGCGAGAAGAAGCAGGAGCGCGAGGAAAAGGAGAAGGGCTATTACCTCATGGAGCGCTCCTACGGCTCCTTCCTGCGTCAGATCCCGATCCCCGTCGAGGTCGAGGAAGACAAGGTCGAGGCCAAGTTTGACAAGGGCGTCCTGACGATCACCTTGCCGAAGAAGCCTTCTGCCGAGGCCAAGGCCAAGAAGATCGAGATCAAGAGCGGCAGCTGAGCACCTTGGCCCTGCCGCTCGAGCCGGCTCCTCCCGGGCCAACCTTTTCGTTCGTTTCGATACTCACTGCCCGGTAAGGAGCAACGTCGTCCGCGCCGCCGTGCAGACCTCGCCAGCCGGACAGCCGGCGAGGTGGGCGTTCACCAGGCCCATCGCCTGCATGGAGGCGTAGACGGTCACGGGGCCGAGGAAGCGGAAACCTCGAGCCTTCAGTTCCCGGGCCAGTGCGCGGCTTTCCGGGCTCTGGACCCGGGCCGCGAGCTCGGCCCGGCTCTCGGGCCGCCGGTGCCGGAGCGTATCCGGAGCGAAGCGCCAGAGAAAGGCGGCGAGCGATCCCTCCCGTTCGATCGAAGCGCAGGCCGCGCGGGCATTGGCGATTGCCGCTTCGATCTTGCCTCGGTGACGGACGATGCCGGGATCGGCCAGGAGCCGAGCCACCTCGTTGTCACCGAAGCGGGCGACCATCACAGGGTCGAAATCCGCGAAGGCGCGCCGGAAATTCTCCCGCTTGCGAAGGATCGTGAGCCAGGAGAGCCCGGCTTGGAAGCCCTTGAGGCAGAGCTTCTCGAAGAGGGCTCGATCGTCGGCGGAGGGCCTTCCCCATTCGTCGTCGTGATAGGACTCGGAGAGCGGGTCGCCCACGCACCAGAAGCAGCGTTCCCGACCGTCCCACCCACGCAACAGCCCGTCGTTCATGCTCGAGACCAGCGCCGACCGCAGGCGACATTCGTGACCAGCAGGAAAGAGTGTGTAGCCGAGACGTCAACGATCATGCGCTGGACCTCGGTGGGCTGCGGCACAGGTCATTCGGCGGTACTTCAGAGGAGGGGGAGAGCATGATCACCCGACGTCGGACGATGATCGGTACAGCCGCTCTTGCGGTGACCGCGACCGTACCTGCTGCCCAGAGAGCCGAGGCGGCGGCGTCTCGCCAGCCGGGACCGGCCATTGCCTTCCGTCGGGTCGCGGTGGGCGAACTCGAGGTCACCCTGCTCTTCGACGGCCATGCTCGCCGCCCGCTCGATGCCGGGTTCGTGCGAAACGCGCCGTTGCCCGAGGTCCAACGAGCACTCGCAGACGTCTTCCAGCCGACCGACGCGCTCCTGATCCCGTTCACGGTGACTCTCGTCAACACCGGCTCCGCGCTCGTGCTCCTCGACGCCGGCAACGGCAACTCGGGTGTTCCGGGCACCGGGCAGGTCCGCGCCGCTCTCGCCGCTGCCGGCTACACCCCCGAAGAGGTCGACCTCGTCGTGGTCAGCCACTTCCACGGCGATCACATCAACGGCATCCGCAGCAAGGAAGGCGAGCTCCTCTACCCCAAGGCCCGGATCTTCGTGCCCGAGCCCGAATGGGGGTTCTGGATGGACGACGGTCAAATGAGCCGGGCACCGGAGGGAATGAAAGGCGCCTTCCAGAACGTCCGCCGGGTCTTCGGCGCGATCGCCGGCTCGATCGAGCGCTACGGGGGCGAGCGAGAGATCGTGCCCGGGATCACCGCGGTCCCGGCATTCGGTCACACGCCCGGGCATCACGCTTTTCGCCTGTCGAGCGGCGGGCAGAGCCTGCTCGTCTGGTCGGACACCACCAACAAACCCGAGCTGTTTGTCCGCAATCCGAGCTGGCAGGCGGTGTTCGACATGGACGGCGAGCGAGCCGCCGAGACCAGGAAGCGACTGCTCGACATGCTCGCAGCCGAGCGGATGCCGGTGGTCGGCTATCATTTCCCGTTTCCGGCCATCGGCTTCATCGCCAAGGAAGGGGCCGGATACCGCTACGTTCCGAGCTTCTGGGCTTGACGGGGCGCGTCCGCTCTTCCGTCAGGTGGGGCGGGCGCCCGCGCCGAGTTCCCGGCGTAGGAAGTCGATCGTTCGGCTCCAGGCGAGTTCGGCGGCCACTCGATCGTAGCGCGCAGCGTTGGTGTCGTTGTTGAAGGCGTGCTGCGTACCGGGATAGACGTAGATCGTGAAACGCTTCCCGGCAGCCTCGAGTGCCTTTCGATAGGCTTCGATCCCGGCGTTGATCCGCTCGTCCTGCTCGGCATAGTGCAGCAGGAGGGAGGCGCGGATCGCCGGCACCCGTTCGGCCGCCACCTGCCGGCCGTAATAGGCGACGCTGGCCGCGAGCTCGGGTGAGCGGACGGCGAGCTCGTTCACCATCCCCCCACCCCAGCAGAACCCGATCGCGCCGACCTTGCCGGTGCTCTCGGGATGGTGGGCCAGGAAGGGCACCGCCGAGGCGAGCCGCTGTCCGTTGAGTTCGGGATCGAGCCTGCCGATCATCTCGCGCGCCCTGTCCTCGTCGGCCGGTGTGCCGCCGTCACGGGCGAGCATGTCGACGGCGAGCGCCAGGAAGCCTTCGAGGGCGAGCCGGCGGGCGACGTCCTCGATGTGCGGGTTCAGGCCGCGGTTCTCGTGGATCACGATCACTGCCGGCCAACGGCCACCTCGGGCGGGCCGCACTAGATAGCCGGCCATCGCTCCGTCGGGGCCTTCCCATGTCGTTCGCTCGGCCCGTAGCCGCGGATCGTCGGTCGCCACCGTGGCGGCACGGGCATAGTCGTTGCGCAGGCTCGTCAGGAGAGCAGCCGCCGCAGCGCCGCTGCCGGCCCGACGTCCCAGCTCTTCCATGAAGCTCCGCCGATCGAGGAGCCCGTGGGTGAAGCGATCGTAGAGGTCGAGGATCGCTTGCGGGATCTTCATGAGCGTTCCTCCCGGCTCGGATGCTCGAGGAAATAGGGCCGAACCCTGGCTCAGCCAGTGCGATCGCGGGTGTATCTGCGGAGCGAGCGGATCGCGGCGTCGTCGTGCGTCGTCGATCGGTCGAGGCTGTGCTCTTCCGACGCTTTCCCGTGGTGGGGCGTCTCGCCCCCTCGAAGCCCGCAGGAGGCGGGCTCCTCCTGCGCGACCGTGCCGTCTGGGCGAGGGCCCAGCCGCTCGTTACACGAGAACCTGTGACCGAGGCGGGAGAACGGTCGTGGCCAAGAACTATCTGGCGCTCGAGCAGGAGTATGTCGCCAACTCCAAGGCACTGCACCAGGCGGGTGGCGAGCCCATGAAGGCTTTTCGCGGGCTCGTTCAGGCGGCGAGCCACGACGGAGCCTTGAGCCACGCGCAGAAGGAGTTGATCGCGCTCGCGATCTCGATCGCCGTGCGTTGCGAGGGGTGTATCGTGTTCCACACCCGCGCTTGCCTACGGCTCGGTGTGACGCGCGAGCAGATCCTGGAAACGATCGGGGTGGCGGTCGAAATGGGCGGCGGTCCGTCCTCGGTCTACGGTGCCCAAGCACTCGCCTGCTACGATCAGATGGCGGCAGCCGCCGGCCCGGGTTCCTGATCACCCTCTTAGAGAAAGCCCAGGAGCTCGAAGCGGAGAAGGTGGAGCAAGACGCCGCTCCCGGCTCCACCGAGAAGCAACGGACCGGGTCCGGGGCGGAAGCGGAGGATGGCGAGCAGCGCGAGCAGAGCGAGGAGGCAGGCAGTCGGGTTCCAGCTCGCAAGGATCGGGAGCTCCAGGACGAGCGGACCGACGTGGGTCGTTTCGACCGCGAGAAAAAGACCGTACAGGGCGAAGCGAAGAACGAGGAAGGCGATCGCCCCGACGGCGGCCGCGGTGATGGCCGCGAGCGCCCCCGAGAGCGCGGTGTGCGTGCGCAGCCGCTCGATATGGGGCGCACTCACGAGGACCAGCAGAAAAGACGGCAGGAACATCGCCCAGGCGGCGAGTGCGCCACCCAAGATGCCGGCGAGAACCGGGTCGAGCACTCCGGGCGCGCGGAACGCGGCCAGAAAGCCCACGAAGGAGAGCACGAGAACGAGCGGGCCGGGGACGGTCTCGGCGAGGGCGAGGCCGTCGAGCATCTCCGAGGGGGAGAGCCAGCCACGGGTCTCGACCGCCATTTGGGTCGCGTAGGCGAGCACGGCATAAGCACCACCGAAGCCCAGAAGGGCGAGCTCGCTGCCGAGCCGAGCGATCGCCGTGAACACATGCTCGGAACCGAGGAGGAAGGTCGAGAGAAGAAGCGGCCCGAGCCAGAGTGGGAGGCCGATCCCGAGGAGCCGGGAGGTCCGATCGGAACCGGTTCGACCGGACTCGGGTGGAGCCGTGGCGGTCCCGGGGCCGGCCACCAGGAACCTTCCCGGGGTGAGCCAGCCCAGGAGACCGCTCCCGAGCACGATCAAGGGGAAAGGGATCCGGAAGGCGAAAAGAGCGAAGAAGGCGAGTGCGGCGAGGGCGACCGTCGTGGGGGCGTCGAGCATACGCCGGCACATCCGCAGCCAGGCTTCCAGGACGATCGCGATCACCGCCGCGCGCAGGCCGAGCAGAGCCGCCTGCAGGAGCGGTAGGGTGCCGAGCAGAACATAGACGATCGATAGCGCGAGAATCACTAATAATCCCGGTAGTATGAACAGGGTACCAGCAATGATGCCGCCACGTATTCCATTCAATATTCGACCCGTATAGACCACGAGCTGGTGCGCTTCCGGACCCGGCAGGAGCATGCAGAACTGAAGGGCGTGCAGGAACCGGCGCTCGTCGAGCCACCGCTTCTCCTCGACGAGGATACGGTACAAAAGCGCGATCTGACCGGCCGGGCCACCGAGGGAGAGGAGGCCGATCCGTATCCAGGTCCGCACGGCTTCGGCGAACGAGGGCGGGGGTGGCCCGGGTGGAGACGGGCTCACGCCGTACCCGGCGTCCCGGTCGCGGCGAGCAGTCGGTGCAAGTGGAAGTGATAGGGACCGAGCTTGCCGCCGTAATTGCCGGCATCGATCGCGACGATGCCCGCGGTCCGGCCGAGTGTGCAGGCCGCCCGAATGCCCTCGACCATGGCACGCGCGACCGAGGCTTCGTCGAGCCCGTCGATCACGATCTCGAGCACCGATCCGACCTCGGGCGGCAGGGCGCTGTCGGCCACTGCGCCGCGCAGGGTCGGGCAATAGAGGTGGTTGGTGGAGGCGATCATACCCTTGTAGCGGGCGCCGACCTTCGAGCCCGAGCGGACGATCCCGCCCGGAAAAGGCAAGATCACGTTCGGGACGCGCGCGATCGCTTCGACTGCCGCTTCGGCTGCACCTAGGGCGGCGCGGGCCGTCTCGGCCAGAATCAGAAAATTGCCGCCACCGACCCCCTTGGTGATCCCGATCCGGTCCTCGACGAGGAATTCGCCTTCCATGACGGGCACACGCCAGAACCGCCGGGCGCCGAGCCGCTTGCTGCTCTGGTAACCGTCGCCGAAGAAACGGAGGCTGCGGCCGAGTGAAACCGTCCGCTCGGACTCGAGGCCCGACCAGGCGGCAGCGGTGGGGCAGGTGAGTACGCATTGCCCGACCCGCTTCACCAGCTGGTCGGCGAGGCTTTTCTCGTTCATCGCAAAGAGGAGAACGGCCACACCCGGCCGTCCGTCCGGGGTCTCTTCGGGATCGAGTGGCCGTTCGATCCCGGCTTCGCAACCGCAAGCGATCACCGAGGTCGCGAAGCCGGTCGCGGTTCGTGCGGCGATCTCGGCCCAACGGAGGGTCTCGGCCGTGATCACAAGGCGCGTGGCCCGCATCGGAAAGGCTTCGGCGAAGCTCGGTCGAACGAGCACGCCGTCGAGTTCGAGCGTGCTCGTCACGGTACGACGGCTCCCGAACGCGGCCGTGCGGGTGGAGGCGCCGGCGGGGAACCCCGGCAAGGGTGCTCGACGATCTCGCTCGCCTCGGCAAGCTCGTCCGTACTCAGGACGAAGCTCGAAAGGCGCTGGTCGCGATAGGTTTCGAAGAAGGTCCGGACCCTGGCCTCGATCCGAGGATCGAACGCCGGCCGCACGAGATGGATCGCACCCCCGACGCCGGGCTCCAGTACTTCGCCGTCGCGGACCACGAGCCGGCCGTTCTTGAAGAGCAGGTGGACACACTCGAACATCCGTTGGCGGTCCGGATGGTCACGGTAGACGGCGATATCGGCCCGCGCTCCGGGCCGGAGATGGCCGAGCTCGCGCTCGAGGCCCAGAAGGCGGGCCGGACCCGCCCGGGTGAGGATGGCGATCTCGAAGAGCGAATATTCGCGCCGGATCGAGGGTAGGATCGAGAGCTCGCGTGCGGCCTGCGGGAGCCGGTTGAAAGCGGCGTCGCGGAAGTCCTTGTCCATCAGGAGCCGGATCAGCTCGGGGTAGCGCGTGAAGGCGCCCCCGTTGGGATGGTCGGTGGTGAGTGCGAGCCGCCAGGGATCCTCGACGAGCAGGAAGAGCTCGAGCCCGATCGCCCACTGGAGCGCGTTGACGAAGCTCTTGTCTTTGTAGCGGAACGGGACGACGCCACAGCCGGCCTCGCATTCGATGTCCATGCCCACCCAGCGGTGCGGGTGCGCATGTGCGGCGTTGCGGAACTGGGCCATGGTATCGGCCGAGGCGGTCACGGTCTGGCCGAACATCACCTGGCCGATATCGAGGCTGACGTTCGGGCAGGCGTTGACGAGCTCGGCGATCCTGGGTGCTCCCGAAGAGAACCGGCGCGGGCCCTCGGTGCCGTAGCTGTGGAACTGGAGGTGGGTGAGATGGATCCGGCGGCCCTCCATGGCCCGGATCGTCGCGAGCGTGCTTTCCATGTTACCCGGCACGCCCAGGTTGCACCCGTGGACATGGATCGGATGCGGCACGGCGAGCCGGTCGAGCGCATCGGCCAGGGTCACCAGGACCGCACGAGGGGTGACGTCGTAAGGTGCCGCCCGCTCGTCGGGATCGAGCCGGCGCTGGCCGTATTTGAAGGCGGTGATCCCGCCCGGATTGACGATCTTGACCGCGAGAGCGCCGGTCGCCCGCAGGGTCCAGGCGACGTAATCGGCGATCGTGGGCTCGCCTGCGCCCTCGGCCAACAGACGCAGGAAGAGATCGTCGTTTCCGAGCAACACGTAAGCGCCACGATCGAGCAGCGGTATGTCCGCCATCTCGTGGTGCGCGGCGCGTGCGTTGGCGGGCAGCATGGCCGGCTCGAAGGCCGCGGTGTAGCCGAGCCGGGCGTAGCGGTATCCGGTCGTGAAAGAGGAAGGCGAGACTTCGCCCGTGCCACTCCGTAGCCCCCGGCCGTGCGTCTGGCGATGGGTGCGGTGTTCCTCGGCCATGAGCAGCCGGGCGATCGTCACCTTGCCGCCACCGATGTGGCTGTGCATGTCGATTCCGCCCGGCATCACGACACAGCCCGAGATGTCGTGGACCTCGGTCGACGTGCCGGCCGACGGCGCGGACACGATCCGATCGCCCTCGATCCAGAGATCGTGGATCTCGCCGTCGATGCCGGTGAGCGGATCGTAGATCCGCCCGCCCGCGAGCCGGATGGTCACCAGCTTCGCTCCCCAGTGCGTTGCGAGGGCTCTCTTAGAGGGGCTAGGGAGCTGCCGCCAAGAAACCCGAGCGCGAGTCCGCCCATGCGTCCTACGTTCCCGCTTTCGCTCACCACCCGGCCGGCGCTGCTCGCGAGCGTGGCGGACCTCGAGGAGGCGGATACCGCGCTCACGCTCGGCGCCGAGGTGCTCGATCTCAAAGATCCGCACGAAGGGGCGCTCGGAGCTTGGGCGCCGGAACGGCTCGAGGCCGCAGTCGCGCAGTTCGGCGGGCGCGTGCCACTTTCGGCGACGACGGGCGATCTGCCGATGGATGCCGCGTGCCTGTACGCCGCGGCCGAGCGGATCGCGGCGACCGGTGTGGATGTCGTCAAGATCGGCTTGTTCGCGAACGAAGGCCGGGCCGAGGTCCTGAAGAGACTACAGCCGCTCGCGACGCACGGTGTCGGGCTCGTCGCCGTGCTCATGGCCGATCGTGCCCCCGATCTCGCCGATCTTTCGTTGTTCGCCGAGATGGGCTTCGCCGGGGTGATGTTGGATACGGCGAACAAGCGCGGTGGAGGGCTGCGCATGCATCTCGACGAGGCTCGCATCGCCCGGTTCGTCCAGGAAGCACGTCGGGTCGGGTTGCTGTGCGGGCTCGCGGGCTCGCTTCGCGTCGACGACATCATCCCGCTCGCGCGGCTCGGCCCCGATTACCTCGGGTTTCGTGGTGCTCTCTGTGGAGGAGAGCGCACCGGCCGGATCGATCCTCGAGCGTTCCGGCGCATTCGTGCCGCTCTCGATGTGGCGTGTGCCGAAGCCGCTTGATCGAACCACTCAGGAGCGCACCTCTGGCTCGAGGGCGAGCAGAGCCACGGCGAGGGCCGGAGCGGCGACGTGGGCCCAGCGAGCGAGCTCGCCTTCGAGGCCCAGAACGCCGGCGAGATCGGTTGCCGGCCGGTTCGTCCGGCGAGCGAGCTCGGTGACCAGGAAGCTGCCGCAGCCGGCAGCGACGAGCGGCGCATCCTCGGACAGCTCGCCGCGCGAGAGCACGAGGGCGAGGCCGTCGGCGATCCGACGCAGCTGCGCTTCCGAGAAGATGCCGGCGAGGGTACGGGCCTCGGCGGGCGAGGCGGCGCCGAGATCGGTGCCGACCATACGGAGAATCCGTCGGGCGCTGCCTTCCAGGGTCTTGGGGCCATTGTCGGCTGCGGGATGACGGTCGAATTCCTCGTCGAGTCGACCGAGGAGCCGGAAGACATCGGCCGTCGTCGCGAAATACTCGGCCATGACGCCCACCAACCGCCCCCGAAACGGGACTCGCTCGGCGAGAGCCATGAGCGGTGTACGAACCACGCCTTGATAGACGAGCTCGCCCGAAGTCAGCCGTTCGGCATCGTCTCTCCCGCACGACCGGACGCTACCATCGGCGAAAGGCACGAGATCGGTCGTCGTACTGCCGACGTCGACGAGAATCCCGGCCGGCAGGCGGCGGGCGAGGAGGGCAGCAGTCGCCCGCCAGTTGGCCGAGGCCACCGCGAGGGGCCGCGCGACGGCGCTCTCCGGTGCGAGGAAGCCCTCGAGGCTCCAGACCCGCAGCGGTCGGCCGGAGAAGCGTGTCGCTACGACCTCGAGCAGTCGCCGCACCCCGACCGCACGATCGGGGAAGAGGTCGACCAGCTCCCCGGTCATCGTCAACGCGACGGCCCCGGGCTCGGGCCAGCCGGCGAGCACCTCCGAAAAAGCCGCGTCGAGCCGGTCGAGCCCTTCCCATAGCCGACAGGCCGCCTCACGGATCGCCACGGGCTTGCCGGCGTGCAGGAGAGCCGCCTTGAGATGGGCACCACCGAGGTCGAGACCGAGCATTTCGGACCTCGACGTCGTCGCCCGCAGTTCGGGGAGCATGAACGTGTCGTCCTTCACCGTCGTTCCCGTGATCGATCTCATGGGGGGGCTCGTAGTTCACGCCCGGGCCGGCGAACGCGATCGGTATCGTCCGCTCTCGGGCTCGCGTCTGGCTGCTTCGGCCGAGCCTTTTTCGGTAGTCGAAGCTCTCCTGGCTCTCCACTCGTTTCCCGCACTCTACCTCGCCGATCTCGATGCGATCCGAGGCCGCGGCGATCATCTCGATTTCTTGCGTGCCCTCGGTGAGCGACATCCCGAACTTGCGCTCTGGGTCGACGCCGGGATCGGAACCGAACGACGGCTCCACGAGCTGCTCGCGATTCCCGGCGTACATCCCGTCCTCGGCACGGAGAGCCAAAGCGACGTGCGACTTCTCGAACGAGGCCGCTCGCTCGCGCCGAGTCGGATCCTGCTGTCCTTGGATTGGCGAGGCGAGGGGGCGCTCGATCCGGCGGGCTTGGGTGAGCATCCCGATCTCTGGCCCGAGGACGTGATCGTGATGACGCTCGGCCGGGTCGGGACCGGCAGCGGGCCGGATTTCGCTCGCCTCGAGAAGGTCCGGGACGTGGCGGGATCGACGCGCCGGGTCTGGGCCGCGGGTGGCGTGCGTGGGCTCGAGGATCTCCTGCTGTTGCGCGAGCGTGGAATTGCCGGCGCGCTCGTGGCCACGGCTCTACACGACGGCCGGCTCGATCGCGACGCATTGGCTCGGTTGGGTGGGCCCGCTCTCTGACCCACGGACAGGAAGGCGGGCGTCGATCGTTCGACCGACGCCCGCTTCTCGCTCAATGGCGCTTGATGCCGATCAACCGGAGCAGGGTCTCCCACCAGCCCGTGCTCTGGGGAGCCGCTGGTCCCGTCGGCCGGCCCGGAGCCACCGGCTCCCGCCGGACCTCCGCTGCCGGCCGCTCGGGCGGTGGCGGGGGAGAGGCGGAAGGAGCCGCCGGAGCCGTGGGTTCGATCCGCGGACGCGGCGGCGGTGGAGCCGGCTCGGGAGGCGAAGGCGCGGATCGAGCAGGCTCGATCGTTGCGGATTTCGCCTCGCCGGTCGACGCAGGTGGGGCCGCTGGCTCCTTTCAATCGGCGCCGAAGGGATGCTTGGTCTTGTCCTTGCGCGCGACCATCGTGCGGGCACGCGGCAGGCCGGCCACGGCGCGCTCGATCGCGAGCTTGGTGGCCTCGTAGTTGAACTGCTGGATCTTCTTGTCGTCCGCGGCTTCCCAGTGGATGAACACGCCCACGGAGATGAACAGATCCTCACACTCCTCCTCGGGGATCGTGCCTTCCGCGACGCAGTCGGCGACTGCCATCGCGACCGCCCGCTGAGCCGGGCCGAACATCTGAACCGCCTGCTTGGCGTTCTTGATCGTGACTTTGTTGAACATCACGGTCGCGGGCTTGACCATCAGGTTCGGCTCGAGCACCGCGAGGAGCGCGTTCACGCCTTCCTTCTGATTGGTCAAAGTCAGGGCGAATGCGGTCTCGGCGGGCGTACCGCGCGGACCGATGATGAGATCGATGTGGGCGACCTCGTTGCCGTCGCCGACCAGCGCTTCACCGACGAGCATACGATCGATCTTGGCCATGAAGGAGCCTCCCCCCTGGGGTTGCGAGCCTCGAAACAGGGCGGCTGATAAGCGACGGGCTCGATCTCGACAATCCTCACGAGCTCGTGGGCCCTGCATGGTCCCTACGAGTCGCGAAGCCATGGCGCGAGCGCATCACCTCGCGCTGCGTCCGCGAGCAGCAGCCGTGTGAACAACGAGGCGACGACCAGGTCCGCCGTGGTGCCGGGGTTGATGCCCCGGGTCTTGATAGCGGCGTCGAAGGCGAGAAGCTCCTCCTGCAGCTCTTCCGGTCGTTCGGCGGCGAGCAGTCGACCGGCCAAGGGCGCCGCTTCGGCCGCGAGCGTCTCGGCCACCGATCGGCCGTGTCTGCGTGCGACGTGGCTGTCGGGAAGGAGCGCGAGCAGATGCAGATGCAGGCCGGAAAGCGCCCAGGGCTCGCTCCAACCGCGCGCTTCGAGCTCGCCGAGAAGCGGCACGCCGATCTCGAACGGGTCGGCGAACCGGTGTGTCCAGTTCCAGGCGATCCGATCCCGCTCCTCAGCCAGCCGCATCGCCTCGAGGAGCGATACGGTCGGCTCTTCGGCCACGTCCGCTTCCTCGACCCGACCGAGCCCACCCGGTGCTGCGAGGCGGATCGCGGCATAGACGTCTCGGGTGTCCCGGAGATCCGTCCCGGCGAGCACCCCTGCGACCGCTTCGCGCAGCGAGCCCGGGTGCTCCGCCGCCGCGGCCAAAGGGGCGCACAAGAGCAGGATGCCGAGATTGGTATTGGTGCCGACAGCCGCGCGGGTCGCCCTGATCGCATCCAAGATTCGAAGCCCGAGCGGAGCACCCGATCGGGCGATCACCGGCGCAGCGACACGGGCGCTGGTCACGAAATCCGCGATGCGGAGCCCGTGCCCCTCGGCGAAGCGATGGACGTTGCCGGGCTTCAAAGCGTCGAGCTCGGCAAGACAGGCGTGCTCGAAGAGGGCGGCGATTCGCTCCGGGCTCACGGGTGGATCCGTCGGGCGATCGCCGAGAGGAGCGCTTCGGCGATGTCGAGGCGGGTGACCGTCTGGAGCCCCTGCCAGGCCGGCTGACTGTTGACCTCGAGGACGAGGAGGTGCCCCGTGCTCCGTTCCTCGAGGAGGTCGACCCCGGCGTAGAAGGCGCCGACCGCCCGGGCAGCGGCGACTGCGAGTTCACCCAGGGGGCCTTCGGCCGCAACCGGCTCGGGCCTGCCGCCCTGGTGAATATTGGTGATCCAACCCGTCCCTACCCGTGCCATCGCCGCCACCGGCTCGCCGTCGATCACGAACACACGGAAATCCCGATCGCCGCCCGCGGGCGGAACGTAGCGTTGGAGGTACCAGACCCCCGCACTCTCTTCTTCGTTCGGGAGATCGGCCGGACTGCGCAGTCGGCGCAGGCCTTTCCCTTGCGCGCCGAAAAGCGGCTTGTAGACGAGTTCGAAGCCCGCTGCCGCCTCCGCTTCGAGAATCGCCCGTGCTTCTTCGAGACGTTCCACGGTCCAGCTCGCCGGTGGCGGCAGGCCGGCGTGCCGGAGCCGGAAGCTCGTCGCGGATTTGTCGACGCAACGCTCGATCGTGCCGGCGGTATTGATCACCGGCACGCCCAAGGCTTCGAGCGCGTGCAGGAGACCGAGCCTTCGGGTCACCTGCTCGAAGCTGCCGCCGGGCACGAAGCGGACGAGCACGGCAGCCGGCGGTTCCTCGTTGGCGCCGAACCGGACGCCGAAACGAGCCGTCCCGTCGAACCGTAGTTCAGCGAAGCTCAGCCGTCCGATCGGCAGGGTGAGCTTGTAGGCGGCGCGAGCGAGACGTTCCCAATGCCAGCCGCCGGCACCGAGAACGAGCACCTTCACCCCGTGCCCGGCGCCATCCACGACGAGAACTCCCGTCCGGCTCAGAGTCCGAACGAGCGGGCGAGAAGATCGGGCGCGAGCCGACCGGCGGTGAAGCTCCGCCCCGTTTCCAGCGCGGTGACGGTGACTCGGGCGGGGCTGAACAGCATCGGGTCGATCTTGTAGAAATCGTAACCGGCCGCGGCGAAGAGTTCGGCGAAGGGCCGGCCGTAGTCGCGCGAGGCCGAGCTCGGTAGCTTCTCGGCGAGTGCCGCCGCCTCGTCCTCGGGACCGCTCACGAAGAGCTGAACCTCGCCGCCGAACAGCACGGCGTCGTTGGTTCGCCCCATGGCGACGAGAAAATTCGGGCTGGGTGGAGGCAGGGGAGCCGATCCGAGACCGTCGACGATGCATTCGAGCGGAAAGCCGAGCGCGTGCGCCTTGTGGAGTGCGACTTCGAGCACACGGGCCACGATCTGCACGGTGCCGGCCAGGCTCGTCGTCGGCGTCAGCACGAAGCCGAGCTTCTCGACGGGAAGACCGCAGTCGGCAGCGACCCTCTCGATCAAGGCGTCGGGCGGTTCGCGATCGGTCTCGAGAACGAACCAGGCGCTCTCGGCCTCGAGATCACGGAAATCGAGCTCGGCGAAGAGGGCTTCCTTGGCCGCCCTTGCCCGGCCGGGTCCGGAGGCCATCGCCCGCCAGGTGCCTTTTCCCTCGCCGTGGGCGAGGCTCCAACCGGCATATTGGCTCATGAGGCAGGCGAGAACCGGATCGGCCGAACGCGCTTCCACACGGAACGGGACGCCCGGAAAGCGGGTCTCGGTCGAGAACGCGACCCAGCCTACCCCACCCATGCACAGCTCGGCGATCCGCCGGCCGGCCTCGAGGCTCCCCGACACGGCGATGCCGGCGTCGACGAGCGTAGCGCCATTCGCCGTCCGCTGGACTGCGAGCCGCAACGGGGCCGCGTCGGCGACGAGCTCGCGAGCGAGCCGCTCGGCGCGCGCGGCGAGGGAGGGCCAGTGCCGCCGTCGCTCGGTCTCGGTCGCCGTACCGCTCATCGTCTCCGGCCTCCTTCCAGCACGACCCGGACGCGGCACGGAGGCGCATCGAGCATCTGTGCGAGCAGACGATGTTCGCGCTCTTCGAGCAGTCGCCGGACATCCGCGGCATCAGCACCTGCGGCGCGCACCGTGGCGAGCGGATGGCCCTTGCGCACCCGAACGCCCGGCGGCGTACGGTCCCCCGCCCACTCCGGCCATCGGAACCCTTCCGGCACGGTCAAGTCACGATCGGCGCGGACGATCGCCGTCCCTGCGCATCCTCCCGTCGGTTGTGGGAGGGATTGGGGTAGTCCGTCGCGGCACGCCGCCAGATGGAGGGTCACGAGATTGGTTCCGAGTGCCGCTTCGGCCGCTTCGAGCGAGCCACCCGGGCGTGGGTTGATCTCGAGCAGATGGAAACCCCCGTTTTCGTCGAGGAGGAAGTCGGCGCTCGCGAGACCGCGCAGAGCGAGCGCGGTCCCGACCTTCGTTGCCGCTCGCGCGAGCTCTTCATGAAGTCCCTCGGTAAGGGGCGCAGGGGCGAGAACACCCTTGAAGTGCGGTGGTGTCCCTGTGTTCCACTGCTCGCTCACGAGAAGCGGGGCGATCCGTCGCCCGTCACCCAGAAGTAGGATCGAGACCGGCCGGCCCGGAACCCGGCGTTGGACATAGTCGAGCGGATGGAGCCGATCGACTCTCTCCGCCGGGCGGACGTGCCAGCCGCCGCCGGCGCCGCGTCGTTTGACGAGCCAGTCGGTCCGCCACTCGGGAAAATCGGGTCGCGTCTCGGGGAAGGGCACGTCGAGCGCGTGACAGAGTTTCTGGAGCGCGAAGGGGTCGACCGCGCAGACGACGAGTTCGGGCGGATTGCCCAGAAGTTCGCGCCCCCGGGCCAGGGCTCCCAGCACCCCGAGTCGGCCTTCGAGACCGCCGCCGACCAGAAGCGGGATCGGCGGTGGGGCGAACGTGCGCGCCGCGCGCAAGAGGGGGCCGGTGGCGAGAGGCCCAGCTCGCCCCGGGGCGATACGAAGCGCGAGTTCGGCGACCTCCAGCGTGTCGAGATCGGCGAAGCGGTCGAGCACGATCGGGACGAGCCCGGCACGCCGGGCCGACTGCGCGAGTGCGCGACCCGACAGGGCCACGATCAGGATCCGTTCGCCCGAGCCACGCTCACCGTTCATTTCGCTCAACCCGCGGCGAGCTCGCGCGCCTTGGCGAGTGTCTCGGCGATGCCGATGTACCGCCGTGGCTTGGCATCCCGCATCGACGCCAGGAGCTCGTGCTCGGTCTTGAACTTGAGCCGACCGACGGCGAGCGCACCGATACCGACCGCATCACCACCGGCAAGCGGCTTGGCCTCGTCCATGGCATCGATCCCTTCGATGCCGGAGGGCGGTACAGCATTCACGTCGACCGCGACCAGGAGCTTGCCCGCTGCCCGTAGATGTTCGACCTCGAGGATGCGGATTCCGGCCTTACCGGCGGCGAGCACGATCTCGGCCTCGGCCAACAACCTCTTCTTCTTTGCCGCGTCCGAGCCGTCCGCACCCTCGAGGGTCACCCGGAAGCGCCCACCGAGCTCGCCCGCGGCCTGCCGCACACGGCTGGGGCCGTCGTGGCCGGCGAGGAGCACGCGAGCTCCCGCGAGCGCGGCCATGAGGCCCGCGATCCGGCCGACGGGGCCGGTCGCCCCGAAGACCACGACATGCTTGCCGGTGAGCTCGTGCCCTCGACGGCGTAAGCTCTTCTCGACCGTGGCGATCATCGCCGCGGCAGTGGTGAAGGCACCCGAGGGATCGGCCATGAGCGAGATCTCGAACCAGGGCGGCAGCATCGCGGCCTTCGCCTCTTCGAGCATGTCGAGGGCGAGGAGCGGATCGCGGCCGCCGATCAACATCGCGGTCGCCCGACCGTGGTCGGGCGACCGCGAGAAGATCGCATCTTGGACGAGCGGCCGGATCTCCTCGAGCGTCACTTGGGTGTAGGGCACGATATGATCGAAACCGGCATCGGCCGTCATGTTGACGTCGAACGGGCTCGGGTTCTTGAGCGGTGTCACGAAGTGGAGAATGCTCGGCGGGTTGCTCACGGCGTGCTCTCCGGCTCGACCGCAGGGGGAAACGAAACGATATCCGCCGGCCGATTGCGTCCGGCGACGATCCGAAAGCGCAGGCCCGCGGATGCGAAGCGTTGCTCGGCATCACGCCGGGCGGTCTCTGCCGAGGTGGCGTCGGGGAAGATCGCCCAGCCCGTAGGGCCCCAGGAAGTCTGACCCACCCCTCGTACACCTTCGGCTTCCAGCCAGGCGAGCGCCTCGGCGACGGTCGGACTCGCGAAGCGACCGCCACCCTGAAACCGAGCGAAGCGCTCGCCCATCGTCCGTTGGATCTCGTCGAGAGTTTCAGCCACCGGGACGAGGTCGGTCCGGACCAGACCGGGGAGAAGACGCAGGAGCACGAGGCGACAGAGACGATCCGTGAGGCCTTCGGGTGACGGTGGCAAAGCGGCGAAGGCCGAGGTCTCGGCCGTGCCGTGGACGCCCGTTCGGGTCGGATCGACGATCAGGAGGATCCGCCAGGCCTCGGGAAAAGGGAGTCGAACGGTGACGGGCGGCGGCAGCCGATCCTCGGGGGCACGACCGCCATCGACCAGAAAGCCGCCCGTGGCGAAGGCCCCGAGCCCGATCGCCGAGCGGGCGCCACGCTCAAGGAGCTCGGCGATCGCCTCCACCGGCTCACTGCGCCCCAACAGTCGAGCGAGGCCGGCACCGATCGCGAGGCCGAGCTGTGTGCCCGATCCGAACCCGGCATGCGCCGGGATCGCTTCGCGGATCCGGATAGTGATGGGATCGACGACGGCCCAAGCGGCGCGGAGCCTGGCGAGGTGCACGGCCGCGCGGGCCGTATCCGGCCCCTCGATCGCGTCCTCACGGCCGCGGGCGATCTCGACCTCGGTTGCGATCTCCTCGATCGCGAGACCGAGACTGCCGAAGCGCCGGCCGAGCCCACCGTCGGGGTCGAGGAATCCGAGATGGAGCCGCGCCGGTGCACGTACCCGGACCCGCTCCACCCGAACCGCCACGCTCGAACCTCCCGATTGCTCACGCGCCGGGGGTCTAGCCGCCCTCGCCCGCGAGGGCAAACCACGGCACCACCTTGTCCTCGGAAAGCCCCTCGCTAGATCGCAGGCAGCCTTGCACGCAGGGGAGGCCGACTATGGCCGAAGCGAAGAAGCTCCGTGTCTACAGCGAGCAGGAGGCGGCCGAGCGGCTCGCGCGCGAGCTGCCGCACTGGCGGGTCGAGGGCGGCTGGATCCGCCGGACCTACCGTACCAACAGCTGGAAGGGCACGCTCATGGTGATCAACGCTGTGGGCCATCTGGCCGAGGCGGCGTGGCATCACCCGGATCTGACGGCATCCTACGCCTGGGTCGAGGTCCGGCTCCAGACCCACGACCACAAAGGCATAACCGATAAGGACTTCGCGCTCGCCAAGAAGATCGAGGAAGTGATCATGTGGCAGCCGGGTCTCGAGGGTGGGGCGCTCGAGGGCACGCCGCAGAACGATCTGCGCTTCGCCTACATCAAGTACGACAAGCCCGCGACGCCGAAAGCCGGGTGAGGAGCATCGAGCGTTTCTCGGCGCATCCGCCTGCGCTAAGCCTCGCCTCGGTCGCGACGAGCGGGTGTGAGGAGGCGGCTTGAGGAGGTCCGAACCGGGAGGAGTCGAGGGCGAGGTTGTCTGCCCCTTCTGCGCCCTTCTGTGCGACGATCTCGAGGTGGTGGTCGAAGGCGACCGGCTCGAGGTCGTGGGCAAGGGCTGCGGCCGTGCGGTCGAAGCCTTCGCTCGCCCCATGCCCGGAGAGTGCCGTCCGCAGGTTCGTGGCGAACCGAGAGATGAGGAGACAGCACTCGTCCGTGCGGCCGAGCTACTCGCCGGCGCGCGCTTGCCGCTCTTCGCCGGTCTCGAGACCGATCTCGCGGGCCTGCGCGCTGCCCTGGCCCTCGCCGAGCGGACCGGTGGGATCGTCGATCCAATGGCCGGGGAGGGAGCACGAGCTCAGCTCCTCGTGGTCCAACGCTCGGGATGGGTGACCGGTACGCTCGCCGAGGCGCGCAATCGCCCCGATTTCGTGCTGCTTCTGGGCGATGGTTGGCGCTCGGCTGCGCCTCGGTTCATCGAGCGGGTCCTGCTGCCGGCCGTTCGGTTCGACGATCGGCCGCGGCGTATCGTCCAGCTCGGTGGTACCCGACCCGAAGACGTCGCGATCGAGCATCTGCCCTGTACCGACGACGTCCTCGCCGACCGGGTAGCGCTGCTGCGGTCGATCCTTCAGGAACGGCCGGTCCCGGCCCCGGAACCCTTGCGGGCGCTCGCCGACGCGATCCGGGCCGCTTCCTATCGGCTCCTCGTCTGGGCAGCCGGCTCGCTGCCGAAGCCCGCGATCGTGCTTCACCATCTGGCTGCCCTCACCCGTGAACTCAACGCCGAAGGTCGGGCGATCGGCCTGCCACTGGGGCCCTCTCCAGGGCCTTTCACCGCGCGTCAGCTCCTACTCTGGCAGGCCGGGGTGCCGGATCCGGTCGGGTACGCCGACGGTGCGCCCGAGCACGACCCCTTCCGCTGGAGCGGTGCGCGGCTCCTCGCCGAAAGGGCGATCGACCTACTCGTCTGGATCGACGCCTTCGGCTCGCGTCCGCCGCCCGCCACGCCCGTACCGACCATTCTCTTGAGCCGGGCGGGGGTACCGTCGTCCGACACCGCCGAGGTCTCGTTCCCGGTCGGCACCCCTGGCCTGGACCATCCGGCCGATCTCTACCGGACCGACCCGGTGGTAGCACTCAGGGCCCGCGGCCTACGTCGGACGGCGTTGCCGAGGGTGGCCGACGTGCTCACGGCGATCGCCGAGCGGCTCCCGCCCACGGTAGGCTAATTCCGCTCCGCTGCGGGATTCGCCCGGGCCGCCTCGATCCAGTCCCAGGCTTCGCGCTCGGCGTCGCCCGCGGTCTTGTCGACGAGCAGGCGCAGCCGCGCCAAGCCTTCCTCGATCTCTTTCGCTGGTAGCAGGTGGCGACGGGAGAGCAGGATGGCGGCTTCGATCACCGCGAAACGGGCTCGATTGAAGCCGAGGAACGATCCGTGTCGGGCGGCGTGCACGATTCGGCAGAGAAAACGGGGGCGGAGCTCGTCGGGCTCGATCGCAACCGTCTCGAGCTCCTCGTGAGCGAGGCAAGAAGCGAGCCGGAAGCCCGGAATTCGCTCGGCCGGAACCACCGGCCACTCCCGCTTCGCGCCGCTCACACAGCCGGCGAAGACGCGGACGTCGTCGGTGTAGCAGGCGGTCGCGAAGGGATGGAGCTCCAGGTTCGCGAGCGTCGTCGAGGGCCGGAAGGGGGCGATGACGAGAAGCTCGTTCCGCTCGATCAGACCGAGGGGCGCCACGTGGGCGCGACCGTCGGGTCTCACCGTGACGACGATCGATTCGCGGATGAACGGCATCAGTTCTCGGATCCGCCGCGAGAACGCCCGGTGAGCGTGACACCCGGTGATCGATGCCGGCCGAGATCCTCTCTCGGCAGGTCGACCGCACAGCCCCAGCGCAGAGGCTCGTCTTGAACGTAGCGCTTGCCGAGGCGCAACGCGATTTCGGCCTTGGCTAGCTCGTAGCCGAGATAAAAGGCGTGCGCGCCATCCGTCTCGACCCCGAGCCTCGGGAACAGATCGTAAGGATTCGTGCTCACGTGATGTCCGTCACGATTGAAGACGTGCACACCGTCGCGTGCAACCCGGATCCGGAAGTTCGGATCTCTGATCTGCATGGCTTCGGCGACGATTTCCTCCGGTTCTTCGGTGAAAGGACGACGATCGCGCAGACAGAGTAAAGCCGGATCGATCCATTGGGGTGGGGTACCTTCGCGTTTGGCAGCGAAAAGAATGCGTCGTGCCCGATCCGCCTCGATCACCGCTCGCCGACAGTGGGGGCTCACCCGCACGACGAGCACGTTGCGAATCGAGAGTTCCGAGCAGACCGCCATGAGCAGCATGGTAATGCCGGTCGTATCTGCGTCCGTGAGCTCGGTGAGGTTGCCCACCCCCATGAGCATCTCGGCCTCGGGCAAGCGTCGGCGGAGCTCGTGGTAGCGGAGGAGCGAATCCGTGAAGCCCAGATGGATCGGATCGAGGATCGGATCGGCGAGAGAGGGTCGGCCGGCTCGGTTGAGCCGCTCCCAGGCCCGCAGCAGGCCTTCGAGATCGCCCGGCTTGGCCGGCACGAGCACCGGCGTGGCCTCGCATTCGAAGGCGAGATCGAGGGTCCCCTCGTGCAGGCTGAGCAGGAACGAGGCGCCGGCGCGGGCACCACGACGGAGCTCGTCGGGGTCACCGGAATCGACGCTCACCACGAAACCTTCCGCGCGCAGCGCCGCGACGGCTTCCTCGAGGTGGGGGAAAGGGCGGCCCGGCAGACACCCCAGATCGATCACATCCGCCCCTTCGGCCGAAAGCTCCCGAGCTCGGGCCAGAATCGCCTCGACCGCGAGCTCGGGGGCTTCGACGATTTCGGCGAAAATCCGACAATCGTAGCGCGAGAGGTCCGGTGGTGGGCCCTTGCGACCCAGATGACGGGGCAAGTCTTTGAGCTCTTCGGGGCCCCGCTCGAAGGGAACCCCGAACAAGCGTGCCAGGGGCTCGAGTTCGCCACGGACCCTGCCCGGTAGCACCACTTTGGTGGCGCCTTCGACCGAGCCCAGCCGTCGCTTGATGATCTCGGGTGTCATGAGGGCCGCTACCTGGACCCCCATCTGCCGGATCTCCCAGGAGAAAGGGGTTGCACCGAGGCCCTCGAGCACCTGCCTGAGGCGCGGCTCGGCGAGCCGGCCGGTCAGGAAGACGAGGTGCTCGCGCATGGCGCGGATCGTGCCACGGGCGGGCCGGCTCGGCCAAGCCGGTCACGCTCGTTCTTCTCGTGAGAAGCCCTTGCGCAACGGCTCGGATCGTGCCGATGGTCCGCGCGATGAACGCGTGCACCCTTCGCCTCCGTGAGCTCCCGTCTCTCCCGCTCGATCTGTCGGCCCTTTCCCCCGAGCGTGTTCTCGCTGCGAGCGAGGCGGAGGTCGCCGCTGTCCCCCTCCGCTACGGCAACCGCACCGTGCCCACAGGTGAGCTCTTCGCGATCCGGTCGGGACCGGGTGAGGACGGCACGCTCGTTCTCGAAGGCACGAACCGTCTCTGCGATCGCATCGGCGCCGGGCTCACCGGCGGCACGATCCGGGTCTTGGGCGATGCCGGGATCGAGCTCGGCGTCGGTATGCGGGGTGGACGGATCGATGTGGAGGGCCACGCCGGAGCGCTCGCCGCCGCCGAGGCGAGTGGAGGGCTCGTCCACATCCGCGGTGATGCCGGCGAGCGGCTCGCCGGAGCGTTGCCCGGAGGTGGAGGCGTGGCAGGTGTGACGGTGCTCGTCGAAGGGCACTGCGGCCCGATGGTCGGCGAAGCGATGCGGCGTGGTCTCGTGCTCGTCCTCGGTGGCTGCGGGGATCATGCCGGCTTCGCCTTGCGCGGCGGCACGGTGATCGTGAGCCGAAGCTGCGGTTCGCGTCCCGGTGCCGCGATGCGTCGTGGTTCGTTGATCTTCCTCGACATCTCGGCCGATCCCGGGCCCACCTTCGCCGATGCGGGTGTTCACGAGCTTCTCTGGCTCTCCGTCCTTCGGCGGCATCTGGCCCGACTCGGCCGGCCCGACCTCTTGCCCACGAGCCGGGCACGCCGGTTCGTGGGTGATCTCGCCGATCTCGGAAAAGGTGAGGTTCTGGTCCTCTGTTGACGGACACTCGAACCGTCTTGGCGTGTTTCTGTCATCCGCTTCATGATGGTGCGCGTACGATCGAAGGCAGCTCGGTCGCGGGTCGCGGCCGGGCCATCCGGAGGTCCGTCCGATGCTCTACGTCCTGACCTTCGTCGCCTGCCTCGCCGGTGCGTCCGAACCACGCTGCGATCGAATCGAGCTGCCCTGGGACGGGCCCGAGTTTCGATGCCAACTCTTCGGTCAGATGGAGATCGCCCGCTGGCTGCGGGAGCATCCCGGTTTCGTCCTCGAGGGTGGTTGGCGCTGCGAGCGTGGCCGGAGCACCTGACGGCTGCGCGCGACCGCTCGCCCGAGGACGCCGAGACGTTGCGGGACGAGGGGCACGGGGCCTAGCCTCCGTGCATGAGCCTGCTCGTTCGCGAGATCCCGTTCCTCGACCCGCTGCGGGCCTTTGCAGCGGTCCGCGATCTGCCTGCGCCGGTATGGCTCGACAGCGCCCGGCTCGATCGCCGACTCGGTCGCTGGAGCTATGTCGCGGCCGATCCCTTCCTCCTCCTTTCGAGCCGCGACGGTCGCATGGAGATCGGCGAAGAGCGACGCACGGGCGATCCCTGGGCGTTCCTCGAGCGGTGCCTCGCTCGATTCCGACTGCCACCGGATCCGGGCGCGCCGGCACCGTTCCACACCGGGGTCGTCGGATGGATCGGTTACGAAGCCGCGCGTCAGTTGGAGCGCCTGCCCGCAGCCGCGGGTGACGCGCCGGCGTTTCCCGATCTCGAGCTCGGGTTCTACGATACGATCCTGGCCTTCGATCTTCTCGAACAGCGGGCCTGGGTCTTGAGTTCGGGCTTCCCCGAGCTCGCACCGGAAGCGCGTCTCGCTCGCCGCAGTGCCCGCTCCGAATGGTTCGTCCAGCGGCTGGCAGCTGCTCCCGAGCCGAGACCACCGAGCCCGATCGGGCTTTCGGCGCCGGCGAGCAATTTCGACAGGGCCGGCTTCGAGGCTGCCGTGCAGCGGGTCGTCGACTATGTCCTCGCGGGCGACATCTTTCAGGCCAACCTCGCCCAGCGCTTCACGACCGTTCTGTCGGAGGGGCTCGATCCGTTCGACCTCTATCGCCGGCTGCGACGGATCAATCCGGCGCCGATGGCCGCATTCCTCGATTTCGGTCGAACCGTGATCGCTTCGGCTTCACCCGAGCGTTTCCTGCGCCTCGAAGGTTGCCGGGTCGAGACCCGGCCGATCAAGGGAACCCGACCGCGCGGTATGACACCGCAGGAAGACGAGGCCCTCGCCCGCGAGCTTCTCGAAAGCGAGAAAGAGCGAGCCGAGAACGTCATGATCGTCGATCTCCTGCGCAACGATCTTTCACGCGTGTGCCGGCCACACAGCGTGCAGGTGCCCGAACTCTGCGTTCTCGAACGTCACCCGACCGTGCATCATCTGGTTTCGACCGTGACGGGAGAGCTCGAGACCGGCCGTGGACCGGTCGATCTCCTTCGCGCCACCTTTCCGGGCGGTTCGATCACGGGGGCGCCCAAGATACGGGCGATGGAGATCATCGCCGAACTCGAACCGGACCGACGCGGTCCCTATTGCGGGACGATCCTCTGGCTCGGGTTCGACGGCGCGATGGATAGTGCGATCACGATCCGCACCTTCGCGATCCGCGATCGCGTCGTGACCTTCGCCGTGGGGGGCGGGATCACGGCACTCAGCGATCCCGCGGCGGAATACGAGGAGACCATGGACAAGGCACGGGCGCTGTTGCGGGCGCTCGCGGGTGAGGGGGCGGGTCCTTGATCCTGTTGGTCGACAACTACGATAGCTTCGTCTTCAACCTCGCCCGCTACGTGGCCGAGCTCGGCTTCGAGCGCCTCGTGGTCCGGAACGATGTGATCGGGATTCCCGAAATCGAAGCCTTGCGCCCCTCCCACGTCATTCTTTCTCCCGGGCCCTGTGGACCCGCGGAGGCCGGAGTCTCGGTCGAGCTCGTCCGCCGCCTCGGCTCTCGCATCCCCATTCTCGGAGTATGCCTCGGCCATCAATGCATCGCTACGGCCTATGGTGGGCGGGTCGGGCGTGCCCGCCGGCCGATGCACGGCCGCACGAGCCCGATCTTCCATCGCGGTACGAGCGTCTTTCGCGGGTTGCCCTCGCCCCTGCGCGTCGCCCGCTACCATTCGTTGATCGTCGAGGACGAAGGGCTGCCGCAGGAGCTCGAGGTGACGGCCCGCAGTCCCGACGGTGAGATCATGGGGCTCGCCCATCGTCACCACCCAGTCCACGGCGTGCAGTTCCACCCCGAGGCGGTGCTCACCGAGCATGGTCACGATCTCCTACGCAATTTCCTGGCATGCTCGACGACATCGGGAACAGCAGAGGAGCCGCTCGAGGCGGCCGAGGCGGGGTGACACGGGGAGGGGGTTCGAGAGTGATCGTCTGGTACCAGGGCGCGTTGCGACCGGTCGAGGCGATCCGGATCGATCCGACCGATCGTGGCCTGTTGTTGGCCGATGGTCTGTTCGAGACGATGCGCGCCCGCGACGGCCGCATCCTCCGGCCGGAGCGGCACTGGGCCCGCCTGTCGGAAGGAGCTCGGCTCTTGGGCATTCCTTTGCCGGTCGACGAGTCGAGCCTCGCCGTAGCGGCGCGCGAGCTCCTCTTGGCCAATGGTTTCGTCCGCGGCGAGGTCGCGCTTCGCCTCACGCTGACCCGGGGACCGGGGCCACGCGGCCTGGCGCCGCCCGAACGTCCGACCCCGAGCCTGTTGCTGGTCGCCTTCCCGCTGCCGGAGCCCTTGCCGCCGGCGCGTGCCGTGCTGATCAGGAGCATCCGACGCAACGAGTTCTCGCCCACGAGCCGCATCAAGAGCTTGGCTTACCTCGACCAGATCCTGGCGCTGCGGGACGCCGTCGCGGTCGGCGGTGACGAGGCGCTCCTCTGCAACACGGCCGGTCGGCTCGCCTGCGTCTCGGCTGCCAACCTTTTCCTCGTCGTCGAGGGTCGGCTCTGGACGCCTTCGGTGGGAGAGGGAGCGTTGCCGGGGGTCACCCGCGCGGTCTTGCTCGAGCGCGCTCGAACCGAGGGTCTGCCCGTGGTGGAGGCCGAGGTGCCGCCACATCTCCTCGCCCGGGCGGAGGAGATCTTCACGACCAACGCGCTGCGCGGTGTGCGGCCGGTCGCGAGCGTCGACGGCCGTGTGCTCGACGGCCCTTGCCCGGGACCGGTGACACGCCGGGTCCAGGCCTTGCTCGAGCCCGAATGAGGACGAATCCGTCGGTATCGGCCCGACGCGCGTGCGTCGTCGGCCTCGTCTGCTTTCTCGCTGTTCGACCGCTCTGTTCCGGGCTCTCGGATGAAATCGAGGTGCCGGAGCCGGAAGGCTATCGGCTCGACGCCTACCGGGCCCCTGTCCCACGCACGCTCGCTGGTGCCAGCGTGCTCGATACGGCGGGCCTCGTCGAGCTCCTGGCGCACGAGCCGGTCGTCCTGATCGACGTGATGCCGGCACCGCGCCGGGCGCCCGATCGCAGGCCCGGTTCGCCCTGGCTACCGCCGCGGCGGTTCCACCTACCGGGTTCGATCTGGCTGCCGAACGTCGGGCTCGGTGAGTTGCCGCCGTCGACCTCGGCGTGGTTCGCACGGCGCCTCGAGGAGCTCACGGGTGGTGCGAAGGCTGTACCCCTCGTCGTCTACTGCGAACGCGCATGCTGGATGAGTTGGAACGCCGCCAAGCGGGCTCGCCACGAGCTGGGTTATCGAAGGGTCTATTGGTATCCCGACGGGGTGCAGGGCTGGGAGGAGGCGGGCCTGCCGCTCGTTCCCGCGATCCCCGAGGAAGAGCTTCGAGAGGCGAGCCGGATCACTCCGGAAGGGGCCAGGGAACCCCGTGCTCGGCGAACGCCTCCTTGAGATCGTCCCGTTCTTCGCAGCCGCGTTTCCAGCCATTGTTGTCGAAAGCCATGACGATGAACCGGCAGACCTCGTCGAGACGGATGGCGATGACCTTCGCGTCCTCGATCCGGCCGACTTCCAGATAGCCCTCGCCGAGATATTCGAGGGCCTGCTTGTGGCGTGGGTTGAGATCGAGCGCCTTGCCGTAGTGATAGAAGGCGCGGTCGTAGTCACCGAGTTTACGGTAGGCGAAGCCTAGCATGTTGTGGGCATTGTCGTGGTGCGGTCGACGCTCGACGACCTTGAGCAGGGCCTGGATCGTCGCGTTCCAGTCCTTGCGAAGGAATGCCTCGCGGCCGTCGGCGTAATCGGAATCGGACGAGCGGGCACGCGGGCTCTCGGCGCCACTCATGATCGCTTCGACTGGTGTGGCGGCGAAAGAGAGCGCCACCGAGAAAAAGGTCACCAGCACGGGTCTCACGAACGGCCTCCCCTCGATCGTCGGCCCGACGGTACGAGGGAAGGGGCGAGGTGGATCAGTCGCGCTTCGAGCGCCAGCGGGTGGCGAGGATTTCCGGAACACCCCGACCGGCATGCGCCTCCGGTTTGCGGATGCGTACCCGGCACCAGGTTACCCGCGGATCCTCGAGGCATTTCGTGATCAGGTCCTCGGCGAGCTGTTCGAGGAGTTCGGTGTGCGGGCGTGTGGGCCAGGTCTCGACGAGCCAGCGATGGATCCGATCGTAATCGAGGCACTCGGCGAGGCTCGTGCCTTCGAAGCGGTCCATCCGACGCCAGAGCTCGACGTCGACCAGGATCCGCTGTGCACGCTCGCGCTCGTGTGGGTAGACCCCGAGCCGTACCTCGAGCGGGACTTCTCGCAAGGCGAGACACTGCCAGTTCCCTTCACCCGGCCCATCCATACCGTTCCCTCGCCCCGTGCCGCTCTCTGGTCCATCGCGGTGCCGGGCTGCTATGGAGGCCCCGACCGGTCCCGGCAAGCAGGCCGACCGAGAAGGGGGGGTCTTCGGTGCTCGGCGTGGTAGCGGACCGTCGGGGGCTCCTGACCGGCTCGCTCGCTCTTCTCGTTGCCGGTCCGCCGTGGACCGGAGGGGCTGCGCCGCTCCCGCTCGTCGAGGTGGAGCCCGGTCTTCTCGTCCATGTCGGCGTGCACGAAGACTTTACCCCGGACAATCGGGGCGGCATCGCCAACCTCGCCGTTCTGATCGGTGAAGAAGCCGTGGCGGTGATCGACGCCGGTGGCACCCCGGCCCAGGCCCGCGATCTGCTCGAAGCGATCCGCACGCGAACCGATCGACCGCTGCGCCATCTGATCTTGACCCACCATCACCCGGACCACGTGATGGGGGCGAGCGTCTTCCGGGAAATCGGGGCACGGATCTGGGGTCACGCCCGTCTCGAAGCGGCGCTCCGTGATCGGTTCTCGACCTATCGTACGGCGATGGAGCGTCTCGTGGGTCCATCGATCGATGGTGCCGATCTCGTACCGATCGAGGAGCTGGTACCGATCGACACGGTACGACAGATCGATCTCGGAAATCGTGTGCTGGAGCTCCGGGCTTGGCCTACGGCGCACACCGACTGTGATCTCACGGTGATGGACACGCCCACCCGCACGCTGATCGCGGGCGATCTCGTGTTCATGGAGCGGATCCCGGTGATCGACGGCTCGCTTCTGGGCTGGCTGCGGGTGATGGAGGAGCTCGCCCGAACACCGGCCGGCCGTGTCGTTCCGGGTCATGGCCCCGCTTCGGCCGCATGGCCCGATGCGCTCGTTCCGCAGCGGCGTTACCTCGAAAGTCTCGCCGTCGCGGTCCGCCGAGCGATCGCGCGTGGTCGCTCGCTCTCCGCGCTCCTCGCCGATCCACTGCCGACCGGCGACTGGCTGTTGTCAGCGGACAATCATCCGCGCAACATCACTGCTGCCTACAAGGAGCTCGAGTGGGAATGAACCGCCTTCCGCTCGCCCGCCGCCGGGTGCTCGCCGCTGCCTTCGGTCTACCGGTGGCGACCGTGGTGTTTCCGGCTTTCGCCCAGAGCCAATGGGACGTGTTGCGCGAGGTCTTCTTCGCGAACCGACCGGTATTGGACGGTGCCGGCGTGATCGAGCTCGATGCCCCGAGCCGTGCTCACGATGCAGCGCTCGTCGAGGTCGCCGTCCATGCCCTGACTCCGCAGAGACCCGAGCGCTACGTCCGCGCGATCCATCTCCTGATCGATCGCAACCCGGCTCCGAGAGCCGCTGTGTTCAAGCTCTCGCCAGCGACGGGTTCGGCTTCGATCACGACCCGTATCCGTGTCAACGAGTACACCCCCGTGCGTGCGGTGGCCGAGACCAACGACGGCGCCCTGTTCATGGTCGAGCGGTTCGTGAAGGCGTCGGGCGGCTGCTCGGCACCGGCCTCGAAGGACAAAGAGGCGGCGTATGCGCGGCTCGGCAGGATGAAACTCCTCGAACCCGAACGCTTCGTCGCCGGCGAGCCGAACGAGCTCCGGCTCCTGATAAGCCATCCGCAATATTCGGGAATGCAGATCGACCAGCTCACCCGCAACTGGATCCCCGCCGACCATCTGGAGACGGTGCGGATCTTCTGGAACGGTGAGCCGCTCCTCGAGATCGAGGCGGACATCTCGCTCTCCGAGGATCCGTTGATCGGGTTTCACCTGAAGCCCGAAGGACCCGGCGAGCTCCGCGTCGAGGCAGCCGACATCAAAGGGCGCAGGTTTGTCCAGAGTTGGCAGCTCGGTGCCGGCTCGTGAGATCCGGAGACAGGCGAGGGTGAGCCGACGAGCGATCGTGGCGCTCGGGGCGAATCTCGGTGAGCCTCGACGGACGTTCGAGACCGCGCTGTCGCTCCTCGCCGAAGAGGCGGGAACGATCGTCGGTCGCTCGCGCTGGATCACCACACCGGCGCTCGTCCACCCGGACGATCCGGTCCACGAGCACCCGCCCTATCTCAACGGGGTCGCCATTCTCGCGACCGGTCTATCGGCCGAGGCGCTCCTCGCGGTCCTGCATGGGATCGAGCGGGCGATGGGGCGCGATCGGAACCGGGAGCTCCTGCCCTGGCAGCCGCGGGTGCTCGACCTCGACCTCGTGGCTCTCGAGGACGAGATCAGGCTCCCGCCAGTGCGACCCGTCCTGCCCCATCCGCGCATGCACGAGCGTGACTTCGTGCTCGGCCCCTTGTGCGAACTCTGGCCCGATTGGCGCCATCCGATTCTGGGGCGCACCGCGGCCGAGCTCCTGGCTGCTCTCGAAGCCGCTCGATCGCAGGCTCGGCCTCAAGCAGCAGGCTGAGGTGCCGCTGGCAGAGGCCAGCCACAGCGCCGCGCCATCTCGAGAAACTGGGCCATCATCTTGGGCGCATGGGTGCGCACGTACAGGGCTCCATGCGAGGCCGCGATCAGGGCCGCGAGTTGGGAGACCGGATCGCGCTCGGCGAGCGGCACCTTCAAGACCCCCTTGCGCGAGATTGCGACCATGATCGGGATCGGTCGAAAACGCTCGACCAACCGCCCGAGCCCACGCAACAGTCGGAAAGTCTCCTCGGGATCGTGGCTCAAGAAGGCGCTCCAGCCCGGATCGAGGACGAGCCGCTCGTCGGGAATGCCTCGAGAAAGGGCGAACTCGACGCGCTCGGCCAGGAAGTCGCCGACCTCCTGCACGACGTCGCGATAGTGCCGTTCCGCCGGGGTGACGTGGGGTAGGGGACCGTCCTTGGCGTGCATGAGGACGAGGAAGGCGCCGTGCTCCCGGATCACGTCGGCGAGTGCGGGATCCGCGCGGAGTGCGGAGGTGTCGTTGATCATACGTGCACCGAGGGTCAAGCAACGCTCGGCCGTGCGGGCATGATAGGTGTCGACAGAAACGAAGGCCTCGCGGGCGAGCTCACGAACCACCGATTCGATCCGGGCGAGCTCTTCTTCGGCTTCGATCGGTCGCCGCCCCGGGGCAGTCGATTCGCCGCCCACGTCGAGGAGGTGAGCACCCTCTTCGAGCATTCTCCGACCGGCCAGGATCGCCGCATCCGTCGCGAGGAAACGGCCACCGTCGGAAAAGCTGTCGGGGGTGACGTTCAAGATCCCCATGATCCAAGGTGGGGGTGGAGGGAACAGGGTGAGGGTGCTCGTGCCCATGGAACCCCTTTCGCACGAAGTGGCGGCGGCCGTGCCGGCTCTCCGAGCGATCGTCAAGCTCGGCGGCAGCCTCGCGTGCGATGCCGCCTTGCCCCGCTGGCTCTCGGCGATCGCCGGGGCTGCCGAACCCCGGCTCGTCGTGCCGGGCGGCGGTCCCTTCGCCGATACGGTGCGCACGCTCCAGCCTCGCCTCGGCTTCGACGATCGGGTGGCGCACGGTGCCGCGATCCTGGCGATGCAACAATACGCTCTCGTCCTCGCCGCGCTCGAGCCGCGTCTCGTTCCGGTCGAAACCGAACCGGAGATCGCGGCAGTGGCGGCCGCCGGCCGCTCGGCGATCTGGCTGCCCTGGTCGATGGTCGGCCGCGATCCGACCATCGAGCCCTCCTGGCGGATCACCTCCGACAGCCTCGCACTTCTGATCGCGACACGGCTGGGCGTGGCCGAGCTGTTGCTGGTCAAAGCGGCTGTCTTGCCCGAGGTTCCGATCGAGCTCGAAGTCCTCGCCGAGCGTGGTGTCCTGGACGAAGCGTTCCCCGGGCTCGCACGGGGCTATCCGGGGCGGATCCGGCTCGCGCATCTGTCCGAACTCGACGCGCTCGTGAAGGGAGGTTGCGAACCTCGACGAGTGGGCTTGCCGGACGACGACGCGCTCGCCACGCTCGGTCGGGCCGGTTGACGGTACGAAGGACGGCGCAGGTCGAGGCGAGCGGAGAATGAGCGAACTGGACGAGCGCGAAGAAAGGCCGAGAATGCCGAGACTCGCCTGGGCGCTCACCGGATCGGGCCATGATTTCACCGAATGTCTCGAGATCATCCGGAAGATCGGCGAGCTCGATCTCTTCCTGTCCAAGGCAGCCGCCGAGGTGATCTTCCTCTACACCCGCGAGCGCAAGCCGTTTCCGCCCGGCATTCGGCTCGTTCGCGACACGACCGCTTCCGCCCCACCCGTAGGCCGTTTCTACGACGGCTGGTACCACACGCTCGTGGTGGCTCCGGCGACCTCCAACACGGTCGCCAAGTTCGTCAGCGGCATCTCGGACACCCTCGTGACCAACGTCTTCGCTCAAGCCGGCAAGTGTCGGATCCCGATCATCGTCTACGCGTGTGACACGAAGCCCGTGCACGACAGCATGGCGCCGCATCGGATGGTGCGTTTGTGGCCGCGCCGGATCGACCTCGAGAACACCGCCCGCCTCAAGGGATTCGAGGGGGTCACGGTGGTCGAAGACATGACGGCCCTCGGCGCGGCTCTCGATGCCCGCTTGGCCGAGATCGCGGCGAAACGATAGCACCGCAGCAAAGCCCTTCGAGCTTGATCGGATAAGCTATCTTATGTTAAGCATTGACGCCGTCACCATCCTCGACTTCCCGGCGGGGGTTCGACCGAGCTTGGGCTGGGTCTTGGCCCGGGCGGAAGCGAGCGCGAAGTCCCGAGTTCTCGAGAATGCCCTTGCCGCAGCTGCCGAAGGGCTTCGTGAGCGCGAGACCTTTCCGGCGGTCGAAGCGACCCGTCGTGCCTTTCGTGCACTCGGCAAGGACCCGGCCCGCTATCGCCCTTCGGCCGACGCGCTCGCTCGTCGGATCCGCAAGGGCGAGGCCCCGCTCCTCCTCGATCCGCGGGTCGACATCGGGAGTCTGGTTTCCCTCGAAACCGGGTTCTCGATCGGCGTCTACGATGCCGATCGGCTCGGGCCACCCCTCGCTTTGCGGCCCGCTTGCGCCGGCGAGAGCTATCTCGGCATCGGTGGGATCGCCGTGAACCTCGTAGGACTACCCGTGCTCGTCGATCGCGAGGGTGCGTTCGGCAGTCCCTTCCGTGACAGCGCCCGCACCGCGGTGCGCCCCGAGACCCGGGAGATTCTCTTCGTCCTCTATGGATTCGCACCGTATCCCGTCGATGGGCAGGCCCTCGCGCTCGCTCGTGAGCGGCTGACCTTTCATCTGGGGGCTCGGATTCTCGCCTTCGCGCTCGCACCATGAGCCGCTTCACTTGGCTCGAGCGACGTCCCGAGGGGCTCTTCGTCCACCCGGGAGGCTTCTTCGTCGATCCGGTTCGCCCCGTACCGCTCGCGATCGTGAGTCACGGACATTCCGATCACGCCCGTCCCGGCCACCGGGAAGTGATCGCGACCCCGGAGACCTGCGCGATTCTCGCGGAGCGTTACGGAGACCAGGCGTTCGGTCGGATCCGGCCGTTACCGATCGGCGAGGCGATCGAGCTCGGTGAGGCCCGGGTTCGGCTCGAGCCCGCCGGCCACGTCCTAGGCTCCGCGCAGGTCGTGATCGAGTGGCACGGTATGCGAGCCGTCTGGTCGGGCGACTACAAGCGCCGGCCGGATCCGACCTGCGTTCCTTTCGCGTTCGTCCCCTGTGATCTCTGGATCACCGAGGCGACGTTCGGCCTTCCCGTCTTTCGTCATCCGCCGGCCGAGCAGGAGATCGCGAAACTCCTGCGCGTTCGCGACGCCAACCCCGATCGGGCAATCGTCGTCGGGGCTTATGGTCTCGGCAAGAGCCAGCGGCTGATCGCCTTGTTGCGTCGTGCCGGCTACGATCGCCCGATCTATCTTCATGGTGCGCTTCTTTCTCTCTGCGGGCTCTACGAACGGCTGGGTGTTCCCTTGGGACCGGTTTTGCCGGCTACGGTCGGTGAGCGCGGAAGGTCGCGACAGGATCTCGCCGGCGAGATCGTGATCGCTCCGCCGTCTGCGCTCGCCGATCGCTGGGTCCGCCGCTTGCCCGATCCGCTGGCCGCCTTCGCCTCGGGGTGGATGCGCGTGAAACAGCGTGCCAAGCAGCGGGGTGTGGAGCTTCCTCTCGTGATCTCGGATCATGCCGATTGGGACGAACTGCTCGCTACCTGTGGCGAGGTCGGAGCCGAGGAGGTCTGGATCACCCACGGTCGCGAGGAGGCTCTCCTCCATGCCCTCGGCCTGCGTGGTATCCGCGCTCGACCATTGGCGCTCGCGGGCTACGAGGAGGAAGCCGGTTGAAGCCCACGAGCAATCGGGCCGGACGGGATGAATCCCGCCCGGCCCACCGAGGTACAGGGAGGCTGAACAGACCTTTCCTTCTTAAAGGGACCGATCGGGGTCGGCGAACCCCGGCGCGTGCAACCGTCGCATCTGGAGCTGCATGGAAACGCCGGAACGACGCTCTCCTCGCCCACCTTCCCTCCTGCTAGCGCTGCACCTCGGAGGCAGAAAGGGAGCTCGACGATCATGCTCTGGGAGGTCTTCGCCATCCGCTATGCTCGGCTCGCGGCGCGCACCCGTCGCGAGAACTTCTTAGGCGTCGACCCCCACGATTCGGCGCCGATGCCGATCGATTTCTACGTCTGGCTCCTGCGCTGCGGAGAGCGTTCCATCCTCGTCGACACGGGCTTCGACAGCGAGGAAGGAGCACGCCGGGGGCGTACCATCGAGCGCCTACCGCGTGAGGGGCTGGCGATGCTCGGTGTTCCCGCCGGGTCGATCGCCGACGTGGTCGTGACCCACCTGCACTACGACCACGCCGGCACACTCGACCACTTTCCGGCCGCCCGCTTCCACGTCCAAGAGGCCGAACTCGCCTACACGACCGGTCGCTGCATGTCGTATGCCGAGCTACGAAGACCCTACAGCGTCGAGCATGTCTGCAGCATGGTCCGTCGAGTCTTCGAGGGACGAGTGGCTTTCCACGACGGTGAGGGTGAAGTCGCTCCTGGGGTCACCGTCCATCGCATCGGTGGCCACGCCAAGGGAATCCAGTGCGTGCGGGTCGCGACCGCGCGCGGGCCGGTCGTGCTCGCTTCCGATACCGCCCACTATTACGAGAACTTCTTGGACTATCGGCCGTTCCTCATCGTCCACGACGTCGAGGCCACTTTGCGCGGTTACGACCGTCTCCGCGTTCTCGCCGGCGCGGTCGAGCGTATCGTCCCCGGCCACGATCCGCTCGTGATGGAGCGTTATCCGGCCCCGGACCCCCGGCTCGAAGGCGTGGTCGTCCGACTGGATGTGTCTCCGCGAACCTGAGCGGATGTTCAGCCGCCTTCGAGCAACGCCAGGAGCCCTCGGAGGAGCATCATCGGCGAAGGGGGGCACCCGTTGATGTGGAGATGAACCGGGATGACCTCCGCGACCGCCCCGGTTCCGCCCGCGAGCGCGTAGGAGCCGGCGAACACGCCACGACCGGCTGCACAATCGCCGACGGCCACGACCCATTTCGGATCGGGTGTACATTCCCAGGCACGGCGTAGGGCAGCCGCCATGTTGCGGGTGACGGGTCCGGTCACCATGAGCACGTCGGCGTGCTTGGGGCTCGCGGCGAAGCGGATGCCGAAACGCTCGAGATCGTAGATCGCGTTACCGAGAGCATGAATCTCGAGCTCGCAGCCGTTGCAGGAGCCGGCGTCCACCTCTCGGATGACGAGCGAACGGCCGAGACGGCGGAGTGCCGCACGATCGACCGTTCGGGCGAGCTCGGCCAGGGCTTCGGCCGATGGTGCCGGCTTCGGAACGGTGACCGGTCGCTCGAGAAGTCCCTCGAGGAGGAGCTCGCGGCTCACAGGTCCACCCCGCTGTACGAGCAGTCGAAGCTCTTGTTGCACAAAGGAAAGTCGGCGACGATGTTGGTCTCGATCGCAGCTTCCAGGAGTGGCCACTGGAACCAGGAGGGGTCACGCGGGTGACAACGCAGCACCCGCCCCTCCGGATCGAGCCGCAGCCAGACCAGAACCCCGCCGCGGAAGGATTCGACGATCCCCATCCCCTCCCCCGCCCGTGGTTCGACCGGCACCGAGAGCGAACCCGGGGGCAGCTGGTCGAGGATTCGATCAACGAGCTTCAGGCTTTCGCGAACCTCCTCGATACGGATCCACACCCGAGCATCCACATCGCCTCGGGTGCGGACCGGGATCGTCGGGCGGAGCGCATCGTAGGGGGGATAGGCGAGATCCCGCCGGGAATCGAAATCTCGACCCGAGGCGCGACCGACATGGCCGCCGGCAGCGAAGCGCCGCGCGAGCTCGGGAGCGAGAATGCCGGTCGTCGCGGTGCGGTCCTGCAAAGAGGGCGTGTCGTCGTAGATCCGCACGAGCCGCTCGAAACGGTTCCCGATTGTCCGGAGAAGCTCGCGCAGCCGGCTCGAGCCGGCGGCATCCAGATCGACGACAACACCACCCGGGACGATCCGGTCCATCATCAGCCGATGGCCGAAGAGCTCGTCCGCGAGCTGGAGAAGTTGCTCGCGTAGGATACCGGTGTGGGTGTGGACGAGGGCGAAGGCGGCATCGTTGCACACGAAGCCGACATCGTGGAGGTGCATCGCGATCCGTTCGAGCTCGCTCAGAAGCGCCCGCAGCCAGACCGCGCGCTCGGGCGGCGTGGTTCCGGTCGCGGCTTCGACCGCTCGGGCGAAGGCCCATTGGTAAGCCACCGTAGCGTCACCCGAGACACGCCCCACGATCCGGGCTGCCTCGCCCCAGGGCAACCCCTCGAGACGTTTCTCGATACCTTTGTGGACCCAGCCCAGCCGTGCCTCGAGACGGACCACCGTCTCGCCCTGGGCACGGAAGCGGAAATGTCCCGGCTCGATGATCCCGGCGTGGATGGGACCGACCGGGATCTCGTGGATCCCTTCCCCTTCGACCGGCAGGAAGGGATAAGGATCGGGCGTACCGTCGTGCGCCGGAGGTGAGCTCGCGAGAGGCCGCCGGGTCGGCCAACGACCGTGGTCGAGCCAGCCCCTCCGATCTTCGAGGCCCGAAGGCTCGAGCCCGAACAGGTCACGGATCGTGCGCTCGAGGCGGATCGCCGGCGGATGGAGCCGGCCGAAGGAAGGGAAGCTGCCCGTCGGGCAATCGAGCGAGGCGACCGCCAAAACCTCGGTCGACGGTTCGAAGAGCGCGACATGCACGGCCTCACGCTCGCCCCAGAGGCCGAGCAGATCGATGCGTCCCGCGGCGAGCAGCCGGCCCAGCGTCTCCCATGTCGCAAAGTCGACACGATGCCGGGCCCAAGGGCGATGCTCGGGTACGGCCGGCGCTCCGGCCAGGAGCTCGGCGAGCGAGTGTTCGGGCAGCGGGCCGGGGAGGGCGCTCATCCGAGCTGGGCCGCGATCGTCTGGAACCAGCGCACGAGCGGCTCGGGCAGCCAGATGCCCGCCAGTAGCACGAGGGCGAGGTGTGCGAACATAGGCACATAGCTCGCATGGGCGGGGGTCCGGGGGCCCTCGGGTGGACCGAAGACAACCCCGACGAGTCGGAGGACGAGTGCTCCGAAGGCCAGGAGGATGCCCAGCACGAGGAGGATCGCGAGCCAGGGCGAGCGCGCGAAGGTCGAGCTCACGACGAGGAACTCGCTCGTGAACACACCCATGGGCGGCAACCCCGCGATCGCGACGACCCCGATCGCGAAGCCCCAGGCGAGCACCGGATGGGTGCCCCCGAGCCCTTTCAACGCCTCGATCTTCTGCGTCCCCTTGACCTGCGCGATGTGACCGACGGCCATGAAGATCGCGGATTTCGTCAAGCTGTGCATGGCCATGTGCAGGAGACCGGCGAAATTCGCGAGCGGGCCACCCATACCGAAGGCGAAGGTCGTGATCCCCATGTGCTCGATCGAGCTGTAGGCGAAGAACCGTTTTATGTCGCGTCGGCGGTAGAGCATGAGGGCGGCGAAGAGGAGCGAAGCGAGCCCCATCGTCACTATGATCGGCCCGGGAGTCAGGGCTCCGGAATTCGCCGCCATCACGAGCTTGAAGCGCAAGAGGGCGAACAGAGCCACATTCAACAGCAAGCCCGAGAGCACGGCCGAGATCGGCGTCGGGCCTTCCGCGTGGGCGTCCGGCAGCCAGGCGTGGAGGGGAGCGAGCCCCACCTTCGTACCGTAGCCCACGAGCAGGAAGACGAAGGCGAGGTCCAGGAGCTGCGGATCGAACAAGGGGGCAGCTGCCAGCAGTCGATTCCACGCCAGGGCCGGCATCCCCTCGCCGAGCGAGTCCTGGGCTGCGAGATAGACGAGAATGGTTCCGAAGAAGGCCAGAGCGATTCCGACCGAACCGAGGATGAAATATTTCCAGGCCGCTTCGATCGCCGGTTCGGTCCGGTAGATGCCGACCATGAGTACGGTGACGAGAGTGGCGACTTCCACCCCCACCCATATGAGCCCGACGTTGTTGGAAAGGAGAGCCAGGCTCATCGACCCCAACATCGCCTGATACATGGCATGGTAGAAGCGTAGGAAGGTCGGGGTGAGCCGGCCGATCTCGAGCTCGTGGGCGATATAGGAAGCGGAGAACACCGCCGTCGTGAAGCCGACGAAGCAGTTGAGAAGCACGAAGGCGGTATTGAGGTCGTCGACGATGAAGTAGATCCCGGGCTCCGGCCGCTCGAACACGAGAAGGCCCGTGGCGGCGAGCAGCGCCGCCCCGGCCGCGGCGGCGTTCAGCCGGGCACCGGTTCGATAATCGGCGACGAACGACAGGAGGCCGGCCGCCGCGAACGGGATCACGAGCACGAGCAGACGCGCCGTCTCGCCCATGCGTCAATCTCCGCGGAACCGCTCGAGCGCGTGGACGTCGACCGTGTCGAAGCGTTCGCGGATCCGAAAGAGGAAGATACCGAAGACGATGAAGGCGATGAGGATGGAGAACGCGGTCGAGATCTCGACCACGAGCGGCATACCCTTGGCTCCGGTCGCGGCGAGCACGAGGCCGTTCTCGAGGCTCATGAACCCCACGACCTGGGTCACGGCGTTGCGCCGAGTGATCATCATCAAGAGCCCGAGCAGGATCACGGCGAGGGCAAAGGCGAGATCCTCGCGGCCGATCCGCCCGGCCCCGCCGGTGACCGGGAGCACGACGAGAACGGCCAGAGCGGTGAGTGCCAAGCCCAACAACATGGTGAGACCGACGCCCACCACCTTTTCGATCTCGCGATGGATACCGAGCTCGCGTACGATCCGATGAAGCGCCAACGGAATGACGACACCTTTGACGATCAGGGCGATCAACGCCGTCACGTAGAGGTGCGGTGCTGCCTGGAACCAAGCTTGGAACGCCACGGCGAAGGCCAGAATCACCGCCTGTACGGCGAAGACGTTGAGAACGCCCGTGATCCTGTCCTGATAAAGCAAGACGAAGCTCACCACCACCATCGAGCCGGCCAGGAGGTGCGCTACATCGAAAGCGAGGCCGTGCATCAGAGCACCCGGGAGACGAACAACAGAAGCGTGCCGAGGAATCCGAGGACGAGCGCGCCGCCGAGAAACTCGGGCACTCGGAACACGCGCATCTTCGCGATCGCCGTCTCGAAGGTGGCGAGGGCGGCACCCAGGATCGCCATCTTTGCGACCCAGGCCAGGATCCCGAGGGGATAAAAGGCAGGGGGCGACCCGACCGGGACCATGCCGAAAGGAAAAAACAGACAGGCGACGAGCGAAAGGTAGGCCACGAGCTTCAAGGCCGCAGCCGCCTCGATCAGCGCCAGGTGGCGGCCCGAATATTCGAGCACCATGGCCTCGTGGACCATGGTGAGCTCGAGATGGGTGGTCGGATTGTCGACCGGGATCCGGGCGTTCTCGGCGATCGCCACCATGAGGAGCGCCAGGAGCGCCAAGGCCAGGGAGACCCGCAGCCCGACCGGCTCGCGGAGCAGGAACTCGGCCACCGCCGAGAGCTGGGTCGAGCCCGCGAGCAGCGCCACGGTGAAGACCACGAGCAGCATCGCCGGCTCGGCCAGGCTCGCGATCATCGTCTCGCGCGAGCTGCCGATGCCGCCGAAGGCGGTGCCGACGTCCATGCCGGCCAGCGCGAGCGCGAAGCGGGCGAAGCCCAGGAAGGCGACGAGCGCGATCAGATCGGTCGCCCAGTCGAACAGCAGACCGGTCGCATAGGTCGGGACGAGCGCGGCGGCGATCCAGATGGTCGTGAACACGGCATAAGGTGCCGCCCGGAAAAGCCAGGAGGCGTTCTCGGCGAGCACCGGCTCCTTGCGCAGGAGCCGCCAGAGGTCGCGATAGGGTTGGGCGAGGTCGGGCCCCTGTCGACGCAGGAGCCGAGCGCGGACCTTGCGGGTCCACCCGAGGAGAAGGGGTGCCGCGAGCAGCACCAGGAACATCTGGACTCCTTGCGCCGCGAGCTCGAGGAGAGGCCGCATCGCCCTTTCCTCAGCGTCCGGCCGCGGTGATCACGAGAAGAATCACCAGGACCAGGAAGACGAGCACGAGGTAGCGCCGGATGGTCAGGAACTGCAGCGGGTTGAGCCGGTCGGCCAGGGCCAGGACCAGGCTCGTGAGCGGGCGGTAGATCCGGTCCATGGCCCGATCGACGAGCCGCACCTCGAGCCGGGCCGGGCGCGGGTCGAGCGGTGGCGGCATCACCACCCGCTCCTCGGCGGCGAGCAGAAGCGTGCCCATGACACGGCGGATCGGCTGGGCCATCGAGGCCGCGCTGTACTGGGTCGAGCGGCGCTGAGCGGGCAGCCGCACCGGTTCAACTCGGCGCTGCGCGCTCGTGTTCGGGCGCGCGCTTCGC
>FWPU01001444.1_pt1 | contig 70912 bp, 51 predicted proteins | sample 2228361 | NCBI WGS metagenome assembly FWPU01 (sample SAMEA103939777, study PRJEB20133) | metagenome | reverse complement strand
AGGCTGAACATTGTAGTCACACAGTTGCCCGAACCGGCAGCCGTAACCGGAGCCGCCTGTCGGGCGCTGAGCGGGCTGTTGCAAGACCCGCACCTGTTGCTCGAAAGAACGCCCGCCGTCGGCTGAAAAGCCCGAACCGATAGACGTAGAGGGTGTAGCGATCAGGGACGACCCAACGCTGCGGCCTTGTGTGCGGCGCGCACCGGCTCCGGCAGGCGATAGCGTGTGGTGCAGGCCAGCACCAGTTGCCGCGCATCGTCGAGGGTGGCGCGGTGCCCTACCGACACATAGACCGGCGTCACACCGTCGCGGGTGCGCAGCACGACGCCTATCACCTCGCCCCGATCGCGCAGCGGCACCCATGCGCCGCGTTCTGGCGGCAACGGGGCGTGATGCCCTACCAGCAGACTCTTGGCGCAACCAATTGTCGGCACGTCCAGGAACAGCCCGATATGGCAGGCAATCCCGATACGGCGCGGGTGAATGGTACCCTGTCCGTCCACCAGCAGCACGTCGGGGGTGCTCTCAAGCCGACGCAGCGCATCGAGGATCACCGCCCCCTCGCGGAAGGAGAGCAGCCCTGGCACATAGGGGAAAGTCGTGGGGCGCTCTGCCGTCACCGTCTCCACCACATCGAGCGCGGGGAAGCGCAGCACCACCACCGCCGCCCGGCTGATGTCGTCCTTGACGCTCACGTCAATGCCCGCCACCAGACGAATGGAGGTCAGCGGCAGGGGTTGATCGGTGATCACCTGCGAAGCCAGCGCATGTTGCAGGTGGATCGCCTCTTCGGGCGAGACTTCCCAGGGATGCAGTTCGCGGATGGTGAGGGGCATGGCTGCCTACGAATGAGCGTTCAGGGGCGGACAGAGCTAGAGCAAGCGCAAAGGTTGGCTCATCCAGCTTCCCTCACTCCCAGCCTCGCTGCGCTCGGCGATCGGTTGCTCGATCGGTCAATGAGCGCAGCAAACCGTATCTGCTGCAATCTTGGCACACCCCTTATCCTCTGTCAAGACGCCCGCCCTGCGGGTGTGAGCAAAGGTTGTCAGCGACTTACCAGTCCCTCATCCCCTGTCTCGCTTCGTTCGGCAACGAGGCGCGTGAGCGCCGAGCGGGGGTAAACCAAAGCGCAGCAAACTGCCCGATGCATTTTGCCCGCACCCCGTCCCACCGTACCTATCACTGGAGCAGGATGCTCCGGTCGATCCGGCTTTGTGCGCGCGCGGGAAAGGAACCCAGGGGGCTTCAGCGCAGGAGCGCCAGAGCTACGCCCAGCATGGCGGCCAGGATGCCCATCAGCCAGAAGCGCTGCACGACCTGCGTTTCGCTCCAGCCGCCCAGTTCGAAGTGATGGTGCAGAGGTGTCATGCGGAACAGGCGCTGTCCGCCCGTCAGCCGGAAGTAAGCCACCTGCAAGATGACGCTGAGCATCGTCGCCACGGGGATGATGGCGATGATCGGCAGCAGCAACCATTGGCCGGTCATCAACGCGACCGTGCCCAGCGCCGCGCCCAGCGCCAGCGAGCCGACATCGCCCATGAACATTTGCGCCGGATGCGCGTTGTACCACAGAAAGCCAAAGCACGCCCCGACGATGATGAAAGAAAACTGTACCAGAAACGCCTGCCCTTGCAGATGGGCAATCGCCCCATAGGCGGCAAAGGCGCTGGCAGTGATCAGGCCGGCCAGGCCATCCAGCCCATCCACGAAATTGACGGCGTTGCTGGTGCCCACGATGATGAAAACCGCAATGGGTATCCAGAGCAGCGGCGGGATGTCCACAAAGGTGGGGAAGAGCGGGATATAGACCCCGTTGGCGTTCTGAAAGCCGCCGCCAGCGAACGCCATCACCGCCGCCGCCGCAACCGCCAACACGATCTGAAAAGCCAGCTTGGTGCGGGCGCGCATTCCTTCGCCGCGCTCGCGCACGCCCCGGATGCCTTCCAGGTCGTCTATGGCTCCCAACGTGCCAAACCCCAGCAAGACAAACAGAGGCAACAGGATGCTGGAGCCTGTCACTGTCTCCTGAATCAGACGGGCGAGGTTCAGCCCCAGCGTGATCAGCACGACCGGCACCAGAATCAGCACGCCGCCCATGGTGGGCGTGCCCATCTTGGCCAGGTGAGTTTGGGGGCCCGTCTCGCGAATCTGTTTGCCCAGCCGCAGCCGCCGCAGAATCTCGACGAAAGGGTCACCCCAGATGGCAGTGAGCAGGAAGGTGATCGCGCCCAGGCTAAGGGCAAATGGCAGTTCGGGTGTCATAGGTAGATCGCGTCATCCGCTGTCGCGCCCGGACGTTGCGGGGGCGCGTCCCACACGGCGATTGTACGCCAAAGCCGCGCCCCTGCCCAGGGCCGATTGCAGAGGGTGCGTACAACATGGGTCGGGCGGTCTGCTACGCTCCGGTTTACCTCACCCCCACTCGGCGCTGACGCGCTTCGTTGTCCCCTCCCCAGTCCAGGGGCTGACTGAACTTCTGCGCCGTATCTTCCCCTCACTCCTAAATCCCCTCGCCCTCGCAACTGCGTCGCGGGACAAGGGGACTTGCCTGTTCCGGCACAAGTGTTCCCCTTCTCCCCGGTCTATACACTTGCGTGGGAGAAGAGGCCGAGGGGTGAGGTTTTCAAGCGACCTGTGGACGCTCTCAAACTACCCAGAAGCACATGCGCCGTGTCTCAGGATCGAGCGCCTGCACGGCATCGTAATAGGCGCGCTGCATCTCCCTGGCAGACTGAAAGCGGGCCTCCGGCTCCTTGGCCAGAGCGCGCAACAACAATGCCTGCAGGGTCAACGGGAACTGCGGATGATGGGCGCGTGGCAGGGGCACCGGCTCGTCAATGTGCGCCAGCGCGGTCATCTGCTCGTTGGCCCCCTGGAAAGGCAGGACGCCGAGCAGCAATTCGTAGAGAATGACCCCAAAGGAATACAGGTCGGCCCGGTGATCGGCTGATTCGCCCAGCGCGACTTCGGGGGCCATGTACTCCGGCGTGCCTACCGAGATGCCGGTTGCCGTCAGGCGCGTGTCCAGGTGAGGGCGCTTGCCCAGGCCAAAGTCGGTCAGGTAGACGTGATTGCCCTCGCCGACGCGCTCGATCAGAATGTTGCCGGTTTTCAGGTCGCGGTGCAGCACGCCGTGATCGTGCCCATAGCTCAATGCGTCGGCGACAGGGCGCACGATCTGCCAGGCCGTGAGCGGCGAAAAGCGGTGATGGCGCAAAACGTTTTCCAGGGTCGGCCCTTTGATCAGTTGCATGACGATGTACAGGTAGCCGCGCCACTCACCATAGGTATACACGGGCACGATGTGCGGATGGCGCAGGGTGATCATCAGTTCGGCTTCGCGCCAGAAGCGGGCGCGGAAACTCTCGTCGGCGCTCAATTCCGGCAGCATGATCTTGATGGCGACCGGCTGCTGCGTCTCCAGCTCGTAGGCGGTATAGACGCGGGCCATCCCGCCTGTGCCGATCGGGCGCACGATGACGTATCCGTTGAGCACCTGACCGATCAACGCGCCGTCCATGCCAGCCTCCTCACCGGCATACCGAATGCCTCTTAGTATACTGCTCCTGCCCGGCCTGCACCTGGCACAGGGTTCGCTTTTCCTTCTTACCTGGGCTACTTTCTACTACGTCGCGAGCGGGGATAGGGTTCCGTGCCAGGCTACAGCGCGCCCGTCTCTGCGGTTCAAGACCATTGCCCCAAAACTGGAAATGCACCCCAGGCGCACAGGCGGGCGCTATTTGACAGCCCCTGCATTTGGGTGTATCACCACTACCTGTTCATTGGCCTTTCCCCGCCCTGGAGTCCCCAATCCATGAGCACCGGAGCTGCCCTTACGATGTCGTTCGTCATCTTCATCGCCATCGGCCTGCTGAGCGCGGCGCTCGGCCCGGCGTTGCCCGATCTGGCCGACCGCGTCGGACGTGACCTGGCCACCCTGGGGAGCCTGGTCACCATGGTCTGGAGCGGGACGCTGGTGGCGCAACTGGTGGCGGGCGCGCTCAACGATCGCTGGGGACAGCGTCCGGTGTTGCTGGCGGCGTGTACCCTGGCGGCGCTGGGCAGCCTGGGCATCCTGACCCTGCCCAACCTGTGGCTGTTACTGGCAGCCGGGCTGATCTTTGGCCTGGGCTTCGGCGGGCTGGACATCGGCACCAATCTGTTCATTGCGCAGCGCTTCGCGCACCGCAGCGTGCCCATGCTCAATCTGCTACACACTTTCTACGGCGTTGGCTCCATCGTCGGCCCGGCCATCGCCGGCCTGACGCTGCGCCTGTGGGATACGGCGCTGCCCGCGCTGGGCATAGGCGTGCTGGTGGTAATCGCGCCGCTGCCGCTCATCCTGCGCCTGGACTCCACGCCGCCCGCCGCCGCGCAACCTGCCCGGCGTCAGACAGTGCTGCCCTTCAGCTATCGCACCCCCTTGCTGTGGACGCTGGGCCTCTTGCTGATGCTGTTCGTGGGGATGGAAGCGGGCATGGGCGCGTGGACAACAGCCTATGTGGATCGCACTACCACGCACGGCAAGGAAATCGGCGCGCTGATCACGTCGGGCTATTGGCTGGCGCTCACGGTAGGACGGCTGGTGGCCGCGGGCTACGGGGGACGTTTCAGCCCACAAACCGTGCTGCTGATGTGCATGAGCGGATTGTTGGCAGGCAGTGGACTGCTGGCAATTGGATCGGGCAGCGTGCTGCTGACGGCACTGGCCGTGCTGGTGCTCGGTTTCTGGTCGGGGCCGCCGTTTCCCACCATGGTTGCCATCACCACGGCGACTTTCCCTCAAGGGCCAGGCAAGGCCACCAGTGTGGTGGTGGCCATGGCCAGCTTCGGCGCAACGACATTGCCCTGGCTGCAGGGAGCTTTGCTCGACCGCGTCAGCGGTCTGGCGATGACCCTCCTGCTCGTGGCTGAGGCCGCGCTGATGCTGGTGATCTTTGCGGGTGTGCACGGGCGACGCGCCCGGCAGCCTGCGGCAGCGGGCGATTAGCGCAGCACGTTCTGCCAAACGGTGTACAGGGCGATCAGCGCGGTCAGGTTGTGCACAGAGTGCCCCTGCTGCAACGCGCGCGGATCGCTGAAGGTGAGCGGATACCAGGTCATATGGAAGCCGTCGTCGCGCAGGCCGCGTCCCGGCAACGTGCTGGCGATCCGCCCGAAGTCCCACAACGGCACCTGATATTCCGCTGCCAGCCGGCGCACCACATCGTTGATGGCGTCGCTGCCTTCCAGTTGATCCGCCTTCGTCCCCAGAACCGGGATCACGCCGCGCTCAATTGAATAGTCCAGGATCGCGCGCAGGTGTTGCTCGAACAGGGTCGGCGTATAGGCTTCGTTGGTGCCCAGGCGGATCAGCACCACACTGGGACGATGGAGCCGGAACTCGCAGGCCAGCGGCGTCTCGCCTGGCAGACACCGCGTTGGGTCGGCGAAAGTCGGGTCGAGCACCGACCAGGCATGGTTGCCCGTCCACACCGTCACGCTCTGCCGCCCAAAGGAGCCAGCGAAGTAGTCAATCACCGGCTGCAGGTACTGGTAGGGGCCGAGGTCGTAGTCGCCGCTATCGAAGCGTCCCAGGAAGAACGGCAGCTCGCTGTTGCAGTCGCCAATCTTGGAAAAAGCGTGTGGATTGTTGCCCAGCGCCTGCCCGCGCTCGTAGATTTCGCGCACGCGCGGCCCGCCGGCGGTGAACAATCCCGGTAGCTGCAACCACAAAGCCGTATCCGGCGGGAGGATGCCCAGGTCGGGCGTATCGAGCGTCTCTCCTTCCACCACCAGGATAGCGGGTTCTTCGGCGGGCGGCACACCGACGCTCTCCACAGGAGCGGGTGGCAGGGCGAACCCGCCGGGTCTCGTCGCGTGTGGCTGTGCAGCGGACAGCTCGCTGGCAGGGGACTGGGCGGCGACAGAAACGTCCTCCTGTGTCGGAGTCAGACTGCCCTGGTCGGGTGCGCTGAGCGCCGCATCCAGCGCGCTGTTGATCGGCGCGGTCTCCGGCGGAGAGGATATGGTCTGCGCGGCGGCAGCGTCCGCTATGGCGAGCGGCTGCCCGCTGGATGTCTCCTCTGGCTCTGGGCCAGGGGCGACATGCTCTGGCCCAGAGTTCGGCGCGGTCTCAGGCAAGGCGACCGACGCGGCGGGGACGACATTGGCCAGGGAAGCCGCAGGGTATGGCCCACTCGCGGGCAGAATCCCCAGGTCGGTCACAGGCGGCGAAGCCGGTTGGAGAGGCACCGACACACCCATCAGGCCCAGATCAGCCGTGCCGCTGCCCGCCGGGATGATCAGCATCTGACCAGGCACCAGAGCGGCGTTCACCGTTAGATTGTTGGCGCGCAGCAGCGCATCGGGGGTGAGGTTGTAGCGCCGGGCGATCTGTTCCAGCGACTCGCCCTGCGCGACGCGATGGGTGCGCGCCCCCGGCGCAAAGGTAACCGCCGCGCCAGAGGGGATGATCAGCGTCTGCCCAACGAGTAACACACTCGCATCGGTGAGGCCGTTGGTGTAGCGCAGCGCTTCGACTGTCACGCCATAGCGCAGGGCGATGCGGAACAGCGTTTCGCCCGGCTGTACCACATGGATAGCCGGAGCCGAGTCCCCCTGGGCCAACGCAGGCGCGGCCAGAGCAGCAGTCATCGCCAAAAACAATACGACGGCAAACGCGAAGCGGCGCATTGAGCGCTCCTTCATTAACAATCACTTTACACACCCTTACTATAGCTGAGATCGAGCGGGCGCGAAACTGCGAGGACAAAAAAGAGACCGGCTCTCACGCCGGTCTTGCTTCAAAAGGGTGGTGGACCTGAGGGGATTCGAACCCCTGACCTCTACAGTGCGATTGTAGCGCTCTCCCAATTGAGCTACAGGCCCGCGGTGCGGACAATTGTGCCTCAGTGTGAGCGAATTGTAGCAGTGGGCCAGAGCGCTGTCAAGGATGGGCGAAGGGGGTGCATTTCTGGTTTAGGGCAGAATTCACCCCAGAGAGCACAGAGCAAGTTACAGGGGTTTCGAGATGTTTCTCCTCTGCGCTCTCGGCCTCTCGGCGCTGCAAGATTCTTGCCCCAAAACGCGACTGCCCCCGAAGAGGCCGAGCTTCAAATCCCCTGCGGCTCTTCGCCCGGCAGGCCGAACGCATAACAGCGCTTCTTGGCGTCTAGCGCGGCGGTGAGCAGGGTGTTGCTGCGCGTGTGCCAGGTCTTGAAGATGTCCTTGGCGAAGCTGACAATCAGCTCCAGCGCCAGCGCCTCGAAGTCCGTGCTCTCGATATCCGACTGTTGCCGCGGCCAGCCATAGCCCCAGGCAAACCAGGAACGATCTTGCAGGATCAGGAAATCGTAGAAAGCGTTGCCCTGCGGGTTGTCGGCCAGAAAGACGGCGATACGGGCGCATGGCTCCTTGAACTGCACCGAGGGGATGCGCGCTTCGTCGAGCAGGTTGGGGCGGGCGAAGCCTAACAGCGGGATGAAGATAATACTCCAGTCCTCAATGAACATCTGGAACCCCTCCCGGCCACCGCCCGCCGGATGCGCCAGACGGCGATACCTGCCCAGGCCAGGGACCCCAGCCCGCGCGATCTCCGTCAGAGCCTGTTCCAGGGCTGCGAAGAGGCGCGTCGAAAAGTCATGCAGTGCTTCTTCCAGCACTGCGCGCGTCTGTTCGCGCTGACGCATCATGGTGTTCAGGATTTCGATGGCTTCCTGACGATCTGCGCTGTCCACCGCTCTCCTCCTGCCGGACCGGATGCCACTCTCCGTTCAACAGTAGACCAGAGCCGCCATGCGCGCAAGTGTCCCAAAGTCCCACTGAGGCCGCTGCTCTTCTGGTTCGGGTGGGGTTGACCAGCCTATCCTCGTTCCTCGGCGCGACCTTGTCCAGGGTGGGGATTTTCGTTCCGATCAATCTGGGGAGTTTAGTGGCGATCATGACACTCCGCGCGTGGTTGGAGCAGCGTCCCGACGTGTCGCACGACTACGTGTTCCTGTCGCTACGCGATGGTCAACCCCTGTCGCCGCGTGCTGTGTCAGAGAGCATCCGGCGTCTGTCCAAAACGGCAGGATTGAAGCGGTTGCTGGGGGCACACTCGCTACGCCATCGGGTAGGGTTGACGTTCGCCCGTGAGCGTGTGGCTCCCCGCGTGACCCAGTTCTATCTGGGCCACACCAACATCACCACCACGCTGGAGTACTACCAGGACGTAAGTGAGGACGACCTGAGGAAGGCGGGGCGGCTGCTATCACGCAAGCGCTCCGACTGGCGCGAGGAGACAAAACAAAATCCCGCCGCCAGGCTGCTCAAGCCGCGCACAGGATCGTGAATTGGGAGGTACAAGATGGCTGTAAAACGTGTCGGGGTGCCCGGACTTGAACCGGGGACCTCTGCGTCCCAAACGCAGCGCGCTAGCCTACTGCGCCACACCCCGTTGTGTGCCGCTAGTATACTCGCCGCGTCACTCGCTGACAAGGGCCGAACAAACCTCTCGATGACCCCACAAACAAAAGAGCCGCTTGCGGCGAGGGGGGGGCACCACAAGCGACCCTGTTGGTTGGCCTAACATCGCTACCGGCGACGCGCATCTCCGTGCATGCTAGGCCCAAGCGTCTCCCTTTACGTCAAGCCACTTCCATCCCAGTACATGAGCCACTGCATCCGATCAGGAAGAGACGCTTTCATGCATTATGGTAGTCCCGCTATCTGAATCCCAAGTGAAAGAATCATGAGAAGAAGGTGAGAACGCCCTTACGCCTCCGCGACGGGCACCTGACGCAAGGAACCGTTACCTCTCACCGCTGCCAAAAAGGCGCTCCCACTCGCTGAGCTCGTCGCGCGTCAGGGGGCGATCCGCGGGCTTATCGTCTGTGTTCGGGGCGAGCGCTGGCTGACCCATCCGCCGGGCGAATTCAGCCGACGAAATCACCGCGATTTTCAATTGCTGCGCTTCGGCGACGATGCTTTGATCGCCGCTCACCACTGCGATACCTTTCCGGTCGCGCACTTTGCGCAGTCGCGCAATGATAACCTGGTCGGCACTGGTGCCACTATGGGCGAAGACGACCTCTACCTGGCTATTGCTCAGGTCGCGCGCCGTGCCGCCCGGCAATCCGCGGTCGAAGACGACTGTGCAATAGCAACGTTGGCGGGCGCAGAAACTCTTCAGTCGTTCCACCAGCCGGGTTTCGTCGTCGGGGTCGCTCAGGCTGATGTCGGGTAGCCGGTCAATCAGGTTATGGCCGTCTATCAGATAGCGCATTCCGTTTCCCTGCTGATAAGCACACGCGGCCTGGGAGCCGCGCGCGTTCGTTCACTTGAAGAGTTTCAGCAGCCGATCGGGATAATTCGTCGTCAGCCCGTCAATGCCAGCGTCTTTCAGTCGCTGTGCCTCTTGCAGATCGTCTACGGTCCAGGCGGTCACCTGTACGCCGCGCCGATGCAACCGCTCGATCTCCTCTGGCGTGTAGAGAACATGATGGGCGTTGACCGTCTTGTAGATCACCTCGTCGTCCTTGGGCAGGCGATCCAGCCACAATTCAGAGACGGCAATCTCCGGAGCCAAGCGGTGCACAATGTGCAGAGCGTCGTGATAGAACGAGCGAATCTGCGCGCGCTCGACCAGATCATAGCGCCGAATCAGGGCGATGACCTGTTCTTCAATGCCGGGGAAACGCCACGGCTCTTTCAGCTCGATCATCAGCAGTTGTTCGGCTTGCCGCACGAACTCCAGGACTTCCTGCAACGTGGAAATGTGTACATCCGTGTACGCGCTGTGATCGGTCTTGATCTCAAGCGCTCGCAGTTCGTCAAGGGTTCTGTCGAACAGTTTACCCGTGCCATTGGTCAGGCGTTCCAGGTCTTCGTCGTGAAAGACAATAGGCACACCATCCCTGGAGCGCTGTACGTCGAACTCAATGCCGTCAATGCCCAGGTCAATGGCGACCTGGAAAGCAGGCAGCGTGTTTTCCGGAGCCAACCCGGCTGCGCCACGATGCCCGACAAGGATCGGCTTGCGCTGCGAAACCCGTGAGGCGGGCATAGGTCGAATTGTCTCCCAGGCCGGGCGCTGATCGGGCGGCAGAATGGGTGAAGTGCGGACACCAGACATGGTTTTCTGAATCATCCTTAAGAAGGTGCAGAGACTTATCGCCAGTTTCACCGGCACATGCCCGTTAGTATACGCGGGATGCGGCCTGCCGTACAGACGCATCTGGCGCGAGGTGTATTTCTAGGTTGGAGCAGAATTCACCACAGAGGCCACAGAGCAGGTCACAGAGTTTTGATATCTTTCTTCGGAGAGAGGATGTTCAGCCTTCGCCGGCGTGCCGCCAGCGCCCAACGACGCGCTCCAGCGCGTCTACAGCCAGGTAGAGGATCAGCCCCAGCAACGACATGGCCAGAATGCCCGCGTACATCTTCTCGAAACGCAGGCGCTGCCAGGTGAGCGTGACGATGTAATAGCCCAGGCCCTGGCGTGTTGAGTACTGCTCGGCGATGAACAGCACGGCGATGGCCGTGCCTACGGAGACGCGCAGCGCAGTCAGCACGGCGGGCAGCGACGCGGGCAGGTAGACGAAGCGGAATAGCGCCCGCCGCCCTGCTCCCAGCGACCGCACCGACTGGATCAGCTCCGGGCGCAAACTGGCCGCTTCGTCGCGCACCACGACCAGAATCTGGAAGAACAGGATCAGCGCGATCAGAAAGACTTTCGAGGTCTCCCCAATGCCCATGATGACCAGGATCACCGGCAGAAAGACGATCTTGGGGATGGGGTGCACCAGCCCGATCAGCGGCGAGAAGATGCGGTTGAGCACGCGAATCTGCCCCAGCCCCAGACCTACAGGCGTGGCGATCAGCGTGGCCAGGACGGTCGCCTTCAGCACGCGCGCTGCGCTGGCGACCGTATGATCCCACAGGTCGCCGCGCATCTCGCTGACAAAGACCGGCAGCACTTGCCAGGGATAGGGCATGATGTCGCGGCGCAGCGCGGCGGCCAGCACCGTCCAGCAGAGGGCGAAGATGGTCAAGGCCAGCCCCAGGTTGAGCAGGCGCGCGCCGACTGTCCGCAGCGCCTCCTGCGCCAGACTGGCGGCGCTCGCCGGGACTTCTGCCTCGGCGGCGATCAGTGTGTCAGACCCATCAGCGTGCGTAGTTCGGTACATTTGTCCAGAAAGTCCACCGTGCTGCGGTAGCCGGGCGAGCCTGCGCCCGGATTATCTACGATCAAGGGGGCGGTAGTCGGCGGCTCGCCCAGCACCAGAATTTTGCGGCCCAGGATGGCCGCCTCTTCGATGGCGTGCGTGACGATCACGCTGGTCAGGTGCATCTCGGCGCGCAGTTGCAGGATCAGGTTCTGCAGGTCTTCGCGCGTGGGCGCGTCCAGGCTACTGAAAGGCTCGTCCATCAGCAGCAGGTCGGGCTGCAAGGCCAGCGTGCGGGCGATGGCCGTGCGTTGCCGCTGCCCGCCGCTGATCGCGCCGGGGAACTTGTCGCGCTGTTCGTAGATGTTCAGGCGACGCAGCCATTCCTCGACCATGCGACGGGCTTCCTTGCGCGACGGCGGCGGCTGACCGCGCGGCGCGTGTTTGCCGTCCGGCCCGTAGAATCGTCGCACGCGCAGCCCCAGCGCCACGTTGTCCCACACAGTTGCCCAGGGCAACAGGCCGAAGTCTTGCAGGATCAGCCCTGTCTCCGGGCGCGGACGGGTGATGACCGTCTCGCCTACACGGATAGTGCCGCTGGTGACGCGGCGCAGTCCGGCGATGAGCATCAGCAGCGTCGTCTTGCCGCAGCCCGACGGTCCGATGATGGACCACGCTTCGCCCGGCGCGACGTGCCACGAAAAACCCAGAAAGACAGGCGTCGCGCGCGGGCCATAGCGAAAGGTCAGGTTCTCGATGGTGATCATATCCGCTGGCAAGAGGGGCGTATAGACCATACGCCCCTCCCGGACTACTCCAGGGTCAGCAGATAGGCGACCAGCGCCGCCAGGTCAGCGTCGCTCAGCGTGTCGTAGGCGGGCATGATCGGCGGGTAGCCTTCGACTACATGGGCGGCTGGCTCGACGATGGCCTGGCGCAGGTAGTCAGCCGCGCTCAGCCCGGCGACCGTGTCGCCTGCGCGCGCGGCGATGCCCGCCAGCGACGGCCCAGCACCCGGCGTCCCATCCAGCGAATGGCAGTCCCCACAGCCCAGGCCGGCGAACAGCGCTTCGCCCTGTGCGGCGTCACCGGTCGGTGCGGCGGGGGCGATGGCAGCCAGGAAGGTCGGGTTGACGCTGTCCTCATAGGCCGCGGCGTTGTCCACAATATCTTGCTCGACCAGCCAGGCGACGGTATCGTTCCACGCTTCCTCGCTGGTGATCTCATAGGTCGGGAAGGGTGGCAGGGCGTAAGTATCCTTCACGCTATCGGGGACGTTGGTTTTCTCCATCCACAGGTCGCGGTAGGCATCCGGATTGGCATTGATGTCTTCGGCGGCGCGCATCCAGGCTCGCAGGAAGCCTTCGATGGCGGCTGGCTGCTCTTCGATCACTTCCGTGCGGAAGCTGAGCACGCTCTGACTGAACTGCTGCTCAACCAGAGCCGTATCGTCGGCGATCAGGATCGCCCCGCCCACCATGGCCGCCTGCGCCAGCGGATCGGGCAGGCAGGCCGCTTTGAGCTGTCCTTCCATCAGCAACTGGAAGCGGATGGCGATGTTCGGCTCGGCGCGGAACTTCAGATCGGCGGCGTTCACCCCTTCCGCTTCCAGAATGCGCTGCGTGATGTAGTGAATGACCGAGTTCTCGCTGATGCCGATCTCTACGTTGAGCAGGTCGCTGGGGATGGTGATGTTGCTACGTGGCGCGGCCAGGATGCGAAACTGCGGATGATCGGGGTAAGCGCGGCGGGCCAGCGCCACGATCTGCACCAGCGGCTCGTCCTGGTTGAAGATGCCGGTGCTGATCAGGTCATTGACCATGCCGTCAATCTCGCCGGCAATGAGCAATTGATCGCGCTCCAGGGCGCTGCTGACCGGCACCAGTTCGACCTGCACCCCCTCTGCGGCGAAGTAACCGGCCTGCTCAGCCACATAGAAGGGCAGCACGTCCAGAATAGGCAGCAGGCCCATGCGCAGGGTGGAGGTCTCCTGCGCTCGAACGCGCCCGCCCAGGGGAACTGCGCTCGCAGCCAGTACGGCGGCGATCAGAACAACGGAAAACAGGATTTTACGCATGGGTCGAAATCTCCTTGTGCTATGAGAAGCGATCAGCTTTCACCCTCAGCCGTCAGCTATCAGCCGGAATCAGGCAATTGGACACTCTCTCCGCTGAGCGCTGATAGCTGACTGCTGATAGCTGACAGCTATACCATCACCGCGCCGAATGTCCCAGCCAGCAACGTGAGTGCAATGTACGAGTTCATGTTGAAGAAGGCCATGTTCACCCGGCTGAGATCGTCCGGCGAGACCAGACGATGCTCGTAAACCAGCAACAACGCCGTGACCAGCGCCGCCAGGAAGTACGGCCACCCCAGTGACGCCGCCAGCCCGGCCAGGATCAGAAAGACCAGGAAGACGAAGTGATTCAGGCGCGACAGGTGCAACGCGCTGGCAATACCGTAGCGGGCGGGCCAGGCGAACAGCCCTTCGCGGCGGTCGTGCTCGACATCCTGGCAGGCGTAGATCAGGTCGAAACCGGCGATCCAGAACATCACTGCTGCGATCAGCAACCAGGCGGGCAGGTCGTCCGGCGCGAAGAACGACCCGCGCACGGCGATCCAGCCGCCGCCGACCGCCAACGCATCGGTGAAGCCGAGCACCCAGTGCGACAGCACTGTGAAGCGCTTGGTGAAGCTGTAGCCGATCAGAAACAGCAGCGCGAGCGGGGCCAGCCTGAGCGCCAGCGGGTCGAGCGCCGCCGCCGCGATCAGCAGCACGACCAGCGACACGCCCGCATACAGCGTCACCGTGCGCCCGTCAATCTCGCCCGTCACGGTCGGGCGGTTGCGGGTGCGCGGATTGGTCGCATCGTAGGCGCGGTCAGCCAGCCGGTTGACGGCGAAGGCCAGCGTCCGCGCGGCGGCCATGGCCACTGTCACCCAGACGAACTGCCACAGCGTCGGCAAGCCGCCCGCCGCCAGCACCATGCCAATATAGGCGAAGGGCAGCGCGAAGATAGTGTGCTCGAAGCGCACCAGTTCCAGGAACACGCGCAAGCGGTAGGCGAAGGTGCCCGGTTTCAGGCCGCGCGCGCGGGCGGCTTGTTTGGCCTGTTGTGTCGAAGAACCCATGATTCAGCCTGGTTGCGAGGATGAGTCAGGAGTTTAGAGTCCGTCGCCTTTGCCGCACCTCAGAAGGGCAGACAGGGCGATGCTGCCCCTCAACCCCAGACTCATCACTCCAGACTCCCAACTCCGTACTTTTCCCACTTCTCGTCCACCAGCCGGACGATCTCCGCGCTCATGGCGATCTCCTGTGGCCAGCCGCGCGGATGCCCATCTTCCGGCCCTTTGCTGGTCGCGTCAACCCCCAGTTGGCCGCGCGGCCCGTCTCCAGCGAAGTGATCCACCGGCCCGCCCCGCACCACGATATCGCGCCGCCAGTCTACATTGCCCAGCGCACGCCAGGCCACTTCCGGCAGGCAGCGCACATCCACGAACGGATCGAGCGCCACAATACTCACCTCCGGCGCAATCGCCCAGATCGCCTCGAACAGCTCGCGCACGGGGCGCTGCGCCTTGTCTGCGGCGACCAGCAGCACCCCCGGTCGAGGGCTGTGCCAGCGCGAGCCGAGCAGCGCCGTCAGCGCGTCGGCGGGCAGAGACGCGGGGGACGGGTAGGGTGTGCGGTCGGGCTTGCGCGTGGCGTCTATCCCGATCTTACCACCATAGGAGTCGCAGATGGCACTGTGATCGAGTTGATCCACCGGCCCGTCCACGATGGTGATGTCGCGCCGCCAGTCTACATTGCTCAGCACGGCTTCGGTCACTGCCGCCGGATCGTGCACGTTCACATCGGCATCTACCACGATCACCGCCTTGGTGAGCATCATCAGCCCGATGGACCAGACGCCGTACATCACTTTTTGCGCGTGACCAGGATAGCGCGGCTTGATGGACGCAATCAGCAGGTTGTGGAAGACGCCCTCGGCGGGCATGGCGTAATCCACGATCTCCCCCTGGAAGAGCTGCAGCAGTGGCAGAAACAGCCGCTCGGTGGCCTTGCCCATCCAGTAATCTTCCATGGGCGGTTTGCCGACGATAGTCGTCGGATAGATCGCGCCGCGCCGATGCGTGATGGCTGTCACGTGGAAGACGGGGAACAGGTCGGGCGGCGTGTAAAAGCCAGTATGGTCGCCGAAGGGGCCTTCTGGGCGACGCTCGCTGAGGTCTACATAGCCTTCGATGACGATCTCGGCGTTGGCCGGTACCTCAATGTCCTGCGTGACGCATTTGACGAAGGGCACGGGCTTGCCGCGCAGCCAGCTTGCCAGCAGGTACTCGTCAATGCCGGGGGGCAGCGGTGCAGAGGCACACCACATCTGCGCCGGATCGCCGCCCAGGGCGATGGCGCACGGCAGACGATCCTGCTGACGTTCGCGCGCTTCGCGCTCGTGCTCGGCCCCGCCTTTGTGACGCTGCCAGTGCATCCCCAGGGTGCGCTCGTCGAACTTCTGCAGGCGGTACATGCCCACGTTGCGCGCGCCGGTGACCGGATCGCGGGTGATCACCTGCGGCAGGGTGAGGTACGGGCCGCCGTCGCCTGGCCAGCAGGTGAGAATGGGCAACAGGTCGAGCGACGGATTGTCGGTGATCACGACCTCCTGGCAGAGAGCGCGGCGCACACGGTTTGGCCCCAGGCCGACGCTGCGCAGCGCGCCCAGCACGTCGCCACCGCGCTTCATCAGCGCGCCCATGCCCTGCGGCAGGCGCGGATCAATCAGGCGGGCCAGGCGCTGCCGTAACACTTCGAGATCGTCCACGCCCAGGGCCAGGGCCATGCGCCGCGCCGAGCCGAAGGCGTTGATCAACACCGGCATGGTGCTGCCCTCGACGTTCTCGAAGAGCAGCGCTTTGTTGCGGCTGACAGGGCTTTTGCTGACGCGGTCTGTGATCTCGGTGATCTCCAGGTGCGGGCTGACCCGCTCGCTGATGCGAAGCAACTCTCCTGCCGCCTCCAGGCGCGCGACGAATTCGCGCAGATCGGCATAGGCCATGAGCGGGACGCCTCCATCGTTCACATCATTCTGAACGCTCCGAAACCCTGTAGAGTTTATCACAAGCTTCTTGGGCCTGCCTACTGGTTTGCTGGGGTAGCCCGTTCCGCCTTTTAATTGTACAATATATGTGATATTCAGTTGTACAATTGACCAGAGGTAACGGATTGATGGATATAGTGGTAGACACGTCAGCGATCATGGCCGTCATCATCAATGAGGCACAGCGTGAGATACTGATTGACCTCACCAGGGGTGCTAATCTTCTGGCACCCGCTTCTGTGCATTGGGAGATCGGGAATGCTTTTTCCGCAATGCTGAGGAGGAAGCGGATCACTCTGGCAGAGGCCCTGGAAGCCATACGGATTTATCACCGGATTCCGTTGCGAATGGTCGAAGTGGAACTGCAAGAAGCGTTGAAGATCGCAGCTCAGGCAGGGATCTATGCCTACGATGCCTATTTGATTCAATGTGCGCAGAAATACAGAACACCTTTGCTCTCTTTGGATGCCGGGCTTGTCAAAGTGGCTGAGGCGATGGGCGTGGCAGTGATTAAAGTGGAGACAGGAAGATGAAGCTCTACACCTATTCGGAGGCACGGCAACGGCTCGCGGAGCTGCTGGAGAGGGCGGCACAGGAGGGGGAAGTGAGAATACGGCGGCGCGATGGGCGCGTGTTTGTCGTGAGACCTGAGCAGACGGAAGTGTCCCCCTTCAACGTCGAGGGCCTGTCTCTGGGGATGACGGTGGAAGAGATCGTGGAAATCGTTCGAGAAGGGAGGGAGAGGCATGGCTAGAGCGTATTATGCACTTTTCACCCCTCAACCTCCAGCCCCTTCTCCGTAAGCGTGGCGAAGGGCGTTCGCCCCCGCTAATCTCAATCGCGACGACACCCCCTCTCCGCAAGCGTGGCCAAGAGCGCGCTAGGTTGTGTTGACATTTGCACCTAAGAGCGAGGGGATCGCAACAAAACCAGCCAGCAGGATCGTGGGCAGTAGTAGCGTTGCGTGACCTTCTGGTTGACCTCACCCCCCTCGGCGCTGACGCGCCTCGCCGCCCCCTCTCCGCGGCGGAGAGGGGGCAAGCCGAGCGCAGCGAGGCGGGGGGTGAGGTAACATGCGAGCGCCTTCGATGCGCTCATCCTGGTGCTCTGAAGTTATCCTTTTGCCCAGGGCAAACGTCAACAGAACCTAGTCACCGGCACTGCGTGAAGGAGGCTCGAAAATGCACTATGTGCGGCGATTTGCCATTGTTCTGGCCTTATTGGCTGCGCTTGTGATTATGCCAGCGGCGGTTCTGGCGCAGGGGGGACAGATAACGCATACTGTGCAGGCAGGCGAGAACCTGTCTCGCATTGCGCTCAAATATGGGACGACGGTGCAGGCTATCGTCCAGGCGAACAATATCACCAATCCTAATCTGATCGTGGTTGGGCAGGTGCTGATCATCCCCGGTACTGGGGCGGTAGCAACTCCGTCACCTACGGGCACGCAGACGGCGGTTCCTTCTCCGGCTGCTCCTCCTGCTGAGACCGTTCACGTGGTGCAGCCAGGGGAGAATCTGTTTCGCATTGCCCTGAAGTACAATCTGCCGACGGCCTATCTGGCGACTTATAACGGTATCACCAATCCCAATGTGGTCTATGTCGGGCAGCGCCTGCGTATTCCGGCGAGTGCTGCTCCTGCAGCCGTCGCAGCTACCGCGACGCCGACGCCCATTCCCGCGACCCCTGCAGCGGTTAACACGCCGACACCGCTGCCTACGCCTGCCAACACCGCCACCAATGTTGGCTTTGCTTACGGAGTGCAGATTCATCTGCCCAACCAGAACATCCCGCAGGTCATTCAGGCTGCGCAGAACCTGGGTGTGGAGTGGGTCAAGCAGGCGATCGAGTGGGCCATCTTTGAGCCGACGCCGGGCAATATCAACTGGGCACCGCTTGACGAGATGGTCAACGCGATGGATGGGGCCGGATTCAAGATACTGCTGTCGGTGAGTTCGGCTCCTGGCTGGGCGCGCGATTCCGACCAGGAGAAAGGCCCGCCCAGGGACTATCAGACGTATGCCAACTTTGTGGGGCAGCTTGCGCAACGCTACCGTGGTCGCGTGGACGCCTACGAAATCTGGAACGAACAAAATCTGCGCCGCGAGTGGAATACACCGCGGGGCATTAGCGCGGCCAGCTATGTGGAAATGCTGCGGCTGGCCTACGTGGCGATCAAGAATGGCGATCCGGCGGCGCTGGTCATCACGGGCGGGCTGGCCCCGACCGGTTTCAATGATGGGGTGAACGCCATTGACGACCGGCTCTACCTGCGTCAGATGTATGTGGCGGGAGTCGCGGAGTGGTCGGATGCCATCGGGGCGCATCCCAACGGCTGGGCCAACCCGCCGGATAGCGTGTGTTGCCGCAACAATCGTCCTGCGGTGCCCGCCTGGGACGATCATCCCAGTTTCTTCTTCAAGCAGACACTGGCCGACTACCGCCAGATCATGGTGGAGAACGGCGACAGCGGAACGTTCATCTGGCCGACACAGTTCGGCTGGGGGTCCAATGACGGGCTGAACGTGCAGCCGCCCCCAGAATACGGTTTCGTAGCGTATACCAGCGTGGACGAGCAGGCATCGTATGTGGTGCGCGGCTTCCAATTGGGCAAGGAATTGGGCTACGTGGGGCCGATGTTCCTGTGGAACCTGAATTTCTGCCCAGTGGTCGGCCTCACGGGTGAACAGTGTCTGTGGAGCCTGCTTGATCCCGCAGGCAACCCGCGCCCGGCCTACCTGATCCTGCGCGATGTCACCAAGTAGCGGCGTCGGCTGAAAGACTAAGCGGCAGACCAACCGCCCGGTGTAAGAACATCGGGCGGTTGTGTTTTGCCGATCTTCTGAATGATTGTCCCGACAAGCGTGGCCCTATCCGCCGCCGATCAGCGTCTCCAGAGGACTGGCAGTCGGCGTGAGTGTGGGCGTTAGCGTGTGGGTGGGCGTCCGCGTCACCGTCGGTGTGCGCGTGTTGGTGGGCGTGCGCGACGGCGTCGGCGTATTGGTCGGCGTTGAGGTAGGTGTCCGCGTCGGGGTCGGAGTCCGGGTCGCAGTCGGCGTACGGGTCGGCGTAGGCGTCCAGGTGAGGGTGTCCGTAGGGCTAGGCGTGCGCGTAGCCGTATCCGTCGGTGTCGGAGTCAGCGTATCAGTCGCTGTGGCCGTTGCCGTCGGAGTATCCGTTGCGGTCGGGGTATCTGTGGCGGTTGGGGTGTGGGTGGCTGTGGCGGTGGGCGTATCCGACGGCGTGATAGTTGACGTTGGCGTCAGCGTCACCTGGGGCGTGCGGGTGACGATGGGGGGCTGCACAGGAGTGGCGGGCAACTCAGGCCCTGCTACCCGCTGCACCTTGATGGCAAGCGGCGACGCAACTGGCGGTAGACCGATTTGCAGAGTCTGGCCTGTGTTGCCATTGAGGGTGAGCAAGGTGTCTCCTTGCACATTGCCTGTGATGGCGTCCCAGAAGATCACCCGGTATTGCCCGGAGGGCATTTCTGGCAAAGCCAGGTCCAGGCTGAGGGGTTCGATTGCAGTGTTCTCGGCGGCAAATTCCCAGGTGTCACGGCGATGCTGTAGCCAGGCCAGGGCGTAGCCGCGCGCGCGGTCGGCCAGGGCCAAGACTCGCGCAGGTGCGCGGTAATGCGCGACCTCCAGGTAACCCAGTTCGAGCCAGTCTTCGCCCAGGTTATCGAGCACCAGCACATGCTCGCCCGCGCTGATGGGCAGCGTAACCAGGATATCCCGGCTGCCAGGGCTGAAGTCCACCCGTGCTGCTTCTACCCCATCAATGGTGATCACCAGGGCGGCGGGCGCTTCGGCAGACACGCTTTGCACATGGATGCTCAGCTCGGTGTCTACTGGTGGCGTGATCACGAAAGTGGACGGACGGCTGCGCTCGATATTGCGCTGACCATATAGATAGGCGGGCAGTGCCGTGATCGGTGGCACTGCCCCGTCAGGAGTGAGCCGGAAGATTTGATCGGGCGCGACAGGGCCGGCAAATGTGCGATCGAATTCTGAGATGCGCACGGCCTCGTAGATAGCCGGATCGCCGCCGACCAAGCGCGCCTGCAAGGGGGCAAACTGTGCTTCCGTCCAGGGGACGTCGCGCACAAAGAGGGCCAGTGGATCGTAGATGCGGTAGAGATTCTGCCGGTCTATGTACGTATCCCACCACCACGACATGGCGCTGCCTGCCGCGCCAGAGAGTGCAGCCGCCCACACCGTATTACGCACGTGAGTGCCAGTCGGGTCATCGGCGGTAGGCTCGAACCAGGGATTGAGCGAGAACTCGGTCAGCAGCACCGGGCGCGAAGTACGACTGAGCACCGCGGACAGCGTGCGCATCACTCCGGCCACCTGATCCTCTGGCGGGACCAGGGGGCGCGATTGATAGAAACGCACCGACAAAAAGTCGAGCGTGTTGCTGTAGCCGACGAGTACATCGGGGTTGTACGCCCCGCTGGTGATCAGGTGATCGTAGGGATCGATCTCGCGCAGATAGCGCACCATCTCGCGCAGCCAGGGATCAGCGCGACCCGACGAATAACCGAGCACGCCGTCAACAGCGTCAATGATCTCCCAGGCGAACACGTTCGGGCTGTATCCCCAGCGAGCGACGGCGTAGCGCAGACGCTGCTTGATTAGCGCTTCTCCCGCCGAGTCGCTGAAAATGCCCGCCGGGCTGTTGAGCGGGCCGCCGCTGGCCGCGTTGACCGGGTTGATCGTCCAGCTCATTTCCAGCGGCGGACGCGGTACATCTTGCGGCACAGAGATGGGAGGCGACACGCTGACAGTGAAGGCGCGATGCCAGACCAGCACTACCTGCAGATAGATGTCATGTTCTTCGGCCAGTTGGAGGATGGTGTCCATACGCCAGGCGGCAGTCTGTGCGGCGTCGTAATTGCCTGCAGGGCCAGGCCAGTCCAGGCCGACGAACCAGGGCACGTCTATGAAGATGCGAGCGTAGTTGGCTCCGGAGGCGCTGAGTGTCTCCAGCCAGCGGGTGTAGGTGTAGATGCCGCCAATATCATCCCACGACCAGCCCAGATTCTGGCCGATAGGGAAATAGGGCGTGCCGTTGTCGAAGGAAAAATAGCGCCCATTGCCAGAGACGCGCACGTAGCCCGGATTCTCGGCGGGCACGACTTCGAATTGACCCTGTTGTAGAGTGCGAACACCAGCGACATCATACGCCTCGATGGTATAAGTCCAACGCCCGATCTGATCCGGTGCGAAACGCACGTGCCAACTGCCGTCTCCTGCGGCTTGCAGTTCCTCGACCAGACAGTTGGTCAGGCAGGCGTCGCGGTAGGGTCGCATGAAGAAGCCGGGCACACGCCTGGCAACCCCGTTGGGCGGGCGGAAAACCGCCGTGACATCAATCTCGGCGGGATTGTAAGGATTCTGGTAGTTGCCCGGCACATCTACCGATAGATCGAGCAGATCGTACTGGGCGACTGACGGGATCGGCGCAATCTGCGGTACGGGGGTGCTTTCGGCAGGTGTGGGGAAGGGAGAGGTGACAACCGGAGTCGGCCCCTGGGCAGCGCGATGCACCGCGGGGACAACCACTACGCCGACGACCCACAGGGCGATCACCAGCGCAAAAGTCCAGGGAGTGCGTTTCAAACGAGTAAACATGGCCGAAGTCTAGTATGACCTGTCCTAAAGGCGCAACTGGCATTCTACCGGGCGCGACGGTGGCCGGGGGCGCTGAGCAGCGCCAAGGATCACAGGCAGAGCCGCGCAAAATGCTACTTGCCAACCGTCAACGCTCCTTGTTATTATGACTGAGTTTGCGATTTATGCCAATGTGTACAGAGACAGAAGCGCGTCTCGACAGGACGCGCGCTGCCGTATGAGAGGAATCCTGCTATGCGAGGGTATCGCCTCTGGGTCATCGTGATCCTGGCGGTCGCCGCGCTCTCCTTGTGGATGAGCCTGACCGACCCCCATATCAATTTTATGGGCATCAACCGAAAAGTAGCTGTCGTGCAGGGCCTGGACCTGCAGGGCGGCTCTCGTGTGTTGCTGCAGGTAGCTCCAGGCACCAAATATGATGACGATACGATTGAACAGGCGGTAAAGAATGTTGAGCGTCGGGTGAACGGACTGGGCGTCACCGAAGCTGTCGTGCAGCGGCAGGGCGCAGATCGTATCATCGTGGAACTGCCAGGCGTGCGCGAGCAGTCGGTGGCGTTCGAGTCGATCAAGTCAACCGGCTTGCTGGAATTTGTGGACTTCTCAAACATCACGCAGGGGCAGATACCTGAAGGCGCGTGCATCCTGACGACCGAGCAGGTAGCGCTCGCCGAGGCGCGCTTGCCGGAGGGCGCGACGCCGTTGCCCTATGACCAGTACACCTGTCCCAGCGAAGACCCCCTCAACCCGAATGAAGAACCGGCTCTGCTGAACAATGGGCAGCCGTTTCGCACGATCATGACTGGGGCGGGCCTGGCCGACGCAGCGGCTACCACGCAGGGCACCATTGGCACGCAATGGGTGGTCAACTTCGTCATCAACAAAGATGGCGACCGCGTGGACGATTTCATCGAGTACATCGCCAACAATCCCAACCGGCCCATGGCGATTGTGTTGGACGGTCGGCTGATCTCTTATCCCACCATTCAGCCGGGGCTTTCGGATGCGGCTCGCGCGGGGACCATGGACGGCGGCGTGATCACTGGCAATTTCACCCGCAACGAGGCGCGCATCCTGGCCGCGCAGTTGAAATATGGCGCGCTGCCCGTGCCGCTGAACATCATTGCGTTCGACACGATCGGGCCTTCGCTGGGCAAGCTGTCCATTGAGCGTTCGATTCGCGCCGGCATCATCGGCGTTGTCACTGTGCTGGCCTTCATGCTGGTCTACTACCGTGTGCCTGGTGTGGCGGCAGACCTGGCGTTGTTGCTCTTTGCGGCGATCAACTTTGCGCTCTACAAGTTCATTCCGGTCACGCTCAGCCTACCAGCGATCACCGGTTTTCTGATCTCCATCGGCACGGCGGTGGATGGCAATATCCTGATCTTCGAGCGCATGAAGGAGGAGTTGCGCAAAGGACGCGCGGCGGATCGCGCCATCGAGGCTGGATTCGAGCGGGCCTGGACTTCCATTCGCGACTCGAACCTTTCCACGATCATCATCACGATCATCTTGTATTTCTTCGGCAACGCCTTCGGCGCGAGCGCTGTCCAGGGGTTCGCCATAACCCTGGGCATGGGCCTGGTAATCAACCTGTTTACGGCGGTGGTGGTTACGCGCACGCTGCTGCACACGATTGTGCTGATCGCCGGAGACCGGTTGCGCGCCAACGTTCGTCTGTTGGGCGTCTAGGGCTATCCGAAGGGAGATGCAGTCATGTTCAACTTTGCCCAACGCCGACACCTCTATTTCCTGATCTCGGCCATGGTGATCATCCCCGGTGTGATCGCCATGATTATCTCGTTCGCCCAGTATGGTAGCCCTGTGCGGCTGAGCATTGACTTCACTGGCGGCACGCTGATGGAAATCTCGCTGGTGGACAACGTCAGCGAGCAGGCGGTGCGCGACACGCTGGCCGAATTCGGCCTGAAGGACTACGTTGTGCAGCGGCTCGACCCGATCCCCGCAGATGAGATCGAAGGCGCGTTTGACCAGGCGGGCAGCCGCTGGCAGTTGCGCTTCGAAGAGACTGACCGCATTGAAGAACTGAAAGCTTTCATGCGCGATCCGTCGCGGCTGGGTGAATTCTGGTCGCCCAAGCCAGTCGAAGAAGATCCGGCTCGCGAAGCGGCGCTGATCACCAGCAGCGTCTCAGCGACGGTAGGTGAGGAAGTGACGCGCGCAGCGATCATCGCGACGTTGGCGGTGGCCGTCATCATCCTGGGGTTCATCGTGCTGGCGTTCCGGCGTGTGCCCCATGCCTTCCGCTATGGCGCGTGTGCGATTGTGGCCATGTTCCACGATATTCTGGTGACGATGGGCATCATGTCCATTCTGGGCTTGCTGTTCGATTGGGAAGCGGGCGCGCTGTTCCTGACCGCCGTGCTGACAGTAGTCGGTTACTCGGTGCAGGACTCGATCGTGGTGTTTGACCGCATCCGCGAGAACATCCCCAAGTATCGCGACGAAGACTATGAGACGGTGGTCAACCGCAGCGTGCTAGAGACGATGCACCGTTCACTGGCGACGCAACTCAACGCGGTCTTCGTGATGGTGGCCATCCTGCTGTTCGGCGGTGAGACGATCAAACAGTTCATTGCCATCATGCTGATCGGCCTGCTGAGCGGCACCTACTCGTCTATTTTCAACGCTGTACCCCTGCTGGTGGCGTGGGAGAAGGGCGAAATCCCCTTTGTCAACCGCGAGGCAAAGCGCCGTCGCCGCCAACAGATGTTGGGCGCTTCGTAAGCCGATCGCCTGACCAGAGTGAATTTCTGAGGACGCCCGCCCGGCGTCCTCAGTTTTTGGGCGCGGTGCCTAGCCCACTTCTGACTTGAACTGGCGCAACGCTTCGATATGCTGCTGCACGGTGTTGAAACCCGCTTTCATGGTGTTCAGGCAAATATGGGTAGCCCCCAGGGCCTGCCAACCACTGAGGTAAGCATCCCAGGTGTTGTGGGGTTGTTGCGCCAGCGAGATGCGCACGTCAATGCCGAACGCGGTCGGATCACGGCCTTCTGCAGCCAGGTGACGGTGAAGCTGCTCGACCAGGGGCTGACCCTGTTCTGGGGTGAGGCCGGAGGGTATCCATCCGTCGCCGAAGCGGGCCATGCGGCGCAAGACCGGGCCGGCAGAGCCGCCAAACCACAGGGGAATCGGGCGCTGAACGGGCAGAGGATTGATGCCCAGGCTGCGTATGGTGTGATAGCGCCCCGTGAAGGTGACAAGTGGTTTCGTCCACAGTTCGCGTAGCACAACGATCTGTTCTTCGATGCGCCGCCCCCGTGTGCCGAAATCATAACCGACGCCTTCCATCTCGGCCTGATTCCAGCCCACGCCTACGCCCAGGCGCAACCGCCCTGCGGTCAGGATATCTACTTCGGCGGCCTGCTTGGCGACCAGGGCCGTGTTGCGTTGTGGCAGAATGAGAATGCCGGTGACAAATTCCAGCCGCCGGGTGAGCGCCGCCAGATAGCCGAACAGGACAAACGGCTCGTGGAACATGTCGCGGTAGGTGTAGGTGAAGCGCCGTCCGTCAGCGTAGGCAGCGGGGTCAGCGCCGAGGATGTGTTCGTAGGTAAGCAGATAGTCGTAGCCCAGGTCTTCAACAGCCTGCACATAGTCGCGGATGGCGACCGGATCGGTGCCGATCTCAGTCTGCGGGAAGACAGCTCCAAGTTTCACAGGGATGCTCTCCTTTGAGGCGGTGCGATTCAGGTGCGGCCAAAGAGGCGGGCGAGTTCCTCACCGCTGATGTGCAGCATGGTCGGGCGACCGTGCGGACAGGTGCGCGGCGACGTACAGCGTTCCAGTTGCTGGATGAGCGCCTGCATTTCGTCCAGACTCAACAGTTGACCGGCTTTGATGGCACCCGCCTTGCAGACGCGCCGGATCAGCTTCTCCTCTAGCGAGACTTCGCCCGGCGTTGCGCCTGTTTCGAGGTCTTCGATCAGGGCGTGCAACACTTCGATAGGATTCTGGTCGGCGAGCAGGGCTGGCACGGCCCGCACGCGGAAGGTGTGCGGGCCGAATGGCTCCAATTCGAAACCAAGAGCGGCCAGGCTGGCGAGATGTTCCTCCAGCAGTTGAGCGGAGGCGGGGGGCAGGTCAACTGTGGCAGTGGGCAGGACGTGCTGAACGAATGGTTCGGCGTTGTTCCGCTGTGCCATGAATTGCTCATAGAGAATACGCTCATGCGCTGCGTGCTGATCAATCAGATACAACCCTGCTGGTCCTTCGGCAACAATGTAGGCGGCTCCCACCTGACCGATGACGCGCAGAATGGGCAGCGTGCGGGGCCGTTCGGGTGCTCCTGGCCCGGCAGGGATGGCGGTGGGGTCAGGGCCGACCGGCGTGTCGGCGTCGCGTTGAGTAGGGCGGTGGCCATGCAGGCTGTGTCGCCCCGGAGTCAGCGTGTGCAGATCAAGACGAAGCTGCTCTTCGCCAGGGACCAACGGTCGTTGAGAAAGAGACGGTTGCTCATGAGTCGCGGTTGGCCAGGCTGCCGTTGCGGGTACGCCGGATGCGGATGGTACCGGAGCCTGTGCGATGACAGCCTGTCGGACTGCCCGCTGGACAGCCGCGAAGACCACGTCGGGCGCGCGGAAACGGACTTCGGCTTTGGTAGGGTGGACGTTGACATCTACCTCTTCCGGCGGCAGATTGATCATGAGCACCGCCAGAGGATAGCGGCCCTGCGGGATCAGGGTGTGGTAAGCCTGCACCACGGCATAGGTAAGGCTTTGGTCGGCAACAGCGCGGCCATTGACAAAGAGGACAATGTGTCCGCGATTGGAGCGGGTCAGCGCGGGCACGGACGTAAAGCCGTATACCTCGACAGGGGGTAGATCGGGCCGTGCAGGGGGCAGAGGGCTGACTTCGAGCATGTCTCTGAACGTCTCCAGCCCAAACGCTTCCACCAGCACGTCGGCCAGATCGCCGCTACCCGTGCTGTGAAATTGCTCCTGGCCGTCTTGAATCAGCTGGAAGCGGATGGCAGGGTAGGCCATCGCGTAGCGCGTGACGAGTTGGGTGATATGTCGCCGCTCGGTGCTCTCCGATTTGAGGAACTTAAGGCGGGCGGGGGTGTTGAAAAAGAGGTTCTCGACCTCGACCACGGTGCCTGTTGGTGCGCCGACGGGGCGGTCGTAACGCAAATTGCCGCCTTCGACGAGCACTTCCGCTCCCATCAGCTCGTCCCGGTAGCGCGTGATCAGGCGCGTGCGGCTGACGGCGGCGATGCTGGCGAGCGCTTCCCCGCGAAAGCCCAGCGTGGTGATGTGACTCAAATCGTCAACGGTGCGTAACTTGCTGGTGGAATGGCGGGCGAAGGCGAGAGCGGCTTCGCCCGCGGGAATTCCGATGCCGTCATCGCTGACGCGAATCAGTCGCTGCCCGCCGCGCTCAACTTCGACGATGATGGAGGATGCGCCGGCGTCTATGGCGTTCTCTATCAGTTCCTTGACCACCGAGGCCGGACGTTCGACTACCTCGCCGGCAGCGATCTGAGCGGCTACCACATCAGGAAGAATCTGGATTGGCATGGGGGTTCAGCCTCGGTTGCTGTGCGTCTGCATTCGGGCGAAAACGAGCTGGGACTGCCTGGCAGATGCCGGTAATGCAGGTCGGAAGTGCTTGTTGTCCAAACTGACGCGCTGGATTATAACCTGAGGGAACCTGGTGAACAACGCGCCGCATCCGGCGGGGTTCTAATAGCTGGGACACTGAGCGCCCTGGCGCGCCCGCGGTTTTCCCTGGATTCGCTCTTGTCAGCCGGGGTGCAGGTTGTTATAATGCCACACAAGGTTGCCACCCTAGCTCAATCGGCAGAGCAAACGCTTCGTAAGCGTTAGGTTAAGGGTTCAACTCCCTTGGGTGGCTCTCGCCAGAGTGCCCCAGTGAGCAAACTGCGGGCATTTGTTTTATCTGTTCGTGGCCCGACGGAGGGAGCCATGAGCGGTCACCGCACACCGATCAATCCGGTGACGATCGGAGTGGCAGGAGGAACGGGCGCGGGCAAGACTACTGTCTCGCGTGCCATTCTGGAGCGTGTCGGGACAGAGAACATTGCCTATCTGGAACACGATGCTTATTACAAAGACCTGCGCGATCTCCCCTTTTCAGCCGGACAACCGATTAACTTCGATCACCCCGACACGCTGGAAACATCATTGCTGATCGAACACATTCAGCAACTAAAGCGCGGTGAATCGGTCGCCGTGCCCGTCTATGACTTCACCACCTTCCGCCGCCTGGACGAAGTGCGCATCGTGCACCCGCAGCCTATCATCCTGGTTGAGGGGATCCTGATTTTCGCGGAACCAGAATTGCGCAAACTCTTCGACGTGCGCATCTTTGTAGACACGGATCCGGATATTCGTTTCATCCGCCGACTCAAACGCGACTTGGCCGAGCGGGGGCGCACCGTTGACTCGGTCATCGAGCAGTATCTGAACAGTGTGCGTCCCATGCACCTGGATTTCGTGGAGCCGAGCAAGCGGTACGCGGACGTGATCATCCCGGAAGGAGGGATGAATCTGGTGGCCATAGATATGGTGGCAGCGCGCATCCGCAGTATGCTGGAGAGTCCGGAATTGCGGTCAAGTCTGATGCGCCGTTAGGGTGGGGTGCGGTCGGCCTGTCGAGCGAAGTGAGCAGAGGACATGAAATCGGTGCAGTCGTCCAGGTTGTCGTGGGTGCTGCGGGGAACAGGACTGGCAGGGATTCTGTTGCTATCAGGGATCGTAGCAGTCAATCGCGACCGGATGCAGGAATTTTCCGCGCTGGGGTACGCGGGCGCTTTTCTGGCGATGTTGCTGAGCAACGCTACGTTGGTGTTGCCCGCGCCAGGTCTGATCATCGTGTTTGCACTGGGTGACTCTCTGAATCCGGTGATTGTGGGCGCGGTCGCAGGGCTGGGCGCAGCGCTCGGCGAAATCACCGGCTATGTGACGGGCTACACGGGGCTGACGCTCATCGAGGAATCGGCGATCGCGATGCGCATCCGGCAGTGGATGCAACGCAACGGCGTGCTCACCATTTTCGCCCTGAGCGCGGTGCCCAATCCGTTCTTCGATCTGGCGGGGCTGATGGCCGGTGCCGGGAAGATGCCCGTCTGGCGCTTCCTGGTCGTGTCGTTCCTGGGGAAGTTTATCCAGGCAACGGGCATAGCCTTTGCGGGGGCGCTTTCGTTGGGATGGGTAGAAAAGTGGCTCTGACCGAACGCAGAGTCAGCGAGAGGAAGCCGAAGAGACAGGTGGGGTGTATTCGCGTTTTGGGCAAAAATCCTGAACCGCAGAGGCGCAGAGGTCACAGAGAGGGACAGAGTCTTTCCCATTTGTTTTCCTCTGTGCTACCGGCCTCTCTGTGGTGAATTCCGCTCCCAAATCCGAATACAGACAGGTGATTTGCCGTTGACGGTGCCGCGAGGCGCGTGCTATACTTGCGCAAGTCTGAAACTGGCTGCGACGGAGAGGAGTAAGCGGTCCGGCGCTGGCAGAGAGTGCGGGTCGGAGGCTGCAAGCCCGCACAGTGGCCGCCGCTGAAGGTCGCTCCTGAGCCGACATGCCGAAAGCGTTGCGGTGTCAGTAGGTGTGTCCGGGATGCGCCCGTTACCGCGCGCACAAGCGCCCGGTGTGCGATGCACCGGGAAGCAAGGTGGTACCGCGGAAGAGCGCTCTTTCGTCCTTGGGGTGGCGAAAGAGCGCTAACTGTTTCTGAGGATGAGATGGACAACAACGATACGAATGCGTTCTACGATGCGACGGCAGACGACTATCATCTGTGGTATCGGGACTGGGAGGCGGAACTGGAACGTGAAGGGCTGAACCTGCGGCGGTACCTGCGCGAACACGGCGTGCGGACGGTGCTGGACGCTTCGTGCGGGCCAGGGACACAGAGCATTGCCCTGGCCGCGCTGGGGTATCAGGTGACGGCGGCAGATCCCAGCGGGGGATTGCTGGCGCGCGCCCGGCAAAATGCTGCTGAAAAGGGCGTGAGCGCACGTATCACCTTTGTGCAATCGGATTTCCAGAAGCTGCCGGATCATGTCAGCGGGCCGTTCGACGCGGTGATCACCAAGGGAAATGCATTGCCACACCTGCTACGCGACGATCAGATCGAGGAGGCCATGCTCATCTTCTATGAGCTGTTGCGGCCAGGGGGGCTGTTGCTGGTGGGGATGCGCGATTTCGAGCTTCTGCTCGAAGATCGCCCGCGCTTCGTGCCGGGGCGTGTGCACGATGAGCCGCAGGAACAGATCATCACCTTTGATATTTGGGATTGGGACGATGGGCCGCCGATTACGGTGACCCACAACAGCTTCATCGTGCGGGGCGACGGGGCGTCGTACCGGGTCGCACGCCATCCGGTCAGGTTGCGCGCTCTCACCGCTGCCGAAGTAGAAGTAGTGATGTCCGAAGTGGGTTTCACCGACATCCGGCTGCAACGGGATCGGTGGGAAGTGGTGATAACCGCCGTCAGACCGGGCTGAGCAGTGGTTGGAGCAGGGCAGGCATATCAGTATATTCGACGAATTGTCACGGGTTCGCTGTGCCACAGTGGTAAACGAGGACACCATGAGCCGAGAAATGCCAAAGACGTTCGACTTCGCCGAAGCGGAACCCAGACTCTATGAGTGGTGGGAGCAAAACGGCTGGTTCAAGCCCGAAGTGCACCCCGACGCTGAGCCATTTGTGATCAGCATCCCGCCGCCAAACGTGACGGGCGCTCTGCACAACGGGCACGCTATGTTCGTCAGTCTGGAAGACCTGATGATTCGCTACGAGCGGATGCGCGGGCGGGCGGCGTTGTGGGTGCCCGGCACCGATCACGCGGGCATTGCCACGCAGCTTCAGGTCGAGAACATGTTGCGCGAAGAAGGCACCAGCCGCCAGGCGATCGGGCGTGAAGAGTTCCTGCGCCGCACCTGGGAATGGAAGAACAAGTATGGGCGGCGGATCGTCGAGCAACTGCGGCGACTGGGCGCAAGCTGCGACTGGGATCGCGAACGCTTCACGCTCGACGAGGGGCTATCGAGGGCGGTGCGCGAGGCATTCGTGACCCTGTGGGAACAGGGGTTGATCTACCGGGGGCTGCGCTTGATCAACTGGTCGCCCGGCTTGCAGACTGCCGTCAGCGACCTGGAGGTGGAGCGCGAAGAGGAAGACGGCTTCCTGTACTTCTTCCACTATCCGCTCGAAGGGGGCGGCAGTATTCCTGTAGCCACGACCCGCCCAGAGACGATTTTGGGCGATACGGCGGTGGCCGTGCATCCCGAAGACGAGCGCTATCGGCAGTTCATTGGGCGGACGGCGCTGGTGCCCATGCTGAATCGCCGCATTCCGGTCATCGCCGATCCGTATGTGGATCGCGAGTTCGGCACCGGCGCGCTCAAGATCACGCCCGGCCACGACCCGATGGACTACGAGATCGGGCAGCGGCATGGTCTTGAGCTGATCAATATCATGAACAAAGATGCCACGCTCAACGAGAATGCCGGGCCGTATGCCGGGCTGGATCGCTTTGTGGCTCGCGAGAAGCTCTGGGCAGACATGGAACGGGCGGGGTTGACCATCCGTGTGCAACCCTATCGGCACGTCGTGCCGCGTTCGCAGCGCGGCGGTGAGGTGATCGAGCCGCTGGTGAGCACACAGTGGTTTGTGAAAATCAAGCCGTTGGCGGAGAAAGCCATTGCTGCCGTGCGCGACGGACAGATCAAGACCATCCCGCAGCATTTTGAGCGGGTGTACTTCAACTGGATGGAAAACATCCAGGACTGGTGCATCAGCCGGCAGCTATGGTGGGGTCACCGTATCCCCGCCTGGTACTGCGCCGACTGCGGCGAAATTACTGTGGCTCGCCAGGACCCCACTCAGTGCGCGCACTGCGGCAGCACAGCCATTGAGCAAGACCCGGATGTGCTCGATACCTGGTTCAGCAGCGGGTTGTGGCCGTTCAGCACGTTGGGTTGGCCGGACGATACGCCTGATCTGCGCCGCTATTACCCGACGGATGTAATGGAGACGGGCTACGACATCCTGTTCTTCTGGGTGGCGCGCATGATCATGATGGGACTGTGGTTCACGGGGCAGGTGCCTTTCCACACGATCTATCTGCACGGCCTGGTGCGCGACGAACATGGGCGCAAGATGAGTAAGTCCGCGGGGAACGTGCTTGATCCGCTGGACATTGTGAACAAGTACGGTACGGACGCGCTGCGCTTCACGCTGCTCACTGGCAGCACACCCGGCAACGATATGAACCTGGCCGAAAGCCGTATCGAATACCATCGTAACTTCGGCAACAAGCTGTGGCAGATGTCACGCTTTGTGTGGTCGAACCTGGGCGACTATCAGCCGAAGGCCGAGCCAGAGCGCGCCGGGCTGGACCTGCCCAGCCGATGGATTCTTAGCCGACTGACGGGGTTGGTGAGCAATGTGCAGCGCCTGTTCGACTCGTATCAGTACGGCGAGGCTGGGCGGCAGATTCTCGAATTCCTATGGAGCGAGTTCGCGGACTGGTACATCGAGATCAGCAAGACCGCCCTGTATGGGCAAGACGCAGCGCGGCGCGAGCAGACGCTGGACGTGCTGATGTATGTGCTCAACACGTGCCTGCGACTGCTGCACCCTTACATGCCCTATATCACCGAGGAGATATGGGGCTACCTGCCTACTGGCGGCGGCCCGCTGATCCTGGCGCAGTGGCCAGTGGCCAACGAGGCATACCTGGATGCGGAAGCGGAGGCGCAGTTCAGCGTACTGATGGAGCTGGTGCGGGAAATCCGCAATGCGCGCGCAGAGTATCAGGTCGAGCCGGGGCACCGCATCAGCGCACTGATCGATCCGGGCAGCCGACGAGCCATGATCGAAGCGCATCGCGACGTATTCGCGCGGCTGTGTAACGTGGAGCGGATAGCCATCCTCGCAGAAGGCGAGGCAGCGCCGCAGAGAGCGGTCACGCTGGTCGCGGCTGATGTGACGGTCTACCTGCCGCTGGCCGATCTCGTAGACCTGGAGGCGGAGCGGCAGCGCTTGCAGCGCGAACTGGAAGGGCTGGAGCAACAGATTGCGCGGACAGCGGCATTGCTGGCCAACGAGAACTTCGTCAGCAAGGCCAAGCCGGAGGTAGTCCAGCGCGAGCGGGAGAAGCTGGATATGCTGCAGGCCAGTCGGGCTGCGGTCATTGAACGGCTGGAAGCGTTGCACAGCTAGCCGTGTGTAGCGTAGACGATGGCGCGGGCGGCCTGTTGAGGGCGGCCCGCGTATTTCTGTTGGTCATCAGAGGCTGATCACCTACTGAGGCGGTGACTGCTGCTTCTTGAGAAGGAACAAGGCGCGTCCGGCACGCTGCGCTTCCTGGCGGACGCGCTCGTCGGGATCATGGTAGTAAAGCGCTTCCAGCGCATCGAGCGCGTCGGTGGCCTGCAGCAAGACCAGCTCGGCGATGGAGTTGAGCCGGACTTCCGGATTCTTGTCTTTCAGACGCGAAAGATGGTAGGCAATCAAGCGCTCGTTCGTGGACACGGGTACTCCTCGGTTGGGGCTGGCCGCCGATCGGTACACTGAGCAGGTGGATCGTCACCAGTATAGCAACCCTGCGCGCCCTGAGCCAGCGGAGCAGAATTGAAAGTGGCCGGTGTCAGGGCGCGGGGCGGGCATTCTGAACGCGCTCGACGGCTGCACTGGGGGGCAGTCCCTGCAACACAACCTCCCGGACAGCCGAGTCCAGCGCAGCGAGTGTGTCCATTGCGTTCTCTGGCGCGATCGGCAGGGGAAAGCCCCACTGTAAGGCATTGCTCCAGGCGGTGACGAGTTCTCTGTCAGGCATGGCGTGGACATTGGCTGGTGCTTTGCCTGTCCGCACGAACCAGAGCGCCTGGGAATCGGGCGCGAGGAGGTAGGCGAGGAACTGATTGGCGGCCTCAGCGCTGTGGTGAGTGATGTTCAGACTGATGGCGATCACTGGCTCGCCCCGGACCGGCACGCGCCAGGAAGACAGCCCGTGGCCAGGCCAGGTCGTCACGCCCAGATCGTTGCCGACAGCTTCTGCGAGCTGCAAATAGTCGTTTGAAGAGGCGATGAGCAGGGCAACGCTTCCACTCACGAAAAGGGCGGGATCGGTGGTGAAATGCACAGAAGGTGCAGTAGCCATATCGGCCAGTGCTGCGAAGTACGACGACAGAGCTGCTGGCAAGGGGCCGTCTTCATCGAAAGGCTCAGGATCAGCAGCCAGCAACAGCCCGGCGGTGGCGGCGAAGTTTGGCGGGATGATCAGGCCAGCGACTTTGGCCTGGGCTACGAATTCCTCCACAGAGGCGAACGTCGGGCTGAGCAGGCTACGCCGGTAATAGAGAGTGGGGAACTCGGTTGCCAGAGTCAGGCCGTAGGTTGTCCCATCGAGGGTGGCGATCGAGAGCGCGATAGGCGTCTGATAGGCCAGGATGGCGTCTATCAGGGAATCGTCCAGCGCCTGGATCAAGCCGGACTCGACCAGGCCGGGTAGTTCGGAACGAGAGACCATTAGCAGGTCAGGGCCTGCGCCAGCCAGAGTTTGCTGGCGAAAGGTCTCCAGCAGCGTATCGGCGGAGTGTGCGACAAGCTGTACGTCTATAGTTGGATGCGCAGCTTCGAAGTTGCGGCGGAGTTCCTCAAGCGCGGCGCGTTCGTCTTGAGACAGGGCGTGCCACACAAGTAGCGTGCGCGGTGGCGCTGGTGTGGCGGTGAACCTCCGTGGCTGCGCTGAAGGTGAATCGCCCTGGCAAGCGCCCAACACCATTGTAAAGAGAGTGTTGAGCGCGATCACGCACAGAAAGCTGGCGAGTCTACGCATGGCTGACCTTTCCCCTTCGCGACGGTGCGCTCATTCTAGCATGATTCTGATGCAACACTCATGGGGAAGGGGGAGATGGAACAGTATAATCGAGAAAGTATTCATGGTCACCTGATGAGAGGTATATCCATGCACGTCACGCTCTATGACTATTCCAGCGTATTTAGCGAGTGTTCCGCCGAGTGGAATGAACTGGTACAGGCCAGCGATGCCAACCAGATTTTTCTGACCTGCGACTGGCAGGAGATATGGTGGGAAGCCTATCATCCTGGGCAGTTGTGGGTGCTGGTCGTGCGCGATGACAACGGCCAATGGGTGGGTCTGGCCCCCTGGTTCATTGATGTGCAGGATGACGGTCGGCGCATCGTGCGGACGGTTGGTTGTGTGGACGTGACGGACTATCTGGACATTGTAGCCCGGCGCGGCTATGAAGAGGCGGTATACGAAGCGCTGGCGGCCTGGATTGCTGAGCACACCGACGCCTTTGACGAGATGATGTTGTGTAACATTCCAGAACAGTCGCGAGCGTTGCAGGGTATGGCACGCGCAGTGCAGATGCGTGGCCTGGAAAGCATGGTGCGCCTGCAAGAGGTATGCCCGATCATTGTGCTGCCGCGCACTTTTGAGGATTATGTCAATAGCCTGGACAAGAAGAACAGGCACGAACTGCGGCGGAAACTACGCCGCGCGGCGGGCGAAGTGGACTGGTACATTGTGGGGCCAGAGCATGACTTGCAGCAGGAAGTGGCGCATTTCATGGCGCTGATGGCTGCCAGTTCGCCGGATAAGGCTAAATTTCTGGAAAGTGCGCAGAACCGGCGTTTCTTCGAGTTGATGACCGTGCGCATGGCGGAACGGGGGTGGTTGCAACTGGCGTTTCTGACGGTGAGGGGAGAGCGTGCTGCAGCATACCTCAATTTTGCCTACAACCAACGCATTCTAGTGTATAACTCTGGTCTCGATCCGCAAAAGCATGGGCACTTCAGCCCAGGCATCGTGTTGCTGGCGCGCCTGATCGAGTATGCGATCCAGCAGGGATATCATACATTCGACTTTCTGCGGGGAGACGAGGCGTATAAATATGATATGGGCGGGCGCGACACCAAGGTCTACCAGTTGATGATCGCGCCACGATCAATGGCGGCATGAGTGCGAGCCTGACGGAGTAGTGAGCGAGCGCACATTCTCTCACCGTGCACTCGCTGCCCGTGCAGCAGAACTCAGCCGCCGTAAGAGTCCACCGTGTTGACCGTCTCGGCGGAGATGTACGGCGCTTTCTCTTCGAGATTCAGCAGCGCCTCGTCCTCGCTGATGATGGTCTGGCCCTGGTGATAGAGGACGTTGTTGAAGGCGTCGAAACGATAGCGGCGGTTCACCCAGCCGTAGTAAGGGTGGTAGAAGACCACATTGAACTGAATGGCATCGTCGTTGAGTAGCGGCGTCTCGCTGACCATCCACACCGGCGCGTATTGTTGCAGGTGCGGTATGACTTTGGCGTCGCGCAACTCGCGCATACGCTGAATCCGTTCCTCGGCGTTTTGCATCAGTATCCTCACTAGACGGGCAAGTCTCGACCAGATTCCGCTCTCTATTGTAGACGATCAGGGGCGCTTCGGGTAGTAAGAAGGCCACAAAAAAGGCGCGTCCAATCTTGCACGACGCGCCGCAGGTCTGGAAAAACTGGATCAATGGCCAGCCTGAACAGGCTGACGCGGCTCAGGCAAAGATGTAGCAACCCCGCTGGTGCCGACGATTTTCAGGTAACCGCCTGGCCTCACCAGCAACTCAGGGCTAGTGGTGATGCGCACGATGCGGCGATCTACACTGACATCGGCCCAGCCTCGTCCCACTCGAATGACGCGACCTATACGTGCTTCTGGCGTTTGCATTTTTTCACCCTCCACTACTCACCGTGCTATCACCATTCCCTAGAAAACGACAGTGGGGCTTGACTGCACACGATCGGCAGTGGCAGGCCGATAGAGAATCTTTACTATCTTCATTTAAGCACCTGGGGTAAGCTGAGTCAAGGGTGACATTGGTAAGAGGGTGAACAGAATAGCTCAGTGGGAGCGCTGGGGTATGAGCCGGGCAGCCCACAGTTTTCGCCTGGGAACAGGCCGATCAGTATAATCGGGCGGCAGGGTTGGTATGGCATATCCGAGTGCATCCATGGGCGAAGCAGTCGATCCTGACCAGTCGGTTTATCAGTCTCCGTTCACCTGGCGTTATGGTTCGGAACGGATGCGTCGGGTGTGGAGCCTGGCGTATCAGCGCCTGTTGTGGCGGCGCGTGTGGGTCGCGCTGGCAGAAGCTCAGGCCGAACTGGGATTGGTGACGGTGGAAGAGGCGGCTGATCTGCGCGCTCATATGGAGAAAATCGATCTGCAGCGCGCGCAGGCTATCGAGGCAATAGTGCAGCACGATCTGATGGCCGAACTGAAGACGTTCGCGGAGCAGTGCCCCCTGGGTGGTAGAGTCCTGCATCTGGGGGCGACCAGCGCGGATATTCAGGACAATGCAGACGCGCTGCGGCTGCGCGAGGCGCTCGATGTGTTGTTGGAAACCCTGGCCGAACTGTTGCAGAGCCTGGCAGAGGGTATCGAGCGCTGGGCCGACACGGCGTGCATGGGCTTCACGCACATTCAGCCCGCGGAGCCAACGACGGTGGGATACCGTCTGGCACAATATGCCCAGGACTTGTGGACGGATTGGGAAGAGTTGTCCCGTGTACGCCAGGGCATTCGCGGCAAGGGGATCAAAGGCGCAGTGGGCACCAGTGCTTCGTATGCGGAGTTGTTGCATGGGCGCGGTCTCACCCCCGCTGACCTGGAGGCGCGGGTGATGGCTCGTCTCGATCTGGCGGCTTTCGCCGTGGCCACGCAGACTTACCCGCGCAAGCAGGACTGGCTGGTGCTGAACGCGCTGGCCGGGTTGGCAGGAAGTCTGCACAAGATGATGCTCGACCTGCGCGTGCTGCAGTCGCCCGCCATCGGGGAATGGGCCGAGCCATTTCGCGACCAACAGGTGGGTTCGTCGGCGATGCCTTTCAAACGCAATCCGGTGAATGCCGAAAAGATAGATAGTCTGGCTCGCTGGCTGGCGGCTTTGCCGCGTGTGGCCTGGGATAACGCGGCCCTGGCGGTGCTGGAACGTACGCTCGACGATTCGGCCAATCGCCGACTGATGCTGGCGGAAGCGTTCCTGGCGGCAGACGAGATTCTTCGGGCGGCGCTCAAGGTAGTACGCGGTTTGCGCATAGACCATGAAGCCATCGCACGCAACCTGAAGCAGTACGGCGGCTTTGCGGCGACGGAGCGTCTGCTGATGGCTTTGGTGCGGGCGGGAGCGGATCGCCAGGCGATGCACGAGCGATTGCGGCAACACAGTATGGCGGCCTGGGCGGAGATGGCGCGCAGCGGGCACAACCCTTTGTACGAAATGCTGAGGGAAGATGCGGAGTTGTTACGGTATCTTTCACGTGAACACCTAGACGACTTGATGGACGCCAGTACTCATGTAGGTGATGCGCCGGCGCGAGCGCGCGCTCTGGCTGAAGCGATTCGGGCCGGGCTGGTGACAAGGCAATCACAGGCGCGGTGATGCGGAGGAAGGAGATCAGTACTCATGCCGCGTGCGATCCTGAGCGTATACAACAAGACGGGGCTGGTGGAACTAGCGCGTGGGCTGGCCGAACTGGGCTGGGACCTGGTTGCCAGTGGTGGCACAGCGCGCGCGCTGGAAGTTGCTGGGGTGAAGATCACGCCGGTGGAGCGAGTCACACAGGCTCCCGAAATGCTGGCTGGTCGTGTCAAGACGCTGCATCCCGCCATCCATGCCGGCATTCTGGCACGCGATACCGCGGAGGATATGGAGACCCTGCGACGGCATAGTTACGCTCCTGTAGACCTGGTGGTATGCAATCTGTACCCATTCCAACAGACTGTCGCTCAGCACGGCATCACGCTCGACGAGGCGATCGAGCAAATAGACATCGGCGGGGTGGCCCTGGTGCGGGCGGCGGCCAAGAATCACGCCAGAGTCACGGTATTGGTAGACCCGGCGGATTATGCGGGGGTGCTGGCAATGCTGAGAGAGACGGGGCGGGTGAGCGAGGCTATGCGTCGCTGGCTGGCAATCAAGGCGTTTCGCATGACGCGCGACTACGACACGGCCATTCACGCCTATCTGGTTCAACAATATGGGCCAGCGGACTCTGGCGAATCGTTGCCGGAGGTGCTATCGCTGGGTTTGACGCGGGTCGAGGAGTTGCGCTATGGGGAGAACGCACATCAGCGGGCTGCTCTCTATGCCATAGGGGCCAACGGTTCTCCGCTAGGCGGCCAACTGCTCAGCGGAAAGGCGCTTTCTTACAACAACCTGCTCGATCTGGATGCGGCCTGGAGGGCAGTTGGACTGTTTGAGACGCCCGCTGTGGTGATCGTCAAACACCTGACTCCCACGGGCATCGCTACCGCGCCCACGCTGGCGGAGGCATTTCCGCTGGCGCTGGCGTCCGATCCGGTATCTGCTTTTGGGGGCGTACTGGCGACCAACCGTACGGTGGACGAAGCCTTCGTCGAGGCGCTGGACACGTTGTTTGTGGAAGCGATCGCCGCGCCGGACTTCTCGCCCGTGGCGCAGCAAATGCTGGCCGAAGGCCGTCGCAACTGTCGCCTGGTGCGAATTCCGGAGCGTCAACCGGATACGCTAGAGTTGCGCAGCATCACCGGCGGTTTCCTGGTGCAGGAGGTGGATCGCGGCGATCCCGACGGCACACAGTGGCAGGTCGTATCGGCGCGGCGTCCGACCTCAGAAGAATTGCAGGCGATGCGTTTTGGCTGGAAGGCAGTACAATATGTAAAGAGCAACGCCATCGTGCTTTCGACCGCTTCGGCGACCGTTGGGATTGGAGGAGGTTTGCCAAGTCGGGTGGACGCCACGCGGCTGGCGCTGATGAAAGCGGGCCAGCGCGCGCGAGGGGCGGCGCTGGCCTCGGATGCCTTCTTCCCCTTCGCCGATGCCGTGCAACTGGCGGCGGAAGCGGGGGTAACGTGCATTGTTCAGCCGGGCGGCTCGATACGCGACCAGGAGGTGATCGAGGCGGTCAATGCGGCGGGGATGGCTATGGTATTCACTGGCGTGCGTCATTTCCGCCATTAAGGAGGTGAAGAGGGGGAGGAACTGGCTGTCCGCGGCTGTCTGTCTTGCCCCGAATGATGAGCATTGGCAGGGCGAGAGCAGACGAAATAACTTGTCTGACAGCGAAGGAAGTGCCATAATAGGGGTCATTAAAGTCACTTTAGGTCGTTTTCATGGGCCAATGATCATATGGGAGGAAACCCGTGGCGAGTGTGACTTACCGCAATGTAACGAAGCGTTGGGGCGATGTGGAGGCCGTGAAGAACCTCAACATCGAGATCCCCGATGGCGAGTTCCTGGTGTTCGTGGGGCCGTCCGGCTGCGGCAAGTCTACGAGCTTGCGTATGCTGGCCGGCCTCGAAGAAGTGACCGAGGGCGAGATCCTGATCGGGGATCGCGTTGTCAACAACGTTGCTCCCAAAGATCGCGATATCGCCATGGTGTTCCAGAGCTACGCGCTGTACCCGCATATGACTGTGTACGACAATATGGCGTTCGGTTTGCGCCTGCGCCGTACCCCGAAGCACATCATTGACGAGCGAGTACGCGAAGTAGCGGCCAGCCTGGGTATTGAGCAGTTGCTCGATCGCCGTCCGCGCCAGTTGTCCGGTGGTCAGCGCCAGCGTGTGGCGGTAGGGCGTGCTATCGTGCGCGAGCCGCAGGTCTTCCTGCTGGACGAGCCGCTCTCGAACCTGGACGCCAAGCTGCGCGTTGAAGCCCGCACGTTCATCAGCAAACTGCATCAGCGGCTGGGCACGACGTTCATCTACGTGACGCACGACCAGGTGGAAGCCATGACGATGGGGCAGCGCATCGCCGTGTTGAACGCCGGACGCCTGATGCAGATTGACACGCCGACCAATCTGTACGATCACCCTGCCAATATCTTCGTGGCCGGTTTCATTGGCAGCCCCTCGATGAACTTCTTCGACAACAGCACGTTGATCGAAAAAGAGGGCAAGATGTATGTAGATACCGGCCTATTCCAGGTGGAAGTGCCCAAGGAGCGCTACGAGAAGTATCGTCCTCACCTGGGCAAGAAGGTCGTCTTTGGCATCCGGCCTGAGAACCTGCATCATCCCGACTACACTCCGCCCGGCGTGACTGCAGCTATCGTCGAGGCAAACGTGGATGTGGTCGAAGAGATGGGGCACGAGAAGATCGTCTACCTGGAAGAGGGTGGCAAGACTTTCCTGTCGCGTATGGATCCGCGTGCCCATGTGCACGTTGGCGAGCGCATCGGCGTCGTGTTGAACATGGCTGTGATGCATCTCTTCGACGCCGAGACAGAGCAGGCGCTGCAGTAGCCACTATTCAGTCTGCTCGTGGAAGGCGAGACCGACCGCCTGTGTCATTGCGCAGGCGGTCTTTTCTTATTGGCAGCAGCAGGTCAGGTTGGGCGAATATGGTCAGGGCACAGAGCGAAGTCTATGGAGAGCTGGCAGCAGAACTGAGTCGGGCGATCTCGGGCGAAGTCCGCTTCGACCAGGTGACGCGCTTGCTGTACAGCACTGATGCCAGCAACTATCAGATCGAGCCAATTGGAGTGGTGTTTCCCCGCGATGCCGACGATGTGTGCGCGGTACACGAGATTGCAGCCCGGCTGAAGGTGCCTTTGTTGCCGCGCGGGGCGGGAAGCAGCCTGGCCGGACAGACGGTGGGCCATGCCCTGGTGTTGGATTGCTCGCGGCACATGAATCGTCTGCTGTCTGTCAACGGCGAGATGCGCTATGTGCGTGTGCAGCCGGGTGTTGTTTTGGGGCGGTTGAACCGGCAACTGGCACCGCTGGGGTTGATGGTTGGTCCGGACCCAGCCAGTGCCGAACGGGCCACAATAGGCGGCTGCCTGGGCAACAATGCTACCGGCATGCATAGCATCCTCTACGGCATGTTCGGCGACCATGTACGGACTGTAGACGCGGTGCTGGCTGATGGAAAGCGCGTCTCGCTGGGAGCCAGTGTTCCACTGACGCCTGAGGTAGCGCGCTTGCAGGAGCAGATCGGGGCAATTGTACGCACTTATGAGGAGGATATCCGCACCGGCTATCCCCGAACCTGGCGCACTGTAGCTGGATATGCGCTGAACAAGCTGAATCCCGACGCGCCGGACCTGGCCCAACTGTTCGCCGGTGCGGAGGGCACGCTGGGGACTGTGGTCGCGATCGAGTTGGGGCTGGTAGAGCGCCCACCTCTGACCCGCCAGGTGGTGCTGCATTTCGGCGATCTGCACGCCGCTTTGCAGATCGTTCCGGCGATTCTGGAAGTAGAGCCATCGGCTATCGAGTTGATGGACAAACTCTTGCTCGATCTCACGCGCACCCATCCCGACTACGCGAGGTTGTTGACCTTTATCGAGGGCGATCCGGTTGCCGTTCAGGTGGTGGAATTCTATGGCGAAAGTGAGCGCGAACTCGATGCCAAGGTGACCCGTCTGCGCGACCGGCTGGCGCGGGCGGGTTTTGCAGGAGCGACGGTAATCGTCGCGACGCCCGCACAGATGGACAACGTGATGAAAGTACGCAAGGCCGGGCTGGGGTTACTGATGAGTATGCGCGGCGATTTGAAACCGATCCCGTTCATTGAAGACGCGGCGGTGCCCGTCGAGCATCTCGCTGATTACGTCGCAGGGGTAGAGCGCGTGGTCAGCGAACACGGCCTGCGCATGGCCGTTTACGCACACGCCAGCGCCGGGTGTTTGCACATTCGCCCGCTGCTTTCTCTGAAAACTCAAGACGGCCTGCGACGATATCGTACCATTGCCGAGGCTGTGACAGATCTGGTGATGCAATGCGGTGGCACAACCAGCGGCGAGCACGGCGAAGGGCTTTCGCGCGGCGAGTTCAGCCGCAGGCTCTTTGGTCCGCGACTGACCGAAGCGTTCCGTCAGGTCAAGGCTGTTTTCGATCCGCTGGGCCTGATGAACCCTGGCAAGGTGGTGGATGTAGGGCCGATGGACGACCCGGCGATTTTGCGTATGGGGCCGGCATATGTCACACCGCTGGAACCGCGTCAGACTCGCCTGGACTGGTCGCGCGATGGCGGCTTTGCTGCCGCGGTCGAAATGTGCAATGGAGCCGCTGTGTGTCGAAAGGAAGGGACAGGGGTTATGTGTCCCAGTTACATGGCGACCCGTGACGAGGCACATTCGACGCGCGGGCGAGCCAATGCGCTGCGACATGCCATGACTGGCGCGTTGAGCCCGGCAGGGCTGGCCGACGAGCGGCTCTACGAAGTGCTCGACCTGTGTCTGTCTTGCAAAGCATGCAAGACAGAGTGTCCCTCGCTGGTGGACATGGCGCGACTGAAAGCAGAGTTCCTGGCGGGGTACTATGATGTGCACGGCGTGCCCTGGCGCGCGCGTCTGTTTGGCAACATTCACCGCCTGAATCGCCTGGGGAGTTTCGCTCCGCAACTCAGCAACATGGTGCTCCGTTCGACCCTGGCGCGGTGGGCATTGGGGCGGCTGGGGGTAACGACGCGGCGGCAGTTGCCGGTTCTGGCTCCGCAGCGTTTCAGCGTATGGCATCAGCGCAATTGCCCGGAAACACCAGTTCAGCATACACTGAAAGCGCCTGTTCTGATTGCAGATACCTACACAGAGTACAACTATCCGCACCTGGGGCAGGCAGTTGTGCGCATTGCCAGAGCAGCAGGAATTGCGCTGCGAGTCTGGGGGCCGCGCCAGATTGATTGTTGTGGCCGTCCGCTTATCTCAAAAGGTTTGCTCGATGCAGCGCGGCAACTGGCGGAGCACAACGTGATGCGGATGGGGCCGGCGGTGGAGCAGGGGGAGCGGTTCATGCTCATCGAGCCAAGCTGCGCGGCTACCTTTCGCGATGAATATCCTGATCTCGTCCCCTCGCGCTTGCGAGCGGCGGCGATGAGCGTGGCGGGGGCCGTGATCACCGTCGAGGAGTGGCTGGCTGAACTGGTAGAACAGGGGGTGTTGGTCTCCGGCATGTTCAGCGAAGAGCCTTGCCAGATTCTGTTGCACGGGCACTGCTATCAGCGCGCGCTGTGGGGTACTGGGCCAGCCCACAAAGCACTGTCCGTACTGCCTCACTGTACGGTATCCGAACCAGACGATGGCTGCTGCGGCATGGCGGGCAGTTTCGGTTACGAAGCAGAGCACTATGAGCTTTCGTTGCGGATTGCCGAACAGCGTCTGTTTCCAGCGGTACGACAGGCACCGGATGCGATCGTCGTTGCAGCAGGGGTCTCGTGTCGCGAGCAGATCGCGCATGGGACTGGTCGGCAGGCAGTGCATCCGGTTGAGTTGCTGGCGGCACGTTTGTTGCCCAAGGAGGGGAGTGTTGGGCGATGACACACACGATAGGGCGGGCGATTCGGACCTTGCCGTGGGCAGTGTTGCTGGGCATAGCCTTGTTGGTGCGCGCCCAATGGCTGTGGATTGAACACAAGGAAGTCGTGCGTCCCGGAGGCGTCTTTGCCCTGGGCGGGCTGGCTCTGCTGGTGTTCGCGGCCAGACGGCAGATGCCCGTCCTCAATCAGGCGGCACCAATGCCGGATAGCACGCGGGCATTGCGGCTGACACGGCGGCGAACGCTGGTTGGGGTGTGGGGGATGGCGCTGTGCCTCTATGCGGGCGTGCGCGCAGTTGAGGAAGACCTGGTCGTCTGGCAGATTCTGGGGGTATGGGCACTGGGGATCGTCCTGGTAACCGCTGGTCTGGTCTCCGGGGAAGATTGGCGATGCTGGAGGCGACGCCTGGCCGATAGCTGGCGAAAGGAGCGCCGCACCTGGCTGGCGGTCGGGGGGTTGCTGCTGATTGCGCTGGCCGTCCGGACTGTCAGCCTGGAGACTGTGCCATACATCATGTCGGGCGACGATGCGCAGTTTGCTCAGGAAGCCGTGCACCTCAAGGATGAGCGTGAATGGGTTTACAACCCTTTTCGCATGGGATTCTGGCATCACCCGCGTATCGTGCACACGCTGATCGCGGTGAGCATTCACCTGCTGGGGCAGACGGTGGCGGCATCGCGCCTGCCCTGGGCGGTGCTGGGCGCGCTGACTGTCCCCGCGACCTACCTGCTGGCACGGCGGCTATTCGATGCGCGGGTGGGATGGTGTGCTGCGCTGATCCTGACTACACTGCCGGTACACATCTTTTTCAGCCGCATTTCAATGGACATGGTCGGCGATCCGCTCTTCTTGACGCTGGCGGTCGCATTGACTGCGGGCGCGTTGTATCACAATGACGTGGTCGAAGCGGCGCTGGCAGGGATGTGTCTGGGGTTGACCCAATACTTCTACTTTGCCGGGCGCATCGCATTGTTCATTGTGGCGGGCGCTTTGGCGCTCTATGCCCTCTATGACTGGCGCAGATGGTGGCAGCGCCGGGGCGCGATCGTGGCGCTGGTGGTAGTGACGGCTGTCGTGGTGTTTCCTGGCCTGTACGCGACGATCAACCGGGGGCACGGATTCCATCCTCGGCTGGAACATGTAGGAATCTGGCAGACTGGAGACCTGCAGCGGGCCGTTGACCGCGGAGAACTAAAAGACTACCTGATCTATCAATTGCAGCATTCTTTGCTGGCTTATGTACAGTTTGAAGACGAAAGCGATGTCTTTGGGCGCTACGGGCCGCTTCTAAGCTGGTACACGGGGGTGCCGTTCCTGGTGGGGCTGGCGGTACTGCTCAGTCGCTGGCGTCAACCTCGATCCGGCATGTTGATCGGTTGGGTAACCGGCACGGCATTACTGGGTGGTGCCATGCTGGTCGATCCACCCCATTTCCCGCGTTACATCATTGCACTTCCTGCGGCGGCGGTCATTGCTGCGGTAGGCGTGACGTGGGTTGCGGAACGTTTGCTTGACAGCATGGGCCAATGGCGCGGCGCAGAGCGCTTGGCTCGCCTGACGGGCTGGCGCTTTGCTGCGCCGGTGAGCGTGGCGCTCGCCCTGGCCGTGGCGAATCAGCTTGTCTTCAGTTACGGCTATCTCCCCAAGACGCCGAAGATTCTCTACGGCGAACGCACTCGCCAACTCAACGATGTGGTGACTATCCTGGACGACTTCCAGGGGCGCTATGCGGTCTGGCGCTTTTCGTCGCTCGACCTGGATATGGACTCGACAAGCTTGCTGCGCTACCTGACTCCGGAAAACGCCGGGCAGGAATATGAGGAGGAATTGTATGCCTGGCATGAGGTATTGCAGCCGGGGCCGACCGCTTTTGTCATCGCGCCGCAGCGTCTGGACGAAGTGCTGTCGCCCCTGAGGATATACTTTCCGACAGGGACACTGCAGGAGTATCGCAATCCGCGTGATGGGAGCCCACTCATTTACGTCTACCTGGTAGACATTCCACCCTGGGAGGGGGAGCCAGAAGATGGTTAGGACAGGGGAGATTGTGTTGAAGACCACTGGCAACGGTCAGGTTTTAAACATCACCGAGGCGGTGCAGTCTGTCGTGCACGACAGCGGGCTGCGAGATGGGATCGTCACCGTCTTCTGTCCCAGTGCAACCAGCGCCGTGACGACGATTGAGTACGAGAGCGGTGCAGTGCGCGACTTTCAGCGCCTGTTCGATCAGATCGCGCCGTCCGACCAGGAATATCTGCACAACTACCGCTGGGACGATGGCAACGGTCACAGTCATGTGCGAGCGGCCTTGCTGGGGCCATCGCTGACAGTGCCTTTTGTGGCGGGTCGGTTGGCGCTGGGGACATGGCAGCAGATCGTGTTTGTGGATTTTGACGTCAGATCACGGCAGCGTCGGCTGATCGTGCAGATGCTCGGAGAGGCATAGTCCGGGAGGAGCTCATGGCCGAGGAGCGATTTGCTGCATTGGAAGAACTGGCTGCGGCACTGCGTGCGGAACAAGAACGCCTGGAACTGGTCCAGGTCACGATCCGGCAGATGCTGGCCGAGCCTGACCTGAATAAGAACCTGAGCGCGGTCAGCCAGGCGCTGCATTCTCTGGGATGGCGACGGGTGATGCTGGCTCTGATGGGCGATGAGTCCAGAGAACGCATGACAATGGTCAACGGGGAAACGATCCACGACGCCAGTGACCCGGCAATATTGCCACCAGAGCTATGGACTGCTCTGCAAGAGGGGGGCCTGGAACCATACCGCCGAGGAGGGGTGTATTTCGTCCCACAGCGAGGGGGTGTCAGCGAAACCTGGCAGTCAGAGGATGTGGTGTTTGCGCCTCTCAAGGTTGGCCGGGGGACGCTGGTAGGGGTCATCCGTGTGGACGATCCGGCTCATGGGCGGCGACCGTCGTGGGAAGAGCTACGCCCGCTGGATATTTTAGCAGCGCAGACCGCCTACATTGTCGAGAATGCGCGGTTGTTGCGGGAGGTTTCACGCTCGGCTGAAGAACTGGCCGAGCAGGTTGAGGAACTATCCATGATACACCGCGCAGATCGCGAATTGAGCGCGCACCTCAACCTGGATCACGTCATGCGGTTGACGATGGACTGGGCCTTGCGCCGGACTGGCGCTGACACAGGGCTGTTGATGTTGATCACCGACGATCGCACTGGCCTGGCTCCCTATATTGTCATGGGGTATGTGGACAGGCAGGCGTTCCCCTATGATGCTCATAACCCTCTGCCTTTGTCTGAAGGGGTGATTGGCCGGGCAGCCCGCACGGGACAGACTCAAGTTGTGCATCAAGTGGTGACGGAAGAAGACCGTTTGCCGTTCATTCCCAATGCCAGGACGCATGTGTCGGTGCCGCTATCCATGCGGGGACAGGCACTGGGGGTGATCACCCTGGCATCGGTACACGACATCGTGTTCGGCAGCGAGGTCGTCAGCTTCCTGGAGCGGCTGGGGCGGCGAGCAGCGGTGGCGCTGGACAACGCGCGGCTGTATCGTCGCACGGAACAACTGGCCAACGATATGGCAGCGCTTTACAACGCGAGCAGGGCGATCACCTCGACCCTGAATCGAGACGAAGTGCTGCGCCGTATCGCGCGAGCCATGAGCGAGACGCTGGAGTGTTCGAGTTCCGTCATTTTCGACTACAAACCAGACACACACGAAATCCAGGTGTTGGCGGTGCATCGAGCAGGGGCTGATCTGGATGGGCAGGAGGTATTGCCTCCACTGAAACATGCGATCCCGCTCGCTCTATATCCCGCCTTTCAGACAGTGGTAGAACAGCAACACTCGCTGGCTTTGCGGGCGGCTGATCTTTCGCTTTCGACTCTGGATCGTTCGCATCTGGTCGAGGATCGCATTCACGCCATGGTGCTGGTGCCGCTGGTAGCGCAGGATGAATTGATGGGGGTAGCGGCGGTGATCGAGGGGCGCTATGACCGCGTCTTCACGGCCAGCGAAGTCTACAAGGCCGAGGCGCTGGCCAGTCAGGCCGCCATTGCGTTACGGCAGTCGTTGCTGTTCAGTGAGATCAAAGAGCTGGAAACACTCAAGTCCGAAATGATCCGTATGGCTTCGCATGACCTGCGCAACCCGCTCAACAACGTGATGGGCTACGCGGAGCTGCTGGCCATGAGTCTGGACGAACTGGGATGCCTGACGCCAACGCAACAGATGTACCTGCAGAATCTGAGGGCCAGTGCGGAAATTATGAAGACTCTGCTGGAAGACCTGTTGACGCTAGAACGGATCGAGAGCGAGCGTCAGGCGGAGTGGGAAACCTTCGATTTCGGTGGCCTGGTGATCGAAGTGGTGGAAAGTCAGCAGGCGAGCGCGACCCTGAAGCAGCAGGCGTTGCGGCTGGTGCACGAGCCAGGGACATTGCCTGTGCATGGTAGTGTGACACAACTACGGCAGGCAGTGGCTAATCTGGTGAGCAACGCCATCAAATACACTCCCCAGGGCGGACATATTGATGTGACAGCCGGGCTTGAGGAAGGCGATCGGGTGGCTTTCCAGGTGACGGATGATGGCTATGGCATCTCTCCGGAAAGACAGGCCCGCATCTTCGAACGCTTTTACCGGGCGCGCGAGCCTGGCACTGAACATATCAGCGGCACGGGCCTGGGGTTGAGCCTGGTGAAGACGGTCGTCGAGCGGCACGGGGGACAGGTGTGGTTCAGCAGCACGCCCGGCAAGGGGAGCACATTTGGCTTCTGGCTACCTCTGGCTGAAAAGCCTTCTGGACAGAGCTAGAGTCTCAGGAAGGACAAGGGTATTCGCGCACTGAGGGTATTCCTTCGCCTTCGAAAACGATAGACCAGCACGGTTGTTGGGGCACAAACGTCGTACCAGGCAGCCGGATGGTGACATTGAGAAGGCCGTCGTCGAACAAATCGGTATCGAATACGTAGCTGGCAGTTCCGCCACTCTGTTCAAACTCCAATTCGAAGCGACGAGGAAAACGCTGCCAGACAAAGAGGTGCCCTGGCAACGTAGCTCTGCGCGCAAGCGAAACGAGAACCAGGGAAGCCGGGCCATTGATGATGACGCGCCCACGGCTGGTGCTGAATGCCAGGGTAGCGGATGCGCCTTCTGAAAGAGTGATGCGTGCGCCAGGTTCGAGGATCAGCGAGATGTCAGATGCCGGTCGTAAGGGGCGGGAAACCTGGCCCGGCGGGACATGCTCGACAGTGCCGCTGAAGGCGACCAGAGAGCCGGTGATCTCTACCGGGAAGGGTACCAGTATTGCCACGCCCAGTGTCAGCGCGGTCAACACGCTCACCAGGGCGATCGCGGCCAGAATGGCCCGGCGTCTGTGCTCCATGGGGCTGCGAGTTCCTATAGTATGGGATCGGTCCGCGCACCGATCATAGCGGGGGCAAAAGGAAAAGGAAAACGGAGCACCCGCGGAGGTGCCCCGTTCTGTTCCGTCCTAATTCAACATGATTGGACGGTTATCGTCGTGCCCAGGCTGGCAGATCGCTGCGGTACGTGCCGCTGCTGTAGACGTAAACCCAGGCGTTCTGATAAGGCTCCGGATTGGTCCACTGGTACAGCCACCAGGCGTCCATGATGGACAGGTTGACGCAACCATGACTCTGGCGGTAGCCGAAGCGGTCGTGCCAGTAGGTGCCGTGCAGAGCAATGTCACCGTCGAAGTACATGACGTAGGGGACTTCCTCAATGAAATAGAAATCCGGCTGGCCCGACGCACCACTCATACGAGTGGCTTCGTGACGCTCGTAAATCTGGAACAGGCCCTCGCGGGTGCTCCAGCGCGGCAGGCCAGAGGAGATGAGGGTGGCGAATACCATGCGATCGCCTTCATAGGCAACTGCCGTCTGCTCGTACAGGTCAACGGCCACCCAATGATCGTCTGGCCCAATACCCTCAGGGCGCGGGATGGCTTTCACTTTGGCGACGCGGATCTGCTGTATCCACTGATCGGGTCCGACGAGATACCATTCCCAACCGTCTACATACTCCACGCCGTAAATGTTCATCAGCGTGTAGCGAGGGATGATCTCGGCGGATTTATCTTGCGGGCCGCCAGGATAGCGGCTGGGGCGAGCCTCTGCCAGCATCCAGGCGAAGGGGCGTTTGGGCTGAGTGGCGATCTCTACGCCGGAGAATTCGGACACATCGGCCCAGGTGATATGTTCAGCCGGCACCCACTGCCCATAATTGACCTGGATGAAGCCGTCCTTTTCATTGATGACGGTCACGAAGTTGTAACCCGCATCGAGTTCGCCGATGGGGTTGCCGTTGGGCGCGTCATAGATCACGACATGTCCCACCATACGGCGGTACGCACGTGACCAGACAATATCTTCCTGGTAGGGCACCTGAACGACGTCTGGTTTGGGATGAGCGCGCATTTCGGCTTCGGCGGCGCGCAACTCAAGAGCGCTCATACCTGGGTGCTCTACGCAATCCCTGGGGAGGACAGGTTTCTCGCCCTCTGGGGTGGCGGCGATGGCGGCGGCGATCCGCTCGGAACAGGTCTCGTCACGCCGATCGCCGGGGAAAGCCAGGGCGTGATGGACGCCGGATAGCTCGAAAAGCACAATACCGAGGACAATGAAGACCAGAATGGAACGTTTGGCTGTAATCATGGCTGGCCAATGCTCACTGAAGCGGACATCTCTGAAAGAGAATAACAACGTTTGCGGTGAGGGTCAATGGCTGGCAAGGGAGACGTCAGGTAAACGTGGGCCAGCAGTATTTGTGGCAGAAGGTGCAAATTGTCTTAAGATCGCCATGGGACGGGCAATGTTGTGATGTGCTGACTGCAGGAGCAGAGGTTCGGATGACACAGTCGAATGGATCGCGGCGAGTCGTGCTGCACACTGAGGGGCTGACCAAGGAATTCAACCTGGGCAGTGTGGTGGTGCGCGCGTTACGCGGCATAGACCTGGATATCTACGCCAACGAGATGGTAGGCATTGTAGGGCCATCCGGCAGTGGCAAAAGCACCCTGTTGGGCCTCATTGGGGGCCTGGACAGGCCTACAGCCGGGCGCATTGAGATTGACGGGATTGATATCACGTATATGAGCGAGAGCAGGCTCACCGAAGTTCGTAACGAGAAGATCGGCTTCGTATTTCAGTTCTTCAACCTCATCCCAACGCTGACGGCTCTGGAGAATGTGGCCTTGCCCATACAGTTTGCCCGCTACCCGAAGTTCGATCCGGAGAAGCGTGCCCGCGAGTTGCTGGAACTACTGGGCCTGGGAGATCGGCTGCATCACCGGCCCATGGAACTTTCGGGCGGGCAACAGCAGCGTGTGGCCATTGCGCGGGCGCTGGCTAACAATCCTCCCTTGTTGCTGGCAGACGAGCCAACGGGGAACCTGGACTCCGAGGCGGCGGCGGTCGTGATCCAGGCGCTGCGTGAGGTATGGCATGAAACGGGCACTACGGTAGTACTGGTGACACATGACCCAGAGCTGGCAAGAAAGATGGATCGCCAGGTGACACTGGTGGACGGACGAATTGTCGGTTGAGTGGACGATGAGAGAGATGGGGATTTTTCTGAGCGGTTTGGTGCGCTTCCTGCGTTTTGCGCTGCACCATTCATTGCGCGATATGTGGCGTAATCGGACACGGACGGTTTTCGCGCTGATCTGTGTGGTGACTGGCGTGAGCGCGGTGGTGGCATTGCGTTCGCTGGCGTTCATGGTGGGCGACGAACTGACGACCAACCTGGCGCAGATCAACCGCGGTGACATCCGATTGTATGCAACGCGCCGGGTGCCGGAACTGACAACCCTGAGCGGTCAACAGCTACCGGTGTTCAACCAACAGGCGGTGGAGGCATTGCGGGCCTGGGCAGCCGAAGAAGGGGTGGCACTGTCCTTCGCTCGACTGTCTGGGGCATGGCCTTTGCGTCAGGTCGTAAATGAAGAGGAAGTGACGGCACAGACGATTGTCGCGCTGTTCATCGAGCCGGAAACATACCCCTTCTACGATCACATTGTCTTGCGCGAACCAGCGGGCGCAACGCTTGCCGACGTTCTGTTGGCCGACCGCGAAGCTCAAGGGACGCCGGAAGACCCGCGTCCCCTGGTGATCTCGACCGGACTGGCACGTGAGTCTGGCCTAGGGTTGCAAGTGGGGGACAGGGTGCGCCTTGGGGCATCCGGTACCACTTATGAAGTGCGCGGCATTGCGTCAACGTCTGCCGAAACGGTACTCACCTTGCCTGCGGCGGCGTTCCTGGGGCTATATGTCTATCTGCCTCTGGATGATTTGCGGTGGCTAAACGAGCCAGTTCTGCCCGACCAGGTGTTTGTCAAAGTCCCTCTGGGCCGTGACATTGAGCAGGTTGAAGAGAGCCTGGTCACCTATCTGCAAGAGCGATTGGGGAGCGAGTCATCCTTTGATGAGCAGTTAAGCCGTTCTACCGTGCCGGAGCTGGCCGAAGAAAACACCGAGGTTGCCGGAATAATCGACGACATGATCCTGACCATTGGCTTGTCGTCACTGCTGATTGGTGGGATCGGCATCGTCAATACCATGCTGGTAGTGGTCAACCGGCGCATGCTGGAGATCGCTGTGCTGAAGACGCTGGGACTGAAAGCATACCGCGTCACCTTGCTGTTCCTGGTTGAGGCACTGCTGATGGGCCTGATTGGCAGCGTCATCGGAGCGGGGGTGGGAGTGGTGCTCAGTTACCTGGTGCGTGGGGTCGGAGAGGAAGCCTTCGCGCTGACGCTCGAATGGCGGCTCTATCCGGCAGCCATGATCAGCGGGTTGTTCCTAGGCGTGATCATGACCACGCTATTTGGCTTCATGCCCACACTGATCGCGGGGCAGGTGCGTCCGGCGATTGTACTTCGCCCGAACGACGCGGAGATGCCACCGGCAGGGCTGGTGCAGACACTGCTGGTCATTGCTGGCATGATCGCGGTGTTGGGCTTCCTGGTTAGCTCCATCGTCGAAGATGCGCTCTCCTTCGGCCCCGAAATCATGTTGGCTGGTGGAGGCGGGTTGATCGGGCTGTTTGCCGGAGCGATTCTCGCCAACCAACGTGGTTCGGTCCTTACCACCACCCAAAAGAGATACACGTCGAAGCTACGGAGCATCATTGCGCGTATTCTGTGGGGCTACGGTGCGCTGGCTATCGGAGCGGCGATCGCTTCGGTGATCGTGCTGATCCTCAGCGCCGTCTGGCGGCCATTCGGCATAGGAGACGACCAACCGGCGTCTTCCATAGCGAGTGCGTTGCGACGCGGTGAACTTGCCTGGGCGCTGACCTGGCTGGTGCTGACGTTGGGGGTAGCCTGGCTGATCCGTCGGTATGCGCGGCGGGCGGCGCGGGCGCTCGCGCTGACAACATCGGGGATGACTGTCGGAGGCCTTGCTGGAGCGATCTTGGGCATGGTGCTGGAAAGTCTGCTGGGGCAGACCTCTCTGTGGCAGTCACTGACTCCATTGTCCACGGGCATGGTGCTGGTCGAGGGGGCGCTGGCCGTTCTGGCAGCGGTCTACCTGGGCTACTGGCTGCTGGTATGGCTGGTGTCCAGAATGCCCCCCGCGCTTATGACTGGCGTGGCCAGTCTGCTTTTGGTCGCGCTGGCCACAGGTGGCGCAGTCGCCAGTGCTCTGGCAGGGCGTGGGCTGGAGGTAGCGTCGGCAGGGATCACAGGGATCGTGGGCCTCATCGTGTGGGGGAAGCGGCGCAGAGAGGGTCATCCGGTTGTCACAGAGCGAGGAGGGCAAGCCTTCTGGCGGCAGGCGCGCGACCGCGACCCGGCGCGACATCTGTCGGCGTTGTTACTGGGGACGGGGGCCATAGCCGCCAGTGTTTGGCTGGCGGAGCGGTTCGCCTGGCCAGTCGCCACCGTGACAGGGAGTGTGGCCGGAGCTACATTTCTGGGCTGGTGGATACTTCTGCAACGGAACTACCGGGCCGACGCCCGGCTGGTCTTGCGCGAACTGGCCGGGCGACGGGCACGTGTGGCTTTGACCTTGCTGGGCCTGAGCGTGGGCGTGGCTGGATTGAGTCTGGTGACACTCACCGCTGGGGCAGTCAGCCATATTCTGGAGATCCAACTGGGAGAGACAGTCGAAGGTAACCTGCTCATCGCCGATCGTACCGCCAGGCACGGACCGGAGGTCGCCGCCATTCTGGAGGCGTCCGAAGGCGTGCTGGAATACTCACAGGTGAGGCCGTACCGTGGGGTGCTGGTTGCGCTCAACGGGGAGGATGTACGATCTCGTTGGAGACGCGACGGGCGTTCTGAGTCCGGTGAAGAGATTGAATTTGAGGAGATGGAACGTGGCATCCCTCTGGGGCTGATCGAGCGGGAAACGCTGGACGACATGCCATCTTACAAGATGGTGGATGGGCGACCCTTGATGCCTGGTGACGAGGGGCAACACCGAATCATGTTGCGCGAGTCCTTTGTGACAGAACGTCTGGGCATCAAGGCCGGGGATAGCTTGCAATTCCTCTTCGAGAATGGGCTGGGCCAGGGCGATGACGTACTGTTGCAGTTTCGCGTCGTGGGTGTTGTGTCGCGTCAGTCGGAACAGACTGGCCTGGAAGAAATGGGCAATCTATCGGTGTTGCCGCCCGGCACGTTGCCCGACACAGTCAAACCACAAGGCACGGCCACGATCGCCCTGGTGGATGAGAGCGACCCGCGTTATATGGACCAGGTGATGGTGGCCCTGGCGCATGTGCCAGGAGTGATCGCCTTTGAACTCGATGCTCTAACACAACTTGCTCAGAGTCTGCTGGAGCAGCTCAATGCCATTCCTACGCTGGTGGCGTGGCTTGCGCTGGTGGCAGGGACGGCGATCATTGCCAACACAGTGGCGCTCGCTGTCCAGGAGCGGCGGCGTCAGATCGCGGTGATGAAGGCCATCGGGCTGAAGGGCTGGCGTGCGCTGGCTATGTTGCTGGTAGAAAACGGCCTGATTGGCTTGCTGGCGGGCGTAATCGGTGGCGGGGTAGGACTGGTGGTGACAGTCGTAGTCGTGCTGGCGACGCCATCGCCCGAAGACATGCGGCGCGTCATCGAATTCGGGACCTTGGGATGGTTGATGCTATTGTCGATCGCTGTGGCCGTAGGCGCGGCCATGCTTTCGGCATGGGGAGCGATGCGCGAAAAACCGTTGCATGTGCTGCGTTACGAGTGAACGAGAAGCAAGTGATCACCCGTCAGCCGATGCGTGCGCCAGTGTCGCGGTCGAAGAAATAGAGATGTTCCGGTGGAAAGCGCATGGCGAAGGTGTCCCCAGGGCGAACCTGGTGAGCGAGGGACAGGCGCACAACGCACTGCTGCCCGGCCAGTTCCACATGTACCAGTTGGGATTGCTGGCTGAGCAGCGGTTCGACAAACTCGACCCGTCCAACAATGCCCGCTGATGCTGGCTCGATGTGCTCTGGGCGAATCCCCAGCCATACTGGCTGACCCTGGCGCAGGCCGGGACGGATGGGTGTCACCGAGAAGCTCTTGCCTTCCCAGGTGTTGCCGTAGACGTAGCCCGGAAACAAGTTCATGGGCGGCGTGCCGAAAAACTGCGCTACAAAGGCGTTGATAGGGGCGTTGTAAAGAATCTGCGCGGTGCCGACCTGCTCGATCCGGCCCGCGCGCATGATGGCGATACGATGCGCCAGGGCGATTGCTTCTGTCTGGTCGTGTGTGACGTAGACCGAAGTGATCTGGTAATGGCGTAACAGGCGATTGAGCTGCATCCGTGTTTCGACGCGCAGCTTGGCATCGAGATTGGAAAGCGGCTCATCGAACAGGAAAATCTTGGGTTCGCGGGCCAGACAACGCGCCACTGCTACCCGCTGCTGCTCTCCGCCAGAAAGAGTAGGAGGTTTGCGATTGAGCAGGTGTCGCACCTCCACACCCATAACCTCCGCAATATGTTGAATGCGCTCCGGAATCTTCTCTGGTTGGCGGCGGACGATGTCGTAGAAGCCAATGTTCTCGCGCGCCTCCATGTGGGGATAGAGGGCATAGTTCTGGAAGACCATGCCAATACCGCGCTCGGCCATGGGGATGTCTTCCAGGGGGACGCCGTCATAGGTTACTTCTCCGGAATCGGGCTTGAGCAGGCCGGCGATCACCTTTAACAGGGTGGTCTTGCCGCAACCCGAAGGCCCCAGAATGCTGAGGGTCTCTCCGTTGCGGATGGTGAGGGAGAGATCGTCCAGCGCGTTGGCGCTTTCTGGAGCGGCTGTGTGTCGTGGGGCATGGGGCACTGAGGGCGCAGGGCCGCGGGCGGGAGAGTTGACAGGGGGAGCCTCACGGCGTCCCAAGGGGATCAGTTCTTCCCGTTCGTAGCTCTTATACACATGGCGCAAGACGATCGTTGGCATGGGTTATCCCTGGCCTCATTCGCGGTCACCGGGAGTCAGGAGAGCACGGAGCGAGTGCAGGATAATGCCAGTGAAGAGCGTCTGAATACCGATGAGAGACAGCAGCAGGCTGATCAGCGCCGTGCCGACGGCCAGCGTTTGATAGGCGTTGTAGCGCTGTACCACGATCACTCCCAGCAAGATGCCTGCCAGCAGAATCAGAATGCCGGGTACACCGAAAAAGATGAGCGGGCGATGCTGGCTGACGAGCACAACAATGCCGTTGAGCACTTGCAGTCCGTGACCGAGCGGATTACGTTTGGGACGCTCGGCATAGGTGACACTGACGGGCACTTCGCAGATGGTCAGATGATGTTGTTGTGCCAGGAACTGCATCTCCGATTCCAGTGAGAAGCCGCCTTCGGGACGGAAGGTCATGGTGTTGATAGCACGCTGAGAGAGCGCCCGGAAGCCACTCTGCGAGTCGGTGATGGTCACACCAGAAGCCATGTTGGTTACCAGAGTCAGGGCGTGTTGGCCCAGGATGCGCCAGCGTGGGATGCGATTGCGCACGCCAAGAAAGCGCGATCCGACGACCATATCGGCGGCCCCAGCCTCGATGGGAGCGATCAGGGCAGGAATCTCAGCAGGGTCGTGCTGACCATCGGCATCAATCAATATCACCAGGGCTGCGTTCATCTCGCGCGCCTTGCGCAGGCCGGTGTTGACTGCCTGCGCCTTGCCCTGGTTGTGGTCGTGTCGCAACACGATGGCTCCCGCCTCTGCGGCGACGGTGGCCGTCTGATCCTGAGAACCGTCATCAACCACAATGACGTGATCCACATAGCGGCGGGTCTTGAGTACAACGCTTCCGATGAAGCGATCCTCGTTGAAGGCGGCGATCACCGCGATACGCGGGTGGTGATTAACTGGAGTCAGTTGTTCCACGGTGTTCCTGCGCGACTGCAAGAGTTCTGATTCGTCTGCATTGTAACACGTTCTGCAGCGCTCGAAAGGGAGAGCTAGCGAAACGTCATGGGGGCGTAGGGCAAGCGGCACAGTTGGGCCAATGCGGCCCGCTGTTCTTCTGGTATACTTGGCGCTTCGGATCGCCGAGATGGCTATGACGAGGGAGATATGCGAACCGGGGTGCGCGTCGTGAAGACGGTGTTCAGCGTTGTTTTTGCGGTTACTGTCGCCTTGATTCTGGCGAGCTACGCCGTGTACGCAGCCAATGGGATTTGGGACGAGTTGCGCGCTCAGGATCGGCGTGAACGCTATGACCGGCTGATTGTGCCGACTGCAACGGCCATGGCGGTGCACCTGACGTCATTTCGTCCGGATCAGCCCGGTGTGAGTCTGGAAGAGGAGCCGCCGACGTCCCTTCCGACTGCGACACCGACAGAGGCAGCGACCGACACCCCAACTCTCACGGTGACATCGTCGGCCTCGTGGACTCCCACTGAAACGCCTTCGCCCAGTGTCACCGCTACAGCTTCGCCGACGATCACGGTCAGCCCTACGCCCGTCTTGCAGATACAGGTGTTGCCTACGAGCACGCCGACGATGACCCCCCTCCCGACAAATACGCCGCGCCCGATTCCACCGACACCCATTCCGACGAATACGCCGCGTCCAACCCGCCCACAAGGGCAGATCAACACGCCTGCGGGCGTAGTGGTGTGGACGCTAACGCCGTCACCGGCCCCGGCGACGCTGACACCCTCTCCGATTCCGCCGACACCTACGTCCACCTATGTGATCGAGGGAACGTACGCTGTGCCTTTGCAGACGCCGGTTGTCCCCATCCCAGAGCGAGCACCCTGGCTGGACAATGATCCCGATGTGACCAACTTCTTGTTGCTGGGTAGCGACACCAGCGGTGGTGGGGTAGGGCGTACCGACGTGATCATTCTCGTGTCGGTGAACCGGCGCGAAGGAACGGTGGCCATGTGGCATGTGCCGCGCGACCTGTTCGTGTATATCCCCAATCACACCATGGACCGCATCAACCTGGCCTATGCGTTGGGGGAGTCAAGCGGCTACCCTGGCGGCGGTTTCGGATTGATGCAGGAGACTTTCCGCTATAACTTCGGGATCGAGGTGGAGCACTACGCGCGGGTGGACTTCGACGATTTCATGCGCATCGTTGAGGAGTTGGGGGGCCTGGAGATCAGCGTGGACTGTGCCATTGCCGACTGGCGGCTCAAATCGCCCGATCTGGACCCGACAGTGGAAGACAATTGGGAGTACTATACGCTGCCGATCGGCCATCAGCGGCTCGACCCCTACATGGCGTTGTGGTATGTGCGCAGCCGCAAGACGACCAACGACCTGGATCGCGGGCGGCGTCAGATGGATGCACTGCGTGCGATGTGGTATCAGGCACGCGAGCAGGGGCTTTTTGCTCAGGTCACGCAATTGTGGCCGGGGGCAGTCGAGATTGTGCAGACCGACATGAGCCTGACCGATGTGTTGGGGTTGGTGCCCCTGGCGATGAGCCTGGACATCAGCCGGATCGCTCGCTACAGCGGGACGCCAGGGGTGCACTATGAGACATTTCTGACGCCGGACGATGGGCGTGAAGTGGTGTTACCGAGGCGCGACGCCCTGCTGGAGCTGGTACGTGCACTGTTGACTCCTCCTATGGCCAATCGTCTGGGCCGCCAGACGGTGACAGTAGATATCGTGGATGCATCGGGCTATGGTATTGGCTTCGACCGCGTTGCCAGAGACCGGCTGGCATGGGAAGGATTCGCGGCACAGATCAGCACCGCGCCCGCGGGAGAGTTGCGCGATCTGACAACTGTCTTTGACTACACCGGACAGGCAAAGGGAAATGCTCTGGCTGACCTGCAGCGTATCCTGCGCGTCAGCGAAGCGCAGGTGATCGCGCAGCCCAATCCCAACCGCCGTGTAGATTTCCGCGTCGAGATCGGCAGATCCTATAACTCTTGCGTCTACGGTAATGCCGAAGACGACGTAGAAACCGGCCCGCCCATACCTACTGGCACACCGGTGAGTTTCGGCTAGCTGCCCAACGAGAATCAGGACCTGGCAGTGTCTAGGGGGATGACAGTAACTTGCCCGGCAGTGAGATTCTGTACGGCGGCGGCCAGAGGCTCTAGCTGGTCAGCAGGAAGAGAGGCATAGAGGGTTACTTCAGCCGAGAATTCCTGCTCTTCAATCACCGCGCGGTGTGCTTCTAGCAACAGCCGCACTCGCTCGAAGAAGTGATAGGGGACAGTCAGTCCGATCATCCTCTTTTCGATCTTGAGTTCGATGGGTAGCGCAGCGAGCACCTGCCTGGCGGCGTCACTGTAGGCGCGTACCAGACCACCAGTGCCTAGCTTGGTGCCGCCAAAATAGCGCGTGACAACTACCACTACGTCGCCCAGGTCTGCGCCGCGCAGTACAGTCAGCACCGGCGGTCCTGCTGTCCCGGATGGTTCTCCGTCGTCCGACATGCCCTCGATGAGATTGCTCCCATAGCCGACCTTGAAAGCGTAGACATGATGCGTGGCGTCGGGCATTTCGGCTCGGATGTCCTGGATGAAGCGCCTGGCGGCGTCTACGGTAGCGGCGCGACCAGCCGTGGCGATGAAGCGAGAATTGATCACGCGAGTCTCAACACGGGCCGTCTGGGCCGGAATCGGGTAAGACATCGTACGTTTCCTCTGGGAACAACTGTGCCAGCGTAGCGCGTCGGAAAAAAGTCCGGTAGGCGGAGGTCTCGGCTACCTGCGCCTGAAATGCGGCCCACAGGGCTGAATCACCGTCAGTGGGCGCAATGTCCGCAGGAGGACGGGAGATGCTCACCTCCCCATCCTGTCCCTCATCCCAGGTCAGTACGTTGGCGGACTGTGCATAGTGCAGCGCCAGCCGGATCACACGCTCCGGTTGAGCGACTGCCTCGGCCAGTTGTCGCAGAGCTGTCAACCCGCCTTGCCGGGCCATGACATACTTGACCAGTTCCAGGATGCGGCGGAGGATGGCATCGGCTTTGGTGAGCGGCGGATCCGTGCCGAACAGGATGACGCGCGCCGGGCCGACCTGTTGCATAGCTTGCGACAGGGCATCGGGACTGCAAGGGGCAGTATAGATGATGAGCGTCTGCGCGGGGCGCAAGGCTGAAAGAGGGAGGCCCGGCGCTTCGCTACGGCGGTACCCTTCGGCCCAAGTCACGGCGTCTGGATACGTATTACGCAGAGCGCTCAGTTCGAGCAGAGGCTGGGGCGCGAGTCTCCGGTCAAGGACCTGGCGAGCAGGCGCGGCTACAGCGATGCTTTCGGTGGGTGACGGTCGGAAGTCTACAAGCGTAAGCTGTAGTTCCGGCTGGTCGCGGAAGTGGCTGACTTCAACCTGAAAGGCCAGGTCGAAGATGCCTGTGGGCAGGGAGGCCGCAGCGCTATTCCACCACAGAATATCGCGGCGGTTGCCATGTTCATCAGTCACAGATAGACGGCGATGCTCCTGCTCCCTGCCCAGGAAGGTGGCGTTGAGCAGAGAGAGACGTTCGCAGGCCAGGATCGGGCGGGGGTTGCCTTCGCCGAAGGGGGCGAGTAGTTCCAGAGCACGGGCCAGATCAAGTGTGACTTCGTCCAGGCGCACGACGGCCTCGACAGTCAGGCTGGTGCGGTCTGCGGCTGTCGGCATGGAGGCCAGCGTGTCGGAAAGGCGGCGACGAAAAGCGGGGATGTTGGTCACGGGTAAGGCGAGTCCTGCCGCGCCCGGATGTCCACCGAAGGAGAGCAACAGATCGGCCTGAGCGGCGATGGCGGTGTGAATATCGTAGCCCCCTGCTGAGCGGGCAGAACCACGGGCTACGTCTCCGCTGGAGGCCAGCAATATCACAGGACGCTGGTAGAGCGAAGCCAGGCGGTTGGCCACGATACCTAAAACGCCCGGATGCCAATTGGGGTTGTGCAAGACCAGGGCGCTCCAGTCGAGCAAAGAGGGGTCTTGTTCGATTTGTGATTGAGCGGCGGCGAGAATCTGACGTTCGTAGAGCTGGCGCTGGCGATTCAGTCCGTCCAGGCGCAGGGCCAGGGTTTGCGCCTGTTCTTCGTCGGCGGTGGTGAGCAGTTCTACCACCAGACGGGCGTCGTCCAGGCGACCGGCGGCGTTCAAGCGCGGGGCAATCTGAAAGGCGATGTGCGTCTCGGTGAGGTGTTGTGGGTCGAGTTGGGCCAGGCGGTAAAGGGCGCTCAGCCCAGGGCGTTGATCGCGGCGAAGCTGAGCCAGCCCGACTTGCAGCAGGTAGCGCGTGTCACCACGCAGAGCAGCAACATCGGCCACAATGCCCAGCGCGGTCAGATCGGTCAGCCCTGCGCTGGTCAACGGTTGGCCGAGATAGGCCAGCAGACTCTCGGCCAGTTTATAGGCAACGCCTACACCAGGCAGTGTGGCCAGCGGATGAGCGGGCGGCAAACGCTTGGGATTGATGATCGCGTCGGCCTGAGGCAGGGCAGGCGGCAGGTCATGATGGTCGGTGATGATGACTGAGACCCCCTGTTGTTTCGCATAGTCAACAGCCTCATGAGCCGCAACGCCTGTGTCGCAGGTGAGCAACAGGGCAGGGGAGAACCGTTCTAGCTGTTGGCGCAGAGTGGCGGGTTGAATGCCGTGCGATTCATCAAGCCGGTTGGGGATGTAGAAGGCAACAGGCACGCGCAAGGCTCTCAGGATACTGACCAGCAACGCCGTCGCCGTTTGCCCGTCTACGTCGAAATCGCCCCAGACCAACACTGGCACTTGCTGGTTGACTACCCTCTGCAATAACTGCACAGCCTGCGGCAAATCCGGTAACTCGTCGGCGGGGGCGGGGCAGTAGAAGCCAGGGTCCATAAACCCCTGGGCAGCCGCAGGAGTGGTAATGCCTCGAGCTGCCAGCAAGGCCGCTACGAGGGGATGAAGGGACAGCCCTGGGAAAAGGGAATTAGCGCGAGCTTCATCCGCAGGGAGGATTTCCCAGGCCATGAACTTCGTATAGTCATTCACCTAAAAGCCCACCTCATCCACAGCCTCAAACAACGCCGCAAGAGAAAGGCCCTGCTCGCCATCGGCATCTCCCTCAAGCTCCGTCAGCGACCCTGCCACGACTCCACGCGCACACAACGACCGAAACACACAGTGCCGACAACGTCGCTGCTCCGCCGTCAGTGGCCAAGCCCGATGCTGATCCCCAGCCAAAACCTCACCAACCAGCTTCGCCAGACGTACTCCGCCCTCGGCATGCCAGGCAGAGGAGTAATCGAAGCGCAAGGGGGCTTCGGGAGCTGCTGTGAACCAGTAGACCATGCTGACACGCTCTGGTTCCACCCATTCTCCGAACAAAGCCGGCCCCACTTCGGCCATCATCCACAGATATAGTGTTGTCTGCATGCGATCGCGCAGCCACTCGGCGCGGGGCACAGGCGCGTGTGTCTTCCAGTCAAAGACGTACACGTGATGGCCCGGCTGCACCACCACCAGGTCGAGCGCTGCGACCACTCGCGCGCCGCCGAGGTCGGCACTCAGCCGCAACTCCGGATAGCGGCCCCCAGACAGGCCATGCAGGAAGGCGAAACCCAGATACTCCTGCCACCAGCCACGCAACGTGCGATCGGTTTCCAACAAAGTCTCAAGCTGAGAGGTCGGCACGCCAAGCTGATGCCGCTCCACGAGCCGGTGAAAGCGCTCACCGCGACGCACCGAAAGCTCGTGCTCAAACAGCGGTTCAGCCTCTACCGCTGGCCAGCGCTGATTGACGACGTAGCGCAACTGAAACCGGCGCGGGCAGTCCACATAATCCTGTAAACTGGCCTGGGTGAAAGCGAAACCCTCTGGCAACAACATAGGCATTGTCCTTGCATCACTCCCCATAGCGACCGTCCACGTAGCGGCCCAGATGGATCAGCGGGAGGGCAGGCTGATTTTCGTAACCAGGGCCTTTATGGGCGTAGCGTCCCATGTTCCACGAAATGATCACCTCGCGCCTGGCTCGCGTGATGCCTACATACAACAGGCGCAGCCGTTCGCAGGCGTACTCAATACGCGCCCGCCGGGTCGCCTCTCCTTCCTGGTAGACAGGCAGTCTGCCAACCAGATGATCCAGTTGCGCCAGCAATTCCGCCCCGAGATTCAGCCGGAAGTTGCCGCCATCCGGAAGGTAACGCGCGAACCAGCGTTCATCGCGGTAGGAATCGTAGGGCATAGCCGAGGGAAAGTCGTAATTGTTCACGGACAACAGGTAGACTCGGTCCCACTCCAGGCCCTTGGCAGCGTGCATGGTGGCGATGGTCACAACACCCGGCTTGGGAGCATAACCGGCTTCGTCATCGTCAAAGCCCAGAAAGCGGCGCTGATTTTTGTTGATCGCGGTCAACTCGGCCACGAAATCCGCCAGCCGCCAATCCGGATGAGAATTGGCGAGGGCGCGCAGCGTCACAGCTACTTTGTGCCCCAGAGCGAGATCAGCGGGCGTGTCGAAGAGGTCCTGAGAGATGGTCAGGACAAGCTGATCAATGGGGAGATCTGTCAGACGTAGCCAGCGGCGAACGTTAAAGCGGAAACGTTCCAGTTCATCCGCTATCCAGCGATAGGCCTGCGGCAACTCTGGCAGAGAGGGCTGATTGCCTGGATCGTCGGGCCACAGCAGTTGCTCGACGGTGGGCACCGACTTGAAGTACGCCGCCAGAGCAGCGGAGATGTCCGTTTCGGCGCGCACCAGGTCGCGACGCTCGTCGGAAAGGTGACTCCAGAAAAGGTGCTTGAGCCGTTGTAGATGGTCGGGATGGGACAGATATTCGAGTACGGCAATGAGCCGCCCGACGGACTGACGAGTCTGCGACGTGCTGCGCAGCAGTTCCTCAAAACGCACCTGAGGATAGCGACGGCGCAGTTCTTCCGCCAGAGCATAACCGCGGTTGTTGTCTGGCACCAACACGGCTATCGTATAGGGGTAGGGGTGGTCGTCCTCAAAGAGTGCTACCAAAGGTAGCGCGCTGCGGTTGATCACGTACTCCAGTTCTGCGACGGGAGAAATCTTATCATCTGGACGGTAGCGCAACTCGATTTGACACTCTTCAACGGGTGGGTTCGGGTCGGGATCGTCTGCGCTCGTCGGCTGGATGACACCGCGCAAGGATCCCCGATGGCCGCGAGGTTGGTATTCGAATGTAGTGCGCAGGGCAGGCGTGGGATGTTCTTCGGTGACCCAACGTACCAGCTCGTTTGCCAGATCAATAATCGGGGCTGCTGAACGCCCAGATACAGATAGTGGCTTCTCGTCTACGTCCTCGCGATCGAGGAAACGCCGCAAGAAACCAGGATTGGCCGTAGTGAAAGTGGTGTAGATGGCCTGGTTAGGGTCACCGACTCGCACCCAGTTGCGTTCCCCGCTCAGGAGACGCAGCATCTCTTCTTGCAAGCGCGAACTATCCTGGGCTTCGTCTTCCAATACGAAGGGCCAGCGCTGCTGAAGGCGGGCCAGGAAATCTGGCTCGCTTTCCAGCACGTCGAGCGCCAGCCGGACCAAATCGTCGAAATCCACAGCGCCACGATAGGCCAGGCTGCGCTGATAGTCCGCATAGGCAGCCACAGCAAAACGAGCCAGTTCGAATTCGGCAGGCGACTCTTCCAACAGTGCCATCAGCGTCGCAGGCGATTGGCGGAGATCTTTGGCCTGCCGAATGAAGATGCTGACCAGCTCAGGCAGTTCTTCTTCAAACCCTTGCCAGGCTGCGCGCGGGTCAGACGCAGGATCGAGATATCTCTGTAACCGCTCGCGCCACTGTATGGCAAGCTGGGCAACAATATCCTGCTGAATGAGCTGAGTTTCCTTTTCATCCAGAATGAGAAAGTCTCCAGAGAGGCCGACCAGTGCCGGGCGCTCATGAATGATGTCGCGCGCCAGGCCGTGCAAGGTACGCACGCGATAACCTACATGCCCGATCAGGTAATAGTCCTGGGTGAGAATCTGGGCAATGCGCGCGCGGAAACTGTTCACTGCTGAATTGGTGAAAGTGACGATCAGCACTTCCTGGTCGGGGCCAATCTGGCCCGTGTAGATCAGGCGGGCAGCCAGGTGGGCCAGGGTGAAAGTCTTGCCGCTGCCAGGAACAGCCGCGATGCCCAGTTTGCCACCGCGGTACTTGTAGACGATCTCCTGTTGTTCTGGGCGGAGACGAAACGACACAGCCTCAGCGCTCATGCGAGCCTCCCCAGGATAACGGTTGTTGCTGCTGCAACTGCTGCAACACACGGAGTAGTGGGCCACGCTGTTCGTAGCCCTGCTCGCCCAGTTCGGCGATAGCAGCGTATACCCGTCTCCGACAGCGGCGCACCAGACCCACGATCAGGCGACGCAATGCATCGTCGCGTGCGGCAACCTCCATGCTATCCGTCCAGACCTGATCGGCGGGATAATTCCTGGACAGAACGTAAGGATGAGTCAGCGGCTGTTCCAGGCGCTCCCACCAGGACGTGCTGCCCACATCGAGCCAGAATTGATAGTCAGTCCAGCGGTTGCGCATCAGAAACGTGTAGGCAGGAGCCAGAAAGACGGCATCGCGCTGCTCATCCTGCCAACTGGTGACATAGAGTGCACCGAGCATGCCCTGACGCACCAGTTCGTAGTACTCACGGCTGACAGCATCCCAGCTTCCTTCAACGCCATCGGGATAGAGCGTCTGACGGAAACGACGCGCCGATTCGACCAATTCAGCGATGATGCGCCCGGCCTCCGAGTCGGCATGAAAGCCGAATTCGGGCTGGGAAAGCACTTCCCCGAAGAGTCGGCTGAAGAAGTGGTCGGGCGGAATCTGGCCGAGGTCGTTGCGGGAATAGTCCATCAGCCAAACGCGAAGCCGTTCGTAGCGCTCTCCTGCCAGGTAGGAGATGCGCTGTTGGGTAGGGGGCTGAATGTTATCAAAGCTGCCCAATTCGACGCGGCCAGGACGATAGACGATCTGCGCCAGCAGCCAGGCGCGTACAGGATCGAGACCGGCGATGGCGCGATGTAGCGCATCGGCAACATCCTGCACGGGTGGCGTGAAGCCCCAGTGAGGATGTGCCAGCGCTGTCAGGGTGAAGAGCGCGCGCGCCGCGGGTTCTTCGCGCAGCGCACGCGACGGTCGGTGCGACACTACTGGCACACCCTGTTCTTCCAGACGGGTGGCCAGCGAGAAACGTAGCGCGTCGCTCATATACGGCGCGGCGATCACGATTTCGCGTGGACTCACTCCTGCCTGTACCAGCGCGGTCACCTCGCCCACAACCCAGTCAACCATTTGTGGGAAGAAGCGAGCGGAGTGGATCACCAGGGGCGGTTCGTGCAGATCAGCTCTGATAGCCAGAGGCACAGGATCACCGACCAAGATGGCCGACAACGAATCGGCCAGGGTGGACATCGCCGGAGACGTGCCGATCGGCTCCTCCCAGACTTCGCGGTGGTCAGCAACCTCAGACAAGCGGTACATGCCAGCCGGATCAGCACCCAGGAACAGGCGAAAACCCCCGTCGCGGTCATAGAGGAAAAGGGAGGAATCCAGACCGGGCAACAGCCAGCGGATGAAATCTTCTACCAGGGGGAAGTTCTCTTCCAGGTTGTCGGCGATCAGATGACGGTAACGGCTGCGGATATAGCGCTCGAAGAGTGGTTCGCGCAGCAGATAGGTCATGAAGACTTCGATCTGCAACGAGAAATCGAGCAGGCTATATCGCAGGCAAAGCTCCCGGAAGCGTTTGGCAATTTCCAGACAGGCGCGATAAACAGGCGGGCGGCTCGAATGGCGGTCTCCCCAGGCTGCGATCAAGCGTTCGGCGACGGTGTCCAGAGAAATCTGGTTCATGGCGGCCTTGGAAAGGTTGTCAAGCGTCTGACGCATGATCTCGAAAGCGGTCACCGAGACGCTGTCGAAGACCCCGGTTCTCTGAGCTTCGAGCACCAGGCGGGCCATGAAATACTGCGCTGTCTCGATGGTCAGAAAGAGCGGCTCAAGAGTCGGGTCGGCGAAACCGGCGGGTTGCCAGACCAGCGGCCAGAAGACTTCCAGACTGCGGCGGGCCAGTCCACCGAGGGTCACGATGTCAATGGCGGTGCCCGGTGGCCAGTCAGAAGCGGAGAAGGTGCGATAGTAGGGCCAGCCCAGGGTGCGGTGTGGCAAGAGGATCAATATTTGATCTCCGCTGACTCCAGCGTTCAGCAGCTCGCGCACGTAACCGATGGCGCGCGTTGTCTTGCCTGTGCCCGCTGGCCCTTCGACGAAATATACGGTCATGCGAAGACCCTCGCATCACAGGATTGAAGCAATTGGACAAACACTTGTTCTAGCAAACTATAGCACAGGGAGCATAAAAATACGAACGCTCAGACAGGGAAGGGTGGAACAATGCCGCTGACAACCTCTGCACTCTGCTCTGTGGTATCATAGGTGCCGGTGTCGTGAGCTTAACGCATAGACAAGGGATAGTACATCCAATGAATAGTCCGGTGCCAAACCGACCCTGGCACTCTATGACGACGGACGAGGTCTTGGCTGTGCTCAAGACCGACCGCATCAGGGGATTGACGACGGCAGAAGCGGAGTCCCGCCTGGCGTTGGTGGGGCCAAACGCCTTGCGCGAGCAACCCCGACCTACTTTCTGGCAGCGCCTGCGGGCGCAGTTCCAGAGCTTTGTCATCTATGTGCTGATCTTCGCGGCGTTGCTCTCTGCGGCTCTGGGCGATTGGCTCGAAGCAGCCGCGATCCTGGCCATCGTCGCGCTGAACGCTGCGCTGGGCGTCATCCAGGAGGGCAAAGCCGAAGAAGCGCTCGCCGCACTGCGCAAACTCACTGCGCCAGAGGCGATCGTCGTCCGCGACGGCGCGCAGCAGAATATCCCAGCCAGTCAGATCGTGCCGGGCGACATAGTGGTTCTGGAAGCTGGCAACTATGTACCCGCCGATGTCCGGCTGTTGGAGGCTGTCAACCTCAAAGTAGATGAATCCTCTCTGACCGGAGAATCGGTGGCGGTAGACAAGCGAGCCGACATCACCGTGTCCGAAGATTCACTGCCAGGCGATCGCAAGAACATGGGCTATATGGGCACAACAGTCACCTATGGGCGCGGTCGCGCGGTAGTGGTTAGCACAGGCATGGCGACTGAGATCGGTAAGATCGCTGACATGATCCAATCCACTGAAGAGGAGACGACGCCTTTGCAGCGCAGGCTGGACCAACTGGGTCGCACGCTGAGCATCGCTGCGCTGGGCATTTGTGTGCTGGTAGGTGTGGTGATCTTTGTCCGCGAGATCAGCACAGGAGAAATGAATCTGGCAAGTGCCCTCGAGGACTCGGTTCTCACCGCGGTGGCGCTGGCTATTGCAGCGGTGCCCGAAGGACTCCCGGCCATCGTGACGATCAACTTGGCGATCGGTATGCGCGAGATGATCCGTCGCAACGCGCTAATCCGGCGGCTCCCTGCAGTCGAGACGCTGGGCAGCGCGTCGGCGATTTGCTCCGACAAGACGGGCACGCTGACCCAGAATCAGATGACTGCCGTCAGATTGTACGTCAACGGCACGCTCATCGAAGTCACAGGAAGCGGGTATGCTCCACAGGGGGACTTCGTCCTCAACGGGAACAGGGTTGACGTTGCGACTCTGCCGGATGCCTATCAACTAGTCGCGGGGGGCCTGTTGGCCAGCGATGCCCGACTGGAAGCGAGCGGCGTGACGCTGACAGGCGGCAACAACGGCAACAGACCTGAATTCCGCATGATAGGCGATCCGACGGAAGGCGCGCTGGTCACGCTGGCGGCGAAAGCGAACCTGTGGCGCGACGAGCTTGAAGCCCGCTATCCGCGGGTGAACGAGATTCCCTTCGATTCAGGGCGCAAGCGCATGAGTACGATTCATGCACGACCGGGAGGTGGCTATCTGGCGGTTACCAAAGGTGCGCCAGAAATCGTGCTGGAACATTGCTCGCACATCCTGCGAGATGGCAATGCCTGTGCCCTTGACGATGAGGGGCGAGCCGAGATTCTGCGCATGAACCAGGAGTTTGCCAACCAGGCTCTGCGCGTGCTGGCTGTGGCGCAGCGCCTGCTGGAGAGCATTCCAGACCCGCTCACACCGGATACTCTGGAAACTGACCTCACTTTTGTGGGGCTGATCGCAATGATTGACCCGGCGCGTCCGGAGGTCTCTGCTGCTATCGAGAGAGCGCGTCACGCTGGGATTCGAACGGTCATGGTCACGGGCGATTATCCGGATACGGCGCGTGCCATTGCCCAGCAGATTGGCTTGCTGCGCCCTAACGGGCGTATCTTGCGCGGCAGCGAGGTGGAGGCTATGTCGCCGGAACAACTGGCCATGATCATCGAGGAAGTGGACGTCTTCGCGCGAGTCTCTCCAGAGCACAAGGTACGCATTGTGGAGGCTTTCCGGGCGCGCGACCATGTCGTGGCGATGACGGGCGACGGCGTGAACGACGCTCCTGCTCTGAAGCGAGCAAGCATCGGCGTGGCGATGGGAATCACCGGCACTGACGTATCCAAAGAGACGGCAGACATGGTGCTCACCGACGACAACTACGTGAGCATTGTTTCGGCGGTGGAGCAGGGGCGGATCATCTATTCGAACATCCGCAAGTTCGTGTTTTTCCTGCTGAGCTGTAACCTGGCCGAAATCGGCGTGATCTTTCTGGCAACTCTGGCGGGTACACCGGCTCCACTGACGCCCATTCAGTTGCTGTGGCTCAACCTGCTGACAGACGGCGCGCCGGCGCTGGCGCTGGGCGTCGAGAAGGGCGATCCGGATATCATGGATAACCCTCCACGCCCTGTCCACGAGCCGATCATCAATCGTGAGATGCGCTTGGGCATGGTGATCCAAACGGTGATCAAGACCGCGGTCGCGTTGCTGGCATTTGCTCTTGGTCGTCACCTGCAACCCACAGACTGGACACTGGCACGCACGATGGCGTTCGTGACACTATCTTTTTCCGAATTGCTGCGCGCCTACACTGCACGGTCAGAAATCTACCCGCTCCATCGGATCGGTTTCTTCAGCAACCGCTTCATGCAATATGCGGTGCTCACCTCCTTGATCTTGCTGCTGGTGGTAGTGTATGTCCCGTTTCTGCAGATCGTATTCGACACTGTGGCGCTCTCGGCGCTGCACTGGGGGTATGTGATCCCGCTGATCCTGTTGCCTTCGGTTGTTGCTGAATTGACCAAGGTCTATTTGCGCCACACAGCTCGTCACGTGCGCGGCACAACAGCATCTGCCTGACGGTCAGCCGGGTGAACAACATGAGTCATCCCGAATTTTGAAATAGGAAAGGGGGTGCGGGTGGATGAGCCAGCCATAAGTGGCTCAACGCAGAACGCAAGCGATAAAGCGGTATCGAGGCTTCTCGGTACCGCTTTCCTG
>FWPU01001443.1_pt1 | contig 70931 bp, 58 predicted proteins | sample 2228361 | NCBI WGS metagenome assembly FWPU01 (sample SAMEA103939777, study PRJEB20133) | metagenome | reverse complement strand
TCACTAATCTTATTTCCCAATTAAAAGAACAAAACCAATTGGACAAATATAATGAAGTTCTAAAAGAAGTGCCCCGGGTGCGCGCGGATTTGGGGTACCCCCCTTTGGTTACACCTACTTCCCAGATAGTTGGGACGCAGGCTGTGCTGAATGTTATAGGTAAGGAGAGATATGCGGTAATTTCCAAGGAAACAAAAGCTTACTGTTTGGGCCAATATGGGAAAACCCCCGCTCCTATCGACCCTCAGATTAGAAAGAAGATAATCGGCAAAGAAAAACCTATTGAGGATCGACCAGCAGACTACCTAAAGCCCCAGCTATCAGAACTTAAGAAAGAAGCTCAACAAATGGGCCTTCTGCGGAAGGAAGAAGACTTGCTAACCTTTGCTTTATCTCCTAATGTAGCCCCCAAATTTCTGCGTGGAGAATTGAAAGAGGAAGCTCTTCCTTCGGCCACGCCTGAAGTCCCGATGGCTTCCAAACCAATAAGTTCCGAATTTCAAGTCGACGTTGATGGAGAGATTTTTAATGTGCGCATTTACCCTGTTTCCGGGGCTCTATCTATAAAAGAAATTTCTACGGTACCCGCGGAAAAGCCATCTCCAAAGGAACAGCCGGGGGCAGTACTTTCCCCATTGCCAGGTATGGTCTTAAGATTGTTGGTTAAGCGAGGAGAACGCGTGGAGAAAGGGAAACCCATACTCGTTCTGGAGACTATGAAAATGGAGATGCCGGTGGAATCGCCTTTCACGGGTGAGGTTAAGGAAATTTTCGTCTTTGAAAGTGAAACGATCGAGGTTGGTGACTTACTTATGGTAATTAACTGAGGGTCTGGTTATGTTTAATAAGATTTTAGTAGCTAATCGAGGTGAGATTGCCATCCGCATAATGCGGGCCTGCCGCGAGTTGGGTATTAAATCTGTGGCTGTTTATTCAAATGCTGACCGGGAAGCTCTGTTTGCCAAGTATGCGGACGAAGCCTATTATTTGGGGCCCTCGCCGGCTGCCGAGAGTTATCTAAATATTCCCCGGATTATGGCCGTGGCCAAAGAAGCAAAGGTAGAAGCTATTCATCCGGGTTATGGCTTTTTGTCTGAGAATCCTAATTTTGCTTTGGCCTGTGAGCAAGAAGGGATAAAGTTTATTGGTCCTTCCAGTCGCACTTTGCAGATGGCGGCAAATAAGATTTCCACTCGCCAAATTATGACCCGCGCAGGAATTCCTGTTATTCCGGGGACGCGAGGACGGATTAAAGATTTGCCGCAAGCAATTCGTTTGGGCAAGTCGATCGGTTACCCCCTAATTTTAAAACCAGCCTTGGGCGGTGGGGGTATTGGAATGAAAGTAGTCAATCATGATGGAGAGCTTGATGGTGCCTTAGAAACGGCCCAAACTTTAGCCCGCCAAGCCTTTGGTGACGATGAGGTCTTTATTGAAAAATATTTGCCAAGGCCCCGCCACATTGAATTTCAGATTTTAGCAGATGAACATGGGAATATTATCCATCTGGGAGAAAGGGAATGCACCATTCAACGTCGGCATCAAAAAATTCTGGAAGAAGCCCCCTCGCCCATCATGACTCGTGCCTTGCGTCAGGAGATGGGCAGAGTAGCTGTAGCTGCTGCTCGGGCCTTAAATTATACAAATGCTGGAACGATTGAATTTATTTATTCCGAAAGGGAATTTTATTTCCTAGAAGTGAATGCCCGAATTCAGGTAGAGCATGCCATTACCGAAATGATAACCGGCGTAGATCTGGTCAAAGAACAAATCAAGATTGCTGCCGGAATGCCTTTAGAGATCTATCCAGAAGATGTGCATATCAATGGCTGGGCGATAGAGTGTCGGATTAATGCCGAAGATCCTTTAAAAAATTTCGCGCCCTGCCCAGGAAAACTTGTCGGCTATAGGTCTCCGGGCGGGACAGGTATTCGGGTGGATAGCGGGGTACATACTCGTTATGTTATTCCCTCTCATTATGACCCCATGATATCTAAGTTAATTATCTGGGGGAAAGATCGAAAGGAAGCTATTGCCCGAGCTCAACGAGCTCTCTATGAATACATCATAGTAGGTGTTTCTACTAATATTCCGCTCTTAAAGGCCGTGATCAACCATCCTTCCTTTATCAGAGGAGAGATGACCACCCATTTCCTCGATGAAGAAAGGGACCTCTTCCAGGACATGCTTAGGATTATCGAGGAAGAAAAATCCTTACAAGAGAAGTTAGAGACTATCTTCAACCCGCGGCGGCGCTTAGCAGCCATTGCAGCAGCCCTTGATCTTTACCGAGGAGAAGTTTAAATATATTGGAATAGTAGGATATAAAAATTCGAAAAATATTATTAAAGTTAGCATCAATTGTGGAGCGCTCGTCATAGTGAGAGAGTCATAAAGCAAAATATAATAAATGAAAGATTGGTCATCAATATAGATTATTATGAAATGCTAACTTTAAAAGAAATAGGCGAAGTAATGGCATATACAGAATTGCGCATCTGGCAGTTACATTCAAGAACTATATTAAAATGAGATTCAAATTCAAAAAACATCAGAAAGATTTTAATTAAACTACTTCTATTTCCGTAATTTGCAGTTCTCTTCCTTGGCAGACTAAAATAGAAGAAGAGCTACAAAAAGGGCAGCAAAAAACGTATGCCTCTTCGGTTTCAAAATTGCGGCCACAATCTTGGCAGGATCCACCCACAGGTACTATCTCGTAGATAAAATTGGCTTTCTCAGCGCGAGTACCCATCTTTACTGTTTCTAAAGCAAAGGAAAGAGAATCCGGGTGAATTCCCGAAGCTCGACCAATGCGCACTTTGATTGCTTCTATTGATTTATATCCATGATGGTGGCAGGCCTCTTCGGCTAATTGCAAAAGACCAATGGCCAGAGAAACTTCATGCATGGCAAAGATTAGGCTCCAACCTTTTATAAAGTATTCCCCAAATTCTCTTGTTCAAAAAGGTCGTTTATTAATCTTAAAGCTTCTTCAGCAGCCTGGCGATCAATCTTTTGAATCGCAAAACCAGCATGAACTAAAACATAATCTCCGATCTCAACTTCTTCGGGTAGGAGTATTAAACTAACTTGTCTCTGCACTCCTGCAACGCTAACGGTAGCCATCTTTTCTTTAATTTCTACAATTTCCGAAGGAATTGCTAAGCACAAGGAATAGACTCCTTAGCCTTTTTCTTAATTTCTATATTCCATTCGCGCAGTTTTTTGATGATGAACTCGATGAACTCGGGCAATTTTTGAGCTAAAGTATCTGATAAAGAAAGTCCTACTTCCATCTTCTGAGGCTGGATGCCAATGAGGACCACCTTTGCTGGTTTATTTCCCTGGAAGGTAGAGGCAAAGAGAAGATCAGCCAGTCCCACATGGTGCAAAGAAAGCTTCGGTGCTAAAAAGCAAGGTAAGTTTTCATCTTCAATTACAGCTAAGGCTCCAGGCTCTTTTTGCAGGTCAGTCGCGTCGACAAAAATAATTTTCTCTTGACCTTCTATCAAAGGCAAAAGATCAAGTCCTAAGGTGCCTCCATCAACGACGGATAATTCTTTGGGAAATTCATAATTTTTTTGGAGCTCTGTAACAATATGAACTCCTACACCTTCATCGCTGAGTAGCAGATTCCCTAAGCCTATTAAAGATATTTTAGTGGACATCAAGATTTTTATATCCAGAGAAGATTGAACTAATGATGGAGTTTCGATCTACAACATCGTTGTACCAGCCGATATATATATGGGCCATGGCAAAGATAATTCCTAGCCACATTACCAAGTGATGGTAAAGGCGAATAGTTTGCACCGAAATGAAATTAAGAATCCAACCTCCCATCAGAGTGGAGATAAAACCGTGGTGACTCTGGGAATAGAGCGCAAAACCAGTCACGATTTCAAAATGAAAGAAGAAAAAGAGGAGAACATAAGTAACTCCCGCCAAAGTATGGTGTCCAGGTCTATGAGGATGTTTCCTTTGGATGAAGAGATAGAATTTAATGTCTCCCCACATCTCCTTCCATACTTTTTTAGAGAAAGGAATGAATTCCCCTAAGTTGGCATATTCATTCCCGGCGAAGGTCCAGTAGATGCGGATGAAAAAGCTCATAGTGAAAGCGTAGGCCGCAAGAAAATGGATAAACCGCATGATCGCCATGATGGGGAACTTATCTGTAAAAGGCGCTGGCAAAAAGGGATGCCCTATATAAAAACCAGTAATGGATAGGATGATAATGCAAAAGACATTAAGCCAGTGGGTGAGACGCACTGGCCATTCCCATACATATACTCTTTTGATCATCTTTCTCCTCCTACAAGGCCCGCACTCTTATTAGCTCGTGGCGGTTGCTATCGACTAAGTGAATAGCACAAGCCATACAAGGATCAAAGGAATGGATAGTCCTTAAGATTTCCAAAGGCCGATGGGGGTCAGCCAATGGAGTATTAATCAATGCTTCTTCATAAGGACCTCTCTGACCCTGAGCATCTCGGGGTGAAGAATTCCACCCTCCAGGAACTACGCATTGGTAATTAGCTACTTTTTTGTCCTTAACGATTACCCAATGACAAAGAGATCCACGGGGGGCTTCATGAAAGCCATAACCACGAGCTTCTTTGGGCCAGGTATTGGGATCCCATTTCTCTTCATTGTGAATACGGAGATCTCCAGCTTTTATCCGCTCCGCCAGTTCTCTAATCCAGACTGGCAACATCTCGGCCGTTACCAGAGTCTCTATCCCGCGAGCAGCGGTTCGGCCAAGAGTAGAAAAGAGGGCTTCTGGACCTACTTGCAATTTGTTTAATACCAAGGCGACCACTTCTTTAATTCTCTTGTGCCCCAGGGCGTAGGCAACTAACATCCGCGAAAGTGGACCTACTTCCGTAGGGAGGCCATCATAGCGAATACTCTTTACCCACGTATATTTCTTATCCGTGTCTAAAAATTCATATGGTGGCTTGGGTCCCGTATAATTTGGTATAGTCTCGCCGTCCCAAGGATGTTTCGCTTTCCCATCTCCATCGCTATATTTATACCAGGCCCGGGCTACATCCTCTGTAACTTTTTTGTGGTCTACAGGCTCCACTTTGCTTAGATTTTTTTGGCGAATAAAACCAGGAGGTAACCAGCAGTTGGGAGTATTGCTCTTGTTATCATTTGGAAATTCTCCATAAGAAAGGAAATTGCCCACTCCCCCGCCGATTTTGGCCCACTCTTTATAAAAAGAGGCTACAGCCAGAAGGTCAGGGATATAAACTTTTTGCACGAACTCTAAGGCTTTCTTGGCTAATCCCTGCATAAAAGCTAAACTGCCAGCATTTAAAGCATTTTGGCTGTTGGGATCAACGGGGATAGACATGCCTCCTACCAGGAAAGTCTGGGGGTGAGGATTCTTGGCTCCCAAAAGGGCTTGCATCCGAATAACATCTCTTTGCCAGTCCAAAGCCTCGAGATAATGGGCAACAGCCATAAGATTAGCTTCGGGGGGTAATTTGTAAGCGGGATGACCCCAATAGCCGTTCGCAAAAATCCCTAACTGTCCACTATCGACGAGTGTCTTAACTTTACTTTGGACTGCCCGAAAATGACTTGGTGAAGAATTAGGCCAATCCGAGATAGATTGAGCAAGAGAAGCTGTTTTGATAGGATCAGCCTTAAGGGCACTAACTACATCAACCCAATCAAGCGCATGGAGATGATAGAAATGAATTACATGGTCCTGCACATATTGAATCCCATTTATCAAATTCCGAATAATCCGGGCATTATCCGGAATGGTAATCCCTAACGCATTTTCGACAGCTCTCACGGAGCTGGTGGAATGAACCGTTGTTCAGACCCCTCATATTCGGGATAGTAAAGCCCAGACTTCCCGCGGATCCCGATCTTTGACGATCAGTTCGATCCCCCGCCACATAGTACCAGCAGCCCAAGCATCTGTTACTTTTCCTCCTTCTACTTGAGCTTCGATCCGCAAGTGACCTTCAATGCGAGTTATGGGATCAATGGCTATTTTGGGCATTTCTTATTCTCCTTTCTTCTCTTCTTGTTCTTTTGGTTTTAAAATTTCTTTAGAAGCAGCAGCCTGAATTCCTTTGGCGATAGCATGAGCAGCTATGCCTGCACCCGTGGCAATGGCTAAGCCTAAACCAACTTTATCTGCTGTTGCTTGGTAGCCTGCTCCAGGAACATCCGGAAGTCTACTATATATAGGTCCCATCACATCCCAATTATTATTGGCCGCGCAGGCAAAGCAGGGATGACCAGCTTGCACGGGCCAACTTACACCTTCATTATATTTGACGGTAGGACAATTGTAATAAGCCTGGGGCCCCTTACAACCCATTTCGTAAAGACACCATCCTAACCGGTGCCCTTCGTCCCCCCATTTCCGCACAAATTGACCAGCATCAAAATGAGGTCGCCTCTCGCAGTTATCATGAATTCTCTTTCCATAAGCAAAGAGAGGGCGGTAAAAAGAATCTAAGGAGGGTAGTGAACCAAACACTAAAAAGTGAACCAGAGTAGCAGTAATATTTTCCACATTTACTGGACATCCAGGCAGATTAACCACCTTAGCTTCTGGTACAGCCTCTTTAACTCCTACACACCCAGTGGGGTTTGGCGAAGCGCTAGGCACGCCACCCCAGGAGGCACAAGAGCCCACGGCCAAAGTAACTAAAGAATTTCCACATACTTCCTTAGCGATTTCCAAAGCAGTATGCCCACCTATGGTGCAGTATATTCCGCCATCTTTTATGGGAATAGCTCCTTCCACAATGGCAATATATTTCCCTTTTTGGTTTTTTAATACATCTTTCTTTGATTTTTCAGCTAATACTCCAGAGGGAGCCATGATTGTTTCGTGATATTCGAGAGAAACTATATCCAATACTATTTCGGAGATAGTCGGTTTGGTTGCCCGCAAAATTGACTCTGTATCTCCAGCGCAATCTGAAAATTCTAACCAGATTACCGGCGGCTTGGATTTCTTTTCCAAGGCCTCCGCTATCTTTGCCCCAAAAGAAGCAGGCAGAGCAAGAGTCGCCGCCATGGTTGTACAATATTTTAAAAAGTCTCTTCGTGAAACCCCCCTTTGCCTTAAAGCCATCCCCATAGAATTTTTCGCCATAAATATTCTCCTTTTTTAAATCTTTGAGAGGAAATTTTATGCAAAAAGTTCAAAATAAAATAGTATAGAAAAAATTCTTTTTATTAGCACATCTTTTATATTCAAAAACAAAAAATTTGTCAATAAAAATTTTGCTTTTTTTATTTAAACTCCAAAAGTGGACACTTTTTAATGAATTTAAACTTGAAAAGTGCCTACCTTATTTAAAGACTTTTTGAAAAGAAGGAAATTGAAATAAATTATATACTGCATATCCGAGTCAGCAGCAAGAGTCTGTTTCTCATCTTGAATGATATACAAAAAATTAAAAATTTGGATATCAAGGGTCATTCGCTGATCTATTTAGTTCGCTTGCTCACTCATGGCCTTATCAATAATCATCAATCCTTTTTCTAATTGCGCATCGGAAATTACCAGAGGCACAAGCAGGCGAATAACATGGTTATAGGCTCCGGCTGTTATTAAAAGCAACCCTTGCTCAAAGCAGCGCTGGATAATCGCTTTTACTAAATCACCATTGGGTTGGGGATTCTTTTTATCCACGACAATCTCTATGGCGTTCATTGCACCTAATCCCCTAACATCTCCTACAAAAGGAAATTTCTTCTTAAAAGAAGAAATTTTATCCATAATCTTCTGCCCGATTTCTTCGGCCCTGGCCACTAAATTCTTTTCTCTAAATATTTTTAAAACAGCTAAACCAGCTTGGCAGCAAACCGGGTTTCCTCCAAAAGTTCCACCTAATCCGCCACTTTCCACCGCATCCATTATCTCGGCCTTACCTGTTACGCCCGCCAAAGGCATACCTGCGGCTAAAGATTTAGCCGTAATCACCATATCCGGTTCCACTCCCCAATGTTCAAAAGCAAACATCTTTCCTGTTCGCCCAAAACCAGTCTGAATCTCATCCACGATAAATATAATGCCTTTCTCTCGACAGATCTCCTGCAATCTATTTAAGTATTCTTGCGGCGGCACTATAAAGCCTCCCTCTCCCTGCACTGGCTCAATAATGAGGGCGGCAATGGACTCAGGGGCTGCATAAAGATCGAAGAATTTCTTCCGCAAAAATTCGGCGCAATATAGATCGCAGGTCGGATAGGTCAAATTGTAGGCACAGCGATAGCAGTAAGCATAGGGAATGCGGTATACTTCGGGCATAAATGGCCAAAAGCCATACTTTAAATACTTCACTTTACTCGATAAACTCATAGTTAGGGCAGTGCGGCCGTGGAAAGCATTTTCAAAGCAAATAACTCCTGGCCTTCTCGTATAATACTTAGCTATCTTGATCGCGTTTTCTACCGCTTCCGCTCCGCTATTTAAGAACATGGTCTTCATGGGAGTCCCTTTAGAAATCAGCCCATTTAGTTCTTTAGCTAAAGCGACGTAGGGCTCATACATCTGCACCATAAAACAGGAATGAATGTATTTGCCAGCCTGTTCGCATATAGCCGCCACAACTTCATCAGGACAGTGACCGACATTGAGAACCCCTATGCCGGCGGTAAAATCCAGAAACTCTTTTCCCTCTACATCCCGGGCTACGGCTCCTTTAGCTTCCGCCACCACGGCGGGAAGTAACTGATTTAATCCCCGCGGCACATTTTCTTGCCGCCCTTTAATTATTTCTTCTTTCTTCACCAATCTTCTCCTTTCCTTTCTTCTCCTTAGTCTTATAACTTCTTAAAGGTTATCTCGATCTTTTTAAATCTCCACTTTTTGGGGCATGATGGGCCAAGCCATCTATCCTGCTTTGGGCGACCAGGGAGGGACAATCCAAGGGAAAACCTCCCCCTTCTTATATGCTTTTAAATTTTCCTTATAGGGGAAGAGCGCTGCTGTCCCCCCAGTATGGGAAAAAATTACTCCTTCTTCCTTCCGAAAATAACCCTGACGACACAGATCAATTAAGCAAGCCATGGCCGAGGCTGTATATACTGGATCAAGATAAATTCCTTCCGTCTCCGCTAAGATCTTTATAGCTTCGGCTTTGGCCCCATTCATAAACCCATATCCTTCCCCGGCATACTGATCAAAGATGGTAATATCATCTTTGTTGACTTTGAGGTCCCATTGTAAAAAATTTAAGGATTCAGTGATAATTCTTTGGACATTCTCCGTCGCCGCTTCTATTGACCGCGATCCAGTAGTTGAACCTATAATCTTCAAGCCTGTATTAAAGGCCTTAGCTCCTATAATTAATCCAGCCTGAGTTCCTCCTGAACCCGTAGCATGGACTAAATAATGAGCCTGCCATCCTCTCTCCACTAATTGGCTATATAACTCCAACATGTAATTCACATGCCCTACAACCCCTAAGGGAGTTGATCCAGTGTTCAATAAGCGCACGGGTTTATGTCCGGCCTTCTTTAAATCAGCCATTAATTTTTCTTCTAAATCGGCCGTCTGTTCCCCTTTAATAACTTTGATCTCGGCTCCGCTTAGAAATTGGAGGAGATGATTCCCATCATAATCTTTGGGGTCATAATCGTCAATTGGACCAGTTTTGACTAAGATTACTTTCATTCCCAATTTGCGCGCCGCCGCGGCGGTCTGTGTGCACCAATTAGAATGGTAGCCGGCGCCAGTCACTATATAATCTGCCCCTTGGCTTACAGCGTCGCCCAGCAAATACTCTAACTTCCTGGTTTTATTCCCGCCAAAGGCTAAACCGGTAAGATCATCTCTTTTAATATAGATTCTCGGTCCGCCTAAAAATCTTGTTAAACTCGGTAATTCTTGGAGAGGGGTAGGTAAATGAGCAAGTCTTATTCGCGGTAAACTAATAAAATTCATTCTTGTCTCCTCCTGATCTTGTCTTTATTTTCCTTCCCAGCAAAATTCGCCGCCCACCATAGTGGCCCCGATCGGGATATCTTTGATCTCTTGGGGTGGAACTTTAGTTATATCTTCTTCTAAAATTACTAAATCAGCCAACTTGCCTACCGCTAAGGAGCCCTTTATTTTTTCGGCAAACTGAGCATATGCCCCATTAATTGTATAACATGGCAATGCTTCCGCAACAGAAATTTTTTCTTCCCCATTAAAATCTTGACCACTCCTTGTTTTTTGGTTGACGGCCGCATGAATGCCTAAAAGGGGAGCTCCGTTGACCACCGGGCGATCGGAACTGAAAGCTATGGGAATACCCTGCCGGAGCAGAGTCCTAAAAGCTTTGCACTTTGTGGCCCGCTCCCGCCCTAATTGGTGAAACCAGTTGTCCGCCAGTTCCCAAATAAAGGCGGGCTGCATGACCGGGATAACCTGCAATTTCTTGATCAATTTTATGGCCCGCGGAGTGAGCATGGTGGCATGTTCCAAGCGGGGGCGAGCATCGGCTCGGGGAGACTTTTGCCAAGCTGCCATCACCGTCTCCAAACAAAGATCAATTGCTCGATCACCAATGCCATGCAGAGATAACTGCCATCCCCACTCATGAACTTGGCTCACTAACTTGTGCAACTTTGTTGGTTCAACAACTAAAACCCCGCAACTTCGTTCCGCGAGATTAGCTCCGTATGGTTCATAAGTAGCGGCCGTGACTGTGCTGAAAGCCCCGTCAACTATAATTTTAAAAGGCCCTATAATTAGCTTCTCATTACCCAATCCGGTCCTTAAGCCCAGCTTAAAAATTCTTCCGCGAGCCTCGCGCAAACTTTCCTCTAAATTATCGTAGTCTACTAAAGCTTCACTCCAGATAGCCAGATTATGCCGCACCTTCAAAATTCCACGTTCTATAGCCTCCTGGTAGGCCCCAATCTGAAAAGGAATATCATTGCTACCCACACTGGCATCAAGGGCACTGGTAATTCCTTCCTCCAGAAACTTCTGACTGGCCAAGCCCAAAGCCTTTACCATTTCCTCTTGAGTTGGCTTGGGCATAATATCTTCGATTAATTTCATCGCTGGCGATTCAAAGAGTAAACCATTAGGCTCGCCCGATTCTTCTCGGCCAATCTTTCCCCCAGGGGGATCGGGAGTATTTTGCCCAATCCCAGCTTCGGCGAGAGCTAAGCTATTGACGGCCAGACCGTGGGCGGAGGTGTGGCGCAAGCAAACCAAATGCTTCGGGGCTACTCTATCTAGATCATTCTTTGTGGGATGTCTCTTTTCGCGCAACTCATTTTGATTATAGCCCACACCTCTTATCCATGTTCCTTCTTCCTGTCGACCAGCTCTTTCTTTAACCAATCTTAAAATTTCTTCCAAGGAACGAACTCGCGTCAAATCCATGGCCTGCAGGTCTAAGGCAAACATCAAGGTATGATTATGCGACTCAATAAAACCAGGAATTACAGTCTTCCCCTTTAAATCCTTCACTAATGTTTTACGTCCAATAGTTTGCTTAACTTCCTCATCCGACCCTACCCAAAAAATTTTGTCTCCTTGGCAAGCTAAAGCCTGGGCTCGCGGCCTCTCCTGATTCATGGTGATAATATTTCCATTTAGAAGTACTAAATCAGCATCTACCAGAACACCCATTTCTAATCTCCTTTCTCCTCCTTTAAATCTCGGCCAATTTTACTTCATCTGTTCTTTAATGCCAAATATAAATTTCTGAGAATACTTAAGCTCCAAACGCCTAACTTCATGATTATCTCCCCTCACCCTTCACTCTGTGGTCGGCTCTCTTCAACTATCTCCGCTGAGACTTTAGACCAATTAGCGGATGACCACAGTTAAGCAAGAGGGCCAGAGGCAGGCCTTCATGCGGAATCATGATTTAAAACGTAGGGCAAGGGTTTACCCCTTGGCGCATTTTCGGCAAGCCTGCGAATTTATAAGAATATCGCCTCTCAAATTTTCCCTTGACTTTCTAAATAGCTTAGGGGTTACGATAATAAAATGGATCTTAGACTTCTCCTGCTCCTGGCGGCCGGCCACTTTACTACAGATATAAATACGGGAGCTTTACCCGCGTTTCTCCCTTTTATTAAAGAAGCTTTAAACCTTTCTTACACCATGACGGCCTCCATTATCTTGGTGTTTAATGTGACTTCTTCAGTAATCCAACCCTTTTTTGGCTACTTATCAGATCGGTGGTCCATGAAATGGCTACTTCCTGCTGGCCCTTTTATTGCCTCATTGGGCCTCGCTCTCTTGGGATTAGGACCATCTTATTCCTGGATTGTCTTATTTGCTGCTTTAAGTGGTCTCGGGCAAGCGAGTTATCATCCGGAAGGCTTTAAGACCGTAAATTTTATAAGTGGTGAAAAAAAAGCTACGGCTATCTCTCTTTTCCATTTTGGAGGAAATTTGGGTTTTGCTGTGGGGCCCATAATGGCCACTCTCTTCTTCAGGCATTTTAGCCTTAAAGGTTCCCTCCTCTTTTTCATTCCGGGAATGGTTATGTTACTCATCTTTATTCTTCTGCCAAAATGGCAAGTTAAAAGCGATCAACTTTCCCTGAAAAGAAAAGCGACATTAATAACTGACCATGCTCAAAAAAATACCTACGCCATGATTCTTTTGCTCTTAACCGTAGTCTTCAGGTCAGCGGCCCGCCTTGGGCTTTTAACCTTCGTTCCTTTTTACTTCCTTAAAATTTTAAATCAAGACCCCCTTATTGTGGGTAAATACCTTTCTATCTTTCTTCTTGCCGGCACAGTAGGGGTTATTAGTGGTGGGCCAATTGCTGATCGCTATGGATATAAAAAAACCGTTCTTTTGAGCTTAGGGTTAACTCCCCTCTTTCTTTATTTATTTTATGTGACCTCGGGATTAATATCTCTCATATTCTTTGCTCTGGCTGGCTTATTAATCATCTCCTCGAACTCGGTTACCATGGCGATGGGTCAAAGCTTCATGCCCCAAAATGTAGGTATGGCCTCGGGCTTAATCTTGGGACTGGCTATGGGCATTGGAGGAATAGCTACAACTTTTTTAGGGTGGGTTGCCGACCATTTGGGAATAATTTTTACGCTCCATTTGGCTTTTATCTTGCCCCTTTTAGCTTTCGCGACTTTTTGTTTAATTCCTTACCCAGCACAGCAAAATTGAATTCCCTTTTTTATTTAATCCTTTACATCTTGAAAGAGTTTAGTTTCTCCAAACCTAAGTTTGGCCCACGAAATTGAAGGAGAACCCCCCTTAAGGAAAAGCGGGCAATCCAAAAATTATGAAATCTTCTCAATCTTAACGGCACATACTTTTAGCTCGGGTATCTTCGACATGGGATCTAAAGCGAATGAGTGGGTTAAGTAGTTTGCTGCCGCCTCGGCAAAGTGAAAGGGAATAAAGACGCATCCCTTAGTAATTTTAGGAGTAACTTTGGCTTTGACTTGAATTTTTCCTCGTCGGGAGCTAACTTCTATTGAATCATCGTTGGTAATACCTAAAGGCTCTGCATCTTCTGGAGAAATTTCTATAAAACAATTGGCCGCAAGTTCATTTAAGGCTTTGGTTTTACCAGTCATTGTGCGGGTATGGTATTGGTATAAGATGCGCCCGGTGGTTAAGATAAATGGGTATTCCTCATCTGGATTTTCGGCAGGACCTCGATACTCTGTCACATAAAATTTCCCTAAGCCTCTGGTGAATTTTCCCTTATGTAAGTAAGGAGTCCCAGGATGATCAGGAGTTGGGCAAGGCCACTGTATTCCCTCATTCTCAAGGCGTTCATAGGTAATTCCCGCATAGGCGGGCACTAATTGGCGAATTTCTTCGAATATCTCTTCTGGTTTTACATATTTCATTGTGTAACCCATCCGGGTCGAAATGGCACATATGGTTTCCCATTCTGGTTTTACTCCCCATAAGGGGGCAAGAGCCTGCCTTACGCGCTGAACTCTTCGCTCAGTGTTCGTAAAAGTTCCTTCTTTCTCCGCGAAAGATAATCCTGGAATTACTAAGTGAGCCAATTTGGCTGTTTCAGTCAAGAAAATATCTTGCACTACCAGAAAATCCAAACTGTGCAAAGAAGCCAACACATGACTTGTATCCGGGTCTGTAAGGGCTGGATTTTCCCCAAGGATGTATAAGCCCCGAATCTCCTTTTTCATTGTTCCCTTCATTATTTCCACCAGGGTAAGACCAGGCTGCTGAGAAAGATTATTAAGGCCCCACCTTTCCGCAAATTTTTGGCTAATCGCCTGATCAGTAACGGGTTGGTATCCAGGAAATACGTTAGGAAGCCCGCCCATGTCGCAGGCCCCTTGAACATTATTCTGGCCGCGCAAAGGATTTACACCGCCACGAGGGATGCCTACATTCCCGCAAAGCATAGCTAAATTAGCCAGAGCTTTTACGGTGTCTGTTCCATCAATATGCTGCGTAATCCCCATGGCATACACGATTGATCCTGCTTTACCTCCCGCATAAATTCGAGCTGCCTTTATAATCTCTTCTTCAGAAACTCCGCTGATTGAAGCTACATATGCTGGAGTATATTTTTCCACGGAGGCTTTAACTTCATCAAAACCTTCGGTTCGCTCTTGAATAAAAGCTTCATCAAAGCGTTCCTCCTTAACAATCACGTGCATTAAACCATTGATCCAAGCAATGTCTGTTCCTGGCTTGGGCGATAAATACAGGGTGGCGTAATCGGCCAACTCAATGCGGCGCGGGTCGACAACAATAAGTTTAGCACCCCGATGAACAACAGCTCGCTTAATTGCTGCCCCTATAACTGGATGGTTTTCTGTGGGATTCGAGCCGGTGACCAAAATGACATCTGCCGTCTCGATATCGCCGATTGTATTAGTCATTGCTCCACTCCCAAAGGCAGCGGCCAGACCGGCCACGGTAGAAGAATGTCAAAGACGGGCGCAGTGATCTATATTATTGGTTCGAAATACCGCCCGCGCCAACTTTTGCATAAGATAGTTTTCTTCGTTAGTCACTCGCGCCGAAGTAAGGATAGCTAAAGCTTGTGGACCATATTTGTTCCGGATTTCCAAGAAACGCTCAGCAGCTATATCCCAAGCTTCTTCCCAAGAAATTTCTTGGAATTTTCCTTCTTTCCTGAGGAGAGGTTTCTTCAGCCGATCCGGATGGTTAATAAAATCAAAGCTAAATTTCCCTTTGACACACAGGTGCCCAAAATTAGGGGGCACATCAGGTACACCTTCAACTCGAAGAACTTCCTGGCCAGCAACTCCTAAATAAATCTGGCATCCTACCCCGCAATAAGTACAAGTAGTTTTAACTCTTTTTAGTTGAAAAGGCCCTGGTTTGCCAACTCCTTTCTCCTGCAAAGCTCCAGTGGGACAATTGCTCACACATAAGCCGCAAGATACACATTTATTATTAATGAAAGGAAAGAGGGAAACAAGAACATCCTCTTCTTTGTCCTCCCATAATTCCATAGCTTTTTGAACTTGATGATCAGAGCAAAGATAAGCGCAGGTTCCACACGATATGCATTTATTGGGATCTATTTGAATAAAAGGATGGGCTTCGTTAATAATATGTCTTGGCTTCTTCCAAACGGTAAGTTCCTTTTCATCAACCTGATGTTTGGTAGCGAACTCTCTTAATTGACAGTCAAAAACATCCAAGCAACCGCAGGATAGACAACGATTAGCTTCTTCTTTGGCTTGGATTTCATTCAGACCAAGTTCAACTTCTTGGAATCCCTTCACTCGCTCGCCTACAGACAAGACCGAGGCGTGGGCTCGGGGTTGCTGAAGCACCTCTTTAAAATTCGCTTCATCCACCTCCCAGAGTTTCCCTTTGCTAATATTAAATGGCTGCTCCTCAGGATTAACCTTGTGGTTTGTGAGATATTGATGGATGGATCTCGCCGCCCGCCGTCCATCGGCCACCGCTTGAATGACCGTCTGTGGTCCCCGGTAAAAATCACCTCCTAAAAATAGAAACGGGAGTGAGGCCTGCAAAGTCAAGATGTCAGCCATGGGAACCCCTGTCTCAGAAAGAGCTAACCCATGAAGATCCTGTTCTTTTTCCAAAAATGATAAATCTGCCGCTTGCCCTATGGCAGCAATGATTAAGTCCGCATTTATTTGAGTCTCAGAACCAGGAATAGGAACAGGTCGGGCTCGGCCGCTAGCATCAGCTTCTTTTAATTCGGTACGTATATATTCTAAAGTCAGTACCTTATCATCCATGTAAAAGACCTTAGTAGGGGCAACCAAAAAATTTAATTTTACTCCTTCCTCCTCAGCCGCCTCAACCTCTTCTGGATTAGCAGGCATCTCTTTTCGGGATCGGCGATAAAGAAGAATAACTTCCTCTGCTCCCAAGCGTAATGATGTTCTGGCGGCATCCATAGCGGCATTGCCACCTCCCACTACGACAACTTTTCCTTTTATCTTTTTGATTGCTCCTTCGGCAACTTGCGCCAGAAAATCGAGGGCATAAACAACTCCCGTCGCCTCTTCTCCCGGAACTCCTAAGCGAGAGGACTTCCAAGCCCCGATGCTCAGAAAAATAGCATCATAACCCTGCTTCCGCAGATCACTGAGAAAAAAGTTTTTGCCAAGTTCTTGCCCAGTCTTAACTTCTACTCCTAAATCTAAAATTTGCTGTATTTCTCCATCGAGGATATCTCGAGGAAGACGATATTCGGGGATACCATAGCGAAGCAGACCACCAAGTTTGGGCCTCATTTCAAAAATAGTTACCCGATGGCCATAAAGACGTAGATAATATGCGGCACTTAATCCAGAGGGACCTCCGCCAATGACAGCTACATGGTGGGCAGAATCAGGAGGAAGGGGCGGGATAAGCCTAACTCCAACTTTTAAAGCATAATCGGCCACAAAACGTTTTAATTCTTTTATGCTAATTGATTCTTCTACTCGCGTGCGTCGGCAAGCATCTTCGCAAGGATGAGGACAGACTCTCCCAACTACCCCTGGAAGAGGAAGTTTCTCCCAAATCAATTGTAAAGCCTCTAAATAGTTTCCGCGAGCAATATGGGCTACATATCCTTGAACATCAAGATTTCCAGGACAGGCTATAGAACAAGGAGCCACGCAGTCGCCATAGTGCTTCTCCAGCAAGGAGGAAAGAATTTCTTTTCTGATTTCTCTTAATTCTTGATTATCTGTCTCTATTTCCATTCCTTCTTTGACCAGATAGGAACAGGCAGGTACAGGGTGAAGTTCCCCCTTAATAGTTACTGCGGAAAGATAACAAATTTTTTTGGCTTGCCAGGGAAGATGCTGGCAAATGCCAAAATGGGGAATAAAAATTCCGTCTTTTTTAGCAACTTCTAAAACGGTTTGGGAAGTATTTGCTTTTATTTCTTGGCCATTTATTTTAATCTTAACCTCTGCCATCTATAATCTCCTCTTTGATATCTTTTTTTCTCTTGATTGCCATTTTTTAAAAAAACTTTCTTGGACAATCAAAAAACTTGCGGAGTAAATAAAAATTGGCTATAACAAGTGACCCCTCTAAATATGACAAAGGCGAACTTTTAAACCTTTACTGATTAAAGTTAAGACTTCTGCAGGTAAATAACTAAAAAGGCCTGGGCTTCGGGCAACATAGGAAGTAAAGAACCTTCCTCATTCTAAGATTTTTCAAGATCTCTTCTGCCTCAACCAATTCCAAATTTGGGTTCATTTTTCCTCTCCATAAAATCTAATGGGCAATAATAAATAAAACCCATCCCTTTTATTTCTTTAGAATTTTATCTGCATACTCCAACTTCCCCATAATAATCTCTGCGGCTTTTACGGCTTCTTTTAAAGAAAGGTCTAAAACATCGGCAATAACTGCATCCAACCCGCAGCAAATGGCCATGGCTAAAAAAGTGCGGTTGAGTAACCTTCTCCCTTTGGCCCCTTGCGAAACATTACTTAAACCCACGATTAGATGTGGGGGATTTTTCTCTTGGGCAATTTGCCGAATTGCTTCTAAGGTGATCGCTCCTTGCGCCTGAGAAAATTTTATAGGCAGCAAGACAGGATCAATAAAGAGGCGATCTCGCGGAATGCCATAGTTTTCCGCATAATCCATAATCCGTTTAGCAATGGCTACGCGCCCCACCGCATGAGGAGGGATACCATACTCATCCATGGTTAAGCCCACAATGGAGGCTTTATATTGTGCCGCTAGAACCATTAAGCGGTCTAATCTGCTCCTCTCTCCATTGGTCGAATTAATTAAAGCTGGCTGGCGGCAAGCTTTTAAACCAGCTTCAATAACGTCTAATTTCCGGCTATCTATGGCTAACGGCGTCTCCGCTACTTCTTGTACAGTTTCTACTAACCAGACCATTACCTCTGCCGGGCGCAACCAAGCTGTTCCGACATTCAAATCCAAATAATCTGCTCCCGCCTCTGTTTGCTCCTTAGCAATCTCCTGAATAGCTTCCTTATTCTTCTCTTGGATCAGCTTATAAACTTTTGGGTTAAGACCGTTGATCCTTTCCCCAATATAGATCATCTTTCTGCCTCATCATAACCGATCTTTTGAGCAATCACTTTGATCTCCTCCATAAATTGGGGATTGTTTATAAATGGAGGGAGAGCAAATAGGTCGGCTTCAATTATTTGGGAATTGTAAGAGATAAATCCTAAGCAAGGAATAGCACCCATACTTTTTAAAAGAAATTCGCGATCTTCTTCATTCCTAATTTTATTCCCCACCCAGCCTAGTTTTTCTAGTCCTATGTCTGCGGCTAATTGTCTTATCTTCTGGGCAACTTCTACGCTCCTTTTTCCAGGTTCCACGATCACCAATAACATATTAACTGCCTTGGCCGTAGCCCGGCCTAAATGCTCTACTCCGGCCTCCATATCTAAGATCACTATCTCCTTCCGTTCCAAGAGGAGGTGAGAGACCAACATTTTCACCATTACATTCTCCGGACAGACGCACCCTCCTCCTCCTTTCTGGACAGTACCCATCACCATTAGCCTAATGCCATCTTTTTCTACCGAAAACTTATCAGGAAGGTCATCGACCTTGGGGTTCAATTTGTAAAATCCACCAATTGAACCAAGTTTAGCTTCTGTTCGTTCCTCAATCAGCTCTTTCATTTCCACGATCGGTGTGAGGCGAAGGCTGGTGGGAAAACCTAAGGCTGTAGCTAAGTTGCTTGCTGGATCAGCATCGATGGCTAAAACTTTGTACCCTTGCTCGGCGTATACTTTGGTTAGGCCAGCAACAATTGTAGTCTTTCCTACCCCTCCTTTTCCGGCGACCGCTAATTTCATAATTATAAAAACTGGAGGATTAGAGCGAGAAGAATTTAGCTGAAGAATAAATCCTTCTGCTCAACAATCTCTTAAATTTTTTTTAGAAAATTTTAAATTTTTTGCCAACTGTGACTAATAAATATGAATATTTCATTACTCGTTTTCATTTAATAACACCTGCCCCAAAGCAAGTCAAGAATAAAAAGAGCCTTGCTCACCTGCCCTTTTCAAAAACAATAGTGATTTTAAAAGTTTAATTGCCAGAACTTTATAAAGAGGCCAGGGGGGTAGAAAAGCAAGTATAGCGAGCATTAAATTCCCCCTCAACCTTCGGGCCTCTTAGGCGTCCCAAGATTCTGGCTCCAAAGTGAAGGTGACCAAGGAAAAAAGCTGCCGCTCACCTTCACTTTGGTCGGCAAATCTTTGGTCACTCAATAAGCCCTCCTCTTCGATTTCCTCTCTTATTGATCATTTCTTTGAGAGGCGTAGGGCAAGCTCTTGGGGCTTGCCGTAACCAGCAAGGGATAAACCCTTGCCCTACATTTTAAAATTTGATGGTCAAGCCCTTGCCCTGCTGTGCTTACTTAATGGAAAGCAGTGGGGACCATCTTTGGCCAATTTTTAAATTAAAATAAGGCAATCATAAAAGTTATATTAGGAAGCGTGAAGCTAAAAAGCGCGCGGGTCGGCCCTTAAGGAGACAAGATAATCTCTATGATTTACTGGCCAGCTCTTTGGCCAGCTTTTTTCCCGTTACCGTCTTAAAATTTTTCTCGACAACATCGTTTATCTTTTCTTGATCTCTTATTAAACCATTTTCCTCCAGATTGACTAGCCAATCCGCTTCGTAGAGAATTTGAAAATTAAGGGTCTCCTTAGAACGGGGATGATGGTGGTGGGCAATGATATCGCAAATCTCCGCTACAATTCCTCGAGGCACGTTCAGCTTAGTTAAGATTTCCCAGGCCACCGGCGGTCCTTCTTTCTCTTGATATTTCGCCTGAGCACTTCCATACTTCTCTTCGGCCTTTTTAATTCCAATGTCATGCAGAAAGGCGGCCCCTAATACGACGAGCGGGTGCCCTCCTTCCATCTTTAGAATCCTTTCTGCATATTCGGCAACCTTAAGGGCATGGTTGATTCGTCGCGTATCAGTCCCGAAATATTTTTTCATTTCCTGGGCAATCTGATCCCGCAAACGCTTATCTTTTTCTTCCTTCGTTCTGGCTTTTATTTCCTCCGGGAGACTATCGATACAACTATCCCCATAAGGGCACCACTCCGCACAGCCAAAGTTGATCTGCGGATTAACTATCTCATGGCCGCATCGGCACTTCCTTTTTACATCAAATTTGAAAAATTCTACTCCATAACCACACTTCGGGCAGGAGATTTCAAAAACATCTCCAGGCTTCCAGAACATGGGATCTTGACCAGGGCATCTCATTTTTTCCTCCTCCGCAAAGTTTATTTTATTGAATTTTTACCACCCTAAGCAAATATACACCTTGACTTAAGTCAAATAATTAAAATAAAATCCTCGTTAGACCAAAGATGCTGATTTAAAATTTCCTTTTTATTATTTTTTAACCTTTATCGATCGTGATCTGCTTTTTCCCTGTCGATCATGCTAAATTAAGAGAAAGGATTTACTAATGACTGACCTTAAAGTAGAACTTCTCTTCATTACGCCCGACGCTGAAAAATTGATTGAAAACGTCGGTCGAACCTCTTACCTTTCCTTTCCTAAACAGAAAGCAAATTCTGAGAAGAATTTCATAAAAATGTTGATTAAAAATGAACATCTTTCGGTATTGGAGCATGCCTATGCTACTTTCCGAATTGCGGGGGCCTCGCGGGCCTTCACCCATCAATTGGTGAGACACAGGCTCTGCTCTTTTATGCAACAATCCCAGCGGTATGTGGATGAGAAGAATTTTAAATTTATCGAACCCGAATCCATAAAGGCTAATCCCGAGGCTCACGCCATATTTACGGATTTTATGGAACAAGCCCGAGCTATTTACAGCAAACTTCAGGGAATGAAAATTAGGAAAGAAGATGCCAGGTATGTCTTGCCTAATGCCGTGGAAAGTCAAATTGTGGTTTCGGCCAATTTTCGCGAATGGCGACATATTATCAACCTACGAGGTCAGCGACAATCCCAGTGGGAAATTCGGCGGGTGACTATAGAAATCCTCAAAATTTTGAAGCATCATGCACCTACTGTCTTTGGCGATTTTGAGATAGATGAACAAAATGAAGTTGTCCACAAAATAGCCCTCTAAGAAACTCCGGAAAGGTGAAGAATAGGTTAGGAAGGTATTTCCTGGGATATAGCAGCAGCTAACTCCTGAGTAAGTCGGAGGGCTTTTTCAGCCATTCCTTGAGAAAGAGAGGAGAGGCCACAACTTTGAGAAAGAAGTGAATTTTTCCTCAAGACTTCGGCAGGAATTCCCTCCTTAACTAAAAGGCCAATTTTTTCCAGGAGCGAATTTTTGAGGGTGGTCTCGGTCTCTTTTAAGAGCAACTCTTCATCCGCCGGAACGATGCCCCACGCTAATATACCACCTTTACTTAGAAATTCTTTTAACTCGGCAGCATAAGCCAGCAGATTGGAAAAATACTGATAAGCATCAAAATGAATTACTTGGAGACCGGTTTCCATAATGATCGACCAATCTGTGGCTCCACATATATGAATGCCCGTTAGGCCCTGAAGCTCGGAAATAACGGCTTGCAGAGAGGTTATGATCTCTTCTTTCCCTAAATTCATGCTAATCGAGCCATAACCACTGAGCAAAGGTTCATCAAAAAAAATTAGGGTTTCTGCTTCCGGGACCACTTTTTTAAACTCTCTTTCCTGCCATTTGGCTTTAGCGGCGATCACTTTTATGATCATTTCCTTAAGATTCGGTTCATAAAAAATCGGAATCTTTTTCTCATCGCTAAGGCCTAAACCAAAAGTTACGGGGCCGGTGACTTGGCCTTTAATCAATAAGGGTTGACGCATTTCAAGCAATTCCAATAAAGCGTAGAACCCGGAAGCATAATCTCTACCTAAAGAAAAATAATCAAGGAAATCTTCAGTGGTTGCGGCATAATATTTCTCCCAATCTGTAAGTGGCTCAAAGGGAAGACGGAAATAAATCTTTCCTTTCTCCATGACTATGCCAGGCATGCCCCCTGTAAACTGCCCGAGCATGCTCTCTTTCAAATCTCTGGCGGGAAGCTGAGGCCAGAAAGGGGAATCCGGAAAGTATCTTAAGATAAGCCTACTGGCCTCTTCGGGATCTTTATGCGGCAGGCTGCCAATACCAATGGGTAAAAAAGGTCTTAGGTTCATGCTAAGCCAAAGTTTTTCTTTAATAACTGGGCCACTTCGCCCAATAATGTAAAAGCTCTCTCCACTATCTGCTCTTCAATATTGGCCATCTCGATTTTGGCGCCAGCTTCTATAGAAATTTCTACCAAACAACAACGGGCGGGAGCAAGGAGAGCTTGGGTAGCTATTTGTTCCAGAGCGAGATGGGTATGGCGAAAAATTACCTCCCAATAGCCAACCAGCAAAGAGGCCAATTTTTCCGCATTTTGCTCATTTAATACCTTAAATTCTGTAGGCACTATCCCCCACGAAATGAGGCCGCCCTTTTTAATAAATTCGGCCACACTTTGAGCATATTCTTTAGGCATAAACCCAATCTGCCAGGCATCGAAAGAAAGGATCTCTATTCCCAATTCTAAAAGATAGGGCAGGTTCACTTCGGCGCAGAGGTGTAAGCCCTTAGGTCCAGCGAGCCCCTGAACAAAATGGGCAAAATCCTTTTTGGCCTGCTGATCATTATACCCAGAGAGGCCGCTGAAAACATATCCCAACCCTGGTTCGTCAACCCAAACAAAGGCGTTCTTATTTTTGGGCCGCAATTTTTCATACTGGACATTCACTTTTCTCTGGATGAAATCAAAGAGGATCTCGCGCACCTCATCATTATAAATGATCGGCTTTAAATTTTCGTCCAAAACTTTAAAACCAAAACTCACTGGACCGGTAACCTGGCCTCGAATCGCCTGATAACTCTGCAGATCTTGGCGGAGAAATTGGGCAAAAGTTCGGGAAAATTCCGGCGTAAGCTCGTAGGTCTCTATATTCTCCATGCGGTTAAAATAATCTTCCAGGTCTTGATGGAATTTATTAGTCTGGAAAGTAAGTCTGCCCTTTTCGTGGTCAATTTCTATCCCCGGAAAATTTTGGGAGGTTTGGATATACATATCTTCATTTAGACTCAAATGCGGAAGTTGCGGCCAAAAGGGAACATCCAAACTCATGACCAGACTTAGAGCTTTTTCCACATCTTTATGAGGCATGATGCCCATCGCGGTAGTGGCACAAGCGGGCTGAAAGTACATGCGTATTCCCTTCTTAGCTGCCTCTGCTGTTTAGGCCATTCTCACTAACTTCCAAACCAGGGTCTCAGTTAAGACACAGACATCTTCGCTGGTTAAATAGTGCCCTATATTCCCGTCAAATAGAATATTGCCATTAGCAGGAAATTCCTCATCTCCCCGCCAGAGGATGAAAAAAATACTAATTCGGGGAAAAGGGTTTAGGTTAACGGCAAGATCTCCGTAGGGGGCTCTTCTTCCCCCAAATTTTTGGGCCAGCTCCAGCAACAATTCCGGGCGATGGCCGAAACATTGCAGCAGGGGTTCTAAATTCCTCTTTTTAAAAATCGGGGTGTAGAACTTGGCTCCTTCGATCTGGCCATAAGTTATAAGTTTATTGCTCAAAGGAACACCCTTTGCCTGGGTTAAGTAGTGCAGAATCAATATCTGATCCTTTAAAGGAACATTTTCTTCTTTATTGGCCCGGAAAACTTCGCCAGTAGGCACTAGGACTTGATAAGGTTCGTTCAGGTAGGAGATCAGAAGACTTTGCTCATTTATATAAGAAGCCCCACTATGGCGACATATTTCTTCCATCTTCATGGCGGAGAGTTTTTGCGAAGCCAGGCGGAGCGTTAGTTCAAAACCTTCTTTGGAGATATCCTCAAATAGCATAACCCGCCTCCTGTAAAATCGTTCTAACCGCAACGGCCGCCGGAGAATCAACAGGAAGTTTCCAAAGTGATTCACCTTTTAAATTGTACTCCCGCACCAAAGGATCCTGGGCGATACGTCCCAAAAATTTTTCTTCCCTGGCCCTTAAGTACTTTTCCGTCTCTTCCGTAAACCGGTAATTGGCCACCAGGAAAAAATGCTGATAATGAATATTTACTCCCTTAATTACATACTTGATGCGCTCTATGTGTTTAGTTGATTTTTCCGAAGGGTCCAAGATCACGAAAAGCTCGCCAATCTCGGGAGTTATTTTCCGGTTAAGATGCTCCAGTCCGGCCGGTGAATCGACTAAAACCATCTCATAATCTTGCTGCCTTTCTCTGATGGCCTCTTTCATAAGCTCATCAGGCAAGCAATAACACCCCGGGGCAAACTTGGTGCCCAGAGTGAGGAGGTCAAATTTCTCCGCCCGGTAAATAATCTGCTCCTTGGTTAACATCTGCTTTAATAAATCAGCCGGATCTTCTTCCCCTTTACTCTCTCTCCCTTTTTTGACCACCAAGGAAAGGGCATCAGCTACAGTCAAAATGCCCTTTTCCTCTAAATTGACCCCGAGCATTTTAGGCAAGCTCCCGTCAGGATCAAGATCAATGAGCAGAAGTTTTTGGGCCGGCACCAATCTGGCCATAAGAGCGGTAAAAGTCGATTTTCCTGTACCTCCCCGGCCAGTAATCACTTTGATCTTATTCATCTAAATTATCCTCGCCATCTCTAAGATCTTCTTCACTGACCGGCAGGCCGGAGAATCATCGGGAAGTTGGCGTAAGCTTTTGCCCTGGAGATTATATTCTTCAACTTTTTGGTCATAGTCAATTCGGCCCAAAAAGACCTCCCCGGCTTCAGCAAAATATTTCTCAGCCTCGGCATCAAACATATAATTGCCTACTAAATAAAAATGCTGGTAAATCATCCCCACTTCGCGCAAAATAACCTTAACCTTCTTGATATGTATAAGGGACTTGTCGGAAGGATCAAGAAGAATAAACAAATCATCAACTTCGGAGACTATATTCCGGTTTAAATGTTCCATGCCCGCCGGTGAATCAATAAGCACATTCTTATAATTGTGGGCAAGTTGGGAGATAATTTTTCTTAAAAGGTGGTCAGGAAAGCAATAGCAGCCCTCCATGTCCTTCACACCCAGGGTAAGCACATCAAATCCTTTTCCTTCGTACAGACATTCCCCCCAGATAAGTCCTTGGAATCGTTCCTCCACCGGGATGAGCAAGCTTGCGCCCCTTTGTCTTTCTTTTACTGCTTGATAGAGGGCTTCCACTACGGTCTTCTTTCCTTCTTGGCCCAACTCTATACCCAACATATCAGCTAAGCTTAGGTCTGGGTCTAAATCAATAAGTAAGGAGGGGGGAGAAAGATAACGACTCATGAGGGCCACGAAAGTTGATTTGCCCGCTCCTCCTCTCCCTGTGCACACAATTTTTCTGGCCATTTATCTGCTCTCCTTTGAAGAAAGGGCTCGTCCTGGCTGCTGGACAGGTACTTTACTTATTGGCGAAATCTTAACTACCGCCTTATACTGAGGAGGACAGACTTCCAGACAAGTTCCACATTTTGAGCATTTTTCTTGATCAATCACCTTTATTTCGCCCTTGCCTCCTTTTATAGCCTCAGTGGGGCAAACGAGGACACAATGTTCACAGGCGCGATCACATTTATCTGGCCAAATATAATAGGCAATAAGCTCCTTACATACTAAGGCCGGACAACGTTTTTCCAGGATGTGCGCCTCATATTCGGAGTAGAAATAGCGTAAAGTGGTCAATATTGGATTAGGAGCAGATCGTCCCAGCCCACAAAGAGACCCGGCCTGCACATCTTCTGCCAATTCTTTTAGAAGCTTGAGGTCTTCTATCTGGGCCCGGCCAGAAGCTATATCCTCGAGGATACCTAAAAGCTGGTAAGTTCCAATCCGGCACATAGTGCATTGGCCACAGGATTCTTTAGTTGTAAAATCAAGGAAAAAGCGGGCCGTATCCACCGCGCAATCATCCTCATCCATGAAAATCATTCCCCCCGAACCCATCATCGAGCCTGCTTCTTTTAAAGAATCAAAGTCGACGGGCAGGTCTAACAAAGTTTCGGGAATACAGCCCCCTGAGGGACCACCTATCTGCACGGCCTTAAATCTCTTACCATTTCTCATTCCCCCGGCAATATCATAAACTAATTTACGCAAAGTGGTTCCCATGGAAACTTCAGCTAAGCCGGGATATTTAATCTTCCCGGCCAGGGTAAACACAGCCGTACCTCGGCTTTGAGCTGAGCCAATACTTGCCAACTTCTCACTTCCCCACTCGATGATAAAAGGTATATAAGCAAAAGTTTTTACATTATTGAGCAAGGTGGGTTTACCCCATAGACCTGCTTCGGCCAGGTGGGGGGGACGTACACGAGGTTCGCTTCTTTTACCTTCCATAGCCGCTATTAAAGCTGTTGCTTCTCCAGAAACAAAAGCCCCAGCTCCTTCGGCAATATCGAGGTAAAAATCAAAACCACTTCCCAAGATATTCTCTCCTAAAAGTCCAACCTCTTCTGCTTCTTGCAGAGCTTTTCTAACCCGTTCGATGGCCAAGGGATATTCTGCGCGCACATATATATAACCCTGCTTGGCCCCCACTGCCCTACCAGCTATGATCATGCCCTCAATAACTTCATGGGGATCGCTCTCCAAAAGGACTCTATCCATAAAAGCCCCAGGATCTCCTTCATCGCCATTGGCGATAATATATTTTTCCTCTCCTTGGGCCTCATAGCATAAGGCCCATTTTTGCCAGGTAGGGAAACCAGCGCCTCCTCGGCCGCGTAATCCTGACTTTTTCACTTCCCCGATAATCTCCTCTGGAGACATGCTTAAAGCTTTGACCAGGGCTGAATAACCTCCATTGGCGATATAGTCATAAATATTTTCCGGATCAATATAACCACAGTGGCGCAAAATAAGGCGTACTTCATGGACAAAGCGGGGAAGTTCAGGGATGTAAGGTACACCATCCTCGTTTTTTTCTAATGTGCCCAGAGCCAACTCTAAACAAGGATCTTCACTGATTACATAACCAGCCACCAAACGGGGAACCAATTCGGGAGTGATTTGGGCGTAGACTACTTTTAAGGATTCCGGCTTAGAGATAATAACCAATGGCTCAGCATAACATAAGCCGATACACCCAACCTGAATTATAGGTACCTCAATCTCTTGGCGAGCCAACTCATTTTTAAAGGCTTCGCTAACCTCCCGAGCTCCGGCGGCTCGGCCACAGGTCGCTGTTCCAATAAGCACATGGACTTTTTCTTCCCGGAACCGCCATTGGGCCAGTGCCTTTTTTTTAATTCCAGAAAATGTCAAACCTTAGCCCCCCCGTTCCGAAGGTTCTTACTGGCAGAAGGGCTTTTTTCTTGCGTTCGGAAAGGAATTAATGATTCCTCTACTTTAAAAGGGGTCATCTTGGGGTAGATTTTATCTTTGATCACCACAACTGGGGCTAACATACAACAGCCAATGCAGGCTACCCGCTCCAGGCTAAAATAGCCATCTGGTGATGTCTCTCCCACCTTTATATTTAATTCCCTCTCCAGAGCCTCCTGGACTAAACGTTCGCCCGCCAGATGGCAGGCCGTACCCATACAAACCTTTATATGATTTTTGCCCAGGGGGGTCAGACGAAATTGATTATAGAAAGTGGCTACCCCCCAAATCTCTATGGGCTTCTTGCCTAGCAAATCAGCTACGGCCCGCATGGCCTCTTGGGAAAGATATCCAAACTCTTTTTGGGTCTCCAGGAGGATACGGATCAGGCTGCTGCGCTTTTCCCTAAATCTGCTGAGAAGGTTATGAAGTTTCTTTCTCTCTACTTCCTTCATTTTCTCAGAGATTTTGCGTATTCGGGCAAGAAAGCGCCAATACCTGCGGCCTCCCTGGGACCGATGACTACTTCCCAACCTGGTAAAGCGTCTTCCAATTCTCCCTTAATGCGGGCGACCTTGCCGGGGATAACAATTTTCTTATTCTTTACTTTATCGCCAATCCCTGACTTCTTAATCATGGAGGCGATTTGATCCCCTGTAAATTTGCCCGCCGCCCAACCAGTAAGCACCCCCAGACCCTCCGTATCCTTCACGCATAAATACGCGGGAATTTTAGTTGCTTCGATGGCCGAAGAGACAATAAAGTAAGTGAGTGCCCAGTTGGAGGTGATAAGTACAGGTGCTTCTTCATTGGGCGTTCCGATTTCATAGTATTTCTCTTCCACAGCCATAGGGAAGCGTGGATCAGTATAAATGTTTAGGCGCTGCACCAGCAAAGGTAAGAGAGAATATTGATCAAAATCCGAGAGAACGATTATGGCCGCAAATTTGGTAATAAACATTGAGGCCGCCAAAATTTCTTTTAAGCCATCTTGGACCATGAAACAAGGGAAAGCAATAGTTGGATAACCTAGCGGCCTAAAACCCTGCTTTATGGCGGCTCGGCGGATAAAGGTCTGATCTCTAATGGCCTCCAGCATAGTTTTAGATCCAGGATCCAAAACAGCTTCATCAACGCCTGCCGCTTTCAGTTTCATGGTTAAAGGGATAAGTTCTTCAATACCCTCGCCGCGTACCCCCACGGGAGTAGGTTGAGCTTTGAGCTTGGGCAGAGCTTGCTCAATATTATCTTTGGTAATGGGGTAGAGCAAAGGTCTTTTATCAGCGCACAGTTCTCGCGCCGCAAAAAGCGCCTCTACGTCTTCCGCAATAAGGACTAAGCCCAAATTTGTCGCCGCTGCTTTTTTGACCAAGGCCAGGAATCTGTTTTTATCTCCTGAGGCAAATTGGAGTGCCAGCAGTTCTGCTTTCAGGGTCAATCCCACCCAGGGAAAATGCAGCTCTTCTACTTTTCTTATCTTCTCATTTATTTGAGCTTCCTCTTCTTTGTCTGAAATAAGAATGGCTATTCCAGGCGGATGGAGATACGTCTTTTCATGCCGGTAGATAACCTCTTCGTTACCCACTTGCACTTTATTATCCCCTGTTGCTATGGTAACCAATTTAATCGCCGGGGCCAGTAAATCTTCCAATTTAGCCTTGGCTTCGGCAGTTAAATAGGGGCATTTATCTAAACTGGTTCCTCCCGTAGCTAGCTTCATGGCAAAGGCAAAGCAGGTGGGAAATCCACAATCTTTGCATGGTTTCCTTCCCGGAAGCATCTTTACTATTTCCGAACCTGAAATCGGCATATTAAACCTCCCTTAGATTGAGCAATAAATTTATTTGAGCAAAAAGATCTAGGGTTAATTGGCCACTCCTTGGCCAATCTTCTAAGCGGGCAACTCAACTTCACCCTTTAACCATGGATGCCCTACTTTCTCCAAGAAAGCTATTAACTCATCAGGATTCTGAGCATCTTCTTCTGTAGCGATCTTATCATACAATCCCTTGGCTTCGATGGCGTCTCGATATTTTTCTTTTATTTCTTTGGGCATCCAGACAATTCTGGCCAATCCTCCATCCGCCTGGATAAACTTGGGAGATCTTAATTGCTCCAATCCAGTTCCCAACCTGCCCTCTACCTGTTTTCCTCCCGAGGTCTCACCCGCCATTCTGGTAAAGGTACTCCCAACAACCGTAATTCCTTTATACTCGCGGTGAACTATACCAAAGGCATCTACTTCGGGGATATAAAAGACGATGGCCTGGAAGCAACCGCAGGAAGTGTGGGGATGCTCAAAAGCACTATATAAATAAACTCGATCATAAGTGCCTAACGATTTTTCCGCGACCACTTTATTGAGTCCTTCATACTCACCTCTTATAGGATTGAAACATTCCCCTTTTTCTATACCAAAGATCGGTCCCTCGGGATCAATCTTTGCCGCTGCTCGCCCATCGAACCAATTGATCGCCCCGCAGTTGGCTATGCGATTGGGGGTTATGCAGCACATATGCGTCGGAGCAAAGCTTTGGCATAATACGCAACCATAGAAAGTTTCCACATCTTCGTCTTTCAATCCTCTGGCCCGTTCATCTCTTTCGTTATACCTCTTTAAAGCTTCGGGTAAAAGTTCTTGTATTTTCTTGGGGTCCGTAATTATAGTGGTCTGAATTTTTTCAATTATAGGCATCTCGGAGGTGTAAAGAAAGTTTAGAATTTCCCCTAATTCCTTTAAAGAGGTAAACCCACTCTTATAAGCCTCAGTGCTCATTCTTATCCACATATCCTGCCTTTGATTTAGATGGTACCAACCCTGGATAAAATTCACATACATATGGATTTTTCTCTCGATGATAGATTCAGCGTCTTTATCGAGCTGAGCACCAGCTATATCAATTAGAATGGCTATAGGATAAGAGCCTCCTTTATCAGTCTCGGCATTATAGGGTTCCAGGTCTTGGATGTCCGGACCGATGAGTTCAACTTTTTCATGTTCAATTTCTTCTGGGCTTTTGACTGTGGCTAGCTCAAACTTATATGGGACTTTTAGTCCTCCAAATTCAATATAGAGGTTTTCTTTCCTAATCACTTCGCCCTCGTATTGAGGTCCAATGTCTACATGAAATTCCATCTTTTTCTCTCCTTTCCTAAAAAAATTATCATTTCTTTAAATTCTCAATTAAGCCTTCCAAAAAGGCTTGCCATTGCTCATCTTTACGAATATTGGGGAGGGAAAAATCAGCATGCGGATAATAATATTTACACAGCGTCATCGTCTTTAGATGAGGAGCAAAGTGTTTAAGCACAGAGAGTCCTTGCTCGCCCAGATCGGTTCTAAACCCAAAGAAGATGACTAAATCATGGTTTCCCTGTTTCCTGACTCCTTTCCACTCTGGATCTTTTAGAGCATGAATAATCTCTACAATATCATAAACACTATCAGGTTTAATTCCCGCTTCCACCATCTTCGATTTGACCGTAGCTGTGGCACAGGTAGGAATATTTTTGGTCTTGGCGATCTCCAGAGCATAATCTAAAAGGAGCTTGCCGCCTAACTTAATGGTGAGCAGACGAGGGCCCAAAACTAACAGAGGTCGTTCAGCTTTGGCGATCTGGGCAGCCATATCCGCCGCGTTTTCCACTACCCTGGCTGTTCTTGTTCCGGTAAGAATATTAACCCTATGGAAAGGCATTAAAGGCGCTAATTGGCTCATTTTTTAACCTCCTTATTTAATGAATAACAGAGTCGACTGGAACTTTTGTTTTATAGGTGCCAATAAGGGTCGGCAGACCTACTGGCTCTTTGGGTTTCCAACCAATTTCAGTTAAATAAGCTTTCACTTCTTTCTTATAGACCAAGGGAATATCGGCATCCCGACGCACATAAAGATGAAGATCCTCGGGAAGTCCTCCGCCCATGTACTTCTTATAAAGGGAGATGTAGTGATTAAGTTTAATCGCTCTTCCCTGCGGCGTATCATTGCGGCGGATGCAAAGTTTAGGAATCGTGACCATGGCCTTTTCTTTAGTTTCACATACATATACCAGATGCTCAGGAGCAGGTTCACCTGTGTCGACAATTTGTTTTTTCCGGGCATCCATTACTTGCCAGTTGTCCTCCTCTTTTCGGGAAAGGTAAAGCCTTCTATACTTTGAAGAATGTGGTCCAAGGATCACCGGAATGCCCAGCCGATTACAGCCTGTGGCAATACTGGCTGCTTTTTGCGAGTAGGCCCCCCAAGCGACACCCACGGCTCCGAGTCTGTTTAAAGTATGATCAGCTACTATTTCGTAATTGCCTCTTAAGGGTAGTTTAGCAAAAATGTTTACCACTTTTATTGCTGCTCCAGTAATATGGCTATTAGATACGCAAGAGCCCACATTGACCACGCCCCCAGCATCAAAACTGCCTGGATATTTCTCATAGATAGTTTTGCCATCAGCATCCTTCCACATCCCCACAGCCATAGCCGTGCAACCAGAAACAACCACAATATACTTGCGCCGGGCAAATTCATCAACAATCTCCGCTAAGTCGCGAATGTCTGGAAAATTAGAACAACCCACTAAAGCCACCACGCCCGGAATGGTACCTAAGGTTATCGGGGCTCCCACATTTCTAATCTCCGTATCCATGATTGGTCCCCGGCCGGACCGGATCTTCCATTTTTCTTTACTGGCAGCGATCTGCATAATTTTAAAAATAGGCACCTTGCGCGGACAAATCTCTTCACACTTCCCGCAACCTATACACATATTAAACTGCTCTCTGATCAGGTCAAAGTTCCCTTTCGCTACTTCACTAATACCATCTCCTATCGAAAAGAGATTGGGGCAGGCCTGCTCACATATTCCGCAATCGTTACATTTCTTCGCCAGCTCGGTGGCTTCTTGCTCACTCAGCCACTCTTTCCTTCTCTGGGGAGCTATCTGCAGGGCTACTTTTACAGCTACTTCTGCTGCTTTCTTGGGATCCAAAATAGCAAAATGCTTCTTCTCTTCCACCATCTTCTTAACGATTTCATCCGTCGCCATATCACTGGCTTCTTCCAATCCATACATCGCTTTATCCAGCGTAGCTATCATAGCTGAGCCAGCCTTGGTAGCCTCGATCGGCATATCCGTGCGGATACACTGTTCGTCAGTCATGATTACATCTGCTATTCCTGCCCTAATAAAGAAAAGTTGCCGGGAAAGCGGCCCCACTACTTTTGCCCGATCTGAATACCGTGAAGTCTCTAAGGCCGTGCAGCATATTCCGCCAAACTCAACTTTATCGTAAAGATTATTCTCGCGTAAATAATCGATCACGGTTGAAGAAGTGGCTGGATTATGACCAACAAAAAGAATTATGGGCTTACTTTTATCAAAAGAGTTCCATCCTAAATCTACCAGGGGCGTATCCGCCACTGAGGTAGGGTAATTAAAGCCCACGATCTGCGCAATATCAGCAACCTCCATGCCCACGTGATCCAACATGCCGGCATGGAGCGCTTTAGATTCATAATCAAGATAACTCCCTTCCTGACCGGTATGGACAGAATCAAGTAAATGAGCAATTTCTTTAGTTACATATTCTACCGCAATCTTCAGATCGCCCAAATTCTCAGGTTTATACCCCAAAACTGTCCTAATATGCGGGGCTTCCACTTCCACGCCGATTCCCAAATCAATCTTCTTTTCAGGTCCGTGCTTTTCGATTAAAAACTCCAAAATATGGGCGCCATGGGCTGTATGACATGAACATCCAATCAGACACGCTAAGAGCACAAACCTGGCCTGCTGGCCCGCTATATCAATTCCACAGGCCCCTCTCTGATTACCCGTTAGATCACATTTGCCATAGGTGCAGAAACAGCATAAATCGCAAAATGGTGCGTAATATGGCTTATACGTCTCCAAAAGCCTCATATCCCAGTTGCGGAGATCAGCAATTTCCGGCATAGGCGTAGGACCAACTGGTTCCCAGGGTACTTCTGCTTTTATCTTCTCATAAATTTCTTTTAGTTTCTTAGTTATTTCTTTCATCTCGGCCATTTTCCGTTCCCTCCTAATAAAGTTTCTTTAACTAATTTTATTGTTTCCGGATTTATAACCACCAGAAGATTAGCCCCGGCTAAGAGAAGTGAAGTTGCTGTTATTGCTTCCCAAAGCAATCCTTGCATTTTATTCTCTTTGGCTTGTTTAGTCTTATAGCATTCGCTCCCCAAATTAGCTATGATAGGCATCATGGTCATACTATCCTTGGTAATAACACCTATCTGTTTCACTCTTTCCATTAGGGAAAAGCTGTATTCAATCCCGTAGCCTAAGGGGGAAGAAAGAGGATCGATGACCACCCGCTCCGGGGGCAATATCTTACAAAGTTTGACGTTTAATTCTTTAAGTAAGTTAATGTCTAAAGGGCTTTGGGCAATCGCTACATGCCCATGGTTAAGAATTGCTTTGCCCACCACTTCATAATTTTCCTTTTGGACAGGACCGAGCAAAAGATTTTCTCCGGCGCAGACTTCGGCAACTCGGGGCAGAACCTCGGCATCCTTTTTTTCATCTCCCGAGCCATAAATGATCAATGGTTTCTTGATGGCGGCTAACATCCGCTTGACCAATTGCGCTGCTTCCTCAGCCGGCCTGTCTTTTTCAGCGGGGTCCGTACTGATCAGGCTCAAACATATGGCCTCCGCCCCCAAGGCTTCGCCTTTTTGGGCCCATTTGATGGGGTCAGCAATGTCCTCGCCGAAATGTTCCAAGAGGTGAGGAATATTTTCCGCGGGGGGCATATCCATTACTTCCAGAGCAAATCGGGGTGGATTAGGCAACGCCCCTTTATCAAAAAAATGCAAAGCAAGAATATTCTCTCCTCCGATCCGTAAAGCTTTCTCTCCCTGGCCAATGGTTACTTCTCTCACTACTCCCTGGTAAGCTTCTATAGGTGCTTTATATTCCATCTCTTCCCTCCTCTACAAATATTAATAATTTTTAATTTTTAAGTCTCTAACCAAGCATCGGAATAGAGCGTTTGAGCCATCAATACCTTGGCAGTTTTCACATAAGCGGCCTCTTTTTCAGGTAAGGAATATGGGTCAACTTCTTCCCCATCCATTATATTATGGATGAGCTCAGTAATTTGCGGATATTCGTCTTTTATCAAAGCCATCAGTTCTTGATCTAAAGGGTCGGCAATGGCCGAATAAAGGCCATTACGGCCCAGCATTACCAGATAGGTGCGGTTAAGAATCGGTCTTAGATGAGCTGGAACTCCATTAGAGACGTTGGAAAGCCCCACCGTCGATTTAACTCCGGGGAGAACATCTTGAAGAATCTTAATAAATTCCAAACAGACCACCGCCGCTCTCTGCCCTTCACCCGCTGTACTAATTGGTAAAATAATAGGATCAACCCAAATGTCTTCATTAGGAATGCCTAAATCATTGGCATAAGCAACTGTCTCCATAATGCTTTCGATCTTTGTTTCCACCTCCGGCGGCATCCCTTTGTCCGTCATGACAGAAATGACGACATCACAGTTATATTTTTTAGCCAAAGGCAACATTTGTTCTTTGGAGTCTTTCTTGCCGGAAGCCGAATTGAGGAGGGGCCTCTTCTTACAATGTTTCAATCCTGACTCCATGGCCGCCGGATTCATGGTGTCAATGGACAATGGTAAATCGGTAACCTCTTGAACACAATTTACCAGCCACTTCATCGTCTCTTCGGTATCTTTCTTCATTGGTCCTACATTGAGATCGATGTAATGGGCCCCAGCTTGAGACTGTTCTTTGGCCAAACGCTGAATGACGGTAGGGTTCCTTTCTTTAATAGCTGTCGATACCTCTTTTGAAATTACATGGATATTTTCGCCTATTATGATCATAGATCATCCTCCCTCGTATAATTTTGCTTTATTTTCCTTGGGCTTGGCTACCAGAGCGCCTACAGGACAGATGTCCACCAACTCCCTTTGCTCTCCACATGGTGATAAACCTATAGGCTGATCATTAAAAGTGGTCACCCACCTTTGCATCCCTCGGTAAGCAAATCCAATGGTCCCCATATCCAACTTTTCCTGACAATACCAGACGCAGAGGCCGCAGAGCACACATTTTTGGGGTTCATAAATTAAAGCGGAACTCGTTTCGTCAATAGGCCTTTCGCGCAAAATCTTTTTAAATTTATTGGCCATTAATTTTACTCTTAAATATTGAGCAATTTTTTGTAAGGCGCAAAGACCGCTCTTCCGGCAATGAGCACAATCTACAGGATGGTTACTTAAAAGAAGTTCCAGAGCTGTGCGGGCAAGTCTTAGGGCTCTTTCCCCTTTAGTATTGATGACCATTCCTGCCCGAACTTTTGTGGTGCAGGCTGTTACTGGGTAATTTACGCCTTCTACCTCTATAAAGCAGAGGCGGCAAGCCGCATAGGCCTCTTTTCTTTCTCTAATAGCGCAAAGGTGCGGAATATAAATCCCATTATCTAAAGCGACCCAGAGCAGATTTTCTCCTTCCGTACAGGTAATCTTTTTATCATTAATCAAAATATTAACCTTTTTATCTTCCATGGCTTAGCTAATCCGAGGACCAAGTTTAAAATCTGTCGCTGCCTTTCCCAGCTTTATTTATACCTCTGGTCGCGGCAAAAGACCAGCTCTTTCGACGATCTCGTGCACCACCTCTTCCCATTCAATAGCCATGAGATGAATCCCGTGGACTCCCTTTATTTCGCGCAATTTCTGAATCTGTTCTACACAGATTTTTATGCCCTCTTCTCTCACCTTATCTTTACCGACCCCTTTAAGGCGATTGATAATTTCATCCGGAATCTCCATACCGGCTACTTTTTCTTTCATATAGCGGGCCATGCCCACGGATTTCAAAGGGGTTACTCCGGCTAAGATATGTACTTTCTCATCCAGCCCCCGATCCCTAACCATCTCCATAAAGCGGACAAATTTGGTTAAGTCGTATATGCATTGGGTTTGAATAAAGTCCGCTCCGGCGGCCACTTTCTTGGCCAAGCGAATAACTCGGTATTCAAAGGGATCGGCAAAAGGATTCTCGGCGGCCCCGATGAACATGGCTGGCACGCCTTCGATCTCATCGCCCCCTAATACTTTATGTTCATCGCGCATGCGCCTGACCATTTGGATGAGCTGAATAGAATCAAGGTCAAAAACATTTTTCGCCGTAGGGTGATTGCCAAATTTTTGATGGTCCCCCGTAAGGCACAGGATATTGCGAATGCCCAAGGCGTAAGCGCCAAAGATATCGCTTTGCATAGCGATCCGATTGCGATCTCGGCAAACCATCTGCATCGTTGCTTCCAAACCCATGCGCTGCAGAATAGCTCCAACGGCAATAGAGGACATACGCACAATAGCCGTTTGATTATCAGTCACGTTGATGGCGTCCACATTACCCCTCAAGAGGTTAGCCTTTCTTTCAATTACGGAAACATCTGCACCTTTGGGCGGCCCCAGCTCGCCCGTAACGGCAAATCCTCCGCTGGTTAATATTTTTTCTAATCTACTCCCGCCTTTCATATCTTTAAATCCTCCCGGACGCGCCGGCGCGGTCCGCCATCCCGACTCTTCCCCCAATCCTTAACCGAGATAATTACTTCTAATTTATCTAACTGCCCCAATTCTTTCAGCCGCTCATAGATTAATTGCCACCCGCAAGGAATTTCGGGATCTACTTCACATTTCCCATTTTTAGAACCTCCGCAAGGCCCATTGAGCAGGCTTTTGGAACACCGACTTATGGGGCAGATCCCTCCCGTAAGCTCAAGGACACATTGGCCACAAGCCTGGCATCGCTCTGTCCATACGCCTTGCTCTTCCGTTACCCCAATAAATTGCGTATTTACTCCGGGCAGAACAGGATGGTGCCGAAATTTTTCAGCCATGAATTGAATGCCCGCGCCACAGGCCAAAGAGAGAATAGCCTGGTATTGCTCGGCATATTCTCGCATGGGTTCAAGATATTCCGTATCACATTGCCGTTCCAAAGTTACTTCTTTGGTCTCCAAAGACCTCCCTTGCTTTTGGCGAGCTAAACGCAAAGCAGCAGCTAAGATACCCACTTCTTTTTCCCCGCCCGCCGAACAAACGGTAACGCAACCTTTACACCCGGCTATGATGATCTTTTCAAAAGGTTCAATCATCCTCAAAATTTCTTTAATAGGTTTACCTTCCGCAATAATCATCTTTATCTCCTTAATAATCCCCCTGATTCTTCATCTTCTCTTCTCCTTGCTCCCTGTTCTCTCCATCCTGCTTTTTCTTGAGAGGACTTGGTCCTAAGCTTCTTATCTTTTCCGTCATCTCCCGGGCCACGGCCGCAAACCGCGGCCCCATGGCCGCCGACATGTTATACATCTCCAACCTTTCTCCGCCTATCCCCACTTCATCAAGAATGCGTTTAGCCAAGGCTACTCTTTTTTTGGCCCGAAGATTCCCTTTGAGAAAATGGCAATCTCCTTCTAAACAGCCCGCCACATAAACGCCATCAGCACCTTCTTCAAAAGCTTTGAGTAAAAAAAGGACGTCTACTTTTCCTGTGCAAGGAACACGGACAATCCGTACATTGGACGGATAGGATAGCCGCATAGTCCCCGCTAAGTCGGCGGCTGTATAAGCGCAGTAATGACAACAAAAAGCCACAATGAGGGGTTCAAAATTCTCCATCATGCCGCCTCCGCTGGGCGCCAAGCTTTTTTAAGTTCCTTCTCCAAAAGGGCCTGACATTTAGCTAAAATCTGCTCATCAGTAAAATGTTGCAGCGTAATGGCTTTACCCGGACATTCCGCCACACATATGCCACAACCATGACACATGGCTGGTTCAATTTCGGCCACGCCGTCCGCATTGATCACGGGAACGTTATAAGGACAAACCCGCACGCAAGTAAGACAAGCCGCACACTTATCAGGATTCACCACCGAAACTATGCCCCCGACCAAGATCTGCTCTTTAGCTAATATGGTGCAAGCTCTGGCCACTGCCCCCTTGGCCTGAGCTATACATTCATCAATCATTTTCGGCCCATGAGCCAGACCACAAAGATAAATCCCTTCCGAAGCGAAATCTACCGGTCGTAATTTCATATGGGCTTCTAAGAAAAAGCCCTCTGCTGTCCGCGGAACTTTAAGCATACTGGCTAATTCAGCAGTATCGGTCGGAATAGTTGCCGCCGAAAGGACCACATGATCAGGAGAAATTTCTATTTTTTCTTGCAAGACCGGGTCAAATATGGCCACCTGAAGTTGGCCATCTTGGATCATCACTTCCGGCGGTCGATCTTCCTCATAACGCACAAAGCGCACTCCCGCTTGGCGGGCTCGGGCGTAATGAGTCTCTAAGAGACCATACATGCGCATATCCCGGTAGAGGATCGTCACTTGCGCCTGAGGATTGAATTCTTTTATCTGTAAAGCATTCTTTACTGCCTGCGCACAACAAACCCGGCTACAATAAGGACGTTCTTCATTCCGGGAACCAACACACTGAATCATAACCATTTCTTTAATCCCCGTCCAGCGTCCCGGATCTTTGGCCAATAAATCTTCTAATTCCAACTGGGTAAGAATCCGCTCATCTTGGCCATAAAGATATTCTTTGGGCTTGTATTCCTCTCCCCCTGTAGCCACAATGGTCACCCCATGTTCAATCTCCCGGGTGAACATACGGGGACCAACCAAAATACTGGTTTTAAAATTGCCGACATAACCCGAAAAATCGGTCACTACCGCATTGGTAAAGACCTGGATCCGCGGATTCTTCCTTACTTTTTCTTGCAACTCTTCTAGGAATTGGGTCACATCTTTATCATCCAGTGTCCGCCGCAGATGGCGCAAATTCCCTCCCAGTTCCGCTTCTTTTTCAATTAATACCGCCTCAAACCCTTGCTCGGCCAAACCTAAAGCTGCTTCCATGCCGGCTAACCCCCCGCCAATAACCAAGCCTCTTTTAATCACCTTCTTAGGTAACTCCTTTAGCGGCTGCAGCAAGCGCGCATGAGCAATAGCCATGCGGACTAAATCGCACGCTTTATCTGTGGCCTCCTCTTTCTTGGGCATATGGACCCAGGAACATTGATCGCGAATATTGGCCATCTCAAAAAGATAGCGATTCAAACCTGCTTCTCTAATCGTCTCTTGGAAGAGAGGCTCATGAGTGCGCGGCGTGCAGGAAGCTACAATTACCCGATTCAAATTATGTTCAGCAATTGCTTTTTTAATTTTCTCCTGAGTATCCTGGGAACAGGTATAGAGGTTTTCATCAACGAAAACCACGTTAGCAAATTGGGCGGCATACTCTTTGACGTTAGGTACATTGACCACTCCACCAATATTATTCCCGCAGTGGCAGATGAAGACCCCAATTCTAACTTCTTCATCTTCCTTGATCTCCTTCAGGGGAGGGTACTCTTTACTCGCCACTAAAGTACCTCGGACTGGGGCTAAAACCTCCGAGGCGGCGGCGGCAGCTCCACTCGCCTGCGCCACTGTCTCGGGAATATCTTTAGGCGCCTGAAAAGCTCCGCAGACGAAGATCCCAGGCCGCGAGGTGACCAGCGGATTAAAGACCTCGGTCTGGGCAAATCCATATTCGTCCAGCTCCACCCCTAATTTTTTAGCTAACTCCCGGGTCGAGGCCGAAACGACCATACCCACGGAAAGAACGACCAGATCAAACTCTTCTTCTTTTACTTCCCCCGAACTATCCAAATAGGTGAGGATTAAGTTCTTAGTCCGCGGGTCTTCGGCTACCCGCGAGATAGCGCAACGAACGTATTTGACTCCATATTCACTTTTGGCCCTTTCATAATAAGCATCAAATCCTTTACCATAAGCGCGCAGGTCTATGAAAAAAATTACCGGGGAGATGTCTGGTTCGTGCTCTTTGGCAATGATCGCCTGTTTCGTGGCATACATACAGCAAACAGCTGAACAGTAAGGATGGTTTTTATCGCGGCTACCCACACACTGGATGAAGGCAACACGATGGGGTACTTGGCCATCGGAAGGTCTTTGCACATGCCCCATGGTCGGTCCGGAGGCCGAAAGAATGCGTTCAAATTGGAGAGCGGTAAGGACATTTGGATAGCGCCCCCAACCAAATTCTTGCGCCGCCACGGCATCATAAGCTTCAAAACCCGGCGCGAGAATCAACGAACCAACTTGGATTTCTTCAATCTTAGCCACCATATCGTGGTCAATGGCACCTAAACCACACTTATAATAACAAGAAAGACACTCCGAACAAATCCCACAGGCTAAACAGCGGGCCGCCTCAGCCTGGGCCTCCTCTTCTGTATAGCCCAGATTAACTTCCGCAAAAGAACGTACCCGTTCGGCCACTTCTTTAGCTTTCATGGGCACGCGCGGAGTATAGCGCACTTCTCCGCGCTCGATCTTCTCTTGAATCTCTTCTTTCGTAAGTTTGACAACCGGCAACTCCGGCTTTTCTTTCGGCTCCAAATCTTCCCCTTGCAAATATCTAATTATGCTTGCGGCAGCTTTGTGCCCAGCGGCCACTGCTTCGATCACGTAGGCTGTTCCCGTAGTGGCATCTCCGGCCGCGAACACTCCTGGCCTGGTGGCGGCATAAGTATTGGGGTTGACGGCAATTGTGGCTTGCCTGGTTATGCCCACCCCAGTACTCTCCGGAATAAATCCTAAACCTGCCCTTTGACCAATGGCGAAGATGACGACCTCACAAGGAAGGACATGCTCACTCTTCTCTTCTGTCTCCAAAGTAAGCCGACCTTCGCTATCAAATTCCATAAACGTCACCTTTAAGGCTTCTACCCCTGCTACATGTCCATCTTTCTCCAGAATTCTCTTGAAAGAACGGCTATTATAAATAGTAACCCCTTCTTCTTCGGCCTCGCGCACTTCTTCCGGATGCGCTGGCATCTTCTCTCGGCTTTCCAGGCAGGCCATATCTACGCGCGCCGCCCCTAACCGCAAAGCTGTGCGGGCACAATCTACGGCCACATTGCCCCCGCCCAGGACCATGACATGCCGCCCGGAGATTAAGTCTTCCATGCGCTTTTTGCCTTCCCCACCTAAGCGCACATCTCGGAGAAATTGGGTATTTATCAAAACTTCCGGTAAATCCACGCCGGGTATAGGTAACTTCCGTCCTTCATGAGCACCCACGGCAATCAAGACCGCCTTATATCCTTGATTAAAGACTTCATCGAGATTAGTAATTGGGGTACTTAATTTGAGGTCCACACCCAGATCCACAATCTCCTGTACTTCCCGGTCCACTATGGCACTGGGCAGGCGGTATTCGGGAACACCAACACGCAACATTCCCCCTGCTACTGGTAAGGCTTCAAATACGGTTACTGGGTAACCAGCTTGCCGTAGATCTTTGGCCGCGGTCAATCCACAAGGGCCGGCTCCAATGATCGCTACTCGATCTTCATGAATTAAAGGGGAGGGCTCCGGAGGTTGATAAGGGTTAGCATATACTTGATCGGTCACAAAACGTTTCAAGGCGGAGATATTCAAAGGCTGATCTATCAAATTACGATTACAGGCATCTTCGCAGCGGTGGTTGCAAATTCGCCCGCAGATTCCAGGAAAAGGGTTATCTTCCTTGATGACCCGCATGGCGTCTTCGTATCGGCCTTCCCGGATGAGGGCGATGTATCCTTGCGCTCGCTGATGCGCCGGGCAGGCATCCCGGCAGGCGGCGATACCTCTCTTGGCTATGGCAAAGGCATTAGGCACTGCTTGCGGATAGAGTTTATAAGCCGCACGTTGCTTGGCTAACCCCTCATCAAAACGGTTAGGAATAATAATCGGACAAACTTGCCCACACTCACTACAGCCAGTACACTTACTTATATCTATATAACGAGGTTGCCGACGTAAAATAACCCGGAAATTCCCGGCCTCACCCTCTACTTTCACCACTTCTGTATCCATGAGGAGCTGAATGTTCAAATGCCGGCCCGTTTCCACTAATTTGGGACTGATTGTGCACATGGCGCAGTCGTTAGTGGGAAAGGTCTTATCCAATTGGGCCATCTTGCCCCCGATGGCCGAAGATTCATCTACCAAATATACCTTAAAACCAGAATTTGCCAGATCGAGGGCTGCTTGCATGCCTCCGATGCCGCCCCCAATTACCATTACCGCCCCTATCTTTTCGGAAGAGGATTTTTTTTCTTCTTTACTCAATTCCATTACTTAATTCCTCAAACTAATGCTCTCTTTTCAAAAATTTTTGCTGGATTAATGAAATGCTTTTTCCACCATTTTTTCGTATCTTTATCTCCCAAAGCATAACTTATTAATTCGGAAATATAAAAAATAGGAATGGCCAATTCCTGGCTTGTCCTTTGAGCAATCTCTTCTTGCCTGGAATCTAAATTAGCCTGGCACAATGGACAAGCAACAGCTATAGCTTCTGCCCCAGCAGCTATGGCCTGGGTTATTATCTTCTCCACCAAGCGCAGGACGGTTTCTTTCTTGGTCAAAATTAGACTTCCACCACAACAATCAGTTTTATAAGACCAAGGTATTACTTCTGCTCCCAGCAATTTAAGTAAGTAATCCATTTCTCTGGGATTCTCAAAATTCTTGGCTTTTGTCAACCGCGGTGGACGAACTAAAAGACAACCATAGTAAGGGACCACCCTTAAACCTTGGAGGGGTTTTTTGATTAAAGAAGCTAACTTGCTGGCTATTTCTTCCTTAGATAAAAATTCTAAGATGTTTAAAATTTTAAAATCATATTTGGTCTGCTGCCCATTCTCTCCCGCTCCTTCTTGAGCAGCTTGCAGACGACTGTAACAGGCGGCACAGGGAACCAGGAGATCCATCTTTTGTTCGGCCGCAATGGCCAAGTTGCGGGTCGCTAAATCCTTGGCCAGCTTGAAGTCAAGAGCATGAGCCGAGCTCGCTCCACAGCAACTCCAATCTGGAAGTTCTACCAGCTCAATACCCAAACTCTTGGCCATGGCCTTAAGGGAATGATCATATTCAAGGGCTGTCCCATGCAATGAACAGCCCGGATAGTAAGAAAGACGCACTTTTACACCTCAATCATCTTTTTAAGAACAACGCTCTAATCTCTTTTTTATTCTTTACCTGCCCAGGCCAAAACTTAAGCTTCCCCTTACGCCACAATTGCCACCCCAATTTTAAATCTTCAAACCAACGCCCGGCCTTCATTTTATATTTGGCCATTAAGGAAAGTTCATGGACACGTCCATGGCTTCTTATGCAACTCAAAAAGATCTCATGGAATAAAGGAACCTCAGCAATAGCCGGCTTTATATCTTCTTTTAAAGCCTTTTGGCGAAGCCAATCCATAACCCCAGCGATATCTATGTCATTAGGGCAGCGGGTGCTACACGTATAACAAGAAGCACAAATCCAAATCGTGCGCGAGGTAAGCGCCCGCTCCTTCTGTCCTAAGGCCAAGAGATGGATTATCTGGTGTGGCTTCATATCCATTTCCAGGGCCAAAGGACAGCCGGCCGAGCACTTTTGGCACTGATAACACTCTTGCACCCGCCATTTTTCCTCTTCGCCAAATCTTGCCTGTTCAATTACCAAAGTCTTGTCTCCTTGTCCTTTATCAAAATTGGGCACAATGACTCTTTTCCTCCAACCAGTTCAGTAATTGCTCCGCGTGGAAGATAGCCAACTTAATTAAAGCCTTACTTCTTCAGCAGTTTCTCCAGCCGCGCCAAAAGTATCTGCGGATCAATCGGCTTATCGATATAATCTTCGGCATCCAATTCTAACCCCATACTTTTGGCATAGCGGGTATGGGCGAAGTGGTCACTTACCGCTGTGAGCACTAATATAGGGATATCTTTTAAAAGCGGGTCTTCTTTCATCTCCTTGCAGGCCGCAAACCCATCCTTAACCGGCATCATGATATCCAAGATAATGGCATCAGGTTTCTCTTTTCTGGCTTTATCTATTCCTTCTTGTCCATTGTAAGCAGCCACTACCTTATGGTTGGCACTTTCTAAAGCTGCCTTAATCATTTCCACCATATCAGGTTCATCATCCACCACTAAAATTTTGGCCATGGATCTCTCCCTTCTTTAAGAATTCTTGTGGTCAAAAATGACCATTTTAAATTATCTAAAGCCGGGCCGCTTCGAAGATAGCAGGTAAAAATTTCTCCCAGCCGGCAGGAATTAAATGTATTCCTTGACAAATCCCTTGCAGACTGCGCATTAACTTAGCGGAGATGGTTATGCTCGCCTTTATCCGATCCGGAGCACTGCTCATTTCGCTTATTATTTCCTCCGGCACAAATATCCCCGGCATATTCTTATTTAAGAATCTGGCCATGGAGACTGATTTTAAGGGTAAAACCCCAGCTAATACTGGTAAACTAATCTTGGCTGCTCTTTTCATAAAATTTTCCATGGCGGGTAAGTCGAAAACAGGTTGGGTCAAAAAGAATTTGGCTCCAGCTGCTGCTTTCTTTTCCATCTTTATAAGTTGCAACTCTAAAGCCGCTTCCGTACTGGGTAGCGGACTAACTGTTGCGCCAGGAAAGAATACTGGTTTTCCCTTGATTAAATTATTCCCTAAATCTTGGCCTTGGGCCAGAATTTTTAAAGTCTTTAAGAGCTGAACGGCATCCAAGTCAAAAACAGGTTTAGCTTGGGGGTGATCGCCCATTGAGGCGTAATCCCCGGTAACCACTAAAATATTTTGAACACCTATAGACGCCGCTCCCAAGAGGTCGGCTTGCAGAGCCAAACGGTTGCGATCCCGACAGCTCATACTGAGAATAGGTTCGAACCCTCTTTCTTTTAAAAAATAGCTAAAAATAAGAGCTGACATAGTCATTACTGAGCTCTTATTGTCCGTAGCGGCTATAGCATCAACCCGCCCCTTTAAATGATCTAACTCCTTAAGCTGATCGGTAACTTCCATTCCTTTAGGGGGATTGATTTCACAAGTCACCACAAATTTTCCGCTCTCTAATTTCTCCCTTAATGACATCGTTTCCTACTCCTTCCCCGGAGGAGACGGTTTTACTTTAGATCTTTACTTACGGCCATGGCCACGGATGTCCGCAAACGTAGGAGAGGCAAAATTTCGCTATGATCCCTGGGCATAGCATAAAACTGGAGTGCTTCCAGCCTATTTAGCTGGCGAAGTCGGTCATAAATCAGTTCCCAACCGCAGGCTTTTTGGCGGTCTACTTCACAGCGCCCCTGATCTGCTCCTTGACAGGGCCCATTCAGTAAAGCTTTGGGGCAGAAATATAAGGGACACAGCCCGCCACCCAAATCCAAAAAGCATTCGCCACATAACCGACAGGGTTCTTTTTCGGTCCATATACCTTCAAAGCCTTCTATCTTTATAGTGGAGGTTGCTGGTACAATCTTTTTCTCCAAGGCTTCTAATATCTGCTCTCCCACCTGGCAGGTTAAGGCTAAGATCAATTCAGCTTGTCTAACTTGCCGCAACTTCTTAAACAAGCTCAACTCATCCCATCCTTTATTGCAAAGGCCATCTAAAATAAGGCTGCCTGTGAAATTAACGCCCATCAATTCCATTTCTTTTTTTATTTGCTGAAGTTGATCTTCCCCACCGGGATTACAGAAATTGGGCCAGCCCATACAGGCGGTAAAAAAGACCTTCCTTTCCTTTCCTACCTCCCGAAAAATTTCTGCACTTTTCTTTATTTCCAAAAGGACCATAGATTCTCCTTTATTCTATTTCGGGACCACGAGGGCCTTCACTCGGCGTAATAACTCCTGCGGATCAACAGGCTTGGCCAAGAAATCTTCGGCTTCGATCTCCAAGCCACTCCTGCGCGCATATTGGGAACGGCCAAAGTATTCGCCCACTCCCGTTAGAATAATAATGGGAATGGATGCTGTGCGCGGATCAGCCTTTAACTCCCGGCAAGCGGTGAACCCGTCTTTTTCCGGCATCATTATATCCAAGACGATAGCATCAGGTTTTGCGCTTTGCGCTTTGCTCACTCCTTCTTTCCCATTATAAGCAGTTAATACCTCAAATTCCCTATCTAAAGCCATAGAAATCATCTCGACCATATCTGGCTCATCATCTATAATCAAAACCTTTTTGCGCCCTTCCATTGCCCGACCTCCCCCATTGGCCTTTAGCTTGGTTCAATTATGATTTAGGGATGGTGAATAAAAAGTTCGCCCACTTGCCTTCCGCCGATTCAACCCAAATTCTTCCTCCATGACGTTCGACAATCTCTTTGGCATTGAATAAGCCCAAGCCAGTGCCGCCGCGCCGGCGTTCCAGCTCCCCCTCTAACCGGGTAAATTTTTCAAAAACTCTGGCCAATTTATCTGCCGGAATCCCTCGTCCTTCATTCTTCACATAGAAAATAAATTCCTTGGGCTCCTCTATAACTCCTATCCAAATCTTGCCTCTTTCCGCTCCATATTTTAAGGCATTGCCTATTAAATTGCTGAAGACAATCCGCAGCAAGACGGGATCAGCTTCGATCTGTAGATGCCGAAAGACTTCTTCATTTTCTATGATTATCTGCATTTGGCGAGCATCCAGTTGGGGTTTTTCATCCTCCAAAATTGGCTGCAAAGCTTCGGTAAAAACAGGAATACACATCTTATTGACTTCTAAACGCCCTGATTCTATCTTTCCCAATTGTAGATATTTTTGGATCATATTGATCAGGGAATTGACGTTACGCAGCATGGTGGCTACAGCTTGTTTTTGTTTGGTCTCTTGCAAAGGACCCAAGGCTTCATCCCGGAGCAAAATTAAGAAACCTTTGAGCACGCCCATGGGCTGGTTAAGCTCATGGGTAATGAAGCTGACCATCTCCAGATAATGCCGGTTTAGATCTTGCAGCTTTTGGTTAACCGCGTGCAGTTCTTCCATCGTTACCTTTAAAGTGCGCACCATGCGGTTGAAGGAAGTAGCCAATTGGCCCACTTCGTCTTTGCTTTGGATAGTAACCTCGTGTGCAAAATCTCCGCCAGCAATAACCTCGGTGGCTTTCGCTAACTCTCCTATTGGTTTGGTTATGGAGCGAGTTATAAAATACGCCAAGAAGAAGACCAGGATTAAGCCAAGCCCGGCTAGGCCAAAGAAACTTAAAACTACATTTTTGCGCAGATCAACATATGGTTCTTCTAAAGTACCCACATAAAGAATGCCAATAATCTCCTGGCGCAAATTGCGAATTGGCTCATAAGCAGCTATATACCAATCTTTGACTACGAAGGCCCGGTCAATCCAAGCTTGCCCATTTTCTAAGACTTGATCGTATACATCGCGAGCTACACGCGTACCAATAGCTCGCAAACCATTTTTATCCTTGACATTGGTGGAAATGCGCAAATCCCATTGGAAAATTGTAGCCGTCCCTGTCTCTTTTCCTTTATAGCGTTCGCCTTTGAAGATTACTTCTTTAATTTTGTCCACGATTTCATAATTGCGATTAAGGAGTGTACCGCCGTATAAAACACCCAAGACATTGCCATTTATATCCAAAATAGGCACGGCGGCTTTCAACATCATACCAGAAGTCTCTTTAGTCTCGGGCCTCTCTTTAGCCTTGGGCGTGGGAACAAATTCCATGAAAGATTGGCGCACTAATTCCGGGGCCTCTTTGGCCAATTCTTCTTGAGGGATAATCTCCGTGGAGGCTACTCTTTCTTTCTGTAAAGCCCGACGGACCAATTCATTGTTGCCTTGGAAATCTCCTGATTGATAAGGATACCGCGTGCGCGTAATTACTGTTCCTCTTTGATTGGTGGCCGTGAGAATATCCAAACGGTAGTCCACCCTTACTTTCTCCAACTCTCTCTTAAGTAATTCAACTCGGCCTTCTTTTAAAGCACGAATTACTAAATCTCTCTTAGCAGTTAAGTCGAGAACATCTTTGATTCGCCGTAATTTCTCTTCGTAAACTAGCCAGGCCGAATCCAGATCATGGCGAACTTTCTTCTGGGCCTCGGCCATGATGGTATTTCCCACCATATGGGTGCCGATGAGGGAAGAAGTTAAACCGCCACCCACAACTACCAATAAAAAACTGAAGAGCAGCTTTGAACCCAAAGAATGGAAAGGCCACTCTGACCAAAATTTTATTCGTTTCCACATTTATTTCTCCGGAGCGCATCGTCCGGGTTGCCAGGACCTTCCCTTTTCCTTATAATTTAGCCACATCCAGGAGAGCTGGCACTTTACTCTCCCATCCGATAGGCATAATATGTACTCCTTGGCATATGCCCTTTAACTCTTTGATTAATTCCGCGGCGATTTCGATACTGGTCTTTACCCTATCTTCAGCTTTGGCCATCCTCTGGATCAAAGGTTCGGGTACGAAGACGCCAGCTACATTCTTATTCATAAAACGGGCCATACCAGCAGATTTGAGCATAATAATTCCCGCCAATACTGGTACTTTGAAAGGCGCTACGCGCTTCATAAACTTTTCAAAAGCGCCTAAATCATAAACGGCCTGCGTCTGGAAGAATGAGGCTCCCGCTTGAATCTTTTTCTCCATCTTGATAATTTGGGCTTCTAAAGGATTGCCCCCTGGATTAACCACCGCTCCGACGAAGAATTTAGGTGCTCCATTTAAGGGATTACCCACCATATCATTTCCTGCTTCCAGTTTCTTGATAACTCTGAGCAAATTCACGGAGTCTAAGTCGAAAACGGGCTTAGCTTGGGGATGGTCCCCTAAGGAAGCGTAATCGCCAGTAATGGCTAAAACATTCTTGATGCCTAAAACAGCAGCACTAAGCAAATCAGCTTGCAAGGCCAACCGGTTCCGATCTCGACAAGTAATTTGAAAGATAGGTTCCAGCCCTCTCTCTTGTAATAAATGGCAGACCGCTAAAGATCCCAGACGCATGACCGAACTCTGTAAATCCGTCACGTTTATGGCATCTACCCGCCCCCGGAGCATTTCCGCATCAGTCAACATCTCTTCCACATTGGTTCCTTTCGGTGGACCCACTTCTGCCGTAACTACAAATTTTCCCGCGGCTAAACTTTCCTGTAAACCCATCTTCTACCTCCTCCTTTATTTCCCCTGCTCCAGGGCCCAATAGGTGGTACTCCGCAGGCCCTTGCCTGGCAGCATCTTACTGTGATCTTTAGGTTCCTGGATCTGGCGCAATTTATCCAATTTTCCTAATTTTTCCAATCGTTCATAGATCAATCGCCAGCCGCAATCCATCTCTGGATCTACTTCACACTTACCTTCTTTCGTTGTACCCCCACAAGCCCCATTGAGCAAAAATTTCGAGCAAGAAGTTAAAGGGCATATGCCGCCAGTAATTTCTAAGACACAATCGCCACATTCCCGGCATCGTTCTGACCCTGGCCACTCCCCGCGCATTCCACCCAAGGGCATAGTGTTACATCCAGGGTGGACAGTTTTATTACTTACGGCCGCCACGGCCTGCACGCCAATCCCGCAGGTTAGAGCTAAAATAGAATCCGCTTCTTGCACCTCCTTGCTTTTTCCACGCAGCCGGGATTGAACTAAGGCCTTTTGGCATAGAAAATCCACGATGCTAAAGCCCGTAACTTTCTTTCCGACTTTTTCCAGGGCATTTTTCATCTCCAAGACCTGAGGCCTGCCGCCTGTACCACTGGCCTCCGCACACCCATTACAGCCCAAGATAAAAACTTTATTTTCACCCTCTAAATAACCTAAAATTTCTTCCAGAGGTTTTTGCTGAGAAAGTAACATTTCTTCCTCCTTTTTGGTTTAAAAGATGCGGAATCGCCCTAATTCGCTTCCTTGGGGAGTTAAAAGATGTACAGCACAAGCGATACAAGGATCAAAAGAGCGAACTATGCGGACGATCTCAAAGGGGTTCTTTTCATCTCTAACCCGGGTACCAATTAGCGCCTGCTCTATGGGCCCAGGTGTTCCCGCATCATCCCGGGGAGAGGCGTTCCAGGTAGTAGGGACCACACACTGGTAGTTGGCAATCTTCTTATCTTTAATCTCCATCCAATGCCCTAAGGCACCTCGGGCCGCATCTATTATGCCCACTCCATAAGCTTCGTCGGGAATCTCATAGGGAACAAAAGTAGGTTCACCAGGTTTTAATTGTAAAAGCCACTCGCCCATAGAGTCGGCAATATATTTAGCTGAAAGCGCTCGGGCAGCGTGTCTTCCCAATACGGAAAAGAGGGCATTTGGTGCAGCTTTAAAATGAGCTAAAACATTATCTACCATAGATTTTACCTGCGGTTGGCCGCTGGCATAAGTTGTCAGAATCTGGGCCAAAGGACCTACTTCGTAGACCCGCCCTTCATAACGCGGGGCTTTCAACCACGAGTAAGCATCTTTCTTCTCTTCAGCGGGAACAGTCTTCCCTTGCTTAGGATGGAGGCCAGAAGTTTCTTGCGCATACCAAGAATGACGAACTTCTTCCGTTATTTTTCCCAAATCTAAGGGACGAAGTTTTAAATCCGCAGCCACTGCTCCCTGTTGGAAAAGTCGCTTCCGTTTAGTATAATCTGGATTGTCTCCTTCCAAGTCGTAGGCCCCATAAGAAAGGTAATGCTTACAGCCAGCACCAATTTGAAAATAGTCGCTATAAAATTCAGCCACCGTCAGCACATCAGGAATATAGACATCGTCGATAAAAGAACGTAACTCATTGAGCCGCCACAGAAGAGAGGCAATCTTATCAACGGTGGGCACCTCAGCCATACCTCCTGGAACTATAGCTGCCGTATGGGGAATACGCCCGGTGAGCATAGCCACTGCTTCATGACCTTTGCGGCGCATCTCCAATGCTTTCACATAATGACTCACCGCGGCTCGATCCACCTCCTCAGGCAGGCGATAATCACCTTCGTAGCGCGGCACAAAGGGGCCTAATTCCCCGCGCCCAATGAAAGCTTTGATGGAGTTGAGATCGGCGTCACTCCCTTTGTATTTGGCTACTTTAGTGACGTCAACATAATCGAGGGCGGCCAGATGATAAAAGTGAAGAATATGGTCCTGCACCACATGCAAACCCGCGGCGAGGTTCCTCATAATCCGCCCATTATCTGGGATCTTGTCGGCCAAGCCAAAAGCACTATCTAAATTTAAAGTGGAGGCCATAGCATGGCAAAGGTTACAGACCCCGCAGATCCGCTGCGTGATAATTTGAGCATCACGAGGATCACGCCCTTGTAAAATGATCTCAAAGCCCCGGAAAAGCATGCCCGAACTATGAGCCTCTTTAATTATCCCGTTTTCTACAATACACTCTATCTTTAAATGACCTTCAATACGCGTTATCGGGTCAATGACAATTTTTCCCATATGTTTTCTCCTTCATGATTTCTTAATGAGGGGAGGTTCAATCTCAATGGTTTTGACATATAGAGGAGAGACTAAGTCAGGAAATTCTGGCTGAGTACAGCCATGGCATCCTCCTCCTGAACCTACACACCAATTAACACCCGTATTCCATAGCCGAATGGGACAGTCCGCATAAGTAATCGGTCCTTTGCATCCTAATTCATATAAACATCCTGGATCGCCATGTTTTTTGGCAAATTTCCCCTCATCGAAATAAGCTCGGCGCTGGCAATTTTCATGAATGAGCTTGCCGTAAAAGGCCAAAGGGCGGCCAAAATCATCGAGTTCCTCTGCCTTGGGCAAGCCCCGGAGAAGAATACCGGCCACTGTGCCCACGAACCAGTCCGGATGTGGTGGACATCCCGAAATATTAATTACTGGCTTATCTATTCCCTTACTTTGCAAGAACTGGTTCGTTCCCAAGCAACCAGTAGGGTTGGGAGTTGCCGCCGGAATGCCGCCGAAGGTGGCGCAAGTTCCTAAAGCAATAATGGCTAAGGCATTTTGCCCAAATTCTAAGACGCGGTCCACCATAGAAACGGGCTGATTATCTCTCTCCCCAATGGCTCCGTAGATGCCATTATGGGCCGTCGGAATGCTTCCCTCTACCACTAATAGATAACCATCTTTCTGTTTCTCCATTGTTTCTTCAGCAACTTCCATGGCCAAATGCCCGGCACCAGCCATGATCGTGGCCTGGAAACGTAAATTTATGTGTTTTCCTGGGATTACTTCGTCGATAAGAACATTTTTAATAGTGGGGCTTACGGAATTTAAAATAGAGACGGAGCAGCCCGTGCAGGTGGCACACTGTAACCAAATAACTGGATATTCTTTAGTCTTCGATTCCAATGTCCCCTCCTTTCTTTGTTACCGGCTTTAAATTTTAATACTTATCATCCTTGGCGCCTATGAGTTAAATCACGTCGCCCAATTAGCTTTTTATCCCCGCGGTTAATTTAGCTGCCTTGACTGTATTCATCATGAGCATCGTAATAGTCATAGGCCCAACTCCCCCTGGAACTGGTGTTATTAGACTGGCCTTCTCTTTCACTGTCTCGAAATCTACGTCTCCACAAAGTATGGCTTTTCCATCTTTAGTAATGCCCACTCTGTTCACGCCCACGTCTATAACCACGGCCCCTTCTTTTACCATATCTGCCGTAACGGCTTTTGGTTTACCAGCAGCGACGATTAAAATATCTGCCCGGCGCGTATGAAAAGCAATGTCCCTTGTTCCGGTGTGGCAAACTGTGACGGTAGCGTTTGCTCCTTTCTGCTTCTGCAGAAGTATATTGGCAATGGGTTTTCCAACGATATTGGAACGTCCTAAGACCACTACCTCAGCACCATCAATCTTTACTCCCGAACGGATGAGAAGCTGCTGAATCCCAGCCGGCGTACAGGGCAAATAATCTGCTTCGCCAATCATTAACTTGCCCACATTCACTGGATGAAATGCATCCACATCTTTCCGGGGATCTATGGCATAGAGGACTTTTGTTTCGTTAATATGTTTGGGCAAAGGGAGTTGCACTAATATGCCGTGAATTTGAGGATCTTCATTATATTTGGCAATTAATTCTAAAAGCTTATCTTCAGAAATGCTTTCGGGTTGGTTATCTTGAATAGAATAAAAACCAAGTTCTTTGGCTGTTTTTTGTTTGCCGGTGACATAACTTATCGAGGCAGGATTTTCGCCAACTAAGATTGTTACTAGCCCGGGAACAAGGTTATTTTTCTCTTTAAGAAAGGCCACCTCTTTAGCCAATTCTTCTCGGATTTGTTTAGCAATCTCTGTGCCACTGATTATTTTTGCCGCCATTTTCCTCCTCCTTTAAATTTCTCACCGCAGAGCACGCTAAGATCACAGAGAAATTTTTAATTAGATTTCTTTCTTTGCGTACTCTGCGGTGAATTCTTTTAAAATAATCCCTTCACTCGTCCAGTATTTATATCTACATCTATCTTGCGGAAAGCGGGATCAGAACTAGTGCCGGGCATTAAAGTGATCGTCCCAGTACAGGGGCAAAGAAATTCCGCGCCAGAAAAGACTAAAATATCGCGCACAGGTAAAATCCACCCTTTAGGTACACCTTTACGCGTAGGATCATGAGAAAGGCTAAGATGGGTTTTGACCATCATCGTCGTAAAATTTCTAAATTTCGGATCACTCTCAAATTTCTTAGCTTTCTCCTCTGCTTCCGGTGTCCAAGATACACCATCAGCTCCATAGACTTTTTTGGCAATGATTTCTACGCGCTGGCGCAAGGGCATTTCTAATGGGTAAAGGAATTTAAAGTCAACTTTTTCATTACAGGCATCAATGACCGCATCAGCCAATTCTAATGCTCCATCTCCTCCTTTAGCCCAATGCTCAGAGATAGCCACCCGCGCACCCGTTGGTTCCACTAAACGGCGAATCAGGGCAATTTCCTCTTTGGTATCTGTATGGAAAGAGTTAATGCAAACTACTGGTCTAATACCCGCTTGTTTAACGATATTTACATGGTGAATAAGGTTAGCCACACCTTTTTCAACTAGTTCAAGATTCTCTTTATTGTAAGAAGGATCTAAAGGAAGCCCCGGGACCACCTTTGGTCCACCACCATGCATCTTTAAAGCCCGCACCGTACAAGTGACTACGGCTACATTAGGAACGAGTCCGCTGAATCGACATTTCACATTCCAGAATTTTTCAAAGCCGATATCCGCTCCGAATCCGCTCTCCGTTACATGGTAATCAAACATCTTCAAGCCCAAGCGGTCGGCAATGATCGAAGACTGGCCCACGGCAATATTGGCAAATGGTCCGGCATGCACTAATACGGGCTGCCCTTCCACAGTCTGCAAAAGGGTAGGATTAATTGATTCTCTCATCCAGGCGCACATGGCTCCCGCCACTTCCAAATCTGTGGTAGTCACTGGATTGCCTCGTTTATCATAAGCCACAGTAATTTTCCCCAATCTTTCTCTCAAATCTGCCAAATCTTTAACAATAGCCAGGATAGCCATGACTTCCGAACTTACTGCTATTTGAAACCTGGACTGCATCATATAGCCGTCCATTTTGCCGCCAAGTCCCATAATAATGTTGCGCAGTCCCTGAGCACAGAAGTCTATAACCCAGCCCATTTCTACATTTTTGGGATCAATATCCAGTCTTTTTAAACCCCTTTTAGCCAGCTGTTCGTCAGTATAATTCGCTTCATGCTGCATACGGGCATTTAGGGCAACCATCGCTAAATTATGGGCATTCATCAAATTATTAATATCTCCAGTCAAACCCATAGAGAATTCCGTTAAAGGGATAGCCTGAGCATTGCCGCCGCCAGCAGCACTCCCTTTAATGTTCATGGTGGGCCCGCCTGATGGCTGGCGAATAGCTCCCCCTACATTTTTCCCTCTTTTGCCCAATCCTTCAATAAGGCCCATCGTGGTTGTGGTCTTCCCCTCGCCCAAAGGAGTTGGCGTTATAGCGGTAACATCAATATATTTGCCATTTGGCTTTCCTTCTAATCTTTTTATTATCTTTAAAAAGTCAAGTCTTCCGATGCGTCCATAAGGAATAACTTCATCTTTCTCCAGACCCAATTCCTTCTGGAAATCCCATATAGACTTCATATGTTCTTCAGCAGCTTCTGAAATCTGCCAATCAGCCATTTTTACGGCATCATAAGGCATAAATTCACCCCTCCTCTTTATAATTTTTTATTTTTCAATATTTTTTTATGTCTGATTCTGCTCGATAAAGTTTCTTAGGTCTTTTTTATAGAGTTCCACCTCCCTTCTTTAAGATCTTGATTTCCCCATTTTTTGATCGCTAATTAAAAGAGAAAAATAATTTTAATGGGAAAAACGCGAAAATAAGAGATGATCTTTTAGGGGAACTAATAGTGCTTTATAAATTTATTTTTGAGTTTGCATTTCTTCTTGAATTTTGCACCTACAAAAACGGCCGCCTTGCCTTACATTTTAAAAATGAATGAGTATTCGTTCATTGCATTTAGCACAAAGGCAATTAAATTGTCAAGTTTTTTTGGGGAGATTGCTGAAAAAAATCTTCAGGACATAATTACGCGATTCCTGCGCGAGAAAGAATTCAATATTTTCATTGATTTATCCAGAAATCGGCTTTTTGGGAGTGATGGAAAAAGCGCTTTTTCAAGAGACCTTTACGGGGGAGGGATACGGATTATATGACCAAGGAAAGACGGTTAAAAAGAATTGGGTGATTTCATTTTATTTATTTCCCCCAGGGGATATGTTAAGGGGAAGGGCTACGCGGAAAATGGAACCAACACCCACTTCGCTATGAACTTCTATTGTGCCTAAATGAGCCTCCACAATTTTTTTAACTATAGGCAAACCTAACCCAGTGCCCATAATTCTTCTGGTTTGGACACTTTTAACCCGATAAAATTTGTCAAATATATGGGGAAGATCTTCCGCCGGGATGCCTATCCCATTATCACCAACTTCTATAACAAGATAAATTCCCTGAACTTTTCCACTCAACCATACTTTGCCGCCCTCTGTCGTGTACTTGATCCCATTGCTCACCAGGTTAAGGAATACTTCCTCTATATTCCTCTTATCTACTATAACCTGCGGTAAGCTTGGCGGCAAACGAAGTTCTAAGGATATTTTCTTAGCCTCTGCTTGTGGCTTTAATATCTCCACTACTTTACTTAAAATTTCTTCCATGGAAACGGGCTCTTTGTGTTGCACCACAAAACCAGCTTCAATCTTAGATAAATCTAAGAGATCATTAATTAAATTTAAAAGGGCGTGGGTCCTTTCTTTGGCCCGGGCGAGCATTTCCTGTTGCCTCTGGTTGACTTCCCCTAAAATTCCGGCCAGGATGACGGCCAGTTGCTGCTCTATGGAAGCTAAGGGAGAGCGCAGTTCATGGGCTACTAGGGCCACAAAATCCGACTTCATCCGATCTAATGCCTTTAACATGCTAATGTCTCTTAAAACTGTCACCGTTCCTAAGAACTCGCCGTCTCCACTTAATACCGGAGCAATGTGGGCCATTAAGGTTAACTCTCCTCTACTTATCTCTACAGAGATAGGGCTTCCTTCTTGGACTTGTTTGATCCGTTCTCCTAGTTCACGCCATCCCTCGATATGTAGAAAATCCACTATAACTTTGGGAGCGGAACGTTCGATCTGCAGGAGACGCAAAAAAGCAGGATTAAACAAGACTATATTTCCTTCATGATCAGTAACTAATACGCCATCGGCCATGCATTGAATGATGGTCTTGATCTTACTTTTTTCTTCGGCAATTTCGCGTAAGCCTTTTTCCCTTTCTCGCCTTAATAATTCTGCTTCCCACTCAAGGGTCTTCTTCTCCAGAGCCCGCCGAACTACGATGCGTAATTGATCAGGGAGGAAAGGCTTGGAGATAAAGTCATAAGCCCCGGCTTTCATAGCTTCCACGGCCGACTCTACCGTGGCGTACCCTGTGATGACCACCACCAGCATCTGAGGGTACAGCTCTCTGACTCTATGGAGCACCTCCAGGCCACTCAAACCCGGCATCTTCAAATCCAAAAGGAGCAAATCCCAAGGCCCTTCTTGCAAAATTTGCAGGCCTTCCGCCCCACTGGTGGCCGTCTTTACTTCCCATCCCTCTTTGACCAACACCTTCTGGCAGCCATCGCGGATAATCTTTTCATCATCGACGACTAAAATACGGGCCATAAAATTTTTTCCCTTCTGTCCACCGATACTGCAAGCCAATTAGTGGATGACCATAGAGAGGGCATTCATGCAGAAACATTATTTTAAACGCAGAGCAAGGTTTTATCCTTTGCTGTCCTCGGCAAACCATAAAGGCTTGCCCTAAGAATTTATGGGAATTATTTAATTTGTTTTCTCTTCACGAAAACTCGGTGGCGATCTTCATCCATCTTCTTCCGCCGATGGTTCCTCTTTCATGCCTGCCTCATGCCTGCCTCTGGCCCTTTCGCCTAATTAAGACACAGCATCCACCATCAGAGGGAAAAAAGGAAAGGAAAAGTTGGCGATGAAGCATGTCGTTAACCCCTGATTAAGGATTCCACTCGCCGGACAAGTTCTCTGGGTTCCACTGGTTTATCGATATAATCATCAGCTTCAGTTCGCAACCCCATATCAATGGTATAAAGAGTATGCGGCAAAGACTGCATTACTGCCGTAAGAAGTAAAATGGGGATCTTTTTACATTCTGGATCCTTTTTTAACTCCGCGCATACAGCGTAGCCATCAGGGGGAGGCATCATAACATCGAGAATAATGGCATCGGGTTTTTCACTACGGGCCTTTTCTAATCCTTCTCGCCCATCATAAGCGACAATCACTTCAAAGGGTTTCGTCTCTAAGATAGCCTTAGTTGCTTCCACAAAGTCCGGATCATCATCTACCAAGAGAATTTTTGGTATCGGCTTCATATTTTCTCTCCTTTCTAAAAAGGAACTAACGGGGGGTGACCTCTACCCCAGCAACTTGCAAGATCTCGGGCACTAACTCTTCTCGACCTATGGCCATGATATGGACTCCGGCACAAAGCTTCCTCTCTTTAATTTCCCTGATCATACACCCGGCTATCTCAATCCCTTTCTGCAAAGCCTGTCCCTTTGGAGCATTGGCTAACTCCGCTATTAAATTGGGGGGTACAAAAATCCCCGGAACGTTTTCCGTCATGTATTTGGCCATCTTGGCCGAAGTCAAGAGGACAATCCCCGCTAAAATCTTTACGGGAAACTTATGGGCATAATCCATAAATGAAGAAAACCTATCCAAGTCATAGATAGCTTGGGTTTGGAAAAACTCCGCCCCACATTCTACTTTTTTTTCAAATTTTATTAGTTGCGGTTCTATGGGCCGAGCTTCCGGGGTTACAATGGCTCCGGCGCAAAATTCCACCTTCCCTTCGATGCTGTTGCCGCCTAAATCTTTTCCCGATTCCAAAAGGCGGACGGTGTGCAGAAGTTGGGTTGAATCAAGATCGAAAACTCCCTTGGCATTTTTATGATCACCCACAGGAATAGCATCTCCAGTCAAACAAAGAATATTTCGTATTCCTCGGCTATAAGCAAAAAGGAGATCAGCCTGTAAAGCCAACCGGTTACGATCACGACATGTCATCTGCAAGATTGGTTCTCCGCCCTTTTCTTTAATGAGGAGAGCTCCACCCAACGAAGGAAAACGCATAACTGAGCTTTGGTGATCAGTCACGTTTAAGGCGTGGACTTTATCTTTGAGCATATCAATATGATGTTCCATGCGCGAAAGGTCGCAGCCTTTAGGCGGACCGATTTCACTGGTAACAACAAAACCCTCTGTCCGTAACACTTCCCGAAAGGTTCTGGGCATTACCCTTCACCCCTTTCTAATTAGATAAGCATTCTTCCTGGTTGCGGTTCCACTTGATAATTTTTGGGGGGCTGAAATTTCCGCATCGCCCAAAGTCGACCCTGCTTTTGCAATCGCTCATATATGAGAGTCCAGGCACAGTCTTTCTGCGGATCGATTTCACACTTTCCGTTGTTCGTCCCACCGCATGGACCATTTATCAGTCCTTTGTGACAAGAAGTAACGGGACAAATCCCTCCCGTCTCTGCTAAAAGGCATTCCCCACACTGCCGACAAACTTCCTGAAAAAGACCTTGGCCGATTTCTTTGCCTATAAAGAGAGTGTCTAAAGCAGGTATGACGGGTAAATTCAAATAACGACTAATGGTCTGCACGCCAAAGCCACAAGTCATAATCAGTAAACCTTGGGCTTCTTTGAGAGTTGAAAGATTTTGTTGCAGAGCTTCTTCTGTTAAGTTATCGCACGCTACCGGGATGACCAAGTACCCCGTAACGACCTTGAGGCGCTCCTGGAGTTTCTCCTTCATTTCCAAAACTTCAGCCAGCCCTCCGGTATGGGTCATCGTTGGGCATGTTCCGCACCCGATAATAAAAATACTCTCCATATCTCCCAGTAAATTAAGAATCTCTGCCAAAGGTTTTTGTCTAGTCATGGAACGAATCATCTTTTTCTCCTTGCCTCAAAGGGCTGGCAATTCATTCTTTAACAACCGGCCCTCTTCAGGAATAAAGCCTAAAGGCGCAGATCGCACCGCAAACACCTCTTCGCTTCAAGGCGGGCTCTTTCTTCAGTAAATCCGCATTCTATTTCTTGGAATGATTGTCGCCGCTCATTAAGGGAAAGAACCGGCATCGGCACCCGCGGACACTCGGCAGGCACTTCTTCAAGGTTAGGAGGCTGAGCTTCGGGAAGCAAATCAGCACGGGCGTCAATTATCTCCACCGGTGTCTTGTCTCCCCTTAAGTATTTATCGATGGCTAGCGCTCCTCGCCGCCCCGCAGCAATCGCCTGGATCACGTAAGTAGGCCCCGTAACGAAATCCCCTCCCGCAAAAATCCCTGGAATGTTAGTGGCCAAATTATTGGGATTTACTACCAAAGTCTCCCATTTTGTCCGTTCAAGCTTTGTATCAGGCGGAAGGAAAGAAAGGTCAGGAGCTTGGCCGACAGCCGGAATTACCGTCTCCGCCTCCACATAAAATTCAGTCCCTAAAATGGGGAGAGGCCGCCGTCGCCCACTTTCATCAGCTTCTCCGAGTTTCATGTGAATGCATTCCAAACCTTTTACCCGCCGTCCATCATGAATTACGCGCGTAGGATTGACTAAGAAATGAACTTTAACTCCCTCTTCAATGGCTTCGTTATATTCCACTTCCGTAACTTGCATCTCTTCCCGGGAGCGGCGATAATACAGATCAACTTCTTCCGCCCCCAAGCGCAGGGCCGTCCGCGCCGCATCGAAAGCTGTGTTACCCCCACCAATGACGGCTACTCTCTTGCCCAGGCGGATCTCCTTTCCTAACTTAACGTCCCTTAAAAAAGATAACCCATAAAGCAACCCTTCCATACCTTCCTCTTCCCCTGGTATGCCAACCCTTTGGCTCTTTTGGGTACCCGCGGCAATGAAGATGGCCCGATATCCTTCTTTAAACAGATCATCCAAGGAGAATTGCTGACCGATCGGGCAGTTATATCTAATCTCCACGCCGCGCCTAACAATGTAATCTATCTCTTTTTGAATTATTTCTTTGGGCAAACGGAAGTCAGGAATAGCCACAGCCAGCATACCGCCACCAACGGGAAGAGCTTCAAAGACCGTAACTGGATAGCCCAAACGGGCTAAGAAATAAGCACAAGTTAAGCCTGTTGGTCCAGCACCAATAATGGCCACTTTCGCTGGTTTGGTTTTGGGAAAAGGAGGTGGCCATTCAGCTTCCTGTTGGAAATACCAGTCGGCAGCAAATCTTTTCAAGGAACGAATGGCTACTGGTTCATCTAATTCTCCGCGTCGACATTTTATTTCGCAAGGATGATGGCAAATGCGGCCGCAGATAGCAGGAAAAGGATTACGCTCCCGAATCAACTCAGTAGCTTCTTTATATTTTCCCGCCGCAATGAGAGCTACATAATGGGGAACATCAATGCCTACAGGGCAGGTATGCCGACAAGGAGAAGTAACTATAGCTTCGCAAACGGCGGCTGGACAGCGTTTCTCTTTGATATGCGCTTCATACTCACTGGCAAAATATTGCAAAGTGGAAAGGACAGGTTTGGGGCACGTTTGGCCGAGCCCACAGAGAGAGGTATCTTTAACCACCTGGGCTACGCTCCGCAAAATCTGTAGATCTCTTTCGGACCCTTCCCCTCTGGTGAGGCGGGTAAGAATCTCTAACATCTCCTTCGTGCCTAATCGACAAGGAGCACACTTCCCGCAGGATTCAGATTGGGTAAAGCTCAAAAAGAATCTAGCCATCTCCACCATACAATTATTTTCATCCATTACCACCATGCCGCCGGAACCCATGATGGCCCCGATGGCTTGCAAGGAATCATAATCAATAGGCAAGTCTAAATAGCGCTCCGGCACGCAGCCGCCTGAAGGCCCCCCCATTTGAACCGCCTTGAATCGCCGGCCTTTAGGTATTCCCCCGCCAATATCAAAGATAACCTGGCGGATGCTTATGCCAATAGGCACCTCTAATAAACCGGTATTATTAACCTTGCCCGCTAAGGAGAAGATCTTCGTCCCCTTGCTCTTTTCCGTACCTATGCTGGTGTACCAGTCTAGCCCCTGCAAAATTATGAGCCGGATATTAGCCAAGGTCTCAACATTGTTAATGGTTGTCGGTTGACCATCCAAGCCGACCTGCACAGGGAAGGGTGGTCGCGGGCGGGGCATTCCCCGCCGTCCTTCAATAGAAGCCATTAAAGCCGTCTCTTCCCCGCAAACAAAAGCCCCCGCTCCTTCTTTAACTTCCACGGAGAAGGAGAAAGATTTACCTAAAATATTCGGGCCTAATAAACCTCTCTCTTCCGCTTGCTCTACCGCCTTTTTAACATGCTCTACGGCGATGGGATATTCCGCCCTTACGTAAACAAAACCTTTTTGGGCCCCAATGGCATAAGCCGCGATCAACATTCCTTCTAAAACACTGTGCGGATCTCCCTCCAAGACAGCTCGATCCATGAAGGCTCCGGGGTCTCCTTCATCCGCATTGCAGATTATATATTTTTCTATTCCAGGGGCGTTTCGGGCCAAACGCCATTTTCTTCCCGTGGGGAAACCTGCTCCTCCGCGGCCCCGTAATTGCGAACGTTCAATCAAGTCAATAACTTCTTCTGGGGCCATTTCCATTAACACTTTGCTCAGAGCCCGGTAACCTTGATCTTTAATATAATGATCAATATTTAAGGGATCGATTCGACCACAGTTCTCCAAGACATGGCGCATCTGCCCGGCATAAAAAGGAATCTCTCCCATTCGGGGAATAGGCCGTCCAGTCTTTAGATCAAAATAAAGCAGCCGTTCTATTAATCTTCCTTCCTTTAAGGTCTGGTTGACAATCTCAGAGGCATCCTCTGGATTTACCTGCTGGTAAAAAATTTCTCCTGGGTCAATAACTATCACGGGAGCGCGCGCACAAAAGCCCAGGCAGCCTGTTGCTCGAATTTCTATTAAATCATTTAAACTAGCCCGCTGCACTTCCTGCTGGAGAGCTTCTTTCACTTCTATTGCCCCATAAGCACGACAGCCAGTAAGACAAATACGCAGGCATTTGAGCGCTGCTTTTTCTTTCTCCTGCAGATATCGGCGATAATCCTCCAAGTCGGCTAAAGATGAAAACTTCATGCCCTCCTCACTCAAACTGCTCTAAAACAGATTGGACTTTGGGCGGCACTAATTTCCCGAAATAAAGGCGGTTTACCATCATTACCGGTGCTAAAAAACAGGTTCCTAAACAAGCCACTGTTTCCAAGGTAAATTTATAATCTGCCGTAGTCTGCCCCTCCGCCAAACCTAATTGTTGTTGGACCATCTTCAAGATGGTCTTTCCTCCTTTAACATGGCAAGCTGTTCCACGGCACACACGAATAATATTCCGCCCCCGCGGCGCCGTAGAAAATTGGGCGTAAAAAGAAAGTACGCCTTGAACCTGACTGGGAAATAAATTTAAGGCGGCGGCTATGGGCTCGATAGTTTCGGGAGGCACGTAGCCTATCTCTTCTTGAATCCTTTGTAACAAGGGGATTAAGGCCCATTTTTTCCCGCGCTGGTCCGCGATTAGCTTCTGCACAAGTTCCCGCTGGGCGGGAGCTAATCCTTTCTTTGCTTCCCTCATCCTTATATCCTTTCCATCCCTACCTTCATTGACCGGGGAAAGGGAAAATCCCCAGATAAGTCGGTCGCGAAAATAGCTAACTCAGAAGCGAGGCTCATTCCCCGAGAGAGAGGAAAATAAAGAATTCCCGTCGGCACTTCCTTGGTCAAGGCAATTGGTAAAACCAGGGTTCGTCCTGAAGAAGAAATCTTGACCATACTCCCTTCGGCTAATCCTCGCTTTGCTGCTTCATGCGGATTAATCTGCAGGACCATTGGCGAGGAAATATTCCTGAGCCGCGGCGATCGGGAACTGCGCGTGCCACTTCCGCTCTGGAAAAGGGTACCCCCCCATATTAAAACCCACTCATCCTCCGCGGAGTCATGAAGAGTTCTTTCTTTGCTCATGGGCCAGAGTCGTGACGGCGGGAAACCATGCTGCCAAAAGTTTGCAAAACCTGGACTTTGCTCAGCCAAACACGGCCAAAACAAACTTTCCTTCTTTAACCGCTCTGCAGTAATTCCTTGGTAAAGGGGAACGAGTTTATTGATCTCTCTTAAAACTTCTTCCCAAGAAGAAAAAGGAGGAGTTCCCCTCAGGCGCGATAAAATTTCGTTAAGGATTTGCCAGTCCGGGAGACTCTGCCCCTTTGGTTCTTCGGCTTTCTCCAAGAGTTGGACTCTTCGTTCAGCACTCGTCATTGTCCCCTCTTTCTCCGCAAAGCTCGCCGCCGGGAGAATAAGGTGAGCTAATTGGGCAGTTTCCGTTAGAAAGAGATCTTGGACGATCAAGAAATTTAACTTTTTAAGTGCCGATTCCACAAAATGCCTATCCGGGAGAGAGCGGAGGGGATTTTCCCCCATTATATACATCCCTTTAATCGTACCTTTCTGAGCTTGCCCGAACATTTCCCAGATATTAAATCCTTTGGCGAGGGGAGGAACTTTCCCCCAAACTTGGCTAAATTTTTGGCGCACTTCATCATCGCTCAAAGATTGATACCCGGGCAAGAAATCTGGGAGGCAACCCATATCGCGCGCCCCTTGGCCATTGCTTTCTTTACCTAAAGGGTAAATTCCCCCGCTAGTGCGGAAAAGATCCGTAATTAGGCAGAGATTCTGCAAGACTCTCAGATTGAAGGATTTATTTTCTCCGTGCCAAAGACCATTACCAAAGACAATAGCCAGAGGCTTTTTGAGCGCTATGGTGCGCGCGACGTCCCGAATGATTTCGACTTCAACCTCTGTTTCCTTAGCTATTTCTTTTAAACTGAGAAAGTTAATCTCTTTTTTAAATTCTTCCCATCCTGATAAATGCTCGCTATGCTCTTGATCAAAAAGCTTCTCTTCCAAAATAACTCGCAAAAAGCCAAGGATTAATAATCCATCTGTTCCCCATCGTGGTCGTAACCAATATTGGGCAAAGGAAGCAAGGCGCGTCCATCGTGGGTCAACTAAAATAAACTCTCCATTTTTAAAACGCACGGCCCTTTTAATTTTATAGGCCACCAGCGGAGCGGTCTCCGCGGGGTTAGCTCCTATTAGCAAAATACATCTGGCCTCTTCTAAATCAGCGATCGGGCTGGTCATGGCCCCCCAGCCCCAATCCGGACCGAAGACCCTCGGATCAGGGGGACCGTAAATCCTGCTTCCATTATCTACATTGTTTGTCCCTATACCCCAACGGGCCAGCTTTTGGAAAAGATAATTCTCTTCATTGGTACATTTGGAAGAACCAAAAAAGGCCCAGGTCTCCGGCCCATAGGCCTTGGAAATTTCCTTCAATTTATCTACGGCCAGGGTAAAAGCTTCTTCCCAAGAGCATTCTTGCCATTTACCATCCTTTTTGAGCAAGGGTGAGATAACCCGTTCTTTACTCTTTATAAAATCCCAGCCATAATGACCTTTGACGCAGAGCGCTTTCTGGTTGGCTGTTTTTCTTCTTGGCTCCGGCTCCACCTCAACTAAGCCAGAGCAGTTTGTCCCCAAACTAAGAGCGCATCCGCAGGCACAATAGGGACAAATTGAAGGAAAAGTCTTTAAGGCTGAAGATAAAGATGGCTTGTCTTTTTCACTCAGAGCACCAGTTGGACAGAGAGTTACGCAGGTCCCGCAAAAAGTACAAGATGATTTTTCTAACGGCTGATCATAGAGCGTAGCCGGCTTTGCCACAAACCCTCTTTGCCAATAGTCTATGGCCCCTTCTACGACTAATTCCTGATCAGCTCGCACGCACTTGCCGCAGAGAATGCATTTGGCCAGGTCTCTTTTGAGAAAAGGATTAACTTCTTGGGTTCCTTGATAATTGGGCAATTTATACAGATCGATTAAACCAATAGACAAATCAGCAGCAATTTGCCGCAGCTGGCAACGGTTACCTTTATCACAAAGGAGGCATGATTCTGGGTGGTTGGCCAGCATTAGCTTTATGATCATCTTTCGACTTTCCTGAACGCGGGGAGAATTCGTTTGGATAACCATACCGGAAGCGATCGGCGTAACGCAGGAAGCCAAGAGAGCTCCTGTCTTCTCTTCTTCTACTAAACAAATCCGACAGGCCCCGGCCGAGGAAAGGCTGGCATCATAACAAAGGGTAGGAATGTAGATACCCATTTCGCGAGCCAGATCCAGGATAGTCATTCCCGCTCGCCCGCTAGCTATTGAACCATTAATGGTTAAAGTAATGGAGTCCACTTCTCCTCCTCCGCGTAATAAGCTCTAAGCAAGGTCAACGCCAGCTTTAAATACAGGCTTGGATATTGATAAAAGTTGTGTGATTTCAAAATGTTGATTAGAATTTAGCCAAATATTTAAGAAGAAGAAACTTAGCCCACAGGGGAGTTCCGATCTAATTAATTTAATTCCTGGGGAAATTTTGGACTTTTGAGGGAATAAATCCCCAAAGGTAAGGCTTATTTAAAGTTGATATTTCTGCACTTTTTGGTAAAGAGTTTTGCGATCAATCCCTAAGATGCGCGCAGCTTCTGCTTTATGGCCCCTAGTCTCCTTTAAGACAAAGGCAATATGTTCTTTTTCCATATCTTGCAAGCTCGCTAATCGGCGTAGGTTAGAGAAGGTATTCTTTTCCGAGGAGGGCATCAAGAAAAAGCCCATTAAACTCTGAAGGGTGATTTCTTTGCCTTCTTCTAGGATCATAGCTCGTTCAATGGCGTTTTCTAATTCGCGGACATTTCCAGGCCAGTTGTATTTCATAAGCATCTCTAAAGCCGCGGGAGTAATGCCAGTAATAGTTCTCTTTAGCTTGCGGTTAAAGCGTTTGATAAAATAGGCAATCAAAAGAGGTATATCCTCTTTTCTGTCTCGGAGCGGAGGGATATGGATAGGAACTACGCTCAAGCGGTAAAAAAGATCCTCCCGAAAAGTTTTCTGGGCTATAGCTTCCCGCAGATTTTGGTTGGTCGCGGCAATAATGCGCACATCGACTTTAATGCGCTGCGTGCTCCCGACTGGTTTAAATTCCCGCTCCTGGATCACCCGCAGTAATTTGGCCTGCGTATTCAAGGACAGATTGCCCACTTCATCAAAGAAAAATGTGCCGCCATTGGCCAGCTCCAAAAGTCCATGCTTGTTTTTTACCGCCCCGGTAAATGATCCTTTTACATGCCCAAAAAGCTCACTCTCTAAAAGGGTTTCCACTAAGGCACTACAATCGATTGGCACGAATTCCTTGGCGCGCCGGGGGCTCAGTTGATGGATGGCCTGAGCTACTAACTCTTTGCCTGTACCACTTTCACCTGTTATTAATACCGTACTCTCGGATGGAGCCACTTTGTGAATTATCTCCATTACCCTTTGCATGGCTTTACTTTCGCCTACCAAAGGCTCGGATAATAAGTGGCCATTTAGACGTCGGCGTAAGCGCTCATTTTCGAAGAAAAGCCTCCGCCGCTCAGCTGCTCGCCCCACGACCATCCTTAATTCGTCCGGATTGCACGGTTTAGTTAAATAATCATAGGCTCCAAATTTTACTGCTTTGACCGCACTTTCAATGGTCGGGTAGCCCGTAATCATGACGCAAATAATATCAGGGTCTCGGGCTTTTAATTCACGCAAGGTCTCCAGGCCATCTAAACCAGGCATCTTTAAATCGAGCAAGACTAAATCAAAGGGTTCAGCAGCGATTTTTTCCAAGGCCAAACGGCCACTGGCCACCGCTTCCACGGCATAACCTTCTTTGACTAAAACCCGGCTGAAACTGTCACGGATAATCTGCTCATCATCCACGATCAAAATTTTTAATTGCTCCAACCCCTCCATAGGATCTCTCTTCCCCCGAGTCTGCTGCTAAACCTCCTCACTTTCCCAATGGATAGGTAATTCAATGGTAAAAGTAGAACCCTCCCCTTCCTTACTTTTTACCCAGATCCTTCCTTTATGTTTCTCCACAATCCCATAGGAAGTAGCTAATCCTAATCCCGTCCCTTTCCCTACTTCTTTAGTGGTAAAGAAGGGTTCGAATATGCGCGACAGATGCTCCTCTTTTATGCCGCATCCTGTATCGGTAAATTCTATCAAGACCGTCTTCTTCTCACGCCCAAGTTTAGTGCGGATGGTCAAGGTGCCTTGCCCTTGCATAGCTTCCGCGGCGTTCAAAATAATATTCATAAAAACCTGATTGAGCTGGCCGGCGTTGGCCATGATCAAAGGCAGGCCGGGCTCCAGTTCTTTGACGATGCGAATATTATGGAAGAGAGCTTGGTTCTCCAGTAAAGAGATCCCCTGCTGCAAGGCGCGGTTTAGATCGGTTGGTTCCATTTTAAAAGAAGTTTGCCGGGCGAATTCTAAAAGGCCTTTCACAATTTCTTTGCAGCGCGTAGCTTCCTGGCATATCCGCTCTAAATCCTCTTTGCGCGGATCATCTGGCGGCAGGTCTTCTAAAAGCATCTTGGAAAAAATCATTATTCCCCCTAAAGGATTATTTATCTCGTGGGCTACACCGGCCGCCAACTTCCCTAAGGAGGCCATCTTCTCTGATTGCAGTAATTGCAGTTGGGTTTCTCGCAGTTGGTTCTCTATCTTCATCTTTTCGCGTAGATCAGTGAAGATACCAAAGCTGGCCCGCTCTTGGCCATTTTCATAGATGATGGCAGCAGAGATGCTTACCGGGATCTCTTCGCCCGTCTTACTTACCAAGGTAAATTGCGATGGTTCTAACCGCCCTACGCCACCATAATCGGGTGAACGCAAGCGTCGCATAATTTCTTTGGCTCCGCCCGGGGGGTAAAGTTGAGTTATATGGACCCTACTCAAAGCCTCTTCGGCGGAATAACCTAAAAGCCTCTCGGCACTCTTGTTAAAAATGATTATCTTCCCCTTCATGTCGGCGGCAATAATTCCGTCCACCGAATTCTCAATCAAATTGCGGAGAAAATCATTAGCTTTGCGCAGTTCATTCTCGATGCGCTTCGTGGCTGATATGTCCCTTAAATAAACATAGGTCTTCAGTGCTCCCTGCCGATCCTGTACTATGCTGAAGCATATTTCTGCTTCCTTAGATTGCCCCCGCGCGTTGAGGAATTCAAGTTCGGTACACACCCGCAAACCGCCTTGATTTATCCCCTTGGCCATTAGTTTTTTGATAAAGCTCTGATTCTGCTCATCAAAGAGATCAAAGAAATTTAAGCCGGCCAAAGTATCTAAAGAATAGCCCGTAATCTCTGCCGCTGTTCTATTGGCTAATTCAATTTTATTCCCTTTCCCAATTACCAAAATCCCATCATTGGCCTGCTCGACGATATGCCGAAATCTATTTTCAGAGTCTTTAAGTTCTTCTTCGAGTTTTCTGGTCTTGGAGATATCTTCCACTACCACTTCAACTACTCGTCCCTGCCGATCAAAAATGGGATAGGTACGCACATAATAATTGCCTTTCAGGCGGGGATTGTACATTTCCCCCCACGCCGGATTCCCCGTGACCATCGTTTCGGTAACCGGACAACCCTGGCACGGACCATCTTTCCCCCGAAAGATCTCAAAACATTTTCGGCCCAAAATCTCCTCAGGTGTTAAATTATAGTCTCTTAAAACAGCGGCGTTGGCCCTGATAATCGTATAATTTTTATCTTCGACAAAAATGCGGTCCGTAATCGCATTAAAGACAGCTTCCCATTCCGCCCTTATTTGGAGAACTTGCTCGAAGAGCGCCGTTTTTTCTTCTTCCACTTGGGCGAGGAGCTGCCTTAATACTTCATTTTCCCGCTTCAGTTTTAAAAATCCTTCTTGAGGCATATCTACCACCGGCTATCCATTGGGGAGATAAATTAATTTCATTTTAGCAAATTGAAAACAAAAACTCAATTTGCAGATAATCTTGGTATTTTATCATTTCTTGTGTCAGGGAGGGGAAATGGGATACACTATCGAGTTAATTAAGTGAGAAAGAAATAAACTGACAGAAGGTGCTCCAACTACCCTTATGAATTAATTAAAATGATAAAATCAAATATTTAAATATTGAAGCTAAGGCCAAAAGCCAGTCTGCTCCAGGCTAACTAACGGAAATATTTGCCTGACCTCACCAATAACAAGGAGCGCCTCGGACGATGCTCGTACCTTCTGGCTGGTTCACCCAAAATTTGCAATCCTGGTTTTAGCAACCACTTTTTTTGAAAGTTCTAATGAAATCAAAAGGTATCTTAGACTGCCGCTTTAAGCCTTTAATCTTATTTAAATTATTGATAAAAAACTGCCATTTTTTAGGGATGCGGGTGTTGTTTTAATTTTTGGTGCGCTTTCGTTATAAAGGCTATAATTCGCTTGTTTGTATTTGTTTACCCCCAATCCTATTCCCATAAATATGTTTTTTCTCAAGCTTTTAAATCATAGCCATGACTAATAAAAATATGGCGGGCTAACTGGGGAATAAGGATCAAGATAATTTTAAGGCAAGATTCTTTGAGTTTAGTTAAAAAGTAAAGAGGATATTACCCTTAACTAAAAAATATTGCTTTCAACCACCCATGAATGTGATCCCCAATTTCAGCTGCCAAATAAGAGAAAAAAAGAAAAATTTTCAAATATAACAGGAAAGAAATTAAAAGGTAAACCCGAGAATGTTAAATTCAAAATTTTAGATAAAGATTCAAGCACCAAAG